>Ga0302325_10000060_pt1 | contig 306128 bp, 276 predicted proteins | sample Palsa_T0_2_FD_201948 | JGI IMG/M metagenome (GOLD analysis project Ga0302325, IMG submission 201948) | Peat permafrost microbial communities from Stordalen Mire near Abisko, Sweden - Palsa_T0_2 | ecosystem: Environmental > Terrestrial > Soil > Palsa > Peat permafrost | place: Sweden: Abisko... | reverse complement strand
CCAATCTCCTTTACGGGGTCTGAGCCCCAACATCGAAATACAGCCTGTGACCTGTCTACTCCGGAAGTTTCCTTCCGGAGCTTACCGCCGATCGTCGGAGCTAGATACATTCATCTCATCTCCTTTGATCAGTACTGCTAGTCTTGCCCGGACGGCGGCCTGCCTGGGGGCACCAGATCGAGGCTTCGTCCCTTTACATAGCGATAAATGTGAACCACGTCATCTTCAGTGAGAAATCCGGCCCAGGATGGCATACCCTGTTCTTTCTTTCCCGCCATTGCTATCGAGAGAAAATCGTGTTGCTTCATTCCGACCATCAGTGACCGCCGCAGATCGGGCGCTAGCTGGCTGCCGGACGCATCTGTGCCATGACAGCGATAGCAGTAGGAGTTATAGAGCTGATATCCATGAAAAACTTCCTTGGTCACCTTGGGAGCTTTGTCTTCCAGATACATCGGGAAATCCAAGCTCACCGTGGTACCGTCTTTCAGCTTGTAGTCGTACTGCTTCGCTTCACCCGCGGGCTGAACTGGGGCCGATGTGGCCAGAGCCAGGATCCATTTGACGATGTCTTTGCGCTGCGCATCCGTCAGATCGGGATGCGGCGTCATGCCACCACCGCCGTCGCGAATCTTGGCTGCCAGCTTGTCGGGTGCGTCAGCTTGTCCGGCATAGCGTTTGGCGACGGCGGAATAAGCCGGGCCCACCACTTCGCGATCGACAGCATGACACGACGAACAGTCGCTCGCCTGGATCAATTTTTCTCCGTCGTCGGCGGACGCCGGCACAGCCAGGATCGAAACCAACAGCAGGCCAGTGAATCTGCTCAAGGCTGCCGATCCTTCTGATGAGAGTCGAAGAGCCGCACGCCGCTTTCCTCAAGAATCGAAGTCAACTCGGCCTGATGTTTTTCGATGACGTCATCCAGGCGCTTCTTTAAAGCGTCGTCGTTTTGGCGCACTCCCATCGACATGGGGAAAGCATACTGCTCCGGCGGCCCCAGAGCGCGTTCATTGGGGACCGTCACCACTTCAAGGGCGGGATAATCGCGCAGGAAAGCTCCGATGGCCGGTTGCCAGGTGATCAGCACGTCGATGCGTCCGTCCTTCAAGGCAGCCAGCATGCTGGCGGGCGACTCACCATTGTCGTTGGCGACATCGAATGGACTGGCGCCTGCGAGCAGGCCGCGCATCTTCAGCGCGTCCTCGGCCGGGGTCTCGCGTTCAAATCCAACCTTCAGGCGTTTGAGAGCCGGAGAATCCATGCTGCTGATGTCGTATTTTTTGCTTTTGTCAAAGACGAAAACGTAAGACGAAACGTAGTAGGGCCGCGTGGTGAGCTCATCCCGGCTTCCATAAGGAAGGCTCATGACGACATCGCACTTCTTCGCGTCAAGCGTGGTGGATAAGAATTGCGGGAACCCTCCGCGTCCGCGATAGCTGGCCCAGGTGTATTCGACGGTTTCACCGAGGGCCTGCGCCATGGAAGCGGCGATCTTATTTTCGAAACCCGCGCCGGCGCGGTTGGAATAAGGAAGGTAATCAGGATCGGCGCACACCCGCAGCGCTACGGCGGGAGCCGGAAATGCAAACGACCAGAGACCTACCATCGCCACGGGAATGGCAACGGTTGTGAGCTTCATGCCTTGATCCCCGGTAAGTATACACCCAGCGACCCGGAGGAATCTGTATACGCCGGCGATTATTCGTAACGCAGCGCGACCGTCGGATCGATCCGCGCGGCCCGCCGCGCTGGCAGGTAACAAGCCAGCAACGAAATGGCGACCAGGAGCATGACGGCCGATGAAAACACCAGCGGGTCGGCGCTGCTCACCTTGTAGAGCAAACTGCTCAGCACCTTCCCTACGGCCAACGACAGCAGCAGCCCGATGCCCGCCCCGATGGAGGTCACCATCAGCCCTTCGCGTAAAATCCCGCGCAACATGTCGCCGGCGTTAGCGCCCAGCGCCATGCGAATGCCGATCTCGCGGGTGCGGCGTGACACGGTATAGGCGCGAACTGCGTACAGACCCACCATCGCCAACAGCAGGGCCACCGCGCCAAAGATGGCGAACATTCGCGCGCCGGTTCGCACGATCCAAAGATCGTCGCTGCTCTCCAGATGATTGCGCAGCGTTTTCAATGCCAACACCGGCAGATGGCTGTCCACTTCCCGGATCTGGCCGCGGATGGTTCCGAGCAAAGCCTCCTCCGCTGCCGCGCCCCGGTCTGCCACTTTCAGATGGATGTACATGTCGGATTGGTACTCCTGGCCGAACGGCACATACAAATGGGGCTTGGACGCACCTCCAATAACGTCGTCCTGAACGGTCCCCACCACGCCCACCACTTCGGCTTCCTCGGTCTTCGATCCCTGGGACAAGATCATCCGAATATGTTTGCCTACGGCTTCCTCATGCGGCCAGAGTTTGGCGGCAGCCGACTGGTCCAGAATCACGACGTGGGATTTCGAATCGTCGCCCGTTTCCGCCGGTGCAAAGGATCGCCCGCGGAGCAGAGGAATTCCGAGCGTCTTGAAATAGGCCGGCCCCACGATGTTGAACGAACTCTGCACCAGTGTGCTCTTCCCGGCGGAGTCGGAAGGCGTGGGAGGTCGATCGCTGGCCCGCTGAATGCTGCGCCCGAGCGACACCATTCCAAACGGAACCGTTCCCGCAACGCTAACGCTTTCCACTCCAGGGATGCTTCCCAGGCGCTGCAGCAGCGTGCGGTAGATCTGGCGGCCATGCGCCTCATCGTAACCTGCCATGCTCGCATCCACCTCCACCAACACCCCGTTGTCCAACTGGAAGCCTGGTTCTACATTGCCTGCCCGCTGAGCGCTGCGAATGAAAAGGCCCGCTGATGTCAGCAGGACCAGCGACAGGGATACCTGGCTCATCACCAGTACATTTCGGCGGGAGAAGAGCCGCCTCCGTTTCCCGCTGGCGACGTCTTCGTATTCGCCGTCCTTCAAGCCGGAAGTAACATTGGCCTTGGATAGATTCCAGGCCGGCGCCAATGCGAACAGCAAGGTGCTGAACAGACAGAAAGCCATGGTGGCCGCGAGAACGCGAGCATCGGGACCGCCGGTGTAGACCATGTTCAAAGGCAGCGCGTGGTCGATGGAACGGACCAGCGCGCCGGTGCTCCAGTTCGCTACCAAAAGACTAGCCGCACCACCCACTAGCGCCAGGATCAGACCTTCGATAAAGAGCTGCTGCACGATGCTCCCTCGCCCTCCGCCCAGCGCCAATCGAATGGCGATCTCTTTCCGCCGGGCAGCGCCCCGCGCCAGCATCATGTTGGCTACGTTCAAAGAGGCGATCAGCAAAACCACGCTCGCCATCGAGAGCAGCAAAAGCATGGGAGCGATGACCTGGTTGTCGTTCCCCGGCCTGGTGGAAATGCTCAATCTGGGGAGCGGTGCAACGATGAAGGTGCGATCCTGGTTTTCGCCGGCGCCTCGGGATTTCTCCATCGCGGACGCGAGCGTGGCAAGTTGTGCGCCGGCTGTTTTCCGGGTAAGGCCAGGACGAAGCCGTCCAATGAGAAGGAGAGCGTGAGTGTCGCGCTCCGCCAGTTGCCGTCCCGTGCCGTCAAAGTCGTTCGTCATCGCGTCATACAGGCTCAACGGCATGTAGAACTCCGGACTGAGCAGCGCGGACGTCCCACTAAATCCTTCGGCTGTGATTCCAACCACGGTGAGTATTCGGGAGTTGATGCGCAACGTCTTGCCCAACAGGTCCGGATCGCTCCCGGTTTTCTTCCAGTAGTTGTAGCTCACGATCACCGCGTCGCTGCTCGATCCGGGCCGCTCCTCGGCGGCAGTGAACGACCGTCCACGCAATAGCGGGATTGCGAAGGTAGCGAAGTAGTTGGAAGAAACAATATCGGCGAATGTGCGCCGCGCCGTGTCGCCCTCTGAAACTCCCACCATCGCCAAGTTGTGCGCCATCAGGCTGCTGAAAACGGCGTTGCCATCGCGCAGGTCGGTGTATTGCTGATACGAAAAGGCCTGGTAGTCATCGGGATTATGGACACTCCGGCTGTAGCATCCCACCAGTTCCTCGGGCTTCTGGATCAACAGGGGTTTCAGCAGTAAAGTATTCACCAGGCTGAAGACCGCCGTATTCGCTCCGATCCCCAAGGCCAGTACGATCACAGCGGTCGCGCTAAACCCAGGCTTGCTCGCAAGCATCCGAAGGCCGTATTTAAGATTCCGAATCAGAGTACCCATTCGTTCCCCCTCTTAGCCCTTCTACTGAGTAACGCAGACGCAATGGAAAAGTTCAGTCAGATGTCGGCTACGGGTTGGATGCGCAATCTTTGTTATGGTTGAAGCTTCCAGACTTGAGGCGCTGAAAAAAATGTCCAATCGCAAAACCCGTCGTGACCTGCTAGCCCTTACCGGAGCCAGCCTAATCACCCCCGTGCTCGCCGCCCAACCGAGCGGCCAGCAACAGAAGAACTTCTCAACCTCCGCCCCTGAACTCGTGGTCTTCAACGCGCGAGTCATCACCGTGGACTCCCGCCAGCCCCGCGCCGAGGCGTTTGCGCTCAAAAACGGCCGCTTTCTCGCGGTCGGCTCCAATGCGGATGTCCGCAACCTGATCCAGCCGGGTACGCCCACCTGGGACGCGCAAGGCGCCACCATCGTGCCTGGCTTCATCGACACCCACAACCACGCCGGGGGGACCACTCTGCTCTATGAGGTGCTGGTCGGCAATCCTTTCGAAGTCGAGTTCGTTACCATCGACAGCATCATCCAGAAGCTGCGTGACCGCGCCGCGCGGACGCCACCCGGCGTTTGGGTGGAAGGCTATTTCTTCGATGACACCAAAGTGAAGGATGGGCGCAAACTCACGATCCATGATCTGGACCAGGTCTCGAAGGACCACCCCGTCGCCGTGCACCATCGCGGCGGCCACACTTCCTTCTACAACTCCAAGGCCTTCGAAATCGCGGACGTCAATTCGAAGACGCCGAACCCGCCCGGCGGGACCTTCGACAAAGACTCCACGGGCGAGTTGAACGGCCGCGTCACCGATGCGGCGAAGAGCGCTTTCTTCAAGATAGGAAAGCGCCAGACCGTCACGGCGGAGAACAGCGGCTTGGACGATGCCCCGGTGGACTCGCTGGATCGTGAGATCGCTGGCCTGGTACACATTTCTAAAATGTTCGCCCGCTACGGCGTAACCACCGTGCACCATGAAGGCGGGAGTCTCCCGGCCATGCAGAAGGTGCGCGCCAATGGAGATCTCAAGCATCGCATCAGCTATGAAGCTACCGGCAAGGAACTGGACGCTATGCTTGCCGCCGGGCTGCAGACCGGGTTCGGCGACGAATGGATCCGCTTGGGCGCCACCAGCGAACATACCGTCGACGGTTCGTTCTCCGAGCGCACCATGGCCCTCAGCGTCAATTACCCGGGCACGAACTACAGTGGCAATGTAACTACGACACAGGATGCCCTGAATGCCTGGGTCGAAAAGGTTCATCGCGCCGGCGTGCAAGCGAACTGCCACGCCAACGGCGACGTGGCCATCGACATGTACCTAACGGCTTTCGAACGCGCACAGAAATTGTTCCCGCGAGCTGACGCCCGCCCGAAGATCACCCACTGCACGCTGATCAACGACAATCTCGTCCGCCGCATCAAGGCCCTCGACGCGGTTCCATCGCTCTTCACCACTTATGCCTACTACAATTCGGACAAATTCGGATTCTACGGCGAGGATCTGATGAGGCGCTGCATGGCGTTTCGAACACTCCTGGACGCCGGGATCCAGGTCGCGGCTGGCTCCGATTTCAGTCCGGGGCCCTTTGACCCGCGCATGGCCATCCAGGGCATGGTTACCCGCACTGGCTGGGACGGCAAAACCTGGGGCGCTAACCAGAAGATCTCGCTCGACGAAGCCATCCGCGTCAACACCCTCAACGGAGCCTATAACTCTCACGAGGAAAACATCAAAGGCTCGATCGCTGCCGGCAAGCTGGCGGATTATGTTGTCCTGGCAGAAGACCTGTACTCGATTCCGAGCGACAGGATCAAGGACGTCAAGATTGTTCGTACCGTGGTCGGCGGCCAGACGGTCTACGAAGGATGAACCAAGATCGTCGGCGATACTCCAAGTGAGCGCTGTCGAGCTGAAAGGAAGCTCCTACCAGCTTCGGGTGTAGCCTATGCTGGCGGTGGTGTACCAGGGAATGGAAACGATTTTGTTGTAGCTCTCCTGAATCCAGATGGAATGATGATCGTTAAAATGCACGATCAGGCCGAGCGATTCTCCATCGTAGAAACGATTCTGAACGAACGCATTACCTGTGAGGCTTGTGATGCCGCCCTCAATCCAGGTGTAACCGCTAAGCTTCTTAGTGTGCGGTAGAGCGAAATTCTTCATCAATCCGAGCGCTTCTGTGTGCGAACCAAAGTCGGTGTGCAGGAATCCGTGCGAACCGGCGTTTTCGTAAGTGTAGGCGAACGTGATCTCGTCGCCGAACGGGTCCTTTTTCAGGAACCCGAAGGTGTGTCCGAGGCCGATGTTGTAATTCGCCTTGGGCAGGAGTCCGGGACGGACCAGATCTGAGCCAAACATGATGAACAGATCGTTGGTGGTGCTTGATTCAGCGTCGACAGGCGTCGATGGTGGATCTGAAGGTTGAGCCGACGCGCTAGTTATCGCAGAAAACAAGGAGCACAACAGGAGGGCTAATGTCATGATTCCAAGTTAGGTGTGAACAAAGACTCTGTCTGGCAATAAACGGACATGATGCTTCTTGCCGCGGCGGGCGGAAATGCCAGCGTCACGTCCGAAAGTTGCCAATTGCACTCTTCGAAATCGACTAGCATACGGGTATGAAGGCGAGTGCAACGCTTCTCCCCGATTGTGTTTCCGAGGATCGCCTTGAAGCAGCTGCCAACCTGGAACTGACCGGCGACATTTGTTGGCAGGCGATGCGCAGTAGAGACAGAAGGTTCGACGGGCTGTTCTATGTCGCGGCCGTTACCACGGGGGTCTACTGCCGTCCGACTTGTCCGGTGCCCTTCGCCAAGCCTCAGCATATCTCTTTCTTCCCATCGGCAGTCGCGGCCGAGCTGGCCGGTTTCCGAGCGTGCCGGCGCTGTCATTCTGGAGCCCGTCCAGGCAGTCCTGCATGGCTAGGCACATCGGCAGTTGTTTCCCGAGCGCTACGGCTGATCTGTGAGGGCGCTCTCTGTGATGGAGGCGTTCAAGGGCTGGCAGAACGCGTTGGAATCGGGGCAAGGCAGTTGCGACGTCTTTTTATTGAGCACCTGGGCATGCCGCCCGTCAAAGTCGGCGGGCTCTATCGACTCTACTGCGCCCAAATCCTGATTCAGCGGACGGAAATGCCCATCGCTGAAGTTGCATTGGCTGCCGGGTTCAACAGCGTCCGTCAGTTCAACCATACGGCACGCTCGGTTTGGGCCAGGCGACCGAGCCAGTTGCGCGATTACCGTGGCTCATCAACTGACGAATCCCTACGGAAACAACGTCGCATTGCCAATGCCCACCCGCACCCATTCGACAGGACAGAGCTATTTAAGGTCCTTGTCCAATGGGGTTTAAAATCCAGCCGCGCAATAAAGAGCCTTCGCTGACTTTCCTGAATCCAGGCTGCGCTCGAAACCGAGACACGGTTGTGGTACGGTTTGGGGCGGAGGCGAGCCATGACAGAACCCGGCCGTCCGCAAATCAATGCTTCGAAGTTAGTAGTCAGTGGCGGCATCATCGGAGCCATTTTCACCGTGGGAAGCATGCTTATATTTCTCACCGGGCTCCCGATCCTGCGATACATGTTTCCAGCCGCCCTGGTCTTAGGCTTTGGAATAGCGCTCTGTCAGCGGCTCATTCGACATAAGACACCAGGTGCGCCGTGGCTTCTTTCTGCCATTGAAAAAGGCGCGGAGTTGACTCCGAGGCTGGATATCGATAAGACGCAGGATATCGATAAGACGCAGGATATCGATAAGACGCAGGATCTTGATAAGAGCCAGGATGCTCCGCAAGGGTTTGTCGCAATTTACGTCGCGACATAAACCTCCCTACAGGCCACACTGTAGCGTATCAGCTTGACTTTTCGGATTCTTCCCTGCGTCAGGATCGTCCAGCGGCTCACCTGACAACTTCTCGCCGGTCGACCGCTTTGCGGCCCACGGTCTTGAAGTCGTGGTCCTTGCCTGAGCGCCTAGACACGCTAAAATTATGCCGTGACGGCCAGCAGTAAAGAAAGGCCAAGAGGGATTACGGCGACCGCGCTCGGAGTCATCTTCTTAGATTTGCTTGGGCTGCCGTTTATCAGATGGAATTCTTGGTCGGCTCCGCCGTATTTTTTCATCTTTCCAGTTGCTATTGCTCTGACGATGATCGGCCTGCTCGTGTGGTTTTACTGGAAGGGCCGCAACTGGGCTAGATGGATGGTTATATTGCAGGTAGTGTTCCCTCCGATGGTCGTCTTAATCAGGCGGTCTACATCTAGGCCTATTCCGGTTACGATTCTGAATGGCGCATTCGGTTTATTCCTGCTCTACTGGCTTAACACTCCGAAGGTTCGCGCATTTTTCTCAAACTGATACCCTACAGGCCACACCGGTCTGAGATACACTGTTACAAACTGAAGAATTCTGCGCGGCCTGATAGGGCTGATTGCGTTCCAAGCGTGGGAACGCGGGGTGTTGGGTACCTCGCGTAGATAAACAGCGTTTTTGGGGAAACGCTCCATGGGTATTCTGCCTCTTGATTTGCAGGCCGGGCCGGCCACCGAGCCCGCCGCTTTTGACATCGACCAAGTCGATCTGCCAGCGTTTCGCAAGGCCGTCGCTGAGATCGCGAAAACTGGCCTTTCCGAGAGCGTGGCGCGTGACCGGCTGGGGCTATCCGACATCGCGGATCTCCAATGGAAATCGCTGCCCATGTACCGGCAAGAGCGCCTGGTTGAGCGCGATGCGCTGGCGGTGGCGATCGACCTGTTCCTGCTGCAAGGGACCGTGCCCGCTCGGGAGTTGGACCGGCTATTCAGCAAGGCGAGCCAGGATGTCCTGCTGAGAACCGGCCTGCTCGCGATCGATCCTTCAGGATTCACGCGCGCTCGGGCCTCGCTCTATCCGGTGGCCGATCGCTTGATCTTCTCCGATCACGCCTGGCACAAGCTGCCCCATCCCGGATACAAGACCGTCCCGTCCGACCAGGTGATGTTCGTCGGAAAGGACAGCCGCTGGCTGGCGCGCGCGACGGTGCGCAGGCCGGTTCGAACGGCGCTCGACCTATGCACAGGCTCAGGCGTCCAGGCTATACTCGCGGCGCCTCATTGTGAGCGGGTGCTGGCCGTGGACGTCAATCCCCGTGCGGCTCGCTGCGCCCGCTTCAATGCCCAGGTTTCAGGGGCCTCGAACGTCGAAGTCATCCTCGGCGATCTCTTCGATGCCGTGAACCCAACCCAGCGCTTCGATCTCATCACCGCCAATCCGCCATTTGTGCCCTCGCCCGTGGATGAATTGCAATTTCGCGACGGTGGCCGGTCCGGTGAAGCCATCCAGCGGCGCATCGTCGCCGGACTGCCGCGCTATCTGGCTCCCGGAGGCATGGCCCAAATGGTCACTGAAGTGGGAGAACGCGAGGGTGAGCCGATCGTGAATCGCGTGCGCCAATGGCTGGAGGGCGCACCGCTTGATATTCACCTACTTCGGCTGCGCGTGCATACGGCCGCGGACTACGCCATCGGACACGGCAGCGGCGACGGAGATTTTGGATTCTATCTGGGCTCGGTGGGAGCCTGGGCAGACAATCTCAGAGCGCACAGATATGTGCGGATTGTCTCCGCGCTCATTGCTTTCCAGTGGAGCGACCCTTCGCTCGGGCCGCCCTGGGATCGCGTCGATGAATCGCAACCGCCACGACGGGAGGCCGGTCCCGAAGTGGAAGCGGTTTTCTGTGCGGAACGGACGGCACGACAACCGAATCGGGGTCAGGCGCTGGATCGTGCCTCGGTCAGGCGCGCCGGACCGGTGGCTTTACAAGAGTCGCAAGTGCTCGGCGCCCAGATCCACACGCCGGCGCGTGCCACGCTGCTCGGGCAAGCGCTCTCCGTGGAGCACCAACTCGATCCCGTGGAGCGCGAGATTCTTCGCCGCTTGGAGAAGACTGTGGCGGTGTCGGAATTGCTCGCAGTCGCAGGCGGTTCTGGCGCAGCCGAAAACACCATTCGGTTGGCGATCGATTCGCTCCTGCGGCGCGGGCTGGTGACGGTTTCAAGCTAAGATAGATGTTAAAGATGGGCTTACTTGAGGGCTTCAAATTCGAACTCCATCACCTTGCCCCGCACCATGTAGCACAAATAGTGCTCCCAAAACTTGCGGTAACGCGGAAAATGATTCACCAGAAACTCAAAGCCTAGCCAGCGCCAGAACGCGAGCAATTTTACGTGAACTTTTACCTCGCGGAAGCGCGCCGCGCTGTAATAGCCGAAGCCGCCGTGGTTCTCGCCAAAGTAACGGAACGAGAAGCTGTTCAGGTGCCAGCGATGGGTGGGATCGCAGAACGAGCTGAAGTCGGTGTAATGCGGGGTCGCCATGAATAGGCGACCGCCGGGCTGTAGCACGCGATGGAATTCCTCCATGGCGCGGATCACGTCCGAGACGTGCTCAATCACATGAATCGCGCGTAGTTCGGCGAATGAACCGTCGCGAAAAGGGTATGGAAAACGATCCAGATCGCACAGCACGTCGGCGCGGGTATTGGCATTGCGATCCACGCCGATGGAGCCGGGATATTTGTTGATGCCGCACCCGACGTCGAGAATTCGAGCAGCGGCCGCGCCGGTGTTATTGGACCAGACCGCGCCGGTCTTTTGGGACGACGCTACGCCAGCTCCTTGAGACATGCTTCCAGTGTATCGACAGCGAAATCGGCTTGATCGCGCGTGATCATCAGCGGCGGGCATAGCCGGATCGCGTTGCGTCCGGCGCCCAGCACCAGCAGGCCGCGCTCGAATGCCATCTCCTGGATGCGATCGCGCAGCTCTGGCGCGCGTTCTTTGCCTTGTTGATCGCGGACCAGTTCGAAGCCAATCATCAGCCCCAGGCCGCGCACGTCGCCGACGTTGCGGAAATGCTTGGGCCAACGCCTGAGCCGATCGAGAATGTGACCGCCGATCTGTGCGGCATTGGCGATCAATTCCTTCTCGAGTAACTCAATGGTCGCAAGCGCCGACGCCACGGCGACGGGATTTCCGCCAAAAGTAGAGGCATGCGCACCCGGACCCCAGTTCATAACTTCGGCGCGCGCGATCATCGCGCTCAGCGGCAATCCGCTCGCGATGCCCTTGGCGGTAGTGAAAATGTCGGGCGCGACGCCGAAATGCTCGGAGGCCCACATCTTGCCGGTGCGTCCCATGCCGCACTGCACTTCGTCGAAGATCAGCAGGATGCCGTGACGATCGGCCAGACGCCTCAGCTCCTGGTGGAAGGCTTTCGGTGGAACCAGATAACCGCCCTCGCCTTGGATGGGCTCCACAACGATGCCCGCCACTTCTTCGGCCGGAAGGATGGTTCGGAACAGCTCGTCCTCAATGAAGCGAACGCAGCTTACCGCGTAATCATCCGCGCTGACCCCTTCAGGACGGCGATAAGGATCGGGAAAATGCGCGTGGTACACGCCTGGAACCAGCGGTCCGAAGCCCTTGCGCTGGACTACCTTGCTCCCCGTGAGCGAAAGCGCGCCCATGGTTCTGCCGTGAAACGATCCTGTAAATGCGATGAACTTGTCGCGGCCCGTATGGTAACGAGCCAGCTTCATCGCGGCTTCCGTCGCTTCGGTCCCCGAGTTTCCGAAATACACACGATGCGGCCCGGCACCCGGCGCAATGGACGCCAGCTTTTCCGCCAACTGCACCATGTTCTCGTAATAAAAATCGGTGCCCGACATGTGGATCAGGCGCTTGGATTGCTCTTCGATCGCTTCCACAACCTTGGGATGGCAATGTCCGGTGGAGGCCACGGCGATCCCGGCATTGAAGTCCAAAAATCGATTCCCATCGACGTCTTCGATCATTGCGCCTTCCCCGCGCGCGGCCACCAGTGGGTAGCAACGGGTGTAGGACGGCGACAAAACCTGGCTGTCGCGCTCAATGATATCCGTGGCGCGTGGACCCGGCAGGGGCGTCAAAATATGCGGGAGGTCCAGACGGACCATTTCTTTAGTGGGCATTCTCGTTTCCTCTGAACAACGGTTCTTGGTGGATGGAAATGGGCCGCGAAAAAAGGAGAACTAGTCGGAGCCGAACAAACTGGGGCGGGATGTTGCTGGTCGCGACATGGGCTTGCTAGTATTGTACCAATTTAAGATCCAAGACGAACCGAAAAGATTACCGAGAAAAGATTACTGAGGCGGAGGAACGTAAATCGTGAAGAAGACATTGATTGCATTGCTGGTGAGCAGCCTGGCCGGCTTTGCCGCGTTTGGCCAGGACACCGCCAAGGACGATATCAAGAAATCGGGCGAAGAAGTCAAAAAGGCCGGCAAGGCTACGGGCAAGGCCACGAAAGAGGCCGGGAAGGCTACCGGGAAAGCCACCGAAGACGCGGGCAAGGCCACTGGAAAAGCCACCGAGAATGCGGGCAAAGCCACGGGGAAAGCCACGAAAACCGCGGGTAAGGCGGTAGTAACCGGCACCAAGAAGGGCATCCATAAAGTGGCCAGCGGCACCGAGAAAGGCGCCGACAAAGTAAAAGAGAAGACTGAATAGCACTGGATCCATTCCATCCGGCGGCCGCGCTACAATTGAGCTTTCCCGCTCATGGTGAAGGCTCTTCCAGACATCCTGGCCACAATTGTTGAGCAGAAGAAGCTCGATCTTGAGGTCCGTGACCCCAGCGTCGAAGAGCGCGCCGAACGATCCGTCACTCAGCGCAGGGATTTCCTGGCTGCTCTCAGGGGCCGGACGCCGGCAGTGATCGCCGAGATCAAGCAGGCATCACCCAGCAAAGGCGTCCTGGCGACCCAATTCGACCCGGCTTCCATTGCGCGCTGGTACCAACAAGGCGGCGCTGCGGCACTGTCGGTGCTGACCGATGAAAGACATTTCCAGGGAAGTTTGTCGGATCTGGCATCGGCACGCTTGGCGGTCGGGATTCCAATCTTAAGGAAAGACTTTACCATCGACGCGTATCACGTTCATCAGGCGGCGGCTCATGGCGCCGACGCCATCCTGCTGATCGCTGCCATTCTATCTGAGCGCCAGATGCGCGACTTTCGCGAACTGGCCGAGCATTACCGCCTGGCCGCGCTGGTGGAAGTTCACGACGAAGAGGAATTGAAGCCGGCCATCGCGTCCGGCGCGCGGATCATCGGCGTGAATAACCGAAACCTGCGCACCTTTGAAGTTTCACTTGAGACTTCGCTCGATCTGGCTGACAAGATTCCCTCCGGTGTCACGCGCATCGCCGAGAGTGGGATTCACTCTTCGGCGGACATAGAGCGGCTTCGTTCAGCGGGTTATCAGGCATTCCTGGTTGGCGAGCATCTGATGAAGTCGGGCGATCCGGTGGCTGCGTTGCGGGCCCTGCTTTCATGAGGCTGACGTCATGATGGTGAAAATCTGCGGCATAACGAATCGCGAGGACGCCCTGGCAGCCGTCGAGGCTGGAGCTTCAGCCATCGGATTCAATTTCTATCGCGAAAGTCCACGCTACATTTCACCGACCGGTGCAGCCATGATCGGCGAGAAAGTTCCGGAGAACGTGTGGAAGGTGGGGGTGTTTGTGAACGAATCGCCGGAGACGATTGCCAGGATCGTTCTCGACGCCGGGCTCGACGTTGTGCAGCTTCACGGAACCTCGGAGGCACGTGGCTTGCGAGTATGGAAAGCCTACCATGCCGATGAGTCCGAGCTTGATCAGATAGGTGTCGGCGTAGAGGCGCTGCTTATCGACACGCCGTCTACCGAGCTATACGGAGGAACTGGGCAGACATTCGATTGGTCGCTGGCGAAGGAGTTGTCGATGAAAGTCATCATTGCGGGCGGCCTGGATGCCAGTAACGTCCGAACTGCCATCGACCAAGCCCAGCCCTGGGGCGTCGACGCTTGCTCCCGAATCGAGAAATCCCCAGTCCTCAAAGATCACGACAAAATGCGTAAGTTCATAGCGGCAGCCCTCAATAGTTGAACCGATGATCGAATGAGCCAATCCCCAATCCCCAACCCCCAATCCCCCGACCCCTCCGGTCACTTCGGCCCCTATGGAGGCCGATATGTGCCTGAGGTGCTCATGGCGCCGCTCGAAGAACTGGAGCAGGCGTATCTGGAGGCACGCCACGATCCAGCGTTTCAGACCGAGCTGAAAGATCTTCTTGCCAATTACGCCGGCCGTCCCACGCCGCTCTATCACGCCAAACGGCTGAGCGAAATGCACGGCGGCGCCGAGATCTACATCAAGCGCGAAGACCTGCTCCACACCGGCGCGCACAAAATCAACAATTGTCTGGGGCAGGCCCTGCTCGCCAGGCGCATGGGTAAGAAGCGTATCATCGCAGAGACCGGCGCCGGCCAGCATGGTGTGGCAACCGCCACCGTGTGCGCTCTGTTTGGACTCGAATGCATCGTGTACATGGGCGAGGAGGACATGCAGCGGCAGCGCTTGAATGTCTTCCGTATGCGATTGCTGGGCGCCAGAGTGGTGGGCGTATCGGGCGGCAGCAGAACGCTCAAGGACGCCATCAGCGAGGCCATGCGCGATTGGGTGACCAACGTGCATTCCACTTATTACCTGCTCGGCTCGGCATTGGGCGCGCATCCCTACCCGATGATGGTCCGCGATTTTCACCGCGTCATCGGCGACGAAACGCGCCGCCAGATTCTGGAGCGGGAGCGGCGGCTGCCGGATTCGATTTTCGCCTGCGTGGGCGGTGGGAGCAACGCAATTGGGATGTTCCACGCGTTTGTCCCCGATGCAGGCGTGAGATTGATCGGAGTAGAAGCCGGCGGCACCGGCGCGGAGTTGGGCGCGCATGCCGCACGATTCTCGGGCGGATCGCCGGGCGTCCTGCATGGCGCGCACAGCTACCTCCTGCAGGACGCCGACGGCCAGATCGCACTGACGCATTCGATCTCGGCTGGCCTGGATTATGCGCTGGTGGGTCCCGAACATGCCATGCTGCACGATCAGAGGCGCGCTGAATATTGTTCCGTCACTGACCGCCAGGCGCTGGACGCCGCGCGGACGCTGGCGCGCATCGAAGGAATTATCCCCGCGCTCGAATCCGCCCACGCGGTGGCCGAAGCTCTGCGGCGTGCGCCTGCGGCCAAAGGCGAAATGTTCGTGATCAATCTTTCTGGACGCGGCGACAAGGACACCGATATCTATCGCGAACATTTGAAAGAGCTCGATGAATCTCACGAGAAGTGATGCAGACCAGAATCAGCCGGCTCTTTGAGCGCTTGCGCGCTGAAAAACGCCCCGCGCTCATCGCCTACATCGTGGCCGGAGATCCATCGCCTACCGCAACGCCTGAACTGGTGGCTGCGCTCGAACGCGGCGGCGCGGACCTGATCGAGCTCGGTGTTCCCTTCTCCGACCCCATTGCCGACGGCCCCGTCATTCAACGCGGCAGCGATCGTGCGTTGAAAGCTGGAACCAAGCTCACCACCGTTCTCGACATCGCATCCCAGATCCGCAAACAATCCGAAATCCCACTGCTGTTGTTCACCTACCTGAACCCCGTGCTGCGCTATGGTTTGGAACCACTGGCGCGCGCTGCGGTAATGAGCGGCATCGACGGTTGTCTGCTCACCGACCTGAGCGTTGAAGAGGCCGAGCCGTACATTCACGTGATGCGCCAGGCCGGCCTCGATACGGTCTTCCTGGCCGCGCCCACCAGCAGCCAGCGGCGCCTGGAACTGGTAGCAAAATACTCCACCGGCTTTGTCTATCTGGTGTCCCGAACCGGCGTGACCGGTGAACGCAGCAGTGTCTCCGACAGCGTCGCACCGCTGGTGTCTGCGATGCGGGCCATCACCAATCTCCCGCTGGCCGTTGGATTCGGCATTTCGACCGCCGATCATGTGCGATCCATCGGCGCTGTCGCCGATGGCGTGGTGGTGGGCAGCGCGTTCGAACGCGTTATCGAAGAAAACTCCGAGGAAAAAGCCGGCAGCCCTCAACTTTACACCAACATGGAAGGCCTGGCCAGAAAACTCGCCAGTGGTTTACCATCGAAGAACCAATGAGCCCGAGGCAGCAATGAGCATCGAAAAGCTCGCGGATTGCAGGCGGCAGATCGACGCGGTGGATGTGAAGATCGTCGAGCTGCTCAACGAACGGACCGCAATCGTGCATGAAATCGGCCGTATCAAACGGCAGTTCGCATTGCCGATTTATGAGCCCAAGCGCGAGGATCAAGTCTTCGAAAACGTGACCAACAACAATCCCGGGCCGTTGACGCCGGAAGCATTGAAGCGCATCTTCGAGCGCATTATCGACGAGATGCGGACCATCCAGCAAAAGAAAATGAGCTGAGCGGTACAATAAAACTATCGATGAGTAACATTCAGCTGTATCTCACGATCGGCATTCCGACCCTTGCCATACTGGTCGGAATGTTAATGAACGCGGTTCAATTCAGCTCGATCACTGCCCGCTTCAGTAGCCAGGACGCTCGCTTCAGCAGCTTGGAGACGCGGCTGAGCAATTTGGAAACGCGATTCGATGGGCGCTTCAACAGCGTCGACGCCCGGTTTAACAACCTGGAAGTGAAATTCGACACTCTGATCGGGAAAGTCATCGAACTGGACAACCGCGTCACGCGGATCGAAGCCAAGCTCGACATCCGATAGTTTCTTCCGCCCCGCCAGCTTGCATGGTAAAACTGTGTCTATGATGCGTCTCGATCTCCAATTCTTGTATAAGGGAGTTGAGCCCCTGGAGGGAAGGTAGATGGTCAACTGTCCAAACTGCGACGCCGTAATTGACGTGGACGAAGATGAGCTGGACGAGGGTGATACGCTGACCTGCGATGAGTGCGGCACCGATCTTAGCGTGACTGGGTTGGATCCCTTGGAACTGGAAACAGAGGAAGACGAGGACGAAGACGAGGAAGAAGAGGAAGACATCGACTACGATGAGGACGAAGATGAGGATGAAGAGGAGGAGGAACCCGAAGAAGAGGATTGGCATTAGCCAGTGGGCGCTCGGCGCTCTGTTCCTCGTCAGCCTCCTTCCGCTCGCTGCGGCGCCCAAGAAGAAACCGGCCCTGGATACTTACGCGGTCGTCAGCGGCAGCGTTTTCACAGACGGTGGCTATGCCCTTCCCGGAGCGAACGTGACGGTGGCTCCCGAAGTTCCCGGCGACGGCTCGCCCAAGAAGACCAAGCCGATTGAGATGGTTTCCGACGCTCGCGGCGAATTCGTGCTCAGAGTCCCGCCCGGTCCCCTGCACTATCTTGTGACTGTGAGCGCCAAGGGTTATCGGGGTCAGCAAAAGACCGTAAGCGTCCAGGATCAGGAGCGCGTCGAAGTAACCTTCCAATTGGAGCCACAGTCGAAATAAGGGGTGAAGTTTATGCCCGTCCGGGCCGCGTGCATCGCGATCGTTTTCTCCTTTGCGGTATTGCATGCCCAAAAAAACGACGACACTACCACACGGACGCTAGAAGGCATGGTCACCAACACCCGGAAACAGCCGGTGGCGAATGCGGTGGTGCAATTGAAGAATGCCAAGACGCTGCAGATCCGCTCGTTTATCACCCAGGGTGATGGCAACTATCACTTCACCGGGCTCGCCACCGACGTGGAATATCAGGTCAAGGCCGAACATGAAGGCTCCGTCAGTTCCTGGAAAACTCTGAGCGTGTTTAATAGCAAGAAGACCGTGGTGATCAATCTGAAACTCAACAAGTGAGAGGAGGACCCATGAGTGAGGTGATAATGAAAATGATGAAACGCGCATGTGCCTTCCTGTTTTGTCTGCCTCTTCTCGCCACTGGCCCGCTGATGCCTATCAATGAAGCCGGCTTCCAGAAGCTGGTGGACTCGCACAAGGGCAAAGTGGTCCTTTACGATTTCTGGGCCACATGGTGCGCTCCTTGCCGCGCAGAGTTTCCGCAACTGGTCCTGCTCGAAGACAAATTGCGTTCCCAAGGCTTGGAAGTGATCACCATCTCTGCCGACGACCAGGAGCACAAAGCGGCCGCCGACAAGTTCATCCAGATGTTCCGCGTCACAGGCCCGGCTTACCGCAAACAGGCCGACGACGACGATCATTTCATCAGCGCCATCGATCCCAAGTGGAGCGGCGCTTTACCCGCGCTGTTCCTCTATGACAGGGCCGGCCACAAGGTGCGATCGTTCATTGGCGAAACCGATATGGCCGTGCTCGAAAAAGCCGTTCGCAAGCAGCTGTAGTGTCTCGCGCGGATTTGGGAAAACGCAGGTGGAGCGCCGCGGCTCCCGTCTTGATGCTGCTCTGTGCCGCGTGGTACGGATACGACACCTTCTTCGAGAAAATACCCCACAACACGCTCAGCGACTTTCGTTGGTACTACCTAGCAGCGCAGCACGTGCTGCATGGCGAGTCGCCCTATCTGTCGGCGGGCTACATTTATTCACCGTTTCTCGCATGCTTGCTGGCGCCGCTTGCGAGCCTGAATTATGTTCCGGCATTCTGGGTTTGGTTTCTCGCCTCCCATGCGTGCCTGCTCTGGGCAGCGTGGCTGATCTGGCGCTACCTGGGTTCAGACCGTTTAGCGGGATGCGTGGTCGCGCTGGTATGGGCACTGGGAGCGGCAGCCGGCGAAAGTCTTGCGTTGGGGCAAATCGGCCCCGAATTGACGCTGCTGCTGGCAGCAGCCTATACACTGCAGGGGCGCGGGCAGGCAGCATGCGCCGGAGCCGGATTCGCTCTCAAAGTGATCCCAGGCGCACTGTGCGCGATTTTTGCGCTGCGCCGTGACTTCCGTTCCATCCTACGCACAGCCGTAACTGCCTTCCTCTTGACGGCGCTGCCCTGGGCCTTCGTCGCTGGTTGCTTGTCCGGGCCAAGCACGCCCGCGCGCGCCGACTATCTCACCGGCACGCCCTCGGTAGTCAGTTGGTCTCTTCCGTCCGTAGCGCTGCGGATCTATGAACCCTTTTACGTCGACGAACGCATGCCCCAGGATTGGATTACAGGCAATGGGTTGCAGGATCTGAAGCTGTCGCGCGAACAGCAAATCGTTTCGCTCGGCGTGTCGTTGATTACTTTGGTAACTGGATGCCTGATCCTTGCCATCCGGGTTCGCGGCAGACTCGACGCCTGCGAGGTTCCTCTCGCGAGCGCTGCAGTCATCTCACTCGCGCTGGCGGCGTCGCCAGTCTGCTGGACCCATTACGAAGTGATGCAATATCCGGGCGTCGCGCTGCTCCTGGCGCATGCCGCACGCCGAAAACTTTGGTGGCTGCTCGCGGCCGTCGCCGTCAGCGCGGCCTTCCTTTACCCGGTTCCCGTGGATGTGCTTCGAGCTTATTATGAGCGCAGCAACGCCTGGCCGAATTCGCCCCTCGTAATGTATTTCTGGACGTCGGTTCCCGCCGTCGCGTCCCTAGCTCTGTTTGGCCTGATGACTCGACAAGTTACCAAACGCGCTTGACAACAACTGTCGTGCATGATAACGTCCCCATTGGTATATCAGTCTAAATCGTGGATACGAAAAAGTTTTCCCGGGGATCTACGGCCCATGGCGAGCCGACCAACGAATCGCACTATAATCAGTGGAGAGGTGTAACAAATGAGAGCTAAGTTTTATGTACTCGTGGCCGGCCTTGGTTTGCTCGCCACTGCCGCGCCGATTATGGCGCACCATTCCTTCACCGCCGAATACGACGCCGCCAAGCCGGTGGCCCTCACCGGCACGGTGACCAAGGTGGAGTGGATGAACCCGCATGCCCGGTTTTATATCGACGTGAAGGATGATTCGGGCACCGTCACCAATTGGGAACTCGAACTCGGCAGCCCCAACGCGCTGATGCGCCTGGGTTGGACGCGCAATTCGCTGAAGCCTGGCGAGATGGTTTCGGTGGAAGGTTCTTTGGCCAAGGACGGTTCCAAGCTGGCCAACGCGCGCAAAGTCACGCTCGCCGACGGCCGCAAGGTTTTCGCCGGATCGGCAGCCGATACTGAAGATAAAAAGTAGCGCGAAGAGCACAACATGCGATCAACACTAGCCGTCTTTGTCGTCGGCGTCGGGCTCGTCTTAGCGGCGTCTTTGCCGCTTGCGGCGCATCATTCATTCGCCGCGGAGTTCGACGCCAGCAAAGCCGTTACATTGCAGGGAACCGTTACGAAATTGGACTGGATGAATCCGCACATCTGGATTTATCTGGACACCAAGGACGATAGCGGTACCGTTGCTCATTGGCAATGCGAGGGCGGTCCGCCCAATACCCTGACGCGCAACGGCTGGAGCAGGGATTCGCTCAAGGTGGGCGATCAGGCCACCGTGGAAGGTTTCCGTTCCAAGGATGGCACCAATACCTGCAACGCCCGCTCCGTCAAGCTTCCCAGCGGCAAGAGCGTCTTTGCCGGTTCCAATGACGACGGCGCGCCCAAGCGTCAGTAGTTATCCCGTAACCCAACCGAGCCGCGATCCAGCCGTGTCATAACGTGTCCGCGGCCGGGTGCCCTGTTCAAGGGCCAAGGGAGATGGTTTGAATAGGAGATCCCCCGTGCGTATTCTTTCGATTGCTGCCGCATCTCTCGCGGTTTCGCTGGCTCCCTTGCTGGCCTTTGGACAGTCCGCGGGTTTCACCGGCGACATCAGCTCAAAGCCGCCAGCCGCGGCGCCCTCCGGCCCAACGCCGCGAACTCCGGACGGCAAGCCGGACTTCAGCGGTCTGTGGCAACGCCCCTATGTGCCCGACATGTCCAAGACCACCAAGGACCAGATCGGCACGGCGGAGTTGCCGTTCTCAGAAGCCGGCATGAAGCTCTGGAAGGCTTATGACGCCGCCAACGGCGACTACACCGGGAGCTGCCTGCCCTTCGGCTTGATGCGCTCCATGAACTCACCCGATCCGATCCAGATTATGCAGAATGCCAAGTACATCGCGCTTCTATACGAGCAGAATACCTGGTTCCACGTCGTGCCCGTCGGCAAGCAACATGTCAAGGACATGAGGCCTACCTGGTTCGGCGATTCCATCGGCAGCTGGGACGGCGATACGTTCGTGGTGGACACCGTCAACTTCAACGGCCGTACGCGTCTGGATACCATCGGCCATCCGCACAGCGACGCCTTGCACGTCATCGAACGCTTTACCCGCCCCGACATGAACCACATAGCCTACGAAGTGACCATCGATGACCCCAAGATTTTCACCAAGCCCTGGACCAACAAGCGAGTCTTCACGCTCCGGACGGACTGGGAAATCATGGAGTATTCGTGCGAAGAGAACAACAAGGATCTGTACGAGGGGCACATCAAAGCGCCGCCTCCTCCTCAGTGAAATGGGTCCAGCCGCGGAGGAATCCCTACTTTGTGAGTGCCAAAGACGTACAGCACTTAGTAGGTAAGTAGGTAGTTAGACTTCCGACCATACAAAACTTACCGGCATAATTTCCTCAGTATCCCGAGTGTTTTCTAAGGTATTGGCCTTAGTGCCTGTGGCTCCTTTGGAGCAGCACTCGCACATGGCGAGCAGATGTTTCGGAGAGAACCATTCACGATTCCAGATCGATTTGGCATCCAAAGCGACAATCGCAAACCAGCCCAAGGTGGCATCGTACAGGCTGCCTTTGATGACACCGAACAGATCATGGTCCTTGATAGCTAAGGAGATGGACGATCCCAACATCGGCTTCTCCTCCAGCAACACTACGGCGCAGGTAGCTGAGATCTCTTCCAGATTCGCTGTCGTTTGGCGGATCTCGCCCGGCTGCTCTTCGTAGGTTACTGTTACAAGTTCAGAGCATAGGTACTGACAGGAGTGGTGCATACCCCAGACTATTGCACCTGACGTACCACCTACTTAGCCAAGTTGCTGTTGCGGTACTAGAAGAACGGCAGCTTCGGCGTCGGCCGCCAGCGCTTCCCTGCCCAGGATACCGCGATGCATGCGCCCGACCATGTAAATGCAGATGGCGAGCACCGCCGGACACACCGCGAGCACCGCAAAGATGTCGCGCACCGGCAAGCTGGTGGAAAGAACAATTCCGCCCAGAATCGGCCCCGCCACCGAGCCCACCTTCGCGATGGAAGTGGCCCAGCCAGCCCCGTTGGCGCGATACGCGCTGGGATAAAAGATGCCGCAAATGCTGTGCATCCCGAAGTGTCCGCCGATCAGGAAACCGCCCGTGATCGCGCTCAGCACCAGAAATTCGACGTGGCCCATGCCGACGAAGGTCGCAGTCAACAGGAGAATCACGGTCATGACCGGCATGATGGTGATCGCGATTGCGCCGCGTTTGTCGGTGAAGCGCATCAGCAGCAGCCCGCCTACCGCGCCCATCGCCGAATAGAGTGACGCCGCCGTGGCTGCTTCCTTGCGGCTGTATTTGAGCGCCTCAAAAACCACGGGCGTCCAGTTAACGATGAAGAACACGGCCAAGGAACTCGCGATATAACCGAGCCAGATCAACGGTGTGATGAAGCGCAGTTCGCCACCGAACAAGAGCGCCGGCTTGAAGTGCTTGTTCAATTGGCTTTCGTCGGTCACCACGAAAGTGGCGTCCGCGGGAATCAACTTTGCGGGCGCGATACGCCGCACAATTGGGCCGATGCGACCGGCGCCCAGCCCCTTGCTCGCCAGGAAGCGGATAGATTCCGGCAAAATCGCAAACAGAATCCCCGCGCAAAATAGCGAGAAAGCGCCGCCCAGGACAAAAACCGATTTCCATCCGTACTTAGGAATAAGCCAGATGGCGATGGGACCGCCCAGCGCCGTGCCGAGCGAATAGCCCATCATGATCACCGTCACAATGGTGGCCCGATAGCGCTTGGGAGCATATTCGATGTTGAGCGCCCAGGCCAGCGGCAGCATCCCACCGAGCGGCAATCCGTCGATGAAGCGCAGCGAAAATAGCGACCAGTAACTGTTGGCGAGCGCGAAACACATGGTCAGTATTCCAAACAGCGCCGTCGCGGCCACCACCACCGGACGCCGTCCGATGCGATCACCCAGGTAACCCAGCGCGAACCCGCCCACCATGGTCCCGAATAGCCCCATGCTGAAGATGTTGCCGAGTTGGATTTTGCTCAGATGATATTGCGCGCCGAAGTAAGGCGCGGCGAAGCTGATGAGATTGCTGTCCAGGCCGTCGAAGAAGGTGATGATCCAGGAGATGAGAACCAGGCCGATGAGGAAGCGGCCCAGCTTCTGCTGCTCGATGACCTGGGAAACGTCTACGGTGTTCAACCGTACTACGATATCATCGTCTTCAGTATGCGTCGGCTACTCGAAATTCTCACGGCCGCTGCCATAATCGTGGCGGTATTTTCATTGAGCGCCCTCCCCGGCCTCGCTCGCCCGGAGTACGGGCGCAGGACGCAGAAGGAGTGCAACTTCTGCCATCCCAAGGATTCCTGGAACCTGAACGACGCCGGCAAGTATTATCGCGACCACAAGTATTCGCTGCAAGGCTACGTGCCACCGAAGACGGATGGGAAGTCGGGGAAGAACTAGCCTCAGGTCATTTCATTCCCGGTATTCCCCGTATTCCTTGTTTTCCGAATTCTGGATTCTGAATTCCCTCCCCCAGATTTCATTCCCATGACTGACTTCGGCTCCCGGAACCGGGCATGATAGTCGATGAGAGAAGAATGACGCTTTCTCTAGAGCACTTGACGCAGGCCAACACCCTCACCGATCCCGCCGAAGTTCCATCCGGCCCACTGGTGGCCGGCGAACTGCGGAAAATCGATGCCTATTGGCGCGCCGCCAACTACCTGTCCGTCGGACAGATTTATCTTTTCGACAACCCGCTGCTCACCGAACCATTACGGTTGGAACATATCAAGCCCCGTCTGCTGGGCCATTGGGGCACCACGCCCGGCCTGAATTTCGTTTATGCGCACTGCAACCGGATTATTAAAAAGTACGATCTCGACATGATCTACATCTGCGGTCCCGGTCATGGCGGGCCAGGGATGGTAGCGAACACGTATCTGGAGGGTTCGTACACGGAATTGTTTCCAAACATCACCCAAGACGCCGAGGGCATGAAGCGGCTGTTCAAGCAGTTCTCTTTTCCGTGCGGCATCCCGAGCCACGCCGCGCCCGAGACGCCCGGCTCCATCCATGAGGGCGGCGAGCTGGGTTACTCTTTATTGCACGCCTACGGCGCGGTGCTCGACAATCCCGGGTTGATCGCCTGTTGCATGATCGGCGACGGCGAAGCGGAGACCGGCGCGCTGGCGGCGAGCTGGCATTCCAACAAATTCCTCAATCTCGAGCGGGATGGCGCGGTGCTTCCGGTTCTGCACCTCAACGGCTACAAAATCGCCGGGCCCACGGTGCTGGCGCGCATCCCGCGCGCTGAATTGACCCAGCTATTGCAAGGCTACGGATATCATCCTTACTTCGTATCCGGCCACGTTCCCGAAGCGATGCACCAGACCATGGCGGCGGCGCTAGATTCCATCGTGGGAGAGATTCAGGCCATCCAGAAAAACGCGCGGGAGCATGGGTTCTCCGAACGTCCGCTATGGCCCATGATCGTGCTCGAATCGCCCAAAGGCTGGACCGGCCCGAACGTCGTGCATGGCGTGCCAGTGGAAGGCACGTTCCGAGCCCATCAGGTTCCGCTCACCGACCTCGCGGCAAAACCGGGTCACTTGCGGATGCTCGAAGAGTGGATGAAGAGCTACCAGCCGAGGGAGCTGTTCGATGGCAACGGTACATTGATTCGGGAGTTGGCCGAGATGGCGCCCAAGGGCACGCGGCGTATGGGCGCCAATCCGCACGCCAACGGCGGTCTACTGTTGCGGGACCTGCGTCTTCCCGACTTCCGCTCTTACGCCGTCCACGTGCCCAAACCCGGCAGGGACACCGCCGAAGCGACACGCGTGCTGGGAGACATGCTGCGCGACATCCTGACGCTGAACGGTTCCACTCACAATTTTCGGGTCTTCGGGCCCGATGAAACAGCTTCCAATCGCTTGAACGCTGTGTTCGAGGTGACGGACCGGGTTTCCACGGCAAATATTTTTGACTACGACGATCACGTCGCGCCGGATGGCCGCGTCATGGAAGTGTTGAGCGAACACATGTGCCAAGGGTGGCTCGAAGGCTACTTGCTCACCGGACGGCATGGCTTCTTCTCCTGCTACGAAGCTTTCATCCACATCGTGGATTCCATGTTCAACCAGCACGCCAAGTGGCTGAAAGTCTGCCGTAACATTCCCTGGCGCCGTCCTATTGCTTCTCTCAACTATCTGCTCACATCGCACGTATGGCGTCAGGATCACAATGGGTTCAGCCATCAGGATCCGGGCTTCCTCGACCATGTGGTCAACAAGAAGGCGGACGTGGTGCGCGTGTATCTGCCTCCCGATGCGAATTGCCTTTTGTCGGTAGCCGATCACTGCCTGCGCAGCCGCAACTACGTCAACGTGATCGTGGCGGGAAAACAGCCCGCGCTGCAGTACTTGGATATGGACGCGGCCGTCAAGCACTGCACCGCCGGCGTCGGCATTTGGGACTGGGCCAGCAACGATCAAGGCGCGGAGCCAGACGTGGTGATGGCGTGCTGCGGCGATGTTCCCACGCTCGAAACTCTGGCTGCCGTGGACCTGCTGCGAAAGCTGGTGCCGGATCTCAAGATCCGGGTGGTGAACGTAGTCGACTTGATGACGCTGCAACCGGCGAGCGAACATCCCCACGGGCTGAACGATCGCGACTTCGACGCTATTTTTACCGCTGACAAACCAATCGTGTTCGCCTTCCACGGCTACCCGTGGCTGATCCATCGCCTGACTTATCGACGCACCAATCACGCGAACCTGCACGTGCGCGGCTACAAGGAAGAAGGCACCACCACCACGCCCTTCGACATCACCGTGATGAACGATCTGGACCGTTTCCATTTGGCGGGCGACGCGATTGATCGCGTTCCACGCCTCCGCAGCGTAGCAGGTTATCCCAAGCAGGTATTGCGCGATCACCTGATCGAGCACCAGCTCTACGTCTCACGGGTGGGCGATGACCTGCCGGAAATCCGCAACTGGAGGTGGCCGGCGGCATGAAAATCCTGGTCCTGAACGTCGGTTCCAGCAGTTTCAAGTGCTGGTTTCAGAATGTTCCAGATGGACCATTTCCGTGGGGGCGCGCGCCGCAGTGGAGTGCTAGCGAGGACTCACCACCCGCTTCGCTCGAGACCGCGCTCAAGGCAGGTCCTTCCGAGGTTGATGTAGTGGGCCATCGCATTGTACACGGCGGCGCGAAATATCGCGAGAGTGTTCTGATCACTCCGCAGGTTCGTTCCGCGATTGCTGAGCTGGCCGAGTTCGCGCCCGCCCACAACAGGCTGCAGCTTGCGGCCATCGAGACCGTGGATCGCGTCTACGGAACCAGCGTCCCTCAGGTCGCCGTTTTTGATACTGCATTTCACGCCACGCTCCAGCCCGCCGCTTATGTCTACCCCGGGCCTTATTCCTGGCTCGATCAAGGAATCCGGCGTTACGGATTTCACGGCATCAGCGTTCAATACTCTACCAGGCGCGCCGCCGAGCTTCTGCAGGTACCTCCGAATTCGTCCAGGCTGATCGTCTGTCATCTTGGAAACGGCGCATCGGTCACGGCGGTCGCGAACGGCAAAAGCGTGGATACCAGCATGGGATTTACGCCGCTCGAAGGCATCATGATGGGCACACGCTCCGGCTCCATCGATCCCAGCATCCTGGTTTATCTGATCCGGCACCAAGGCTATACCGCCGATCAGATTGACGAAATTCTCAACCGCAAGTCCGGGCTGCTGGGCGTTTCGGGAATCTCCGGCGATATGCGCGAGATTCTTGAAGCCATCGGAAAAGGCCATGAACGGGCGCGCCTGGCCTACGACATCTTCGCGCATCGGCTGACGCGCGAAATCGGCGCGATGCTGGCCGTACTAGGTGGAGCGGACGCCGTCGTCTTCACCGGCGGAATTGGCGAACATTGTGCGCCGTTGCGCGACCACGTGTGCCGGCAGCTTGCGTTTCTCGGTCTGAAATTAGACGCAGCCAAGAACCAACGCCCGGATCTGGATCAGAATATCGCCGCACCTGGCTCGCCGGTGCAGGTTCTGGTCATTCGTGCCGACGAAGACTCGGTAATTGCTCGTGAATGTCAGCGGCTCCATTCACCGCCACCGGCTCATGCGTGACGGTCGAACGGCCCTTCGGCAGCCGCAGCCAAAAGAGCGCTCCGCCTTGCTGGCCTGGGGCGTCGTCCGCCCAGATATCGCCGCCATGATCGAGCAGCGTCTGACGCGAAAGAGCCAAGCCCAGCCCCAGACCACTCTTCTTGCCCTCGGTTACAAACGGCTGGAACAGACGGCCTTGCAGCGCCGCGCTGATACCCGGCCCGGTATCCTCCACGCGGACCATGATGTTGTCGCCGTGAGCCTCTCCTCCAATCGAGATGCTGCCGCCGGAACGCATGGCTTCAATCGCATTCTCAAAAAGATTGGCGAACACGCGCTCCATGCGGGCGCGCTCCATGGGACATTCCAAGCCGTCAGCAACGTTCAGTTCCAGCGCAACGCCGCGCGCGTCGGCGGATGGCGCCACCGTGTTCCAGGCCGCCGCAATCACTTCCCGCAAGCTGCACATCTCGCTGCCGCTGGAGGTGCCGCGCACCACGTCCAGCAACTCCTGGAGCATGTCCTGAATGCCACGCGATGCGCGGTAAATGTTTCGGGCCAGACGCTGCGTCATTTCCTGCGACATGGCGCTGTCCATCATCATTTCGGCGCCGGCGTAGATGGCCGCCAGCGGGTTGCGGAGGTCGTGCACTATGGATGTCGAAAGCTGTCCGATGGTGGAGATGCGCTCCCGCCGGATCAGTTCCTGGCGCGCCTGGCGGATGGATTCGCACATACTCTGGAACGTGCCCGCCAGCCTGCCGAGCTCATCCTGGCTCCGAACGTCGATCCGGTAGTCGTAATTCTGCTTCGCGATTTCGGCCGCTGCCCGGTCCAGTTCCGCTACAGGCTGCATGATTTTGCGCGCCACAAAATAGGTGGTCAACAGCGCGGCAACCAGCGCCAGCAGCCACAGCGCCACGATCTCGCGGCGCAACGCGGCCAGCCGCTGCCGCGCGCCCGCCAGAGAACGCAAAATAAAGAGCTGCCCCACCGGAGCGCCGCTGATGTCGCGCAGCGGAGTGGGTACCGCCAGATAGTCCGGGATTTCAGCCGGGTTCGACAGCAACCGCGGCATGACGGCGGCTGTAATGTCCGGTGTGAGCGTCGAGGTGACCACACGATTGCGTGACACGAACACGTACTCGCTGCCCCCGGTGGAATTTTTCAGCGTCTGGGCCACGCCTGCATCCACGCGATAGCCGGCCACCAAAGCGTTCAGCAGCACCGGCCCGCCGGTCGACTGGACATAAACCGGGGTCACCACCACCTGGAACAATTCATCCCCCTTTTGTACAAAACCGGAAGCCTGCCTGGGAAATTGCGCGACCGCTGCGCGAACCATCGGCAGGTCGTCGTTGGGCGCGAACGAACCAGGCTGTCCGAGGCTGGCGACCACGCGACCCTGCCCGTCCGCCACCAGGAAAAATGCGTCTTCCTTCGAAATTCTGGACCACAGCTCGCCGGCGGTGTCGCGGATAGTGGCTGCATCGCGGGTGCTGAACGCGGCACGCACGTCGGACATGTTGCTCAGGATTTCGCTCACCGCGCCTAGCCGGTTGGCCCGCTCTTTCCATAGCGATTCATAGGCCTGAAAGCTGGCTTTGGCCTCTTCTTCCACGCTGGCATAGCTGGCACGGACAACATCGCGTTGCACCAGCCAGCCGGCGATGGCAAAAGACAACGTCATGACCAGCGACGTGGGAATCAGGATTTTCCATAACAAAGACAGTCGGGAGAATCTCACGGCTTCGCACCATAGCCGGAATCGTTGGCCGGCGGATAGTCCTTCCCAAACTTATTCTTGTGCGGCACCTGGAGATAGCCGCTTTCCGATATTGGCACGGCGGGGAGTTCGAGTGGTCCGTCTCCCACCTCGACATTGCGGGTGAGCGCCTCCAAAGTCTCCTCCGTGGCGCGCTCGTGAAAGACGTGCGCGCGATACGATCCCGCGGGGACATTGGCGATCTCGAAGCTGCCATTTTTTGCCGACGTCGCGAAATAAGGCGATTTCAGGACTACGATCACGGCACTCATAGTGGGATGGATATTGCAAAATACCCGCACCACACCTTCGCGGCGGAAAATTTGGGATCTTGTGGTGCCCGGCGGGTACAGGACAAGATCGAAGACCTGCCCGTTGTAATTGGAAAAGGCATTATGGAAGATGGGATCGTAATTGGGGAAATCTACCACGGTTCCCACTGAGATGGCGAGCACATGGGGGCTGAATGTTTTGTTCTTTTGCACCATTTGCGCTCGCGCTGCGCCGGCAGGAATTACGGGCGCCCCGGACGCCGGCTCCAGCCATACGACAACTCCGGAGTAGTCAGTGTGCCGGCGCACGTTCGGATCGTGCGAGGACACCAGTTCCACGCGCCCCGAGACAGTTCCCGCGGATGCTACCGCCAGCGCGAGAGACGCCAGTGCGACCGCTCTAAAACAAATAGCCGACTGCCAGATCATAATGGTCGTTCAAACGATTCCCCATACCCAAGTAGTTCGTCCGCACTTGCCCACCCTCCAGACTCACGATTACATTGGGCGCGATGCGGTACATCAGATTACTAAAATAACCCTGATTCTTCCCGATATAACCATACGCCAGGTCCGAATTGCGGTCATCCTGCTGGCCCCCATAAAGGTCCCAGGCCAGACGCGCGGTGATGGGCACACGGATTTGCGCCCAACCGCCGGTACTATGCACCGCGCTCACATCGCCGTCATAATTTTGCACGATGAATCCTTGCGGCAGCGCGCCCAGGGTTGCCACGTTCTGGCCGTGATAAAACATTCCCGAAACTTCCAGATACGATATGGGCCGCAGGAACCAATCGAAGGAATAAAGCTCGGAAGGGACGAGAGTTTCGATCACGCGGTTTTGATTGAAATGATAGCCGCCCGCGACTTCAACGCGATCCGTATCGCTCCAGCGATGCCACAACTCCAACCGTCCTTCCGCTCCGGGCCTGGAATATTCCTGCTGCGATGGGGATCCCATATAGGCGTCAGGATTGGACGGGTAGTCCAAGGAGCTGGTGACGAAAACGCCGCCCTGCGCGCGCAATCCGGTGTCTCCGCCCAAAGAGAAGCGCTGCTCCACGCGAGCTTGAGGTTGCCACAGCCACAGGTTCCCTGCCCCGGTGAGCGGCGAGTAACCGACCTGGGCCAGCGAATCGGGATTGCGCGGCGAAATGAGCGGCTTATCCTGTCCGAACATGACGCTGGTATTTTTCCAATCGATATTGATGGCCGCGGTGCGCAGCCGCACCAGGTGATCGAGCGAGGTGGTGCTGCCGCCAAAGAAGTCCATGTAGAGCGATCCGCTAATTTTTCCATTCCAAAAAGTCTGCGGACCATTGAACAAGAAGCCCAACGTGCTTTGCCGCAGGGTGCCGTCGCCCGTAAAGGATCCAGGAGTGGAGGATGCCACTAACGGGTTTTCCATATTTCCATTGAAGCGGCCATTGACAGAAGCGTTGAATAGCGCCATGCCGGTAATCTGGATAGGAAACTTTTGAGAAGCTTCCACCTTGGTTTGAGCCAACTCGTCGATTCGATTCTGGTCCACGGCCTGGCGCTCGGCTGCATTCTCCGCCTGGGCCGGCGTGGATTCGGTGCACGGCTTGCGGAGCCCCGAGACTTCCTGCCGCAAGGCCCGCACTTCATCGAGCAACGCTTGATTGTCTTTCTCTAACTGATCCAACCGGTCCATAATGGCCTGTACTTGCGGAGGGCTTTGGCCAAAGGAGGCCGAAGACATGACGAGTACCAGTAGAAACTTAATCGATTTGCGTTCCATTTCCGAGAAGCTGCTCCAGTTTCTCCCGCACCAATGCGGGTGAATAGGGTTTCGCAAAGACCGCGTTGACGCCGCGCCGGCGCAAGCGATCGGAAACATGCGGGTCGGTAGAGCCGGTGATCACGACGATCGGCAAAGCGGCGTGTCCACGATTGGCGCGTACCTTGTCGATCAATTCGAAGCCGTCCATTCCTGGCATGTGCAAGTCGGTAACCAGCGCGCGAATGTCTTCATGGCGGCTTTCCAGCAGCTCCCAGGCTTGCTCGGCGCTCGACGCCAGCAATATTTTCAAGTCGTGGATGGAGCTGAAAATAATCTCCAGCGTGGAGGCGCACGTCTCAGCGTCCTCCACAACCAGTACCGCTCTTCCTTCCATTCCATTCTTCACGGGAGAAACCTGTAACCGACACCGTGTACGGTCAGGAAATGGCGGGGCGAGTTGGCATCGGCCTCCAGCTTTTGACGAAGCCGGACGACGTGCGCATCCACGGTGCGAGTATTTGGAAACGATTCGTAGCCCCACACCGAATTGAGAATCATATCGCGCGTCAAAGGCCGGTCCGGGTTCTGGAGAAAATACGTGAGCAGATTGTATTCAGCGGGCGTCATTTTCAGCGGATCGCCGCGCTTGGTTACAACGCGCCGTTCGAAATCCACCGCGACGGTTCCAAACTGCGCAACTTTCCGGGCATCGGGCGAAGTCCTGCGCAGCACGGCTCGTATGCGGGCCAGAAGTTCGCGGGCGCCAAAGGGCTTCACGATATAATCGTCGGCGCCAATTTCGAGCAGCAGTACTTTGTCAACTTCCTCGCCAATAGCGCTCAAAACAATGATGGGCGTCTTCAAATTGGCTGCACGAATCTGCTTGCAAATCTCAGTGCCGTTCATTCCGGGCAGGCGCAAATCCACCAGCATCAAATCCGGCTTCACCGAGAGGGCTCGTTCAAAACCGGTTTTTCCATCGGCGACGAGAATCGGGGAGAAGCCTTCCTGCTCCAGCATGATGCCAATGGTGTCGCGGAGGCTCTCATCGTCGTCGATGACAAGAATCGTGGTCATGTATACAGGGCTCTATTAAATCCTATCGCGACCGAGCACGGAGGCCTGCATACAAAGGCCCGTAAATGCCTGTTTTTACTAAACCTTTACATCTCGGCAACGACTCACACCGGGCGCTCCGGGAAGATGGGAAAGAAGAAGAGGAGCCAGTGTGGACGTCTCGGGAGAAACGCTTCGGCTGCGGAACATCGGCCCATTTACGCTCAGAGAGAATCTTTACGCGAGCGGGACAACGCTCGCGAAACACTCGCATCCGCACACCTATATCACGTTCGTAATTGAAGGAGCTTTTCGCGAACGCTACGCAACGCGCTCCATTCTGTGCCGCACGGGAATGATTCGATACCTGCCGGCGGGTGAAGTTCATGAGAACGAGGTTCAGGCGCGCTCGCGATGCCTCCACATCAGCGGCGATACGGCCTCCTTCGAGCAACTGCGCCAGCAGTCCGCGGTCCCCAGGCGGCCGGCTGAGATGAGCGGACTTACCACCACGTGGCTGGCTAATCGGCTCTATGCCGAATTCTCCCGTCAAGATACGGCCTCAGAGATGGCGATCGAGGGATTGGTACTTGAGATCATGGCCGAGATTGCGCGATCGGAAGCGGTCGATCATTCACTGTCGGCCCCGCATTGGTTGAAGCAGGCCACTGAAATTGTGGAGTCACGATTCCTGGAGCGGCTGAGCCTGACCGAAATCGCTTCCGAGGTTGGCGTGCACTACGTGCATCTATCGCGTCAGTTCCACAAATACAACCGCTGCACGGTAGGCGAACTGATCCGCCGGCGCAGGGTTCAATATGCGTCCCATTTGCTGGCGCACTCGCGTACGCCACTGGCCGAGATCGCGCTCACCTGCGGATTCTCGGACCAGAGCCACCTGTCGTTCCTCTTCAAACGCTACATGGGACTGAGTCCTTCGAAGTTCCGGAGCCTGGCGGGAATGGATGCTGCGCCCGAAATCGACGGCGCCGAAGATCAACGCCGAGCGACGCCGATACAAGAAAAAAAGGTGGTCGGCGCGGGGCGGGGCTAGACCAAACGCGTGTGGATGAGCATGCCGCGTGTCAGGGTTCGATGCACGGGACATTGGTCGGCGATTTCGAGCAACCTGGCACGCTGTTCCGCCGTTAGATTCCCAGCCAGCTCAATATCCCGATCGATGCGGTCCAGCATTTCTTCCTTGGTTTCGCAATCCGCACAGTCCTCTGCGTAGATTCTGGAATGCCGCAGCCGCACCGTCACATCATCGAGCGGCCACTGCTTGCGCCGGGCGTACATCCCGAGCGTCATGGATGTGCATGCGCCTAACGCGGCGGCGAGCAGTTCATAAGGCGACGGCCCGGTATCGGCGCCACCTTGATCTAGCGGCTCGTCAGACGCCAGTTCGTGCAAACCCGCGCGAATAGCCTGCGAGAATCCAGCCGCGTTCCCGCGAACCACAACCTCGGGAGCAGGCGCGGCCATCAGCTCTCCAGTTCGCCGGCCGCAATTTCGTCGACGTAGCACCAGATCCAGCGTTCGCCGGGTTCGATGGATCGCATCAACGGATGGGAGGTTGCGTGAAAATGCTTGGTGGCGTGCTTATTCTTCGAGGAATCGCAGCAGCCCACCTTGCCACACTCCAGGCACATGCGCAAATGCACCCAAGAATCTCCCATCTTGATGCAGTCCTCGCACACGTGCTTGGACGGTTTCGTCATAGTAATTTGATTTAAGTGCGTACAGTGTTTCGCCATGATTACCCTTCGTGGTTACCCTCCGATAGCCGCTTGATTTTCACTGCTTCTGTCATCTTCACTGTTTCTTTCAAGAACCGCTCGATCCCATTTGGCAAGGTTCGCGCCGGCTTCATAGGTAGACTGCAAGAAACTCATGAGTTCCGACTCGGGCGATGAGGCGCCGCGGATGTCATCGTACATGAGAAGAAACTCGCCGATTCCCTGGTGATAAAACGCGGCCTTGGGAGCTACCGCGTAGGTTTTGAATCCCGCCGGCTCGGGCGTCGTGTAAGAGTAGAATGCGGGGCCGGAGATGTCACCGCCGCCAGGCCAGAATCCGGCGCTGCTCACCTCGTGCGAATACGCTTCCTGCATCATTTTCCGATATTTGGAATCGGACCGGCGTGGAGCGATCCGGCCTGAGAAGCGCGTCACGGCAAGGTCGAAGCTGCCCCAAAAGAAATGAACCGGACTGCACTTGCCAATGAATCGCGCGCGAAAGTTCTTCAGCACCTTGTCCACCGAGATCAGCAAGTGATGGAAGCGCTCGACAGCTTCGCGATCGTACGATTTATGCGTGACATCTTCGGTAAACGGGATCGGATTGGACACCTCGCACGGCCGCACATTGATCTCGACGTCGATATTTCGCGAAGCGAGCGAGCTCATCACGTCGTCGTAGAATTCAGACACGGTGCGCGGCGCAAGATGGATTTTGTCGACCTCGCCTCGGCTGGTTTCGATCATGAGTTTGTGATCGATGAAGTCGAACTCCATCTGAAAGATGCCGCCTGGATAGGGGATCGCCGAGGTGGTAAGCCCGCGCGCGCTGACATAGAGCGTCACGTTCCAATAATGGTTGATCAGTGGCGTGAGGGTCATGCGGATCTTCCCGATGATCTGCGTCCACATGTGGAGCGTTTCGTAGGTGTCTTGCCAGGATGCTAACGGAAGTTCCGGCCAAGCGCCGGGATTGGGATCCATAACTTCAATTCTACGCGGTGGATGTACCGCTGGTAAGTTAGAAAAGCAACTATGCGAACTCAAGTTGGAATTGTTGGGGCGGGGCCGGCTGGGCTGATGCTCTCTCATCTGCTGCATTTGGCGGGCATCGAGAGCGTCGTGCTGGAATGCCGCAGCCGCCGGTACATCGAGGATCGGGTGCGCGCCGGTGTTCTGGAGCAAGGGACGGTGGACTTGATGGTTGAGACCGGCGTCGGCGAGCGTCTACGGCGCGAGGGATTGCGGCACGATGGGGTTTGGTTCAGCTTCGGTGGGCAGCGTCATCGGATCAATTTATCGGAGCTGACCGGTGGCCGGGCGATCACCGTTTATGCGCAGCAGGAAGTGGTGAAGGATCTGGTGCAGGCGCGCATCGGCAGCGGTGAACCAATGGTGTTTGAGGTCGAAGATCTTGCGGTACACGATCTGGATTCTAAGCTTCCAAAAATCCGCTACACGAAAGATAGTGCGCGCGAGGAAATTGTTTGCGACTTCATTGCCGGCTGCGATGGATTCCACGGCGTCTGCCGGGACTCGGCACCGGCGGGTGTGATCACGCCGTACGAGCGCGTTTATCCATTCGCGTGGCTGGGCATTCTGGCGGAGGCGGCGCCCACGTCGGAGGAACTGGTCTACACGTACAACCAGCGGGGGTTCGCTCTGTTCAGCATGCGATCGCCACAGATCACGCGGCTGTATCTGCAATGCACGCCGGACGAGGATTTGACGGAATGGCCGGACGATCGGGTATGGGAGGAGCTATGCGCGCGAATGCGGACGGAAGACGGCTGGGCGCCCGCGGTGGGTCCGGTGATTCAAAAGGGTGTTACCGGGATGCGCAGCTTCGTAATTGAACCCATGCAGTATGGACGGCTGTTTCTGGCGGGAGACGCCGCGCACATCGTTCCGCCCACGGGCGCGAAAGGACTGAATCTAGCGGTTTCGGACGTGCGCGTGCTCTCGCTCGCGCTCAAAGCTTTCTACAAATCCGGACGCCCGGATCTTCTCGATGCATACTCGGTGACATGTCTGCACCGGATCTGGAAAGTACAGCGATTCTCCTGGTGGATGACATCCATGCTGCATCTTTTTCCCGGCGGCGACGGGTTCGACCATCGGCGGCAGATTGCGGAGCTGGATTACATCACCAGTTCCCGAGCTGGGATGACGAGCCTGGCGGAGAATTACGTGGGGCTTCCGCTGGATTAGGTACAATTTACAACTTGACCTGGTCGAGCCTGCGACATATCCCGATCCTTTCCGCGTTATTGGCGACTGCTATTTCCGCGTCGGGACAGATCATGATCGATACTTTCGCGGGCGGCTATATTCCGTCGGGAGTGCCTGCACAAAACGTAGCTTTGGGCAGCTTGTCTGGAGTCACACGAGATCTGAACGGGAACCTGGTGTTTTGCGACTACTCGAACAACGTCATACGGCGTATCAACGCCGACGGAACTATTCAAACCATCGCTGGAATTGGGATCCTCGGCTACGGCGGCGACGGTGGGCCTGCGCTGAGTGCGATTCTCAGCAGTCCCGTCCATGCTAAATATGACGGCGCTGGGAATCTTTTTTTCGTTGATGCCGGCAATGATCGGATACGGCGCATCGACACCTCCGGGATCATAACTACTGTTGTGGGCACCGGAATTTCGGGTTCGCTCGGCGCCGACGGTCCTGCCACTCAGGCACAGATCGGGATTGTTACGGACCTCGCCGTTGACACCGCCGGTAACGTGTATTTCGCTGAATACGGACAGGCGGCCATCCGCCGGCTGACACCGTCGGGCCATATTCAAGTGTATGCAACGTGCTCCGCGTGCGCGACGAACTACAACACGGAACTGGCTATGGCTATGGACAAGTCGGGAAACTTGTACGTTGCTGACCAGGTCCACGTATTTCGAATCTCGACCGACGGAGCCTTTCACAACTTCGCTGGTTTCGGCCCTTACTCAACGCCGAACATGGGTAATGGCGGCCCAGCGCTGAATGCTCCGCCGAGCGGCTTCGTTCAGCTGGCTACGGATTCCACAGGCAACGTTTACACGGAAGAAGGGAGTACATTCGCCGGACAACAAGGCACCTTCATTATCCGTCGTATTGGAACCGACGGCATCATCAATATCGTTGCAGGCACCTTCAACCCACTGGCTAGCGGAACCACCGCGGGTGGTCCTGTACTTCAGACGCCCCTGGGCGGAGGTCTGGGCCTTTTCCCGGACGCGAACGGCGTGGTTACGTTCGTTGGGTATTTGAGCCTTTGCCAGCTTACGACCCAGGCGACAATCCAAACCATCGCGGGAGGTCAGCCGCTGGCCGCTCCCGATGGCACGGCCGCTCGCAGCGCATGGTTCGTCCAACCAAGCTCGATCGCGTTTAATCGCGCAGGCGAACTTTATGTCGGACAGCCGTGCATTATTCAGAAGATTAGTTCCAATGGTCTTCTCTCGACTATTGCAGGGACCGGTCAGTGCACTGCCAGTTCGTCGTCGAGTGGTCCTGCGCTCACAACCCAGTTGACGCAGGTCAATAGCTTGGTGGTGGACAGCCATGATCGACTGTACTTTGCAGATTTCTATGGAACGCTTGACGTTGTTTCGGCCGCGGGCGTCATCAGCGAAGTAGCGGAAATAACTCCGTCCACACCGAACCCAAAGCTCGCAATTGATCCCCAGGATCGCGTCTACTTTCTGACCGATCGAATCTTCGGCCGCGTCGTGTCCGGACAGGCGCCGGAGTATATCGACGTCCCCGGCAGCAACCCCGACGAGGAGAGCTCCTCTTTGCAGGGGGCGGGCCTCGCGGTCGATGACTCGGGCAACATCTATGCATGCTGCGATGAGACAATTCTGAGCCCGCTCCCTATCATATTTCGTTACTCGCCGAACCTGAACTTTAGTCTCCCTAACCTGGCTTGGACCGGGCCGATCGATGACTACGGAATCGCCGTAGATTCTTCTTCTAACATCTGGCAAGGCCAATCCTTCTTGGGCTTGGAGAAGGGAACTCTATCCTTCGGAGCCGGTTGTTGCAGCGGTACAAGCTACGGTGACGGAGGAGCGGCGGAGTCCGCGTATATCTCACCTTCCGCGCTGGCGTTTGCGCCCAATGGCGATCTGTATGTGCTCGACTCGGGGGCCGGACGGGTTCGCAGAATCCATGGATCGCCGCCGACAGCACCGCCTGCGATTGCTGCCGGAGGGTCGTCAACGCAGCCAGCCTGGCCGGGGGAGCTATTGCGCCTGGCGAACTGATCACGATTTTCGGCTCCGATTTCGGGCCTCCCGGTCTTGATGTCGCGGCAGTGCAGAACAACGTCATTCCAAAGGCGCTGAACAACGTACACGTTTACTTCGGCCTTGGCAACGAAGGCGCCATCACAGCTCGCACCCAGACACAAATCAACGTGTTCGTTCCTTACGATGTTGCAAACGCCACTTCGACACAAGTGATCGTGGACGTCGATGGCGTGACCTCCACGCCCATCACCGTTCCCGTCGCACCCTCGGCCTTCGGCCTCTCGACAGTCGACTCCAGCGGAACCGGACAAGGCGCGATCTTAAATCAAGACGGCACCTACAACAGCCACTCGAATCCGGCGGCGCGCGGATCCATCGTGACCATGTTCGGCACGGGCGAGGGCGTGACTACGCCGGCGCTGCCCGATGGAGCGCTCGAAATATCGACACCTTACTCCACCACGCAGGCTCCAGTTGTCGTGAAATTCGGCGGTGAGACCGCGACCATCCAATACGCTGGAGCTGCTCCCTATCTGCCGACGGGCGTCTTCCAAATCAACGCCACCATTCCCGATAGCGTCACTCCCGGCGACGTACCGATCACGGTGTCCATTGGCGGCATCGGTACTAAGCGGACAGTCACCGTTGCCGTGAAGTAGAATGCGAGAGAGGCCGTTATGTCCTACCGCCTGCTTGTGATTTGCGCCGCTGCGGCGCTTTGCGCCGCCGACAAGAAGCTGCCCATCGATGAGACATCGAACGATCAGCTGGCTATTTCGGTTTCGGCGCCGCTCGATAAAGATCAGATCAAGCAGGAGCTGGGGTCTGACCTGGGCGACGACATTGTCGCCGTCCGGCTGACCGCGCGGCCGGTGAGCGACAAACCGGTTCAGCTGAGCCTGGATGACTTCCTGCTGATCTCGGGCAAAGACGGCCAGCGCTCGCAACCTTTCGCACCGGGGCAACTGGCCGGATCGGATAGCCTGACCATGACTCCTAACGGAGCGCGCAGGGGACTGGGGGATCATTCGCACCGGCCGAGCATCGGATTGGGCGGGATCGGAATCGGCTCTCCCGGCACACCCCCGCCTGCCCCGGATCTGAAAGCGGAGGAAACGCGCAGCGAAAAAGAGAATCCTCTGCTGGCCGCGCTCACTGCGAAGACCTTGCCCGAAAAGGAAATCACAGAGCCGATTTCGGGTTTGTTATTTTTTCAGATCGTCGGAAAAGTGAAAGCGAAGGATCTGGAATTGCACTACAAAGGACCGGCCGGTCCGATGGCTCTGCGATTCAGGCCCGAGAAATAGACCGGCCCGGCAAGCCACCCCGAGACGAAGGGTTTCCCGGTTTGTAGTGTTATATTCTGTATCTGAATCTCAACGCCTTAGGGAGAAGCATTGTACAAAGCGAAGATAACCGCGCTCGGCTGCTACACGCCGCCTGGAGTGCTCACGAATCAGGATTTAGAACAGATGGTGGACACCAACAACGAGTGGATCGTCCAGCGCGTCGGCATCCTGCAGCGGCACATCGCGCCGCCGGAGATAGCAACCTCCGATATGGCGGTGGAAGCGGCGAAAATTGCGCTCGAGCAGCGCGGGATTGATGCCTCTGAAGTGGATGCCATTCTGGTGTGCACAGTAACGCCCGACATGCTGTTTCCGTCCACGGCTTGCCTGGTGCAGGACCGGCTGGGTGCAAAGCGAGCCTGGGGCTTCGATCTGGTGGCGGCGTGTTCGGGTTTCATCTACGGATTGACTACGGCCGCGCACCTGGTCTCGGCAGGCTCCCATAAGAAGGTGCTGGTGATTGGCTCCGACACCATGTCGCGCATCATCGATTACACCGATCGTTCGACGTGCATTCTGTTTGGCGATGGCGCCGGAGCGATGCTGGTGGAACCGACGGAAGACGGTGAGACCGGGTTCATCGATTTCGTCAATCAGATCGACGGCTCGGGCGGCGACTATTTGAAGCAACCGGCAGGTGGAAGCCGCATGCCCGCCAGCGCCGAGACCGTCGCACAAAGGCTGCATTACGTGAAGCAAGATGGCGCGCAGGTATTCAAATACGCGGTCCGCAAGATGGAAGAATGCTCGCGCGCGCTGTTGGAGCGCAATCATCTAGGAATAGAAGACGTGGGCGTAATGATTCCGCATCAGGCCAACCGGCGCATTATCGCGGCCACGGCGGAGCGGCTAGGCATCAACTGCGACCGGGTGGTCATCAATATCGATCAGTACGGAAACACTACCGGCGCGACCATTCCCCTGGCGACACGCGACGCGCTGCGCGGCGGGAAGCTCAAGAAAGGGGATCTGGTGCTGTTCGCCGCGGTGGGCGCCGGTTATACGGTGGGCGCGAACCTGTGGCGCTGGCAGATGTAGAGATGAATACGAGAAAGGCTTTGGTGTTTGGATGCCGCGGCCAGCTGGGCATGGAGCTGGTGACTGTGCTCGCGGAACGCGGCTATCAGGTGACGGGGTTAGACCGTTCGCAGGTGGATATCGGGGATAACGCGCAAGTGGAGCAGGCTTTCGCGCGCGAAGATCCCGCGATTGTCATCAACGCGGCCGCGTACAATCACGTGGATGTCGCCGAGAAGGAGCCGGCGCCCGCGATGCTAGCCAATGGATTGGCGGTGCGCAACCTGGCGATGTGCTGCCGGCAATTCGACGCGAAGTTCGTGCATTTTTCGACCGACTACGTGTTCGACGGCACGGCCGGCCGCGCGTATAGCGAGGAAGATGCGACCCACCCGCTGGGCGCGTATGCGGTGTCGAAGCTGGCCGGCGAGCTTTACGCGCAGGCGTACCTGGATCATCCGTTGATCATCCGCACTTCGGGCGTGTTTGGCCCGGGTGGGCTGAAGACGGCGCGCGGCAATTTCATCGAGTTGATGTTGCGGCTGGCGGCCAATCAGGAAAGCGGCCCGAATCCACAGCCCATTCGCGTGGTGGACGATCACGTAGCATCCCCGACTTACTCGCCGCTGCTGGCCGCGCGCTCCGTCGATATGCTGGATCGCGGTCTGACCGGAGTGTTCCACGTTGGCGGCGGCCAGGCCATCTCGTGGTTTGATTATGCCAGCATGATTTTTCGAATCGCCGGAGTGAATCCTGACGTGAAACCGACCAGCGAGCGCGAATTCCGGACCGCCGCGCGCCGGCCCAGGTACTCCGCGCTGTCGAACGCGAAGATGGAACGCTCGGGCATCGAACCGTTTCCGCCACTCGAGACCGCGGTGCAAATGTATATGGAAGCGCGAGCGCTACAACATGCGACGATGAAATCGGGAGGCTGAATGGCTGCGAAAAAGTTACTGATGCTGGTGGGCGACTACGTGGAAGACTACGAAGTGATGGTGCCTTTCCAGGCGCTGCTCATGGTAGGACACACAGTTCACGCAGTTTGTCCCAACAAGCGGGCCGGCGATTCGGTGCGCACCGCCATCCACGATTTCGAGGGCGACCAAACCTACAGCGAGAAGCGCGGCCACAATTTCACTTTGAACGCGACCTTCGACGATATCCGGCCGGAGAGCTACGACGCGCTGGTGGTTCCGGGCGGGCGCGCCCCCGAGTATATCCGCCTCAACGCGCGGGTGCTCGAAATCGTGCGGCACTTCGCCAGCGCCGACAAACCGATCGCGGCCATCTGCCACGCCGCGCAATTGCTGGCTGCGGCCGATGTGCTGCAGGGCAAGACTTGCAGTTGCTACCCAGCGGTGGGACCGGACGTAACACGCGCGGGCGGCACGTTCCTGGATGTTGCGATGGATCAAGCGCACACCTGCGGGAAGCTGGTGACGGCGCCTGCCTGGCCCGCGCATCCGGCCTGGCTCGCGCAGTTCCTCAAAGTGCTGGGAACGCGCATCGAGTTATAGAGCCGTCGACGTCTCCCAGATGATCAACGGTCGAACAGACTCCGTGCGGGTTTGTAGATTTATGCTACCCTGCATATTTCCTGCAATCTTCCCGGAGGATTGGTGCGCTGGTATTACCGAAAACTTCCTGACGGCCTGGTGATCGCGCAAGCGCGTCCGGAATTCGCCGTGCAACTGGAAGAATTGCAGCGCACTTGCTTCCCTACGCTGGCTGAAGAAGAGCGCTTCAAGAGCTACCACTACCTCAAACACATGGAGCTGTTCGACAGCGGACAGTTCGTGGCTTTGGATGGCGATCGGGTGATCGGCGCGAGCAGCACGCTGCGTCTGGACTTCGACTTCGAGCATGTGGATCATACCTTCGGCGAAATCATCCAGGGCGGCTGGCTTACTTCGCACCAGCCGAACGGCGCATGGCTTTACGGGGCAGACCTCAGTGTGCGCCCTGAGTACCGGGGACGAGGAATCGCCACAGCTCTGTACGCCGCGCGGCAAGAAGTGGTTTGGAGGCTCGGGCTCAAGGGACAGGTGACCGCAGGGATGATTCCCGGTTACGGCGCTGTCAAAGAGAAGATGACGGCCCAGGAATACTACGCAGGCGTGCTTTCAGGCCAGATCCGCGACTCTACGCTGTCGATGCAGATGAATGCTGGATTTGAGGCGCGCGGCCTGCTGGAGAATTATCTCAACGATCCGGTCTGCGACAACTACAGTGTCCTGCTGGTGCTGGACGGAACGAAGAACGTAAAAGGCGCAGACAGAAAGAACGCTATGTCTTATATTCGATTGAACACTGAGATACCCGGCCCAAAAGCCAAGCAATTCCTGGCCCGGCGCGCCGCGGCAGTTCCCTCTGGACTTGCCAAAGCCACCGACGTGGTGGTGGAACGCGCTGAAGGCTCGCTGGTCTTTGACGTGGATGGCAACACGCTGATCGATATGGCGGGCGGCATCGGAATGCTTGCGGTGGGCCATTCGCCCGCGCCGGTGGTGGAGGCGATCCAGAAACAGGCGGAGAAGTTCATTCATCCCTGCTCGCTGGTGGCCACCTATGAGCCGTATATTGCGCTCGCGGAATTGTTGAATGAAGTGACGCCGGGAGATTTCCCAAAGAAGACGCTGTTTGCGAATAGCGGGGCGGAGGCGATCGAGAATGCGGTGAAACTGGCGCGCAAATATACAGGCAGATCCACCGTGATTTGTTTCGAAGGCGGCTATCATGGCCGGACGCTGCTGACTCTGAGCCTGACCAGCAAGTACGGCCTTTTTAAGAGCGGCTTCGGTCCCTTCGCGCCGGAGATTGTGCGCTTGCCGATCCCCAACACTTATCGCACGCCGGCGGGCATGACGGCGGAGCAGTACGTCGATTTTGGCATCCAGCAGTTGGAGCACGCTTTCACCGCGCAAGTAGATCCGTCGGCCGTTGCCGCGATCTTGATTGAGCCTGTTCAAGGCGAGGCTGGTTTCCTGCCGGTGCCTCCGCGATTTCTGCAACGCATTCGTGAATTGAGCGAGCGGCACGGCATCGTGATGATTGCCGACGAGGTGCAGTGCGGATCGGGACGAACCGGCCGCATGTTCGCCGTAGAGCACTATGGCATTGTGCCCGATATGGTCGCGTCCGCCAAATCGCTGGGAGCGGGCATGCCGATTGGAGCGGTAACAGGGCGGGCAGAAATCATGGACTCGGCGCACCTGGGAGGCGTGGGCAGCACTTACGGCGGCAGTCCCGTGGCGTGTGTCGCGGCGATCGAAGCGCTCAAAATGATCCGGCAGCCGGAATTTCTGTCGCATGCCAATCGCCTCGGAATGGTGATGCGCGAGGTGCTGGAAGATTGGAAGCGGCAGTGGCCCGTGGTGGGCGATGTGCGAGGGCTGGGTCCCATGCTATTGGTGGAACTGGTGACGGACCGGGAGACCAAAACGCCGCTGACTGCCGCAGACACGCTGACCGTGGTGCGCCACGCGGTAGCCAATGGCGTGCTGCTGATTCGGGCCGGATTGTTCAGCAACTGTATCCGTTTTCTGCCGCCATTGAATATGCCGGAGGACATGCTGCGCGAGGCGCTGGCCGTGGTGGGTCGCGCAATCGAGGCGACGGTAACGGCGGACCAGCTGCATGCGGTTGCTCCGCGATAACGGCGCTGTCACGCTAAGCGAAACGGATGGCCCTGGCATCGGGTCTTACCTTTTATGCGCGCCCGCCGCAGGTTAATCGAACAAGAATCTGACATCGTCGAGAGCGACGTACCCGCGCGGCTCGACCGGCTTCCCTGGAGCGGATGGCATTGGCGAATCGTCATCGCTCTGAGCATCACGTGGCTGCTGGATGGTCTGGAAACCATGCTGGGCGGGGCGTTGGTTGGAATCCTGAAAGATCCGCGCACGCTGCACCTCAGCGATTCCGAAATCGGACTCAGCGCGACGATGTACCTGGCGGGCGCTGTCACGGGCGCGCTGCTATTTGGTTACGCTACCGACCGGTTAGGGCGCAAGCGCCTGTTCTTCATCACGCTGGGTGTTTATCTTTTTTCGACAGCGGCGACCGCATTTTCCTGGAGTTTCTGGAGCTTTTGCCTATTTCGCAGCCTGACGGGCGCAGGAATTGGCGGCGAGTACGCGGCCATTAACTCGGCAGTGGACGAATTGATTCCCGCGCGCGTGCGAGGGCACGTGGACCTGATCATCAACTCCACGTTTTGGATCGGTGCGTCGCTCGGATCATTAGGTTCAGTCCTGCTGCTGCACATGAAGTCGGTGCCGCCCACTCTGAGCTGGCGGTTCGTGTTCGGCATCGGCGCTGTGCTCGGCCTGGGCGTCTTGCTGATGCGGCGTTCCGTCCCCGAGAGCCCAAGATGGCTGCTGGTCCACGCGCGCCAAGGGGAAGCGGAGCGGGTGGTCGCCGAGATCGAGCAGGAGGTGGCCGCGGGGGGCCAGTTGCCCAAGCCGGAGGGTACGATTCGTTTGCGCGTGCGCGATCACACGCCCTGGCGCGAGATTTGGGATGCGATGACGAAGCAATATCGAGAACGGTCCGTACTGGGATTCTCTCTCATGGTGTCGCAGGCGTTCTTCTATAACGCAGTGATGTTCACTTATGGGCTGGTGTTGTTGCGCTACTATCACGTGCCCGCGGAATCCATCGGCTACTGGCTATTGCCGCTCTCGATCGGGAATTTTCTGGGGCCGCTGCTCATCGGCAGATTGTTCGATACGGTGGGGCGCCGGCAGATGATCGCGCTTACCTATTCCGCGACGGGCGTTCTGCTCGCGATCGCAAGCTGGCTCTTCCTGCAGGGTTGGCTTTCACTCGCCACGCAAGCCATCTCCTGGAGCATCATCTTTTTCATTGCGTCCGCGGCGGCAAGTTCGGCCTACCTGACGGTGAGCGAAGTGTTCCCGCTCGAGATTCGCGGGCTCGCGATTGCCGTGTTCTATGCCTGCGGAACATTGATTGGCGGCGTGGGCGCACCGGCGCTGTTCGGCGCACTTACGGAGACGGGATCGCGGCTGATGCTGTTTTGGGGCTACATGGCTGGGGCGGCGTTGATGGTGGGCGCCGCAGCAATGGAATGGAGGTACGGCGTGGCGGCAGAACGGAAACCGCTGGAGTCCGTTACCGCGCCGCTTTCGAGCCGCTGACGGCGGGAGTTATTGAACGGCCAGAGTAATGGGTGCTGACGAAGTCACGGTTCCGATGGCTAGCTGGACGGGCACCGCGGAGCCGGGCGACAATCCGGCGGGAACTTGCGCGTTCACCTGCAAGACGCCGGAGACTAATCCAGGAGCCGCGCCTTGGTAGTTCAGCAGGCAGGGCAGGCCGCCGATGGTGACCGAGACCGGCGCGTTCGGCACCGGCAATGGCGCGGAGGCGAGGATTCCATCGACGCTCGCGGGCGTGGTTACTCCGGCGCCTGTAGCGAAGATGCTCACCCAATCACCGCGCAAGGCCGGGTTCAAGGCGGAGTTCACGCTTCCGTCGCGTGCATTCAAAATCGCACCCTGACCTTGGCCGGAGCCGGCGATGCTGAAGATGCCGGGTACGGCGGCGGCCACTTGCACCGGTATAGTGTTCGAGCGCACGCCCAAGTACTCCACCTGGAGCTGGGTAACGGATTGTCCAGCGACGGAAAAAGGAACCACCGCGTTCACCTGTCCGGCGGAGGCATAGAGCAGAGGCGCGGGCACACCGTCGAAAAGAACTTGTAAACCTTCGAGCGAATTGGCCACTAAGCGCGGGTTGGTGAGAGCGAGCGAAGCCGGCGTGGGAGGGCCAATTGCCGTACCGAACAGCGAAACGATTTCTCCCGGAGCCACCGGGCCGGATTGAAACGTCGCGCCGCTCACAACGGCCGCGACGATGGGAGCCGTATTGGCCAGGCGCAATAGCGCCGCGCCGTAGCCGGGAATGGTTACCTGCATCTGCGCGGCCGGCGAGACCGGTTGAAGCACTGGACCACCGGGCGGCGTTGCAGCGTCGAGCGTGACTAACGTTGCGGAAGTGAAGTTGGGGAGGGCCGAGAGGTCGAGCGCGAAAGTGCGAGAAACACCGGCGCCGTTGTTGTCCGTGAATATATTTTGCACGGCGTGATTGGACATGAGGATCACCACTGAGCCATCCGGATTTCGAAGCGCCATGCTTCGCGTGTCCAGACCGTACAACCCGCCCGTATGAGTGATCCAAAGGCAGCATCCCGAAGTGTTGGTCTGGAGGATGTCCTGACCGGGCGAAGAAGGCAGCCAGTGGGAAAGATAATAATCGACCCAATAGCTCAAGTAGGGATTGCCCGACGAATCGGTCTCGCCAAATTGCGCGTTGGAAGAAAAATCCCAGTGGTAGAGAGCCTGCGCACCAGCGTCGCCGAGCGTCTCAAACACCAGCGAACGCCACGCGGCGAAGAACGGAGTGGTGCCGCGCGGGTCCAGAACGAACGTCGTGCCATTGCAACTACTCAAACCATTGGCGAGCGCGTAGTCGGCGTTGACGTTGTTCTCAGTGACCCAAACCGGAACGCCGGCTAGTTGCGGCTGAGTGGCAAGCTCCGAAGAGATGTAGCTGACCTCGGTTCCAAATTTGAGAACCGTGGGGAAAATCGTGTCGTCGCTGGTTTGTTGGTTGCAGGTGGAATAAAAATGGGTAGCGAGCGCGCTTACGGGAGCGGTGACGCCGGAAACAAAAGTGGGCATGAAGCTTTCCGCGTCGGGCACCCAATCGGAAAGCTCGACGGCGGCGAATTTGATGGACGGATCCACTTGGGCCATGGCCGGGACCATGGTGTTATACAGATTGACGTAGGCTTGCGGCGTGAGACCGTTGCCATTCGGCTCGTTGAAGATGCCCCACCAGGTGATGGGGTACGGACTGGGGCTTTGGAAATGAGTGCCGCCGGCATTGAAACCGCCGGTGTTGTAGTAGCTGACCAAATTCGCGCTCATGCTGGCGAAGTCCGCATAGCTGCTGGGAAGGATATCGCCGTTCGAATCACTCATGAAAGCAGGAGCGCCGGCGATTTGAAATTCGGGACTGTGGTCGCCGGAACTTTGGATAGGCGGAAGGAAGGCGTCGATCTGGGAGAAATCCCAAACGCCTGGACTGGTAAGCGGATCAAGACTTGGGACCAACTGCATCCGAGTGTGCTGCGGCTGGAGCGCGTTCAGAGCGGGTAAAGCGAGCGGCGTTTGGCCGAAGAACTGGTAGCTCCAACTGGCGAGTTGAAACGAGGTGGACATCGCAAGCTGCAGGCGTCCGTTCACTCCCACCGAGGAATTGACCTGATTGCTAATTTGAACGTTTACAGTGGAAGATTGGGCAGCGCCGATTCCGGCGCACAGCAGTAACGTTACAGGCAGGGTGAGAAACGAACAGCGGCGCCACATGCTTAGCTTTCATCTTAGACGTGACCAATCAATTTTCGTTCCAGCCCCGTGAATCAGGGGTGGACAAACAGTGTCTTCTACTCTGGATTTTCAATCTTGAATTAGGCGAGTCTGCTACCGTGACCTCATGGAAGTGAGTAGCTCCGCAAAGCGACTGTTGCCGTGGCTTGTCGCAGTCGCGTTCTTCATGGAGTCGCTCGACACCACCATTCTCAATACCGCGGTGCCAACCATAGCCGCGGCGCTGAAGGTGGCGCCGTTGAGCATGAAGGCAGTGTTATCCAGCTACACCTTGAGCCTGGCGGTGTTCATCCCGATCAGCGGCTGGATGGCGGATCGATTCGGGACCCGCCGCGTATTCGCATCGGCGATCGGTCTCTTCACGCTGGGTTCGTTGCTCTGCGGCATTTCGAACAACATCCATGTGCTGGTGGCGTTTCGCATTCTGCAAGGCTGCGGAGGCGCGATGATGGTGCCGGTGGGACGGCTGACGATTGTACGGACGTTCGCCAAGAGCGAACTCATACGCGCCATGAGTTTCGTCGCGATTCCCGGTCTGGTTGGCCCGATGCTGGGCCCCATCGCGGGCGGCCTGATCGTCGGATATTTTCACTGGCGAGTCATATTCTTCGTGAACCTCCCGATCGGACTTATCGGTTTGTACCTGGTGTATCTGCATCTGCCCGACTATCGCGAAAAATCGAACCCACTCGATATGATCGGCCTCATCCTATTTGGCTCCGGTATCGCGCTGTTGTCGTATGTGCTGGAGGTGTTCGGCGAACATACGCTGGGAGTGGGTGCGATACTCGGACTACTGGCAATCTCAATCGTGCTGCTGGCGGGCTACGGACTGCATGCGGAGAGGATCCCGTTTCCATTGCTAACTCTCAGCCTCTTTCGCATTCGCACCTTCCGCGCGGCGGTAAGCGGCGGCTTCTTTACGCGTCTTGGCCTGGGCGGAATCCCGTTCATCCTTCCGCTGCTCTACCAGGTTGGAATGGGATTCACTCCCATTCAATCCGGTCTGCTGATCATGCCGCAGGCGATTGCCGCCATGAGCCTGAAGATGACCATGCCGGGGATTATCGCTCGCTTGGGTTATCGCGGCGTCCTGATTTCGAATACCTTGATCCTCGGCCTGCTCATTCTGCTTTTCTCCACCATCGGCGTGGGAACACCGGTGTGGGAGATCGCCGCCCTGGCGTTCTGCTATGGGTTCTTCAGCTCGCTGCAATATACGTGTTTGAACACTCTGGTCTACGCCGATGTGAACACCGAACAAACCAGCAACGCGAGTTCCATCGCCAGCACGACGCAGCAGATGTCAATCAGCTTTGGCGTTGCAACGGCGTCGCTGTTGACGGCCCTCTTCATCCCCGATCGCTTTCACTCCAATCCAGGACAGATGATTCACGGGATTCACCGCGCGTTCTTCGTCTTGGGAGGAATTACGGTCATATCCACCATTGTTTTTGGGGGACTAAAAAGCGCGGATGGCGCCACCACGAGCCAGCATAAGGTGCTGGAACACGCGGGTTGATAAAAGAGAAGTCAGAAGTCAGAATTCAGAACGCCATCCCGTCAGGAGCGCAGAGCGGCCACCGCTGGAATGCGCACCGCACGCCGGGCGGGGATCCAGCAGGCGAGTAGCGCGACCAAGGCGAGAGTGACGGGCACGCCAACGAAGGTCAGAGGATCTGCCGGCGAAACGCCAAACAGCAGACTGGCCATCAGGTGCGTCGCTCCTTGCGCGGCGATCAATCCCACGACAACGCCAGTGAGCGTAAGGACGGCGCCGGGCCGCAGCGCTATCAGTAAAATGTCGCGCGGCTCAGCGCCCAGAGCCATCCGAATGCCGAACTCCTGCGCTCGCTGGCTGACGGCATAGGCCATGACGCCGTAAATTCCAATGGATGCCAGAAACAAGGCGAGCGCACCGAACCCGGCCATTAAAGAGAGCGAGAACCTGCGGCGAGTGAGCGAAGCAGCCATCATCTCCGGCATGCTTCGAACGCCGTAAACCGGCAGGTCGGGATCCACGGCCTGCACGATTCCCGTAACCGCCTGCTTGAGACCGGTCGAATCCGAAGCGCCACGCAGGAAGATTGCCATCTCGTCGGCTCCAGTTTGATAGAGCGGGCGGTAAAAACGGGGCGCGACAGGCGTATCCAATCCATGATCACGCACGTCTCCCACCACGCCGACAATCTCCCAGTCGACGTCAATTGATCGGATAGTTCTGCTCGCTCGAAACCGCAATCGCTGCCCCAAATCGTGACCAGGTAAGTATTGTTTCGCGAAGGATTCGTTGACGATAACCACGCGCTTGGATTTATCCGTATCCGCTTCGGTAAAGAAGCGCCCGCGTAGCAAAGGCGTTCGCAAGATCTGGAAGAATTCCGGGCTGACAGAAGCTAACTCGGCGGCACGTTGCTTCGCAGCGGAATCGGACTGGTCTGGCAGCGAGAATGCAGTTTGATTCCTGGTATTCCTCACCAAGGGGACGCTGTTGTCGCCTCCCATCGCGGCTTCTTCAATTCCAGGCAGAACCCTCATGCGGCGCAATATCTCGCGGGTGAAACCGGCTATCGCCGGGGCTGTCTGATAGCGGTTCATCGCGGGATTGTTCGGATTCGGAATCCAAATGCGAGCCACCATCAGACCATTCGGATCGAAACCGGGATTCACTCGGAGCGTATTCCAAAAGCTATGCACCAGGAGTCCCGCGCCGCTCAGCAAGACTACCGACAAGGCAATTTCGGTGGCCACCAGAGCGCCCCGGAAACGGCTTTGCCGCAGGCTGGAAGTGCCACCCCTGGTACCCTCCTTCAGATCGCGATTCGGATCCGTGCCGGAGGCGTGCAATGCCGGGGTCAAGCCGAACAGAATTCCCGTGGCGAGCGAGAGTACACAGGCCAGGATCACCACTCGGGTATCGAAGTGTACCTCCGAGAGACGGGGAAGGTCGGAGGGCATCAGCGCGAGCAGCGACCCTTTGGTTAGCGCTAGAACCAGCATCGCGGCCGAGCCACCGATTAACGACAGCAGCACGCTCTCGGTTAGGAGCTGCCGTACTAACCGGGTCCGCGATGCTCCCAGGGCCTGTCGAATGGCCAACTCGCGCATCCGAGCCGACGAGCGCGCGACCAGCAGGCTGGCCATATTGACCGCGACCATCAGTAGAACGAATCCAACCGCGGCCGCGAGCACCACCAGCGTCGGGCGAACGTTGCCCGTGAGGTTCTGCTCCACCGGTTCAAGCCGCAAGGACCATCTGGACGCGGCCGGATATTCCTCAGGATAGGTTTGAGCGAGCTGCGCGGCCAGGGCGTCCAAATGTTGCTGAGCCTGCTGAATGGTCAACCCCGGTTTCAATCGCGCAATGGCGCCCGGCAGGAGGCGTTGTGCACGTACTGGCGGCGATGGGAACGGATCGGCGGCGAAGCCGCAGGCGACCCAAAATTCCACGTCACCAGTTAAAGTCTGGCCGGGATGCCGGAAATCGGGCGGCATGACGCCGACAATGGTGTAACCATCCTCATCCAGTCGAATCCGCTGGCCCAATATACGCGGGTCGCCACCGAATTGCCGCTTCCACAGTCCATCGCTAATCACGACCGATTCGGTGAAGCCCGGCTGCGCGTCGCGCGATCCGTATACGCGCCCTAGCTCGGCCTGAGCGCCGAGAAGCTGGAAGTAATCGGCGCTGGTGCCGAGCATTTCGATGCGCTCGGTGTGGTCGCCCCCGCTCAGCGCCGTGCTCCCCGTCAAAATGACGCTGATGTCATCGAAGACGCCGGAGCGATCGCGCAAGTCCTCCCATTCCGGCTCGGACATGCCGACATCTTTCGCGCCCGCGCCATTCAGATCGTCAAAGACGCGGACCAAACGCTCCGGATGCTGGAACGGAAGCGGCCGGAGCAGCACGGCGTTCACCACGGTGAAGATGGCGACATTCGCGCCAATGCCGAGCGCCAGCGTGAGTACCGCGATGGCGGCGAATCCGGGAGCCTTCCGCAGGCTGCGGCAAGCGTAGTGCAGGTCGGCTAATATCTGCTCCAGCCAGAGAACCGAGCGCTCCTCGCGATGCAGCTGCTTGGCTTGCTCCACGCCGCCGTAAGCGCGTCGGGCTTCCATACGGGCCTCTTCGGGACTTATTCCTCGCCGGACGAACTCATCTTCGAGTAGCGTTAAATGCGAAGCTACCTCGCGATTCAATTCGGATTCTGCGCGGCCCCGACGGATAAGATTGTCGAGCCTGGCGAACAGACGCCTGACGTACCGCATTATGTGCGCTCCTATCCCAGCAGCTTTTCCACCAGGCCGGACAGTTGACGCCAGCGCTCAGTTTCCGTTCCCAGCGCTTTCAATCCGGCTTTCGTGATCGCGTAGTATTTCGCTTCCCGGCCGTTTTCGGTCTTATCCCATTTGCCCTTGATCCAACCCTGCTGTTCCAGACGAACCAAGGCCGGATAGAGGGTGCCCTGATTGAGCTTCAACAAATCCTCGGAGACTTGTTCCAGCCGCGCGGCGATGCCGTAGGCATGCAGCGGACCCATGCTATCGAGCGTGCGCAGGACGATGAGATCGAGAGTCCCTTGCAGGACCTGAATACGCGATTTGCCTTCACTTGACAATCCAGTGGAACCTCTGGAATTCAGTTTGGCGCACGCTCACTAGATTGTCAAGTGGAGATTGTGCGGAATGATCACGGCGCGATTCCCGGCTCGGTTACGCTAGAGGAGTGTTGAAACATATTTTGCTCCTTTGTGTTAGCGCGGGTGCGGCATTCGCCGAGGTGCATCCGCTCACGCTGCGGCAAGCGTTGGAAATGGCCCTGAAGGATAACACCGACTTGGTGCTGTCCCGCCTGGACCAGCAGAAAGCCGACGCGGCCGTTCGCATCGCCAAAGATCCGTTCGCACCGAAGCTTTACGCCGGCAGCGGACTGGCCAAAGTTTGGGGTTACCCCACCAGCATCGAAGGCTCCGCGCCATCGATCATTCAGACCCGCACCGACATGTCGTTGTTCAACCGGCCGAAGACATACGAATTGGCTCGGGTGCGCGAAACGGCGCGCGGCGCGGGAATCGACACGCAGTCGAAGAGCGATCAAGTGGCTTATCAGACTGCGACGCTGTTTCTGGATGCGCAACAACTGGACCGCAGGAAGCAATCTCTGCAACTCGAAGTAGAGAGCCTGGAGCGAGTGAGTAGCACGGTGGGCGCGCAGGTGGAAGAGGGACGCCAGCTCCCCATCGAAAGCAAGCGCGTGGCGGTTGACCTGGCGCGCGCCGGCCAGCGGCTAGCGGCGCTGAATGGCGACCTCGATTATTCAGAGGCATCCCTCGCCGTGGTGCTCGGTTATTCCGCGACAGATCGGGTCCAGCCGCTGGGAGAGGAGCACGCAGCTTTTGAAATCCCAGCGAGCGAACAAGCCGCAGCCGAGTTGGCTTTGCAAAATAACAGGGAGATTCGCAAGATCGAGTCGCAACTCCAGGCCAAGGGTTTTGAAGTGAAGGAGGCCGAGGCGACGCGCCTGCCGGTAATCGGCTTGGTGGCCCAGTACGCGCTGTTCGCCAAGACGGATTATCAGGATTACTTTACCCGCTTCCAGCGCAATAACGGCGAATTGGGCATCTCGATTCAAATCCCGCTGCTGACGGGATCGGCTGCCAAGGGGCTGGCCGCGCAGGCGCAGACCGACATCCTGGAACTGCGGACGCAAATGGCGCAAGTTCGCAACCGGATCCAGCTGGATACGCAGAAGAGCTATCAGGAATTGCAGAAGGCGAGTTCGGCGCAGAACGTAGCGCGGCTGGATCTGGATTACACGCGCGATCAGGTCTCGCTGCTTCTGGCGCAGCTCGGCGAAGGGCGCGCGACCCAGCAGCAAGTGGACAATGCGCGGCTTACGGAACAAGAGAAGTGGATCGCGCTCTACGACGCGCAACATGCAGTGGAGGCCGCGCGGCTGGATTTGTTGCGGCAGACGGGGACGTTGCTGGCGGCGTTGCGGTGACAAGTGCGCGGATGAGCAGAGAGTTTTCTGTGGGCTTACGCACTAGGGAGTGTGAAACCCGCGCGGTTCCTCGGTGCCCTGCTCGCCATCCTGCTGGCCGTGTGGCTCGCGGCTTGCAACACCGATCCGAAGGCGGCGAGCAAAAGGTATGTTGCGAACGGCAATAAATACTTCTCGCGCGGTCAATACAAAGAAGCATCCATTCTCTACCGCCGGGCGCTCAGCAAGGACCTGCGGTCGCCCGAAGCCTGGTATCGGCTCGGGCTGGTGAACGCAAAGTTAGGCGACTTGCCGGAGGCGCGCAAGGATTTTAGCCGCGCGATGGAGCTCGATCCGGCCAATGAAGACGCAGTGGTTCAGCTGGGCGATCTCGATCTGGCGTTTTATCTTTTAGACCCGCCCGGCGGCCGGGCCTTCCTGGCCGATCTCACGGAAATCACCGGGCGCTTATTGAAAAAGGATTCGCGATCCTTCGATGGCCTGCGCTTGGGCGGAAACATCGCCCTGGCCCGAAACGATACTTCCGGGGCAATCCTCAAGTTCCAGGAGGCGAACCTGGTGAAGCCAGACCAGCCGGACCTGACGCTCACCCTGGTACAGACGCTATTCGCCGCGCGCCGGGACGAGGAAGCCGAGCGCCTGGCCAGCGCGCAATTGGATCGACTAAAAACGTTCGCGCCGCTCTACGATGCCTTGTACATACACTACCTGCGCGGCAATCGGACGGAGCTGGCCGAGCAGGTGCTATTGCGAAAGATTGCCAATAATCCGCGGCAGGCGGCCGGCTTGATCCAACTCGCGTTCCATTGTCTGCTGTTGCATCGCGCGGCCGACGTGCGAACTACCCTGGAACGCCTGACATCCGATCCCAAAGCATTTCCGGACGGACGTCTGGAGGCCGGCGACTTCTACGTCCGCGCCCGCGATTACCCCGCTGCGATCGCGCAGTATGAGGAGGGTGAGCGGCAGAGCGGCTCGCGTAGTTCCGAGAGAGCCCGCGCTTATCGCAAAAAGATAGCCGAGGTGCTGGCCACGCAGGGCGCGCGCGATCAAGCGGGGAAGATGGTGGCGGAGCTGTTGAAGGAGGATTCGAAAGATCCCGAGACGCTGGCGCTGCATGCTGCTTTGTCGCTGGAAGCGGCGATGGCAGGGCCGGGCGACCCGCGATTGTTGAAGTCGGCGATCGGCGAGTTGCAGCCGTTGGTCGCCAAAATGCCACGCAACGCGACGCTGCATTTCAACCTGGGCCGGGCCTACATGGCTGTGAACCACGATAAGGCGCGGGAACAGTTGGAAGCGGCATTGCGGCTGGATCCGCATCATGCCCCCGCCAAACTGGCCTGGGCGGAGTTGGCGCTGGCGCGCGGCGAACCCGCACGAGCGGTCGAAGCATCGAGCGAGGTGTTGGGCGAAGATTCCACCAATTTAGCAGCTCGGCTGCTTCGCGCGAGAGCACTGGTCAACATGGCGGAAGCAGAAAAGGCGCGAGAAGAGTTGGTGACGTTGCTCCAGATGTATCCGGCATCGGACGACGGCCACGCACAGCTCGCCGAATTGGATTTCCGGGACCATCGGTACAAGGACGCCGAAGAGGGATTTCGCGCGCTGCTTCAGTCCCACGATAGTGGGAGCGGCTCCAGCGGCTGGACTGAAGGCCTCCTGAAGGCTGAGATTGCCCAGGGCCGGTTCGAAGCGGCGATCCAGTTCGCGAGGGACGATGTGAAGCGCCGGCCGGACCGGGCCGATGCTCGGCTGGCTCTGGCGAATACTTTGGTTGCGGCGGGAAAATATGCGGCAGCCGCGGCGCAATTCCAAGTGTTGATCGATAAGAATCGCAATTCGTCAGAGCTGTATCTGCAAATGGGTGAGACCAAGTTACATGACAACGACTTCGCGGGCGCACTGGCGGCGTTCCAGACGGCCCGGCAACTAGCGCCTTCCGACTCCCGCCCGGTTCTCGATTTAGCATTGTTGTATGATCGGACGGAGCGCTGGGAGCAAGCCCGCAAGGAATACGAAACCGTGATCCAACTGCAACCTGAAAACGCGACGGCCCTCAATAATCTGGCGTATCTGGAAGCCGAAGAAGGCGTGGATCTGGATCAGGCGCTCGCGCACGCACAACGCGCACAGCAAAAGCTGCCCGGCAACCTGGACGTTCAGGACACGCTGGCGCTGGTTTACATCCGCAAGAATCTTACCAACGACGGCATTCGCATGCTGCGCGACCTGGTGTCCCAAAGGCCGGACAGCGCTCCGTTTCATCTCCATCTGGCGCTGGCACTGTATCAAAAAGGCGACCGGCCGTGGGCCAAGCGAGAGCTCGAAGCCGCCCTCCGGCACCAACCGAGCGCGAAAGAGGAAAATAAGATACGGGAGTTGCTTGCGAAAGTTGGATAATTCGATCCCTCAGAATTCGCCGGGTCGTCGAAAGTGACGGACCTGCGCAAGTTAGATTGGTCAGCCGTACCTTACGTCCTGCCGTTCGCCGTCTTCATCGGATTTCTGGCGCTGCAGAAGTATGTCCCTCTTCCTCCCGATTTTGAATTCCTGGTTCGCGACCTGCTTCTGGCCGGCGTTCTGATTGGCTTTTCGCGCCATGTGATTCAACTGCATCCGTTCCATCGGCTGGAGAACGTGGTCATTGGCGTGGCGGTGTTCCTGATCTGGGTGGGGCCGGATCTGTTGTTCCCTACCTATCGCCAGCATTGGCTGTTTCAGAACGCGTTACTGGGCCGTCTGAGCGCCAGCACGATTCCCGAAAGCGTCATGAAGGCGCCCTGGGTGCTGTGGCCGCGCATTTTGCAGGCCGTAGTCTTCGTGCCGATCCTGGAAGAACTGTTTTGGCGCGCATGGCTGATGCGCTGGCTGATCTCGCCGCAGTTCGAGAAGGTCCCGTTAGGAGCATACCAGGCCGGTGCATTTTGGATCACGGCCGTATTGTTTGCCTCTGAGCACGGTCCTTACTGGGATGTAGGCTTGATCGCGGGCATCGCGTACAACTGGTGGATGGTTCGGACGCGAAGCTTAGCCGATTGCATCCTGACACACGCGGTTACCAATGCGTGTTTATGCGGTTATGTGGTGGCAACGCGGCATTGGGAGTATTGGCAGTAATCATAGCCGGGATCAGCCAAGGCCGGTACCGTCGGCTGATAGGTATCCGATAAAACTTCTATCGGATTTCCGACATCGTTCAAAGTGACGCTGAGACCGGCTGCGGCGCAACGTTTTCCGCGGCCGCCGCCACCAGAATATCGAAGCGGAACGTGGAGCCTTTACCCGCCACGCTGTGAACGTCGATCTTCCCCTCCATCAGCTCAATCAGCTGTTTGGAGATGGTGAGTCCCAAACCGGTTCCACCGAACTTTCGAGTCAGCGACCCGTCGGCCTGAGAAAATGGTTCGAACAAGGCCCGTGGGTTAATATGTTCCGGGATTCCGATGCCAGTGTCCGAGACTTGAAAGATCAGCCGCACCTTGCCTTCGGCACAGGCGCCTCGCGTTACCTTCAGGACGACTTCGCCTTTCTCGGTAAACTTCACCGAGTTCCCCACCAGATTGGTCAGAATCTGGCGAATTCGTGCCAGGTCACCCCGCACCGTAATGGGTACGTCGCCGTCCACGGAGCAAATCAACTCAATTCGCTTGCCTTTGGCCTGCGGCGCGAATAGCTTCATTATTTCCGCAAGCAGCTCGCGCAGATTGAAGTCTTCCTGGTTCAGGCGCATGGCATTCGCCTCAATCTTGGAGAAATCCAGGATGTCGTTGATCAGCACCAGCAAGGTCTCCGCGGACTGCAGCACCGTTTCCGCATAATCTCGCTGCTCCACATTGAGCCCGGTATCCAGCAGCAGACTCGACATTCCGATGATCCCGTTCATGGGAGTTCGCAACTCGTGGCTGACATTGGCGACAAACTGGCTCTTGAGTCTGGAGGTTTCCGTGAGTGCGCGATTCAGCCGATTCAACGCCTCCGCTCGTTTTGCGGTCATCCGCTGCCTGATCCAAAGAAAAACGATGATGAATGCGGCCAGGGCCAGACCTGCGGCAGCCAGAATCTTGCCATATGGCGGCAGGGGCGCGAACCGGAAGTCCGAAACGCGGTCCGGCACCAAGTCGTACTCGAGCGGAAGGCCCGGGTTCTCTTGATACTTCCTGACGAACCCCGTCATCTCAACATCGCCGCCGGCGATGAACCGGTCGCCGAAAGCGCGGTCGTGGAACAATTCCTCGCGCACAAAAACGCGAATCTTACCCGACCGGTCGTTGAGCCAGGCGCCATGCGCCATGAAGTCACGCGGCACCAGGAGCCGTCCGTCCACCCGCACCCGTCGTGCGTAAAGATTCCCCTCGTTAATCTCCCGGATCAAAGCGTCTTTCAAGGGCGGTTCTGAAGCATGACCGATGCTGAGGGCCGATGTTACACGGATCTCTTCGCCTCCTTGGTAGGTTGCAAGCTGGCCCTCGATTCGAACCTGTTCTCCGGCTTGAAAACGGCCGCAAAGGATTGATTCAGAGGAAAACAGTACGACAGCGGCCTCGCCGGCCCAGACATAACTCAGGCAAAATCTTTCGCCTACCGGAAGGGGAGCCGAGGACAAGACGCCTTCGATGGTTACATTGCGCCCCAACAGCAGAGGCGCAGGCTCTCCTGGACGAGCCACCAGCGCCTGGATGGGGACAATTTCCCCGGCCACGGCAACCGAAGGCAGGATGGCCAGCAGGGCCATCGCGATACGGATTACCTTTTTGCCTCCTAGCGGTGTCATGAAAAGGGACGCCAGGCCGTTCTATCCGGCCCAATCTAATATCGGAAGACCAGCGCCCGGAGTGTACCGTGGATTGGAAAAAACCCACGTTTCGGCACTCCCGGTTTTCGACCGATTATGCAATACTGGTACGGAAATCGCTGAAAGTGGAGGTTTCCATGAAGATGCCAAAACTCCGCACGTTGCTGGCGGCGTACGCAGGCTTGATCTTGACGACCGTCCCGGTGCTGGCACACCACTCCTTCTCCGCCGAGTACGATAGCAAAGAAGTCACCCTGACTGGCGTGATCACCAAGGTAGAGTGGACCAACCCGCATATCTACTTTTACATGGACGTGAAGGATGCAAGCGGGAATGTCGCCAATTGGGCCGTGGAAGGCTACCCTCCGAACACCTTGAAGCGGACCGGGTTCACGCGCGACGACCTGAAGGTGGGCGATGCGGTGACCGTTACTGCTTACCCGGCGAAAGATAGCGCCAACCGCGTGGCCGGCCGGGAAGTGACCTTCCCAGGCGGCGGCAAGAAGTTTGCAGGACCAGCCGCTGCGAGCAGGCCGTAATATGAAAATCCGATCAGGGCGCGTCCTCAAGATTGGCTGTGCGATAGCCTGCGCGTCGGCAGCTCTCACCTTCGCCGCGGATAAACCGATTCCAAGAACCACCAGCGGCAAGCCCGATCTTTCGGGAGTATGGCAAAGCGGCGGGGTCAGTCTGTATGGCGAACCTGGGCTGTCCACCGTCAAGGTTGCTCCACCAGTGAATCCGCCTCCGAAGCGCGAGCCCTTGCCTTATCAAGCCTGGGCTGAGACCAAGACCAAAACGTTTACTGCCTCGGACGATCCCACGCTGGGCTGTCTGCTTCCAGGCGTTCCGCGCATCACGTCGATGCCGATGCCGTTTGAGATTGTCCAGACTCCGAAAGAGGTGGTGATCGCCTACGAGTCGTACCACGCTTTTCGCATCATTCCGTTCAACGATAAGCTCCAGCATCCGAACGATCTGGTTCCCACCTGGATGGGCGATTCAGTGGCTCGCTGGGATGGCGACACGCTGGTGGTGGACGCCATCGGTTTCAACGACAAGACCTGGCTTAGCGGGACGGGGACGTTTCACAGCGAGGATCTACATGTGGTGGAGCGTTTCCAGCTGAATAGCGACGACACCATCACCTACAGCGCCACGGTTACCGATCCGAAAGTGCTGACCAAGCCCTGGACCACCGGTGCATTATTGCGGCGTCCGCCGAACACACGCGTGGAAGAGTACGAGTGCATCGAGAACAATCAGGACGCAGCGCACATGCAGAAGAAGTAGCAGGCTAGCGCAAATAGCGCTGGTGTTCCTTGAGAATGCAGCGGTCGATTACCACGGCAAGTCCGGCAGCCTTCGCTTTGCGCGCCGCCGCCTGATCGATGACGCCTTCCTGCATCCAGACCGCGGCAGCTCCAATGCGGATGGCCGATTCCACCACCGGCGCCACCATTTCCGAGCGGCGGAAGATGTCGACGATGTCGACGTGCTCGGGAACATCCTCCAGGCGCGCGTAGCTTTTTTCGCCCAGCACCTGCGATTCATTCGGATTCACCGGAATAATCCGGTATCCCTGCAGCTTCATATACTCGGCGACGCCATAGGACGGCCGGGCGCGTTTGCTCGAAAGGCCAACCACGGCGATCACGTGGCTTTTACGCAGCAGATCGGGGATTCCGTGCATGGGCTATCGCTTCTCCATATTTACTATCGCTCTTCCATATTTACTATCGCTCTTCCATATTTACGATCGCTCTTCCATACTTAAGAGCTTGCGGAAGCGCGCCACCTCGGCGGGCGTCAAGTGACGGAACTTGCCCGGTTGGAGCGAACCCAGATCGAGAAACCCGATCTTAACGCGTTTGAGCTTTTCCACCAGCCGGCCAAAATGTTTGAACATGAGACGAATCTGATTCTGCCGCCCCTCGATTAATCGTACTTCGTACCAGGGGTTCTGCGCGCGCTGCAGCAGCTTCAGGCCAGCCGGCGCGGTTTTCTTCCCGCTCAGAGGAACGCCTTCGCGGAATTTCTCTTCCTGGTCCGACGAGAGCTGGCCGTTGGTCTTCGCCAGATACGTTTTCGTCACGTGGCTCGCGGCAGAGGTGATGCGCTTGGCCAACTCGCCATCGTTGGTGAGCAGCAGGAGCCCTTCGCTCGCATAATCCAGGCGGCCGACCGGATACACGCGCGCCTTCACCCCGCGCAGGAGATCCATTACCGTCGGCCGGCCTTCGGGATCCATCACGGTCGACATGCAGTCCTTGGGTTTGTTCATGGCAATATACACCAGGCGCTCTGGCGCGCCCACTCGCTTGCCATCAACTTTGATGTGGTCGTTTTCCGGATCGGCCTTGGACCCGAGCTCGGTGATCACCGCGCCATTTACAGTCACGCGGCCTTCGACAATCAGTTGCTCGGCATGGCGGCGGCTGGCTACGCCGGCGTGGGCGAGCAGCTTCTGCAGACGTTCTTTTCCCCCTGCTTCGCGCGACATCTATTCAGTCACAGACGGCTCAGGCTGCTCAGTCACAGACGGCTCAGGCGCTGAAACGCTCGCCGGTTGCTCCGGACTTTCTAAATCGTCGCCCATGGACAACCGGCCCAGATCCTCAAACTCCTTCAGGGTGGGCAGTTCGCTCAAATCTTTGAGACCGAACTGCACCAGGAATTCTTTGGTGGTTTTGTACAGAATCGGCTTGCCCAATACCGTTTTGCGGCCCGCGGTGGCGATCAGTTTGCGATCGATGAGCGTTTTAATCACGCCCGCGCCTTGCACGCCCCGAACTTCCATCACTTCAGGCGCGGTGATGGGTTGTTTATAAGCGATCAACGCCAGCGTCTCCAGCGCGGCGAGCGATAGTTTGAGTGGCGGTTTAAGGTTCCTGACGAACGAGCGTATGGCCTCATGATGCTCGGGCTTGGTGGACATTTTGTATCCACCGGCCACTTCGCGAATGGTCAGCCCATGCTCGGGCTTATTGAACTCGGCGGTCAGTTCTTCGAGCACTTGTCCGATCCGGGCGGCCGGCTGTTGCAGCGCGGTCGCGATCTGATCGGCTGACAGTGGCTCATCGGTCACATAAATCACGGCCTCGACGACGGCGCGCAGCTGTTCGTCAGGCAGTTCAATAGTTGAGGTTGTGACACCCGGGAGCAAATCGGTCTCGGGGTCTAATTGTACTTCGGTAGGTTCCATTTAAACTTAGCTGTATTCCTAACTGTATTCATCCTCGATAGTGACGAGGGATTGGCCCAGCACTTCGTCGAACGTACGCTGTTTCTTCAGTCCAATGTCGCCGAAAGCGTCCTTCTGGGTCAACATCAGCGCCTGGCGGCGCACCAATTCGAGCATGGCGAGAAACAGGCAGATCATTGCGCGGCGGCTGCCCTGACGATCGAATAGCTGGGCGGCGGGAATCGATTCGCCGGCCCGAAGCTCGCCGAAGACGCGCTCCAGATAGCGGATCATGTCGGGTATGCTAACGTCCTCTTTGCCGACTTCGTAGATGGGCCGGTTCTTGGCGCGCTCCAGGACCGTCTGAAGGGTTTTCACCAAGTCGAAAATCGAAACGGCCAATTCCGGCTCGTCGCTCTCGGCCAAAAACTGCGCCATCTGCGGGTTCGACCAGGAAACGTCTTCCACCATGCGCTTCTGCTGCAGCATTTCCGCGGCGTTCTTGAAGCGCTCATGTTCGAGCAGACGATCCACCAACTCCTGGCGCGGATCTTCCTCGGGCGAGATTTTCTCCAGTTCGGGATCCTTGGGGAGCAGCATGCGCGACTTGATGTGGATCAAAGTGGCGGCCATGTAGACGAACTCGGAGCTTAGCTCGATATCCAGTTCCATGGCGCGCTGCACATACTCAAGATATTGCTGGGTGATGGAGGCAATCGGGATATCGTAGATGTTGATCTGCTGCTTGCGGATCAGGTCGAGGAGCAGGTCGAGCGGACCATCGTACTGCTCCAGGTGAAAATTGAACGGCGACGCCACTGCCTTATAGAATACCAGCCAGACACGCGCTGGGCGCTGGTTCTTCTACAATTGAGTGGATGGAACAAGTTCGCCGCCTTCACCGCCGTAATCGAACGGGAAGATGACGGATACGTAGCGCTTTGCCCCGAGTTCGACATTGCCAGTCAGGGCTCGACCATCGAAGAGGCGCGTGCCAACCTGATCGAGGCCCTGACGCTGTTCTTCGAGACTGCGGATCGCACCGAAATCGAGCGGCGGGGGCACTCGGGAATCCTTGTGATGCAGGTCGAGGTTCCTGTTGGGTAAGCCTCAGCATCGCTCATGGTCTGATATCGTCCCGACTTTACTCGGCTCTCAGGGAATGGTCGGAGTTCCGGAGTCAAAACAAGTTGACCCCGTTATTTGTTAAAGTACAGCGTCACATCCACGGTGTGACTTGCTGCGTTAATCTTGGTTTCCGACCGCGAGGACTTCAGGCCGTCAAAGACGCCGCTCTCCTTCACTCGTGCCAGGAAATGATCCGGATATTCCACGTTAAAGGGCCGCCCCGGTGCAATCCCCCACATCTTGCGAATCTCTGGCTCGCTAATGATATCCAGACCAACCATATCCAGTTTCCCGAGGGTGTAAAGCGGCCCCGGCTCGATTTGAAACTCGATCGCCACGGTGTGCTCCATGTCGTCCACGTCGCGCGCCACCTTAGAGCCGGCGTCCAGATAACCCTTCCGCCGCATGTCGATACGAATCCTCTCCTGAGCGGCCTTCACTTCGTCGAAGTTCACGGTCTGACTGGTCTTGAGCTTCGAGAGGTCCTTCCATTCCGAGCGCGAATAGTCGGCGCCCACGAAGCTCACACGATCGAGCGTGTACGCGGGACCCGGCGTCACTGGAAATGTCAGAGTAAGACCTTCGACGTCCTTGGCCTGCACGATTTCAATTTTTCCAAACGCCACCCTCAGCAGCCCGTGGGCCTCGTAAATGGGCCGGATGGTGTTGTCCAGCAGCAGCCTTACTCGCGGCTCCGAATACGGAACGCCGATCGCTACACCATACATGGCCGTTTGCAAAACACCTGCTGGAATCTCACCCGTGCCGGTGAATATCACGTGCGCAATGGAACCAGGCCCTTTGGCGGGACGAAACAGCAGCGCCAGGTCCTCGCCAACATCCGCACTCAATTTGCCTGCTAACGGCTGGCGAAACCCGAGCCCGTTGAGGAATTCGGAAATCCACGCGACGTAGCGATCCGCCACCACCTTGGTGGCTGGAATCTTCTCTCCAAACAATGGGTCCTTCTGCTTGAGCCAGGCGCGAATCTGGGCGTCGGAAGCCGGCAGATCCTGAAAACGGATGGGGTAGACTTGCGCGACCTCCGCCACTACATACGTCGCATCGTAGCCTTCGGCGTCCTGGGACGGTGCGTACCGGTAGCTCACCTTATCGAATGCCCCGGTCGCCTCCAACTTTTGTTGTGCCGCGTCGAATTCAGACTTGCCCGCCTTCTGTCCCGTATGAAGACCGGCTGCCGCCAGAATCTGCTCAGCGGTGTAATTACGATTGCCTTCCACGGTCAGGTTTTCAACGGTATACGCAGTGGGGGCTGGGCCGGGATCGGACACCGGCGCCGGCTTGGGACGTTGGTGGGTCTGCGCGGAAATCACGCCAGAAGCGAGCCCGAGCAACAACGCGAGCGCGGGTTTCATTCAATCTCAATGGAAACGAACATCAGCCGCCCAGAGCGCTCGATCTGCATGGCCACTTCGTCGCCGGGCTTGAACTCATCCACCTTTTTCCTGAGCGCCTCCACTGTCGCCACCGGAGCCTGGTTCACGGAATAGATGACGTCTCCGGGCTGCAGTCCGGTTCCAGTGGTGAGATCGGTGGCGCTCGACCCGGCGGCTACCACCACGCCGTAAGAGTTGCGCAGGCCCGGGAGCATGGCGGCTACATCCTTGTCGATACCGATGCCCAGAATGCCCAGCTTCGGCACCAGGTTATCCTCCGGATTTACCAGGTCGGCAAAACGCTGCGGATCGTCCACACTGTCGATCACCGGCACGTCGACGCTGAGCTGGTCCTTGCCACGCAGCACTTCGAGCGTGATCTTGGCTTTCATCGGAGAGCGATAGATGTATGCCTCCAGTTGCCGCGCGTTGCGCAGCGGCGGCCGCCCGTTCACCGACAACACTACATCTCCCACCTTGACACCGGCTTTGTCCGCCGGACCCTCCGGGGTTACATCGCCCACCAAGACTCCCCAGTCCTGCGTCAGGCCAAGGCCCTCGGCGAGGGGCGGGCTGATGGTCTGCACAGAAACGCCGATCCTGCCGCGATGCACGTGCCCTTCCTTGCGAAGCTGCGTGTAGATGGTGTTCACGATGTTGCTGGGAATCGCGAAGCCCAGTCCCTCGCTGCCACCGGATTGGGTAAGGATAAACGTGTTGATTCCCACCACACGGCCCTGGGCGTCGATCAGCGGACCTCCGCTATTACCGGGATTGATGGGCGCATCGGTTTGAATGTATGCCAGAAAATCGTCGGGATGAAGTTCGCGCGAGGTAGAACTCACGATGCCCATGCTGACCGACCCTTCCAGTCCCCTGGGGTTCCCGAATGCCATCACCAACTCGCCTTGACGGACTGCGTCCGAATTGCCAAGCGGAAGATGACTAAGACCCGTGCGATCGATTTTGATAACGGCCACATCCATCTCGCGATCCAACCCAATGAGCTTGGCGTCCAACAGCTTCACTTCCGGCTCGAAGCTAGCGGCGCGGCCCGTCCGGCGCACCACCGAAAGCCTGACTTGGATCCGGCGGGCGCCCTGGACTACGTGCGCGTTGGTAACGATGAAGCCGTCGTCGGACAGTATGATCCCTGAGCCGGTACTGCGTTGCCTGGAGAGCAGCGCCGCGGTGTTGCTGGTGTCCGACTCGTCGGCCGTCACGTAACCGGTGGAAAATATCTGCACCACCGCTGGACGGACTCGATTGACCAAGCCTTCGAGCGAGACGCTCAGCTCACCCAGGGAAACTGGCGGCGGCTTGACATCGATTGTCGGCGCAGCGTCAGGGTCGGGCTTCTTGTCTTGAGCTGGTGAAGAAAGAGCCAGTCCAGTGAGCAGGATGAGGGGAAGCGAGAGCGCGAGTTTTCTCACACTTCCATTTTCCCGCATGTTGCGGGCCACATCATCGGGCCTGGTATTTGTAACAGGCGACCGCGAGCTTTTAAGGCAAACGGGCGCGAAGGTTCTTCACCGCCCGCAGCCCTTCTTGCGAGACGTCGGTATCCGGATCCTGGGAAAGCGCTTCCAAAGGCGCGACGGCATCCTGGCCGCCACTAGCCGCGAGTACTTGCGCCAGGCCAGTCTTCTCGTCCTTGGTAACGGCGGGCTCCTTGAGCACCGGATAGAGCGCCTGGCGGACCCCGGGATCGCGCGCCAGCTCGGTCAGATAAGCACGCGAGACGCCCCGATAGGCGCTCGAATTCAGATTGTTGACCAGATAGCGCATGGGATCGAATTCGCCCATGCCAAGATGCCCAAGATTCACCAGCGCGAACGCCATAGAGAGCCGCGGCTCGGTCTTATTTTCGCCGCCGAACACGCGCTCCAGCTCGGGAATGTCCGCGGGATTCTTCAGGCGCCCGAGACCCTCCGCCGCCGCTTCGCGAAGGCCCTCGTCCTTGTGAGTGAGATACGTGACATAGACGCCATGCAGTTGCGGATCGGGCATTTGCGCCATGGCGGTAAGAGCGGCGCGCTTGACCTTGAAGTTGCGCGAACGGTCGAGCACATCGCGCAGCTCATTCACAGCGGCGTGATTCGACAACAAACCAGTGGCTTCAATGGCCGTCACTTGAACTTTTTCCTTAAGATCGTGAAGCAGAAAAGCGATTTGCGGGCCGGCGCTCGGATCGCGGATCTTTTCGATCGCCACCAGAGCCTCATAGATCACGTCACTATCCTTGGAGCGGATGGCCTGCTCCAGGTCAGGAAGCGCCTGACGGCCTCGCAGAATGCCCACAGCGCGCGCGGCATTGGCGCGGGATTCCATACTGGCGCCGCCGCTGGCGACGCGGCCTAGCGCCGCGATCACTTCCGGGCGAGGCTGAATATAAGGATCGATCACCAGATCGTTGGTGTCGGTAAATTTGGCCTTGACGGAAGATCCAACCCGCCGCAGCGACGCGGTGAGCCCGGTCTTCACGTAACCGGGCACATAGAAGTTCACCAGGCCGTCGGTGGCGCGAATCTGGATTTCCGGATCGCTGTCGGCAGTGGCTTTAACGAGTGGGTCCAGGCTGCGCTGGGTCCCGATGTCGACCATCCCTTTGACGGCTTCCCGGCGCACATCCACGTCCGGGTCCGAAAGATAGGTCTCAAGCTTGGGGATTATTTCCGACCCGCCGTTTTTGGCGTACTCGCGAACCGCTTTGGCGCGCGCCTTGGCGTCTTTCGCATCGTCCGGCGGCGGCGGCGCGGCTGGTGCTTGAGCGGGCGGTTGAGCGAACAGCGAAGCGGCTGTCAGCGCCAGGCATCCCAACCACAGATGGCGCCGATTCCAAGACATAAACCTCAGCGAACGAACTCCACGGTGACCTTCTTGCTGATGAGACCAGCCTCATAGCCCATGTCGAGCAGCTTTTGCGCCGCCTTCGGCACCAAGTCGCCACAGTCCACGGTGAAGTGATTTACGTACATGCCTACAAATTTTTCGGCCAGCCGGGGTTCCAGATCGCGCGCGAATTGCAGCGCGTAGTTCAGCGACTCCTCGCCGTGATCCAAAGCATACTGGATACTCTCGCGCATCACGCGGCAACACTCGCTCTTCAGGTCGTCCGGGAGCGACCGAAGCAGCACGTTCCCGCCCAGGGGCAGTGGCAAATCGTATTCATTCTTCCACCAGCGGCCTAAATCCACGACGTTGTGGAAACCGCTCTTGCCGTATGTCAACTGTCCTTCGTGAATGATGAGACCGGCATCGACGGAGTGCTCGGCCACCGCATCCAGGATCTTGTCGAACGGGACGACCACTTCTTCGAAGTCCGGCTCGAATAGCCTCAGCGTCAGGTACGCGCTGGTCATTTTTCCCGGAATCGCGATCTTCTTGCCCTTAATTTCTTCGGGGGCCATGGGCTTCATGCTCGCCAGGATGGGACCGTACCCATCGCCGATGCTGGACCCGCTCGCCATGAGGACGTAATTGTCGGCGATGTAAGGATAGGCGTGATAGGAAATGGCAGTGAGCTCGTAGACGCTCTCCAGCGCTTTGCGATTCAGCGTTTCGATGTCTTCGAGAACGTGCCGGAAGGAGAGCAGACGCGACCGGACTTTCTTGGTCGCCAAGCCATAAAACATGTAAGCGTCGTCGGAATCGGGGCTATGCGCACAGACGATTTCCGTTACGGAGGTGGATGCCATAGGAGAGCAGACCACCACTATAGCAGACGCGCTTAATCGTTCCTTTGGCGTTAGCAAGCTGTGTCGTTAGTGGGAGAGCGACGCGCCAGAGCCGGCTATTTCGTCTGCAGGCTAACCAATTCAGGACGCAGCGCCGCGAGCGCCTGCTCCAACTGGACCACGCCGTCCTGCGCGCCCGTCAGATCGCCGCTGCGGCCCTGTTTTTCTAGGGTAAAAGCAGCTTCAAACGCACGGTTCGCGCCGAAGGTGGAAACGGAACCCTTCAAGCTATGAGCGGCATGCTCCAAAGCCGTGGCGTCGCGGCTGGCAACCGCTCCCTTGATTTTTTCGAAGGTGGATGGATAGTCGTCCAGGAACAGTTCAACCACTTCTTTCAGCAACTCAACGTCGCCGCCCACTCGGCTGAGTGCGAGCGATTCGTCCAGTTGCTGTAGTTGCGTCTCCACGGAAAACTCCTCGGATGTCAAATCAGCATTCATGGAATTGCCTCCAGGCAGTAAGGATTCGGGCACCACAGTCTCAGGCACTGCGATAACGGGCACCACGGTTTCGATCATTCTCATCAGGTCCGGCACATGCACGGGCTTAGTGACATAAGCGTCCATGCCGGATGCGAGACAACGCACACGGTCCGATTCGGCGGCCTGCGCCGTCATGGCGACGATGGGAACGCGGCGAGCTGAACCACGCTCCTTCTCGCGAATGCGCGCGGTGGCCTCCAGACCGTCCAGACCTGGCATCTGGACGTCCATCAGGATCAGGTCGAACCGGGGATGAGAGCGCTCAAACGCCTCCAACGCGTCTTGCCCGGAACCGGCGATGGTAACCGAATGTCCCTCGCGCTCCAGCAGCCGCGCGGCCAAGCGTTGGTTGACGCTATTGTCTTCGGCCACCAGGATTCGCAATTTTCGTTTGGCGCGGTGCCCGGAAGCGGAAGCCGCCGGCGATGACTCCCCGGCTTGCTCGGGCGCGGGTAGCTGCAGAGGGAGGGTGAAGTGAAAGGTGCTGCCCTGCCCCAATTCGCTCTCGAGCCATATGCGTCCGTCCATCAGTTCCACCAAGCCGGAGCAAATGGACAGTCCGAGACCAGTGCCCCCGTACTTACGCGTGGTGGACCCGTCGGCTTGCGTGAACGGCTCAAAGATCGCCCGGTGTTTTTCGGGAGGAACGCCAATGCCCGTGTCGCGAACGCTAAAATGCAGGGTGACACTGGATGCTTCCAGCAATTCAGCCTTCACCGTCACCGAGACCTTGCCTTGGCCGGTGAACTTGACGGCGTTGCCGGCCAGATTGCGCAGAACCTGGCTGATGCGCAGCGGGTCGCCAATCAGGCGATCGGGCGCCTGGTCCTCAATCGCGGATTCAAAGGCCAAACCGCTCGCCGAGGCCCGCAGCGCGAGCGGCCGCAACACGTCCCGCACCAGCTCTCGCAGCGAGAACTCCACGCAATCGAGCCCCAGTTTGCCGACTTCGTACTTCGAGAAATCCAGAACATCGTTGACCAGGCTCAAAAGCGCTTCGGCCGACGACTTCACCAATTCCAGGTATTCGCGCTGATCGCTTTCGAGTCTGGTTTCGAGCGCCAGGCCGGTCATCCCGAGGATGCCGTTCAGCGGTGTGCGGACCTCGTGCGTCATATTCGCGAGAAAATCGCTCTTGGCGGCGCTGAGGGCTTCGGCGCGATCGGCCATTTCACGAGCTACGCGGCCGGTTTCTTCCAGATTCCGATTGGCCGCCATCAAATCCCGGTTTGCGGCTTCGGCGGCCTCCTTGGCGCGCGCGAGCTCTTCCGCGTTGCGCCTTTCCGCCGTCACGTCTCGCAGGATGCAGAGCATTTGAGCCGGCTGACCGGGAATATCCACCCGCAGAACCGAATTTTCGAAAATGCCGGATGGCCCGTGCGCGAAATGCAGCTCCCGCTCGAAGTGATGCTCCTTGCTATCGGATGCATAACGCGCGCGGTAATATTCGCGCAGGTTCTCACCCCACTCGGGCTGAAACAGGCCCGTTATGTTCATGCCTTCGAGCGAACTCACTTCGGTGCTTAGCAGGGCAGCGAAAGCCGCGTTGACTTTCACGATCATGCCGCCGGCGTCCGTCAGAAACATGGGTTCGCAGGATGCTTCCCAAATGGTGCGGAACCGTATCTCCGACTTCAGCAATTCCTGGCCGGCTCGATAACGGTCCGTTATGTCAATGCCGGTGACGATGTAATACTCGACATCGCCATTCTTATTCAGCATCGGCACGTTTGAAAACGAGATGCGGCGCGGCTCACCGGATTTGGCGATCCATTCGTTCTCGAAGGCCGACGCCGTCCTCGACGTAATGCCTCGTTCCAGGCGTTTCCGGCTCTGCTCCCGGCCGTCCGGACTTACTAAGACGTCGAAAAATACTTTGCCGGTCAGTTCGCCGCTCGAGTACCCAGTCACCAGCTCACACTCGCGGTTGCAGAAAACGATACGTCCCGCAGTGTCAAACACCAGCACCAAGGCACCGCAGGCTTCGAGAACAGCGGTGATGAAATCTGGCTCCTTAATTAAGTCGCGATGCACGCAGATGTCCTGATGGCTTATCGGCATTTACGGCCGGATTCTTATTGGTACCGATTGGGGCGAAGGTCCCCTCAAAGGCGCGCCATACGCCGCTTTCCTAAGGCGTTCGCCTCATTGTCGGATCAGGGCGAAAAAAGTTAGCCTGGAATCGTGAAGAACTGCCTATTCGCCGGGTTAGCCTTTGCGGCATGTCTCACGGCCCAACAATCCAACGTGAGCAGTACCAGTGCGGTGGACGTCAACGGGAACGTGGTTGCCGACGGTCCGACAATTTCGCAAACTAAAACCGCGAACGGTTCCCAGACCATGGTGACCACGCAGTCCATTAACGGTCGCACGGTTCCGATGGAACAGGTGGAAGAGCGGGTACTGCGGAACGATGCCAGCGGCAAACTGACCGAGCGAATCATCCGCCGGTACGATCCGCAAGGCAATCCCCTGCCGCCGGCGCGCGAAACCATCGAGGAAGAAAAACGGCCGGATGGAAGTTCCACCATCCAGAGCACCACTTATCGGACGGACATCAACGGAAACATGCAGGTGACCGAAAGATCGGTGACGGATACACATAAGAACTCTTCCGGGGAAACTTCAGAGACGGTGGTGCAGCGTCCGACGGCCAACGGTTTGCAGACCGTGGAGAAGCAAAGCCAGGTGGTCAGCAAGCAAGGCAAAGACTTCCAGGCCGAAAGCACCACCTATCGGAGCGATGGCAATGGGGGGTTCTTTCAAGCGGTGCGCCAGACCACCGAGCACACCGTGCAAGGTTCGGAAGTTTCCGAAAACAGCGCGGAGTACGAGCGAGGTCCAAACGGCGATCTTCAGCTCCACGGGCAAACGGTGACCAAGACCGTTACACGGCCGGATGGCTCCAAAGATGCCGTGGTGAACGTATATTCGCGCGACGTTCCGGGCACTGTGAGTGGCAACGAATCGGGATTAAAGCTGCAGGAACAACAGGTGATTGAGAGCGCGCTGGGTCCGGGAAATACCGTGGTTCAAACCGTGAGCGTGCGCAGGACGTCCATTGCGGATCCAGGAGCGCTGGGGCCGGAGCGCGAGCTTTCCCGGACCGTATGCAAAGGCGATTGCACGCCACCCAAAGAGTCCGACAAATAGGCTGTTAATTGAGGCTGGAAGCAACGGACCCCGGCCTAGCCGTGGCCCAGTTTCATGAGCCAGCCCAGGCCGATCAAAGCCGCCACGAAATAAGCGAAACAGCGGACACCATAGCGCAGCCTTTCCGCGTCGGTACGTTTGGTGATCACGCCCAGAACGACCGAAGAGAAAAGAGCGAATAATATCGCCGCTTCAAAGTGCGAAAGATTCATTTTCGGCATGCGGCTTATTCCTTCTCGGCAGTCGCGATTTCGTAGGCGTCCACCATGGCAAGCACGTTCAGCAGGCCGGCCGCCACCAGGAACTTGGTTCCATAGTCATGCACATGCCCGGCCATATCGGGCTGCGCGTATCCCAGCCAGACCGTCAGCAGATAAAACAAGCCGGACGCCAGATCGCCCACGAATCCACCGCAATAGATGATGGTGGTGAGCACATCGCCGGTCTGCGGTTGGAACATGGTGCCGCGCATCATCAGACCTAGCAGAAACATGATCGCGACGGAGGCCAGCAGCAACGCTCCGCGTCCCGGCCGCTTGAGCAGGAAATGACCGCCTCCTGGGACCAGCCAGGCGAGAAAAACAACGCCATACCATCCGCGCGCGGGCGGCGCCTCGGCCTGCGCCTTTACGTTAGTCGCCATCGTTTTTAGTGTACCCGATCTTTAGCGGGTTGCCGAAAAAGCCCGGCGGACTGAAGAAGTCCGCCCTACACGGGCACACTCATGTCATTGATAGCCCGTGTAGCGTAGGCGCCCACGCCTGCGGTTCCCGGATTTGGAGGGGCTTTTTCCGCAACCTGCTACAACTGTCCCGTCAGCGCTGGAGAGGCCGGCAAACTTGCTTTCCGCTAGTTCTAAGTAGTTCGGGCCGTGGGGTCATGTTGTCGTGCGCAGATGAGACAAGTTGGCCTGAAACAAAAAGGGGCAAAAATGCAATTGGTTCATTCTTAGGCGGTTATGTTGTGGCGGCTAGCGTGCTTTTGTTTCCGCCATCATGCCAGATTACTCGCTGAAGTATTCACGACGTGCAGCGCGAACCGCGTTTCTAGCCTTCTTTTTACTCATCGCCAGCCGGGCTTTCGCCAACAACGCGAAAATCTCGCCGGATCTGCAACAGTTACTCGGAAATCCGTCGAGCACCATCAACGTGATTGTGCAGTACAGCACGCCTCCGCAGCAATCCTCCGGAGGCCTACTGGGCAGTCTTTTGGGCACTGTAATCAATCTTGTCGACGGGGTGCTAAACACCGTCTTTTCGCTCATTCCGGCTGTATCGGCGACGCTGCATCCTGCCGATGTAATAGCGGTGTCCAACCAGGCGAACGTGACCTACATCTCACTGGACCGGCAGTTGGGCGCTACGCTCGACTATTCGGCTGGCGCCGTCGGCGCTCCGGTGGCCTGGAGCTACGGCCTGAACGGAAGCGGCGTGGGCATCGCGGTGATCGACAGCGGAATCTACAATCACCCGGATTTGAACGCAGCGAACTCATCGCGCAGCCGCGTGGTTTACCGGCAAAGTTTCATTGGGGGAGATCTCAACGACGATTTCGGCCATGGAACTCACGTGGCCGGCATCGTCGCGGGGAACGGAAGCTCCTCCGATCAACCGGGGGCCTTCCGCACCTTCAAAGGCATCGCGCCGAACGCAAACCTTATCGACCTGCGCGTGCTCGATCAGAACGGAGCGAGCAGCGACAGCGTGGTGATCGCCGCCATCCAGAAAGCGGTGCAGCTGAAGAGCCAGTACAACATTCGCGTGATCAATCTTTCGCTGGGCCGCGCGGTATTCGAAAGCTGTTCGCAGGACCCGCTGTGTCAGGCCGTGGAAGCGGCGTGGAAAGCCGGCATCGTGGTGGTGGTGGCCGCGGGGAACGAAGGGCGCTACGGGTACTCGACCATTCTTTCGCCCGGCAGCAGCCCGCATGCCATCACGGTGGGCGCCATGAAAACCGAGAACACGATGGCGACCAACGACGATCGGATCGCGAGCTATAGCTCACGCGGCCCGACCAACGTGGACCTGATCGCCAAGCCCGACGTGGTGGCTCCCGGCAATCTGGTGGACTCGCTGCTGGCTCCTGGATCCACTCTGGTGAGCGAATATCCCGGGAACATTCTTCCGGCTTCGGCCTACACCACTGCCCCGGCTTCTGGAACGCCGCTGTATTTTTGTTTGAGTGGCACCAGCATGGCCACTCCGGTGGTTTCGGGCGCTGCGGCGCTTATGATCGAGGAAAATCCAGCGCTCACCCCGGACATGGTGAAAGCGCGCCTGATGAAGACCGCTTCGAAGAGCTTTCCACTGATGAGCACCGCGACCGACCCGACCACCGGCGATACCTACACCGACTATTACGACATGTTCACGGTGGGCGCGGGCTATGTGAACATCCCCGCCGCTCTGGGCGATCAAGAGTCGGTCTACGGTTCGGCGCAGTCGCCTCAAATCGTCTACAGTTTCTTGTTCAGCACCCCGTTCCTAGTGCCGAATCTGACTGAAACCTGGTGGAGCGCGCCGAACTGGCTGCCTCCCGTGGTGTGGGGTCAGGCCATTCTGGTTCCCGGCCCCCTGGGAATGACGGCGGTTGCGGGCAATAATTCCGATTGGGGCACGAACGCCGCCTGGGGCACCAATGCCGCCTGGGGTACGAATGCCGCTTGGGGCACCAACGCCGCCTGGGGCACCAACGCCGCTTGGGGCACCGACACGCAGGGAGAGCAATAGCGCGGGGATATCAGGATGACGGCGATCCAATCCCAGGTCTGGCGCCAGCGGGTGGCTACGTGCCACCTGTTCCTGCACATCGCGCTGGGCCTGGGCGTTCTGGTCGTCGGCCTGTCGAATTGGGATTGGATCGATCCACTTCGCTTCGCGTCCTTTGTGGCCGCCGCGGCCATTGGTTCTGTTCTGAAGGTGCGCTTGCCCGGTTTAACCGGAACCACCTCGGTGAGCGCACTCTTTGTTTTGATCGCCCTGGTCAACCTGAGCGTCCCGGAAGCTCTTGCGGTTGGAACCATTTCGATGCTGGTGCAGTGTACCTGGCGGACGCAGAAGCGGCCCCGCCCGATTCAGGTTGCATTCAGCGTCTGCGTGCTCGCCATCGCCGTCTATGTCACGGCGTTCGTGTACGCCTTCACGCGCCGCCATTTCCCCGAGTTAATCAGTCTCGCGCTCCTGGCTCTCACTTACTTTTGCGTGAACACCTTCCCGGTCGCGGCCATCATCGGCTTAACGGAAGGAGGACGCATTCTCAAGATTTGGAGCAGTTACCGATGGACGCTCGCATATTACACGGTGGGCGCATCCATGGCTTGGGTAATCGGCACGCTGCCGCATGGCATCCAATGGGAATTTCCGATCATCTGCTTGCCTCTGGTCTATCTGGTGCACCGTTCCAATCGAACGCATTTGTTCCAGATGGAGCAGGAACGAACGCACATGCAGAAGGTGAACCAACTGCATTTGCGAACCATCGAAGCGCTGGCGCTCGCCATCGACGCCAAGGACCACACCACGCACGACCATCTGCAGCGAGTGCAACTCTATGCCAACGAGATCGGAAAGGACTTGCGCCTTTCCGAGCTGGAGCTGGAGGCGTTAACCGCCGCCGCAGTGCTGCACGACATCGGGAAATTGGCGGTCCCGGAATCCATCATCTCCAAACCAGGCAAGCTGACACGAGCCGAGTTCGAGAAAATGAAAATCCATCCGGTGGTGGGCGCCGAGATTCTGGAGCGCGTCGAATTTCCTTACCCCGTGGTGCCGATCGTGCGCGCGCATCACGAGAAGTGGGATGGAAGTGGATATCCGTACGGACTGAAAGGCAACGAGATTCCGATTGGCGCACGCATCCTTTCAGTGGTGGATTGCCTGGATGCGCTGGCATCGGACCGGCAGTATCGCCGGGCATTGCCCTTAGATGAAGCTATGGCGAAGGTAGCATCGGAAGCCGGGACGGCCTTTGATCCCGCTGTGGTGCAAGCCTTGCAGGCACGTTACCAGGAGCTGGAGGCGCGCGCCAGGACGAGCAAGGCGCCGGCGCCACCACCTTTGTCGGTGGATATCAAGATCACACGCGGCAGCGCGCCCGCGGCCGGTTTTGAGACTGAGGCGCCCGCGGCTATCACAGCGCAGCATCCAGTGGCGCAAGCTCGCACCAACCGGCGAGTGCAGAATGAATCCAAGCGACCCGATCTGCCGGCGCCAGGCCTTTGTTCCTTGCAGTGGGAAGAGACGCTGATGGTGGCAGCGCGCCGCATCCGGCGCATGATTTCCTACGACTCCATCGCGCTCTGGGCCTGCGAGGAGGACTACGTACGAGTGAAGTTCGCCGATGGCGAGGAGCGAGCGGAGTTGGAGTCACTGGCCGTCCGCCAGGGGGAAGGCTTGGTGGGCTGGGTGGCTGAAGTTGGAAAGCCGATCCTGAATGGCAATCCGGCCGTCGAGCCGGGATACGCCAAGGAGGGCGGTAAAGCCGAGCTGTCTTCTGCATTGGCATTGCCGCTGACCAACGCCGGACGCGTGGTGGGAGTAGTTGCGCTGTACCGCCGGGAACGAGACGCTTTTGCGCCCGACGAATTAGTCGAACTGCTGGAATCGTGCCCGGCGCTGGCCTCTCTGTTGCTGGATAGCGATGGCCGCGATGCCAATCAGCCGGACGCCGAGAAGCCCGCAAATAATCTGGTGGAGATGGCAGCCGCCATCCGGCGGGATAGTCCCAGCCGCGTCAGCAAGTAGATCTCCCTCCAACACTGGTTTGCTGTAACATCACGTTTGGGATGAAAAACGAAACGGCATTCGAGATGGCCGCGTCCAGCATCCGCTTTGGTGCCGGCGTTACGCGGGAAGTTGGCATGGACCTGGCGGATCTGAGCGCGCGCAAGGTCCTGGTGATCACTGACCCGGTGGTGGCTGATCTGGCGCCGGTGCAAACGGTGCTGGAATCGCTGGAGAGTGCAGGCGTAGGCTTCGTGCTCTACGATCGGGTGCGCGTGGAGCCCACCGATGAATCGTTCCTGGACGCCATCGCCTTCGCCAGGCAAGCGCCGTATGACGCTTATGTCGCGGTGGGCGGCGGATCCGCCATCGATACGGCCAAGGCGGTGAATTTGTACGTCACCTATCCGCCGACTGATTTCCTGGACTACGTGAATCCGCCCATCGGCAAGGGCATTCCGATTCCTGGTCCGCTCAAGCCTCTATTTGCCATCCCGACCACGGCGGGAACGGGCAGCGAAACCACTGGCACAACCATTTTCGATCTGATTCGCATGCACGCCAAAACCGGAATCGCGAACCGGCGGCTGAAGCCGACACTGGGCCTGTTGGATCCCGAAAACACGCGCAGCATGCCGTCCCAAGTGGCCGCTTCGAGCGGGCTGGATATTCTGAGCCACGCCATCGAGTCGTTCACCGCGTTGCCCTATACCGGGCGGCCTTATCCGGATCGGCCGCAGGTGCGCCCGGCGTACCAAGGCTCGAATCCCATTAGCGATGTTTGGTCTCTGCAGGCTTTGCGAATGGTGGCGCAGCACATGGTGCGCGCGGTGGAAGATCCATCCGACGATGAAGCCCGCGCCAACATGCTGCTGGCGGCTTCCTATGCGGGTGTCGGATTCGGAAATGCAGGCGTACATCTACCGCACGGAATGTCGTATCCGGTGTCAGGCAACGTGAAGAGTTATCGAGCACCTGGCTACCCAACCGGCCAGGGATCCGATCATCCCCTGGTGCCGCACGGATTCTCGGTGATCTTAAACGCGCCAGCGGTTTTCCGTTTTACAGCTTCCTCGAATCCCGAGCGCCATATGCAAGCGGCTGAGGCGCTGGGCGTGGATGTTGCGCGTTGCCACCAGGAAGACGCCGGACGCATTCTCTCGGAGCGCATCACCTGGTTTATGCAACGCCTGAAGACACCCAATGGACTGCGGGAGATCGGCTACACGTCGTCCGATATCCCCAAGCTGGTGGAAGGCACGCTGCCGCAGCATCGAGTGACCAAGCTCTCGCCGCGTCCAGCCGGACCGGAGGAGTTGAGCGCGTTATTTGAGAATGCGATGGTGGCCTGGTGATGACGATGACAACTTCCCGCCGCGAATTCTTGAAAGCTTCCGTCGTTAGCATGGCCGGCGCAACACTCGCCCAGGCCTCCGACCCGACGCTCGGGTTGATCTTTCCGGTGGCCCGCCCGGTTCCGCCAGAGGCGCTCGCGATGTATCCCACGGGCATTCGGTTCATCAACGCCGAGCTGGGATTGAAGACCATGACACCGGAAGGCTACGACGCAGTGATCGATCGCATCGGGCCAGCCGGCGAAAAACTCGCCGGCCAAGGCGCGAACGCCGTGGTGCTGATGGGCACCTCGCTCAGTTTCTATAAGGGTGCGGCGTTCAACGAGCGTTTGACGGAAACGCTGAAGAAGGCGACGGGGCTGCCCTGCACCACCATGAGCACCGGTGTCATTGAAGGGCTGAAGACGGTGGGAGCGAAGCGGGTGGTTGCGGCTACCGCGTACGACGATGAAGTAAACCGCCGCTTGCAAGCGTTTCTCAAAGAGTCAGGCTTCGAGGTGCTCGGCGTGAAGGGCCTGGGCATCGAGAAAGTGGAAGACGTGGATCGAGTGACGCAAGATGGCTTGCTCAAATTTTGCGTTGGCGTGCGCGAAACGCAACCTGCGGCAAACGCAATTCTGGTATCGTGCGGCGGCTTGCGAACGCTCGAGATCCTCGCGCCGCTAGAAGCGCAAGGTCATATTCCCGCGGTTTCGAGCACGCCGCATGCGTTGCGAGCTGGCGTCCGGCTGCTGGGCTTGAGCGGGCGCGCGCCGGGCTTCGGGACGCTGTTATCGAAAGGTTAGAATTGAATAATTATTCAGGAGGGACAACCCACGTGCGTTGGCCAATTATGTCTTTGCTCGCTGTATCCTGCGCCTTCGCGCAAACCAGCGCGAACAACCCTTTAGTGGCTAGTTCCAAGGTGTTCTATTCGAATGCCAAGAACGACATCTTGAAGTCGGCGGACAAGATGGCGGAAGATAAGTACGCGTTTAAACCCACCGCCACCGTCCGAACATATGGACAAGTTCTGGCGCACGTCGCCGACGGACAATACGAATTTTGCGGCGCCGCGGCGGGTAATCACGACCAGAAGAACATCGAGCAGACCGCGAAAACCAAGGCCGACATCGTCGCCGCGTTGCAAGCGGCGTTCGCGTACTGCGATGCCATCTACGCCGGAATGACGGATGCGAAGGCGGCCGAAATGATCCCGGCCTTTGGCGAATTCAAAGTTACCCGGCTGGGCATGCTCGATTTCAACGTTTCCCACACCATGGAACACTACGGCAATTTAGTAACCTACATGCGTATTCAAGGCGTGGTGCCGCCCAGTAGCGAAGCGCAGCGTTAGGTTAATCCGCCCGCGGCCGGAAGGATTTGGCCCGTGATCCAACCCGCATCGTCGGAAGCCATGAAGGACACCACGGTTGCGATATCGCGCGGCTGCCCAACCCGGCCCAGCGGAGTCCTCGGCACCAGCATGCTCTTAAATTGATCCCAGTTAGGCATGGACTGAGTGCCTTCGGTTTCCACCGGGCCTGGCAGCACGGCATTCACCCGGATTTTCCGCGGGCCCAACTCCCCAGCCAGGCCTTTCGTGATGACATCCAGCGCGCCCTTAGTAGCGCTATACACGGAACTGCCCGGAGGCGGAGTCTGAGACGCCATGGAACCAATATTAATAATCGACCCTCCGCCGTCACCAAGCGCAGCGGCCGCGGCTTGCGTGGTGAACAACAACCCCTTGACGTTCAGATCGAACATTCGGTCGAAATGGTCCTCGGTGATTTCGTGGAGCGGAAGAAAATCATAGACCGCCGCGTTGTTGACCAGAATATCGATGCGCCCGAACTCCGACACCGCGCTGGCAATAAGCTGTTTAGCCTCGGCCGGCTTACTTACATCCGCGCGTACCGCCTTGGCTTTCCCGCCCCCCGCTTTGATCTTGGCGACTATCGCGTCAGCGCCTTGCGAACTGGTGGCGTAATTGACGATCACGGACGCGCCGTCCTTCGCCAGTTCTTCCGCAATCGCGGCCCCAATTCCCTTCGACGCGCCTGTAACCACTGCCACTTTGCCTGATAGCTTTGCCATCTATGTCTCCCTTTTGTGCCGATCGAGATGTTTCGACAACAATCCATCCGATGCCGGTGGCCAGGGTTTGGATTCAGTGCAACTTAATCCAGGTGGCAGAGTTTGCAGGACAACTGCAGGGCGGCGGAATTGTTGCCTGCAAGTGTGAAGCGCGGTCCCGTCACGGCGCTGGGCGAAGCGGCGGCGCTCACGTCCGTCGCACGCGCTACTTCCCAGGCGCGTATCTGTGCCGGATTCTGGCAACGCAGGCCTATCGGTTGCGTATCGTTGACTGCCGCGTTCTCGCCGGCTGGCATCCTGGATAGCGCTACGGTAGCGAGAATCATGGTGGCCGCCGTCGCCCACACCAGCCCGCGACGGCTTTCCCGCGGACGCAATAAGCGAGCCGACTGCACGCGTGACCACAGCTCGGGCGGAGCAGCCACTTCGCACAGCTCGCGTTTGAGCTCCGGCTCTAACCACGTATTCATCGCCACGGCGATAACCTCCGCTCTAAAATCTTGTGCGCGCGATTCAGGCGCGATGCCACCGTGCCGGGCGAACAGCCGAGAATCTTCGCGATTTCGTCGTACGACAGGCCTTCGGTGTATCGCAGCACGATCACGATGCGATGTTCGGGCGCGAGGCGCGCCACCACGTCCTGAATCCGCTGCTCGTTTTCAGCGCGCAACAGCTGGTGCAAGACGCTCTCGGCCGGCGCGCACACCGCGTCGAGCAATCCGTCCAGGAAGGGCGTCATGCGGCGTCCGCGCCGCTGATCGTCGATGCAGCTATTCACAACCAGCCGGTACAGCCATGAATCGAAGCTGGCTTCGGATCGATAATCACCGATGCGCGACAGCAGCTTCAGGAAAGTATCCTGCGCGATGTCCATGGCCTGGGCGGGATTGCCCGAAAAGCGTAGCGCGATGGAATAGACGCGGTCCTGATAGGCCTCAAACAGCGCACGGAACGCATCGGCATCGCCGCGCTGGCAGGCTTCAATGACCTCGCGATCGTTCGCGTCCAACACCATGCAATTGGTTTGGACGGCCGAGCGCGCCGAATCCTTCCCGGTTTTCCAGAGCATTCGTTTTCCTATATGCCCGTCTGAGAGTTCGACCACCCGAACGCTTGATACCGCGCTAAGACCGGCCGCTCACGAGCGCTTCGCCTCGCGCCGAAATCCCTCTGCGATCCACATCCGTAATTGCATCTGGTACCCGACCGACCTTCTCGCAGCAATTCTCTTTGCGGCCTCGATCTGTTCCGGGACGAGCCGGATCGATATGGGCGATTTCGCTTTGGCGTGTCGTTTCTGGATCATTTTCCTCAGAGCCGCGGAAGGCTTGGATTGTTTCTCTCCAGGCAATTGATCCCACACTTCAGCCACCGAATGCGTTTCGAGATAGCCTGCAGCAGCCTCCTCCGAGCGAAACTTAGGAAGAGTCACTTTGGTTGACGTTGGTTTTTTCTTCACAGCGATTCGCCTAATGCCCGCCGGGAGGCCACCTGTGCACACCTCCCGCTGACCTTTCCAGTCTAAACCCGCCAGCTGTTAGGATCGATCTCAGTGGAAGAGCAACACGTTTATTCAGCCATCGGGCAGGACGGATTCGAGCGGCTTGCCGAAGCGTTTTACCGCCAGGTTCCCGGCGACGAGGTGCTGGGGCCGATGTATCCCGCGCAAGATCTGGAAGGCGCGAAGCAACGGCTGCGCGATTTCCTCATTTTCCGCTTCGGCGGACCTCAGACCTATATCGAACGGCGCGGCCATCCCCGGCTGCGCATCCGGCACGCGCCATTCGCGATCGGACAGACGGCGCGGGACCGCTGGCTTGAGCTGATGACGCGCGCGCTCGACGAAGCAGCCCTCCCCGAGGAACCTCGCCGGATTCTGCAGTCGTTCTTTGAATCCACCACGACGTTTCTGAAGAATCGGCCGGGAACTTGACGCTCCTGCTAAAATTGTTCCGTGCCTTACTCTGAAGTCCTCATTGCCCCCATGCGCTCAGACCTTACCCGTCACGGCGTGGAAGAAGCGCGCACTCCCGCCGACGTGGACCAGTTCATCGCGCCCGGCAGCGGGACGGTGTTGATGATCGTCAATTCAGTCTGCGGTTGCGCCGCTGGCCGCGCGCGTCCAGCCGTTGGCATGGCCCTCAAACACTCCGTGCGGCCGGCCAGAGCCGGAGTGGTATTTGCAGGCGCCGATGAAGCAGCGGTCGCCCACCTGCGCAATATTCTGTCCCCCTATCCGCCGTCGTCGCCTTCCATGGCGCTGTTCCAGGACGGGAAGCCGGTGTACATGATTCATCGCAGCGATATCGAGCGCCGCGAACCAGGGGAAATCGCCAAGCTGCTGACGGACGCCTTCGATCGCTTCTGCGCGACCAACGCTACTTCTTCTCAGCCGGCGTAAGCTGCGCGGGGAGCACGGGCTCCGCATAGCAAGACACGATGCTCTGATTGCCTTCCCGATCCACGGCCTTCACTCCGATCACGATATCGTCGATGGACACATCCGGCATGGTGTAGCTGGTGACGTTGCCCACCCAGACCTCGCGCTCCCAGACCGGCGACGTAGTGGAACGCACCATCACCGCATAACCCGCCAAGTCCGGCTCCGTATTCGGCAGCCAATGCAGCACGGCATCGTAACCCGATTTGCCGCGCGTCAGCAGCGGCACGTGTCCCCCTTTGTTCGGCCCGGAGCCCCAGGTCCAATTCAGCGCGGGAGGGGCGGGCGCGAGCGCCAGGCTTGATAACACGGCGGCGTTGGTTCGAACCACGCGCGTAGTATATGGAACAGACGTATTTGCGAACGTGTCGGTTGTCGTGTGCTGATTGTCGAAGTATTCGCTCGGGGTGGTCAGCCGGACGGCCGCAAATCCCTGATTGACGAACGGAGTGTGATCGCCACCCCGCAAGAACCGGTCGCCGCGAAACACCATCTGCACCTGCATGGATGGCACATATCGCTCCCCGATCAGCTTGGTGTAGCGGGCCAGTTCGCGCGGCGTGGAATCGTCCGGACTCGCCGAGAACACCCGCAGCACGTTGGTCGACGATCTTCCGTTGCCCGAGACATCGCTGCCGATGATGTCGTTGTTCAGCACCGCTTCAATCTGCAGGCCGTCTTTCTTGGCCTGCGCCGCGTAGACCTGGCTGCCGCTGAGCCCCACTTCTTCGGCCGCGAATGCAACGAACACGATGGTTTTGTCGAACTGATAGCCGCTCATCACACGCGCCAGTTCCATCACAGCGGCCGTTCCGCTGCCGTCGTCGGTAACTCCCGGTGCGATGGTCTGCGCGGCAGTGGCTTCAAAATCCAAGGGGCCTTGCTGGCGCTCCGGCGGAAGAATCTTGAGATACCGCCGCTCTTCGCTTTCATCGATCCCTTGACGTACCCCTTCGGCGACGATCTGCTCTTGACCCGTGTATGGCTTCCGAACCTGCGCCAATGAATCGTAGTGCGCAGTCACAAGCACGTAACGATCCTTCTGGACTGTGCCCGGCAGCACGGCCACGATGTTCGACAGATCGACATCGCGAATCACTTGGCCCTGGCGCCCGCCCTTCTTAATGCTGAAGTTTTGATAGCTCACCTGCAGCCGCGGGCTGTAGCTCTGGAGCTCATCGTGAATCCAACGCTTAGCCGCGCCGATCCCGTGCACCGGGTCGTCCTGCGCCGACAGGATGTAGCGCGTCCCGAAGCCCTCCAGTTTCTTGAGCGTCGCCCCAATGCGGTCTTCCGAGATCGCGCTGACGATCTCGGTGATGATTGGATTCAGACGTGTTGGATTCAGACGCGCCTCCGGCTGCTGTGAAAACAGCCGGGCGGCAAAAAGCGCGGCTAAGCAAAATACCGACGACGCTCGCGTCAACGGGCTACGGCCTTCGGCCCTTCTCGGCGCCGTCCCAGTGTTCATCGGCCTTGCCGTCGACGAACCGCCAGGTGTCGAACCAGGTGGTGGTGTACTTTTCTTTGGTCGTCGGATCGGTCATCTCTCGCACCGTCGCTACGGTCACGTAGTCGCCTTCTGCATTTACAAAGACCACCTTAGCGCCCATGTGCTCAGGAACCGGCGTCGGCTTGCGCGCCGAACTGAAGAACTTCACTACGCCGTCGCGGCCCGACTTCACATTGGGATTGTGTTGCAGATATTGCGGCGTCAGCCACTTGTCGGCCTCGTCCCAATGATTCGCTTCCAGCAGATCTTTTTCGATGTGATACGCCGCCTGTTTGTTGCGGTCGAGCTTCTTGTCCTTGCTGTGGAACAGAGCATCGGTGTCGGCCGCGGCCACTACGGGCTCCTGCGCCCCTAGAGGCGCGGAAACCGCCAGCGCGGCAAACAGGGCAGCCAAGCTAAATTGGATTTTCATGCGTACCATGTTTAGTCATCGTAGGGGCGCTTGTCAATTCCTTGTAACGTTATGTCCTTGTAACGGTACCGCCCTGGACTAAGCAATTCGTCTGAGTGGATCTTTTCGACATTTCGCGACACTCCTGAGGATGAGCGGTGTTCTTAGAAAGGGGCGTCCATGAGATTCTTAGGGATCGTATTGATAGCGGCCTGCCCGGCATTCGGCCAATCGGCCAGCCAGCAAATGTCGGCGAGCGCAGCCGCGCGCTTTCTCGATCAAGCCACTTGGGGTCCGACGCCAGGTTCCATCGCCCAGCTGCAACAAATGGGGATCGCCAATTGGCTGAACGCGCAATTTGCCCTGAACACATCGAATATTCCGGACCAGCCACAGCTGGATTCCACTGGTGAGCCGAACCGCGACTTACATCCGGTGCAGGCTTCGTTTTTTCAGAACACGGTAACGGGGCAGGATCAATTGCGCCAGCGAGTGGCGTTCGCGCTGAGTCAGATGTGGGTGGTCTCGTTTACCGGAGTTCCCATCGCCTATGCGTTCCCCCCCTACTGGAGGATCTTTCGTGACAATGCGTTTGGAAACTATCGCGACCTGATGCAAGCCGTGACACTCAGCCCGGCCATGGGCCGCTATCTGAACATGGCGAACAATAACAAGGCGAATCCGGCGAAGAACACTTCGGCCAACGAAAATTATGCGCGGGAGCTGATGCAGCTATTCACCCTGGGCCTCACGCAATTAAATCCGAATGGCACGCCGGTGCTGGATCAATACAACAACCCGATTCCCACTTACGATCAGAACGTGGTGACCAACATGGCCAAGGTCCTTACCGGCTGGACTTATCCCACGGCGCCCGGAGCCAGGCAAAAGAACAACAATCCGCAATATTTTTTCGGACAGATGTTTGCCGTTGAATCCGAACACGATACCAGCGCGAAGACGATTTTCAGCAACATCACGATCCCCCCCGGGCAGACCGCCGAACAAGACTTAAGTTCACTGCTGGATGCCTTGATGGCGCAACCCACCATGGCGCCCTTCGTATCGCAGCATTGATTCAACACCTGGTGACCAGCAATCCGAGCCCGCAATACATCGGGCGAGTCTCCAGCGTATTTCAGAACGATGCCAACGGAGTGACGGGAGATTTGCAGGCGGTGATCACGGCCATCCTCACCGACCCCGAAGCGCGCGCGGGCGACGACGAAACTGTAGCGTCGACCAGCGCGACGTTCGGCCACATGCGTGAACCGGTTCTGTTCATGCCTAATCTGCTGCGCGGCCTGAATGGGACGCTGAGCGCGAACAGCGCGATCTACAGCAACACCTCCCAACTCGGTGAGAATTTGTTCAATGCTCCGAGCGTGTTCAGCTATTTTTCGCCGCAGTATCGAGTCCCAAGCGGATTGCTCGCGCCAGAGTTTCAGATCAATACCACGCAAACGGCCGTGGATCGCGCCGATATCGTCAACTCGATCCTATACGGGACCATCGACAAAGGCACCACGGTGAACCTCGCGCCGTTCGTCGAACAAGCCGGCAGCGGGGCTGCGCTGCTCAGCTATATCGGCTCGGTATTCCTGCATGGTTCCATGTCGCCGGCGCTGGTGGAGGAGGCAACGGACGCGGTAAATGCAGCGTCCACTCCAACCGCCCAAGCGCAGGCTGCGCTCTACGTTGTTTTGACTTCGGGCGAGTATCAAATCATTCATTAAGGGTTGGCATCAGGAGGCGCAGATGATTTCACGACGTGCACTTATTCGAGCAGGCGCGGCTACGGTGGGAACGCTCGCTCTGCGTCCCTTCGGTCTGCTTCCCGCCATGGCGCAAAGCGGTGCGAACTATCGCGCGCTGGTGTGCGTGTTCCTATTTGGCGGGAACGATTCGAATAACACTGTGATCCCGATGGATGACGCCAGCTATCAGGCCTACACCTCCATTCGCGGCAGCCTTGCGCTATCGGCGAGCGAGCTTTCTCCTACCGTGTATAGCGTTTCGAACGCGCCGTTTGCGTTTCATGGAAAGCTCGCCGAGCTGGCCAGCATGTTTTCAAGCAAAGAACTGGCGGTGGTGGCGAACACTGGTTCACTGGTGCAACCGCTGACGCGATCGCAATACCAAGGATCCCAGGCGCCCATCCCCCTCAATCTGTTCTCGCATTCCGACCAGCAGTTGCAGTGGCAGACTTCTATGGCGCAAGGCAACAGCCCGACCGGATGGGCCGGGCGGGCGGCTGATTATCTTGCCTCACAAAAGATCAATTCGGGGAACTTTCCCGCGTTCCTCTCCGTCGCCGGAAATGCGCTGGAAGGCCAGGGAGTCAGCACGCAGCCGGTGGCCATCGCAGCGGGGCAGTCGCTCACGCTGAAAGCGGCAGGCAGTACAGCGGCTTCCGAGTCGCGTTTGAATCCTCTGACAACTCTGCTCACTTCCGACAACGGGCTTTCGCTGGTGCAAGCCGCGAACAACACCATGGCGAACAGCATGGCGGATGCCGCGGCGTTGCAGGCGGCGCTGGGGAAGACCACGGCGCTGAAGACCCAATTTCCGACAACCAATTTCGGCTCGCAGTTGCAGCAGGTGGCGCAGATCATCCAGGTGCAATCCTACCTGGGCATGAACCGCCAAATCTTTTTCTGCTCGCTGGGCGGATTCGACACTCACGCAGGCGAACTCGAAACTCACAACAATCTTTATCCGCAATTGAGCCAGGCGCTGGCCGCATTCTACTCGGCTACCGAGGAACTGGGGATGGCTGATAACGTGACCACGTTCACTGAATCCGATTTCAGCAGGACCTTCCAGCCCACCACCACCGACGGAAGCGATCACGCCTGGGGGAGCCATCACTTGGTTCTGGGCGGCGCGGTGCAGGGCGGGCAAATCTACGGCGCATTCCCGACCTTTGAGCTGGCAGGACCGAACGATACCGATACTCGCGGACGATGGATTCCAACCACGTCCGTCGATCAATATGGCGCGACGCTCTGTTCCTGGTTTGGGATTCCCGATAGCGCGCTCGCCACGGTATTTCCGAACTTCGCGAACTTTGGGTCGCAAAAGCTGGCGTTCTTCTCTTAGCGGATCACTTCAAAGCAATAGGAATTTCGGCGACCGAATTCTCCCACGCGAGTTGCAGTTTGCCTTTATTCGCGCCGGCGCCAGACAAGGTCATCTTGTAAGTTTCGATCGGCTTGGGCGGCTTGCTCATCTCCATCTTGACGCGACCCAGGTCGTGGCTATGATCATAGTCCAGGCCCCATTCGCCAGTCGCTTTGCTCACCACCAGTTGCCACTGCTTGGGGTCCAGGTAAACGAATAGCGTGTAGTCGCCTTTAGGAACCGAAAGCCCGCCGATATCGAGATTAGCGTCGGTGTGCAGAGCAGTGGCGTCGTTGGCTCCGGCGCGCCACACCCGCCCGTAAGGCTCCAGGCCTCCGAAGATTTTGCGCCCTCGCATGGACGGAGCGGAATAGTTGACGCGAATCACCTTTCCCGCAATGGTCACGGATGTTTCGGCGGGAGGGCTCTGTTGCGCCATGAGGACCGCCGCAAACAATACCGTGATTCCAAATCGAAGTGCTTTTACCACTCGCGTCACCTCCAGGCGTGCTCCGAAACAAGCATAATAGAAAATCCATGGCCACCGGATTGAAGGGCAAGATTGCAATCGTGACGGGTGCAAACCGCGGCATCGGACGTGCCATCGCGGCACGCTTAAGCTCGGAGGGCGCACGCGTCGTGCTGTGTGCTCGGGATGAGAATTTGTTGGAGCAGGCCGCAAAGGAAATCGAGCACGCGACACCGCTCTCAGTAGATCTGCGCGAGGGGGATGCCGCCAAACGAGTCGTAGATTTTGCCCTCAAGACTTACGGGCAGATCGACATCCTGGTCAACAACGCCGGCGCCACCAAGCGTGGAGATTTTCTGGAGCTGACCGATGAAGACTGGGCCGATGGGTTCGCGCTGAAATTCTTCGGAGCCATGCGGCTGACGCGGGCGGCATGGCCGCATTTGAAAACCCAGGTGGGTTCGGTATTGAACATTTCCGGCGTGGGCGGCAGAATGCCCGGACCACTGTTCACCATCGGCGGCTCGGTGAACGCGGCGCTACTTTCGTTTACCAAAGCCATGGCCGACATTGGGATTCGCGACGGGGTGCAGGTGAACGCCGTCAATCCTGGCAGCGTTCGCACCGAGCGCTACCGGCGAATGCTCGAAGCAACCGCGAAGGCACAAGGGACGGACGTGGAAACGGCGGAGCGCAAAATGATCGAAAGCGCCCGGACCACGCGCGTCGGAGAACCGGAAGATATTGCGTCGCTCGTGGCGTTCGTGGTCGGCCCCGAAGGGCGCTTCCTGCAAGGCTCGCTGATCGATATGGACGGCGGCGCCACAAAAGTGATTTAGCTAGTTCGACTGGGTCAGGCTCTTGTAAGCGGCCTCGACGAACATATCGGCCGTCCAGAACGCGCCCGGCGTGTTGTAGCGAGGATCGTAATCGAGCGTGGGGCGCGAGGCTTTGATCTGCTCCAGCGTCATGCCCTTCTTGATCATGGCGCGAATGCGGTCGCGCACAATGGTCACCATGTCGCGATACTCCAGCAGATCGAACTCGTCGCACAGCCGGCCGTGGCCGGGAATGATGTAGGTGCCGCCTTCTTCGTGGTGCGCGGGAATCGCGAGATCGAGAATGTGGTTCAGGCCGTCGATTTCACCCTGCAGACTGCCGCCGTTCTTCAGATCGATGATCGGGTAGCCATTGGTGACGAAGATATCGCCAGTGCTGACGACATCCGAGCGGCGGAAGAACGCGATGGTGTCGCCATCGGTATGCGCGGCCGGCGGATGGAACATCTGTACCGCTTCGCCGTTGAAGTACACCTCTTTCTCGACGCCCAGGTACGAGTCGGTGGGCCAGGCGCTCTCAGGATAGGGCTTGCCGCCGTTAGCCGGAACGCTCATTCGGTCAAAAACATTTTGATGCGCAATGATTTGGACGCTCAGCGCCGCGGTCTCGCCTGGTGTGTTGATCAGCGTAACTTCGCGCGCCGAACCTCCACCGGTCTTTGCGAGCGTTTCATTCCCGCCCACGTGATCCGGATGTACGTGCGTGTTGATGATATAGCGGATCGGCTTGTCGGACAGCGTGCGAACCGCCGCGATCACCTTGCCCGAGAACTGCGCCAGGCCGCTGTCCACCAGCAGAACACCTTGGCTGCCCACTTGCACCGTAATGTTGCCGCCCGCGCCCACCAGCATGTACACATTGCCCTGCACAGGCAGAATGTGAAGTTCGGATTCCTGAGGTTTCGGCGCGCTCTGCGGGACTGCAGGCGCCGGCTCAATGTTCGCCGTACCTAGCACCTTGCGGTACTCGGGATACATGGTGGCTTCGCCGCCCATCACCGCGGCATGCGGCAAGTGGGCCTTATCGGCGTATTCGAAAAAGAACGGGTTCTGGCCCGGCAGGTAGTTCGGCACGTCGCCCTTGGGCCGGGTCAAGATCTCCTCCACCGATTCGCAAGGCCAGAGCCATCCGCCGAGTTCCTTCTCGTCGAGAAGAAAATCATCGGTCCGAATCAGCGGTTCGGTCAGATAAACCGGATCGCTCAGGATGGTGACATGCGTCATGATATTTCCGTGTCGCAGGAAATGCTCGGTCATGGTGGACTGGTCGCTCTCCGGAAAACCATTACGTCGCACCCAGCCCTGCTTGATGTGCGTGGTGTAAACGGTCAGGATGTCGCCCTCCCACTTGCCGGTTGAAAATCCCATAAACGTGTGCGCGGCGTAATCGGGCGGGTGCGGACGGCCATCCATCCAGATGGTGCGCGTCTGTTCGTAGGTGCTGATGTAGTTCTTGATCGCGATCACTTGCTGCGTGAACGGATCCTTCTCCTCCCAGATCCTCAGATGCAGCGGGCCATGATAGATGTACGGCGAAACGTGGACGCGGCACTGATGCTCCGGCAGGGTCAGCCGCGATGCGTTCCAGCTCTCGGCGAAGGCTCGCGCGGAAGCGTTGATGGGAAGCCCGGCAAAATTTCCCAGATCGGGGCCGGGAATGCGCTCGTCGTAATCCTCGTGATGCAACGGGCTCCACTCGCCGGAAAGCTCGTCCTGTGCGTATATCGGAGCAAGCGTAGCAGCGAGCAGCAACGCGGCGCCCGCCATTTTCATGAACGTTAAATTCCTCATAACAGCTTCCTTCGGAGCATATAACAATCTGCATGCAAGCGGGTGGCGCTAGGGCTGTGAATCAGAAGAGACGGAGCTGCTTGGCTTGTGGACGGCGATCGTGGAATACGGTTCGGCCACAACCGAACGTGTTACATTTGTGGCAAATGAGTAACTCACTCACGATCCGAATCCCCGACGATCTTGCCCAGTGGCTCGACGAGACGGCCCGCAAGAGCGGCGTACCGAAGGGGCGCATCGTTCGCGACCAGCTCGAGAAGGTCAGGAAAGCCGGGAGTCAGCCATTCCTTCGGCTGGCGGGTACCGTCGCTGGCCCTGCCAACCTCTCCACGCGGAAGGGCTTCTCTCGCAAGTGAAAGCTATTGCCGACACCGGCTTTCTCGTCGCATTCAGCAATCGCAATGACCAGCATCATGCCTGGGCACGAAGGCTTGCGGAACGTGTCACCGAGCCGCTTCTCACTTGCGAAGCCGTATTAGCGGAAACAGCTTTTCACCTCGGCAGCAGCGCGCTTGCCCTGGCATTTGTGAACGAAGGTTTGGTGCGCCCATCTCTGGTACTCGGCGATCACGTCGCTCGGCTCACTGAATTGGCGCTTCGTTACGCTGACCGCCAGCCCGATCTGGCTGATTTATGCGTCATTCGCTTGAGCGAATTGAATCCCAGGCATTCGGTGATCACCACCGACTGGAACGATTTTCGCGTCTACCGCCGTGGCCGCAGAGAGGCCATTCCGCTGATCCATCCGCCGACTCAGTAAGCAAGATGCGTTTAGTCCCGTCAGCCCCCTTCATAGCTTCTTAAAAGAAGCGGTTTAGCCCTTTCAAAATCCGCCCCGTTTCGCACGGTGAGTTCGAGATCGCCCGTTCCCCAGTGCCCAATGTAGCGAACGTCACGTGAAAACCCGGCCTCAGGCTGAACAGTGTCTGGGTCCAGCTTAAGGAAAAGCAGCAGCTTGTCCGTTCGAAAATCGACGCAAACAAAGTTTTTCAGCCGTTTGAACGCGATGTACGTACTTAAACGCTTCTCCTGGACGTCATCCCCGAGGGCAACAAGGAATGCTCGGAGCGCCTCAAAAACGTCCGGAATGGGCGGCTCCAGTTCAGCAATGAATTCGTCCCAAGTTCGACTGGGCCTGTCGCTCTCGTGAGTTTTAACAATCGTCGCATCCGAGGCTTTCGCTGCTACAGTGTTGACGCCCTCAAGCAGCAGCAGGTCGTCGCCGAAGCGGCGGTAACGGATTAGCTCGATGTTCTTGCCGATCTGGTGGACGGCGTACTCATCATAGCGGGTAAATTCGGCTGCGATGCAGAGTAATCGGGTGCCGGCCCAGTTTAACCTTTCAGCTTCCTCGCGGCCGTATTTGTCGCGCACGAGGAGCTCAATCTCGGCCTTGTGGTCCAAGAGCCAATCCAAGTAGAAAAGGCCTTGGTTGATCACATTTTCGTTGAGCGCCCTCTTGTATTCAATGATGATCGGGCATGAATTCTCGTCGATTCCCAGCGTATCGATCCGGCCACCATAAACCTTGCCCGTCGAATACTCTGACCCGAGAAGACGGGCGCCGAGAATGGTCGCCAAGTTTGTTTCGATCAGAGTTTGAAGCGATTTCTCCAGTTCTACCGACTTGCTTTGGATCTCACATACGTTCGAATGATCCGTTCGGAAGAGTTTAATATCGCTCATCTAGTCGGAGTTTCCCGGGCCAAGATTATCGGGCAAGACGCTGGAGCAAACAGCCCGACCCAAAGCAGCTCATACTAGCAGTATCCGCCCGCTGCGGCCAACCCCAGCGAGCGGCAGCGAGCCTGAGCCAATCCCGCGAGCGACCGCGAGCCTCGGCCTACTTCACCGGCAGCGACGACTCCCGCCCCGCCGGTAAATGCTGATCCGTCGCATTCAGCATGATCGCCGCCATCGCGTAGTCGCCGATGATGGTCGCCAGTTCCAAAGTTCCCTGCTTGCCGAACATCTCAACCGCCCTGGCATAAACGTCGGAGTCAATCCTGTGCTGATGGAACGAATCGCGCGCGAAAGTGATGAGCAGCGTGTCGCGGTCGGAAAGACGAAGGACATCCCGGTTGTACTTGATGGTGTCAATCACGGCATCCGGCACCTTGGCGTTGCGCGCCGCCATTTCGTGACCGCTCCATTCGTACTGCTGATCAAATTCTCTGGCCGCCACCAGAATGGCCACTTCAAAGTCGCGAGGCTTCAGCACGCCTTGGAAGCGCAGATATTGATTCAGCATCTGGATCGATTCCGCTACCTTCGGGCTGTACAGCGAAATGGCCGCTGGTCCGGTCGCCCCGACGGTCTTGCCTTCGCCGCCGGCCAGCATGTCGTAGATGCGTTTGCCGTCTGCATCCAAGTCTTCGCGCTTCACCACCGGAAGGCGTGATAGCGACTGCGGGTCGACATCGGGGGGCAGCGCGGCCGATGCCGTTGACCCGGTCCCGCCTGTTTGTGCGTCCCCGCTTGCTGCCAAACCGATGGTGATCGCCACCCATATGATTACTCGCATGCTCAGCACCTCCAGGCGGTAGGATATCAAGACTGTTCTCGACTTTGCAGTACAATGGCTTTTGCTTTTCGCGCCACGCGCACGATTCGGGAGTAACTTGGCCATAATCACGAACGCCAACTCTGCATGCAGGTAGTGACTCGATCGTTGTTGTTGCCCCTCGCCGCGCTGCTCAGCGTTTGCGCGTTCGGCCAGGGCGTGGTGGGTGAGTTCATCCCCGATGTTGGAATGGATCTGTCCGGCAATTGGAATCCTCTGCTTCAGGAGGATTTCCTGGAACGCATTCCCGGGCCTGAGCTGGTGAATTATTCCGGTCTTCCTATCACTGAAGGCTCCCGCCTGTGGGGAGAAAGCTGGAATTCCTCCCGGCTCACCATGCCGGAGCATCAGTGCCAGGTGCACGTGGCACCCTACATTTATCGGGGGCCGCTGCAATTGCGGATCTGGGACGAGAAAGATCCCCAATCGCAGAAGATCATCGCCATCAAGAACTACATCAGCACCTACGAGCAGACCCGAACCATTTGGATGGATGGCCGTCCGCATCCTCCGGCCTGGGCCGCGCACACCTGGATGGGCTTCTCCACGGGCAAATGGGAAGGCAACATTCTGACGGTTTACACCACGCACATCAAGCAGGGCTGGGTGCGGCGCAATGGCCTGCCGGAGAGCGACCAGGCAACGCTGGTGGAGCACTTCATCCGTCACGGCGATCATCTCACGCATGTCAGCATCGTCACCGATCCGGTGTATCTCAGCGAACCTCTGGTGAAGTCCGAGGACTATCTGTTTAACCTCAATGTCGGGGGAAACTGGCTGTACCCCTGTGAGGAGGTGGAAGAAGTGGAAGGGCGCCCGAGAGGCGCGGTGCCGAATTATTTACCCGGCCAGAATCCGTTCATCACCGAGTACGCAAATATGTACCACCTGCCCTTGATTGCGACTCTGGGTGGACCCGAAACGATGTACCCGGAGTTCGAGAAGGTGGTGAAGAATCCGCCTCCCGTTCCCACCGATCCGTTCCAGCGGGATGAGATCGTACCCAGGCCGGTGAAGAACGAAGCGCAAAATCCCGCGCCGACGGACGGCGAGGTTCACGTTCTTCCAGTGCAGGGCGACCTGTACATGCTGGTGGGCGCGGGCGGCAACATCGCGGTACAAGTGGGCGAAATGGGCGTGCTGATCGTGGACACGGGTCTGGCAGCCACCGCCGATAAAGTTATCGACGCCATTCATAAACTGGCCCCCGGCAAAGGGCTGCAATACATCATCAACACGCATGTCCATCCCGATCATACGGGTGGCAACGAAAAACTGCGCGCGGCAGGCGTCACCATAACGGGCGCCAACGTCACCGGCGACATCGCGGATGCGTCCAAAGGCGCAGCGATTATCGCGCACCAGGCGGTTCTCGACCGCATGAGCTCGGCTGCAGGCAATCAGCCCGCGGCTCCCACCGGCGCTTGGCCCACCGATACATTCCTCGGCGATCGCAAGACGCTGTGGTTCAATGACGAGTCCGTAGAGATTCTGCACCAGAAAGCGGCCCACACCGACGGTGACAGCATCGTGGTTTTTCGCCGTTCGGACGTGATCGCCACGGGCGACATCTTTGTCACCACCGGCTATCCATTCATCGATATCGCGCGCGGTGGCAGCATCCAAGGTGAACTCGACGCGCTGAACAATCTGATGGATCTCGCCATCTCCAAGCACGACGAAGAAGGTGGCACCTACATCATTCCCGGGCATGGACGGCTGTGTGACCGTTGGGAATTGATCGAATATCGTGATATGGTTACTATCATTCGCGATCGTATTCAGGCCGACATTAAGAAGGGCATGACACTGGAACAGGTGAAGGCCTCCAGGCCCACCATGGACTATGATGCCCGGTATGGCGCCGACAAAGGATTCGGCACGACGGATCAGTTCGTAGAGGCTGTGTACAAGAGTTTAGGCGGGAAATGAAGCGTGAAGTAAATCCTGCATGCAGGATTCAGTAGAACGGTATATTATTAGATTTAACCAGAGGGAGCAGGCAAAAGGAACCCATATGAAACGAACACTGTTGTTCTTGGTTGTCGCCGCGGCATCCGTGTTGAGCACGCAGGTCAATGTGTATGCACATCACTCATTTGCGGCCACGTATTTTGAGGATCAGACGGTCACCATCAAAGGGAAACTGGTACAGTTCCTGTATCGCAACCCGCATTCGTTCGTGCACGTCGAAGCGCCGGACGACAAGGGCGAGATGCAGGTCTGGGCAGTGGAATGGGGCGCTGGAGGCCAGTTGAGCCGCGATGGCGTCACCCGTGAATCGCTGAAGCCTGGTGACGTTGTCGAAATCAAGGGCAACCCGGGCCGCAACCCCGATGACCATCGCATTCGCATGCAGAGCATCACCCGCCCATCCGACGGCTGGAACTGGAAAGGCGTCGTTCAATAACTTCGACCTGACCTGAACCGCGACCGTCAGGGAGCGTTTTCTCAACATGCTCGATCACCTACCTCGCCGCAGGATGGCGTTCAGCCTTCTGCTGGCTGCGGCCGTGAGTTGGCCTGCGTTCGCGCAGGTGGACTTCACTGGCGAATGGGCTCCTTTGTATCACGAAGACGGCCCGGAACGTCTTCCCGGCCCCGAACTCGGCGACTACACCGAGCTTCCCATCAATGCCGCCGCGCGCATGGCGGCCGACACCTACGATGCCGACCGTATCTCGGTGGTTCCGGAATATCAGTGCCGGCCGCATGGTGGCGATTACTCCATGCGCGGCCTCGGAAACTTGCGAATCTGGCGCGACATCGATCAGACTTCCGAGAAGTTGGTGGCCTTCCACACGCACCTGTTGGCTTGGGACAGCGAGCGCACGGTCTGGATGGACGGGCGTCCCCATCCGCCCGACTATGCGCCGCATACCTGGCAAGGTTTTTCAACGGGCGTGTGGGAAGGCAACATGCTGACCATCACCACTACGCATCTGAAGACCAATTACATGCGTCGCAACGGCGTTCCGCGTAGCGACAAGGCGGTCTTCACCGAGCATTGGACGCGGCACGGCGATTACCTGACGGTGGTGACCGTCATCGAAGATCCGGTTTATCTGACAGAGCCTCTGGTGCGCAGCGACAACTGGTATCTGGATCCCGGCCAGAACATCGGCATATTTGGATGCGAGTACGCGCCGGAAGTGCCGCGGCCGGAAGGAACCGTGCCGAATCATTTGCCGGGCCAGAATCCATTCCTGAAGGAATTCGCCAATTGGTACGGTTTGCCGTATGAAGCCACTCGCGGCGGGGCTGAAACTCTGTATCCCGAATACCAGAAGAAAATCGCCAACGAATATCATCCGCCGGACCACTGCCAGCGCTACTGCAAATGCACCTCGCTATTCGACTGCAACGTCAACTCCAAATGAGAGCGGCGCACGCACTCCTGCGTGCCGGGATGGCACTTGTGCCATCGCTTGGCCTCTTCGCACAACCGTCAATCAATCCTGACACCGCCAAACTCACCATGGCCCCCGTCCAAGGCAGCGTCTACGTCCTGATCGGCGACGGCGGCAACATCACCGTGCAAGTGGGGAAGGACGGAGTAATGCTGGTGGACACTGGATTCGCGCCGCTCGCTCCCAAGGCCATGGCCGAGATCCGGAAATTATCCGACGGTCCCGTTCGCTGGATCGTCAACACGCACGTCCATACCGACCATACGGGCGGGAATGCGGAAATGGCTAAGCTCGGTATGACGCGCGAGTCGGTGGGTGCGCCCAGAATCGTCGCTCAGTCTAACGTGCTGAATCGCATGAGCACGCCCGCCCCGGGCGAGCCCAAGATTCCCGAAGCGGCTTGGCCCAACGATGAGTATTTCCTGCCCAGCAAGGACTTCTTCTTCAATGGCGAGGCCGTGGTGGTTTATCATGTGCCGGCCGCTCACACCGACGGCGATAGTATCGTGTTCTTCCGCCGGTCCGACGTGCTGAGCACGGGCGATGTCTTTACGCCCGGAAGCTATCCGATCATCGACCTGGCGCGCGGGGGAACCGTAAAGGGTGAGATCGACGCGCTCAATCGGATTATTGATATTACGGTCCCGGCGAAGTATCAGGAAGGGGGAACATTGGTGATCCCGGGGCACGGACGTCTGTGCGACGAAGCCGATGTGGTGGAGTACCGCAATATGCTCACCGTGATCCGCGATCGCTTCGAGGACATGATCAAGAAGGGCATGACACTGGAGCAGGTGAAGGCCACCAAGCCCACGTTGGATTACGACACGCAGTACGGCGCAACCACAGGATTCTGGACCACGGACATGTTCATCGATGCCGTCTACAAAAGCCTGAGCGAGAAAAAGTGATGCGGCTTCCTCAAGTCTTCGTGGCTATCTCGCTTGGCGCGGCCTCGCTCCTGGCGCAAGGTGTTCCGCCGCCGTCGGGGATCGGGCCTCTCGGGGGGGCGCAGGCTCCCAAATCCGCGCAAGCCACGGCGCCTGCCGATTTCACGGGGTACTTTGTTTCCGTGGTCACCGAGGACTGGCGCTGGCGCATGGTGACGCCCATCAAAGGCGATTTCGCCAGCATCCCTCTGAACAACGAGGGCCGGCGCGCAGGGAATGCGTGGGATCCGGACAAAGTCACGGCGGCGGGAGAACAGTGCAAGTCTTATGGCGCGCCCGCCATCATGCGCGTACCCGGCCGAGTCCACATCAGCTGGGCCGACGAGAACACGCTGAAGGTGGAAACCGACGCCGGCACGCAAACCAGGTTGTTTCATTTCGCCGGCACGCCATCAGCCAACGAGAAGCCTAGCTGGCAAGGATACTCCGCCGCGAACTGGGAACGTCCCGTGCGTGGGTCCGGCGCCCCCGGATTCGGGCTCGGCGCAACTCGCGAGGGCGCCCACGGACGCGCATTGGAAGTAGTAACTACGCATATGCGCGCCGGGTATCTGCGCAAGAACGGTCCGCCCTACAGCGAAAATACGGTGCTCAAGGAATACTATGATCTTCACAAAGAGCGCAACGGCGACACTTGGTTTACGGTCACCACGGTAGTGGAGGATCCCACCTATCTGACCGAGCCCTTCGTCACCAGTACGGATTTTAAGAAGATCCCCGACGGGGCCGGGTGGAGCCCCAGCGTTTGCACGGCAAAATGATATGGTAAGTAAACCCAACCGAGGTGAACCCAAAAGGTGAAGCAAATGATTCAGAGACTTCTCACTCATGGCGCAGCGGCTGCGGCGCTCCTGCTGGCGCCGGTAGCGATGCAGGCGCAATTTGGCGCACCCCCTCCACAGGCGCCCCGCCCGGCGAAACAAATCGCACCCGAGGATATCACCGGTAACTGGGTGTCGATCGTCACCGAGGACTGGCGCTGGCGCATGGTGACTCCCGCCAAGGGTGACTACACCAGCGTTCCGCTCAACGCGGTCGGGCGCAAACTGGCGGACGCCTGGGATCCCGATAAAGATATCGCCGCCGGCAACCAGTGCAAAGCGTATGGGGCTGCCGCTATCATGCGCGTGCCTGGCCGCGTTCACATCACGTGGGCGGATGACGACACGCTCAAGGTAGAGGCCGACGCCGGCACGCAGACCCGCGTCTTCCACTTCAACGCCAAGGCCCCGGCCAAGGAAGCTCCGAGCTGGCAGGGATACTCTGAAGCCAGCTGGGACGGCCTGAGGCCCCCTCCGCGTGGCCGTGCCGCGGCTGCTCCCCCTCCGCCAGGTGGTTCGCTGAAAGTGATCACCACCGCTATGAAGGCGGGCTATCTGCGCAAGAACGGCGTCCCCTACAGCGCCGATGCGGTGCTGACCGAATACTACGATCGCACCAACGAGCCCAACGGCGATTCGTGGCTCATCGTCACCACCATCGTGCACGATCCGGCCAATCTGAATCAGGACTTCGTCACCAGCACGCACTTCAAAATGGAGAAAGACGGCTCAAAGTTTAGCCCGTCGGCCTGCGAAGCCAAGTAGCCGCATGTGTTTTTCAGCAGCGGCGAACTTTGTCGGTAGCGCGGCTCTGGGCGTAATCGGCGCCGTTACCTTGACGAAGGTGAAACACAGACGCGAATTGCTTTTCGCCGCCCTGCCTATGTTGTTCGCCGTGCATCAATTCATCGAAGGCTTCGTCTGGCTGGGGCTGGATGGGGTTCTCTCGCCCGCCGTGGCGCACGATATGGGCGCGGCGTTCATGCTGTATGCGCAAGGCCTGCTCCCATTCTTGCTGCCCCTGAGCGTACTGCTGTTCGAGCCTGACGCCAAGAGCCGCAAACGCATGCGGCCGTTCCTCGGGCTGGGCATCGCGACGGCGCTTTATATCTTGTGGGCGTTAACCGCGTACCCGTTGCAGGTGTACGTCAGGGAAAACAGTATCGTTTACATCAACCAGGCAACCAACAATACCGCGGTCGCCGTCCTGTATGTGATTGCAACCTGCGGCTCGCTCTTTGTTTCAAAGATCAAGCCGATGATCCTCTTCGGCGCGGCCAACCTGGCGATTCTCCTGATTGTGATGGAGGTCAAACGCTACGCATTCACCTCGTTGTGGTGCGCATACGCAGCGATAGCCAGTCTGATTATCCTGGCCTATTTCTGGAGAAGCAGCGGCGACCGGCCGTTCTTGTACGCGCATCCGTTGTAATGAACGGAATTTTCTTGACTCTTCGCGCGTCTATCCTGCAACTGTCGGAGGAGACCTCTTGAAATTTAGCGGCGTTCTTCTGCTTGGCTGCATGATCGCCACGGCACAAACTCACCAGCACGGGCCTCCGGAAAACAAGGGGATCGACCTTGCCAAGCTTCCCGCGCCGCAGCGCATCGAAGGCATCGGGCAGGCCCACATCCCGATTACAACCAAATCCCCGCAGGCTCAAGAATGGTTCGACCAGGGGCTGGCCCTGCAGCACTGCTTCTGGTACTACGAGGAGGAGCGCGCTTTTGAGGAATCCGTTCGGCTGGATCCTGACTGCGCTATGTGTCACTGGGGGCTGTTTCAGGCTCTCGATTTCAGTGGCGATCACGATCAGGCCAAGGCGGAGCTGGCGCGGGCCAAGGAGCTTGCGGCGTCGGCCTCAGATCGCGAGCAGCGCTATATTCGCGCCAGCAGCGAGCGGCAGGAGAAGAAGGGCGAGGAAGCTACCCAGGCATTCATCAAAGAGATGGAGGCGCTGGAAGATCGTTATCCCGACGATCTGCAGGCCAAGCTGCTTCTGGCCGGGCAGCTGATCAACGGTTACGACAACCAGGGTGATCCGCGCCCGGGCGCGCTCTACGGGCAGGCGCTGCTGCGAAATCTGCTCCAGCAGTATCCTTCCAATGCCGCGGCCAATCATTACTGGATTCACGCCGTGGAAGGCAGCGATCATCCCGAGTGGGCGCTCGAGAGCGCCGAGAAGCTGGGGAAGCTTGCGCCAGGCTCCGGTCACGTGGTCCATATGCCCGGCCACATTTTCTATCGCGTGGGCGATTATGAGCGGGCGCGCGAGGTGTTTCTCCAGGCGGCGCGTGTGGACCAAGAGTACATGGATCGAGAGCACGTCAGCCTGAGCGACGACTGGAACTTCGCGCACAACTTGAGCTACCTGATCGCGGACTGCGCCGAAGCCGGCCGTTATCGGGAAGCGCTGCAGCACGCCTCCGCGTTAGAGGGAGCCTCGGACAACCCGGACCAATCATCGAATCCCGCCTTCTACATTCTGCAAGTGGGCAGCTCCGCGGCGCGGCTGTCCCTTCGATTTGGCTTGTGGGACGACGCTATCCAGCAACCGATCAGCTTCGGCGTTCCCGACGCCCAGTTGAGCGTTGCCGCACGCGGCTATCGCGACGGGCTGGTGGCCTACGCGCGAGCGATGAAGGCGGCCCAAGCCGGCCAGTTGCCGGATGCCGAGCGGCAGTCCGATACGCTGGATGCCCTGCTCTGGCGGCTGTCACAGCAGAAGCTTGAAGAACAAACCAAAAACATCCGCGACAAGGTGGTCCGAATCCTCGAGACCGCGTCACTCGATCTCAGAGGAAACATAGCCGGCTACCGGGGCGATTTCGATCAGATGCGGGACTTGCTGGATCAAGCGGCCCAGAACGAGAAGGAACTCGGCTACTCTGAGCCGCCCCAGTATTCGCGGCCGGAGCTCGAATCCTTGGGCCATGCATTAATTCGCGCCGGAAAATATTCGGATGCTCGCGAGGCGTTTCGCAAAGAACTCCATGACCGTCCCCGTTCCGGCTTCGCACTGTACGGAATCGCGCTGGCTTTCGACCGTGAAGGCAAGCGCGTTGAGGCCGCCCAGGCCTATCGTGAATTTCTGGATACCTGGAAAAATGCCGATCGCGATCTTCCTCAGGTCCGGGCAGCTGAGGGCCGGTTGCAGGTCGCTAATTAAGTATTGAGTTATATAAGTCACTAGCGATGTTCTTTGTTCGTGACCAATGATGTTCTGCGCTACGTTGGATCCGTAACCCGCGAGGTTCAGAATCGCGAGCATGACGGGCGCCCGGCTCGCGTGATGGTGGCAACCTGCGCGTACGACACAACCCTGGACGATGTTTGGGATGCCATCGCCAATGCCGGCCGCATCCCGCGATGGTTCCTGCCAATTTCGGGCGATCTGCGCCTTGGCGGACGCTACCAGTTGGAGGGCAATGCCGGTGGAACAATCACCGCTTGCGAACCGCCTCGCCATCTGGCTCTCACCTGGGAATTCGGCGGGCAAGTAAGTTGGGTTCGCGTTCAGCTCCAGGAATTGTCGGACGGTGGAACGCTGCTGCGTCTGGAACATATCGCACACGTTGCGGACGAACTCTGGAATCAATATGGGCCAGGCGCAGTGGGGGTGGGTTGGGACCTCACGCTTATGGGACTTGGCCGAAATCTGTCAACACAGGAGTCGAACAACCCAGAGCAGGCCGCGGCGTGGTCGAAGTCGGAAGAGGGCGCCGAATTCATGCGCCAAAGCAGCAACGAATGGGCGAAAGCGTCGATAGCTTCAGGAACCGATGCAGCCGCCGCCCTGAGCGCAGCGAAGCAAACTCTGGCATTCTATACCGGCGATGCACGCATTTGACGTTCTCGGCGATCCCGTTCGACGCCGTATTCTGGAGCTGCTCGCGACCGGTGAACAAGCCGCCGGCACACTGGTGGACGCGGTCCAAAACGAATTCGGCATCTCCCAAGCGGCAGTCTCCCAGCATTTGAAAGTCCTGCGTGAAACCGGCTTTGCAGCCGTTCGCGTGGATGGAGCCCGCCGCGTTTATTCGATAGAATCCGCGCCGTTCCAGGAAGTGGATTCCTGGATGGGCCAGTTTCGCGGCTTCTGGGAGCAGCGCCTCAACAAACTGACGTCTGAGATCGCGCGCGGAAAACGCGAGCGCCGCCCTTGATGTTCGAGCTTACATGATATTTGAACTTACTTCCCGCCCAGGCTCTTATACGCCGCTTCCACAAACATGTCGGTGGTCCAGAAGCCGCTGGTCGAGCCATACACTGGATCGTAGTCCCGCGTCGGACGCGCGGCCTTCACCTGTTCCAGCGTCATGCCTTTCTTGATCATGGACTGAATGCGGTCGCGCAGAATGGTCACCATTTCCTGGTAGAACACCACGTCCGCCTGATCGCATAACCGTCCGTGGCCTGGAATCACCATCGTGCCGCCCTCCTGCTTACCGGCCGGAATGGTGAGAGCGATCAATCGGTTCAGCGCGTCCACCTCACCTTGCAGGCTGCCGCCTCTTGCCAGGTCGATGATCGGATAGCCGGTGGTGACGAAAATGTCGCCCGCGCTCACCACGTCCGACCGGCGGAAAAAGACGAAGCTATCGCCATCGGTATGCGCAGCCGGCTGATGGATCGCCTGGATTCCCTCGTCGTCGAAGTAAAAATCCTTTTCGTCCGTGAACGTGTCGGTGGGCCACGCGCCTGAAGGATAGGCCGGTTGATTACCATCCTTCATGCTCATGCGATCCAGAAGCGTCTGATGCGCGATCACGCTCGCGCCCTTGCCTGCGTCCGCGATGTCGCCGGTAACGTTGCCTCCTACAATGGTGCTCCCCAGGCTGGCGATCTTTTCGTTCCCGCCGGTATGATCGGCATGCACGTGCGTGTTGATCACGTAGCGAATTGGTCCGTCCGATAGCTTCCGGATGGCTGCCACCACTTTGTCGCTCATGTTCGCGAGACCGGTGTCCACCACCAGCACGCCTTCCTTACCCACTTGCACGGTGATGTTCCCGCCGGCGCCAGAAAGCATATAGACGTTGCCCTGCACGTGCTGCGTGTGGACTTCGCCATCGTTTTCGCTGGCCGGGCGGATTGCATTCTGCTCCGTGGCAGGCCCGGCGTCGGTGGCTGCTATGATCGCGGCCACGTCGGTCGGAGCCGTTTTCATCGCCAGCCGGTACTCGGGATACATGGTTTGAGCCCCACCGCGAGTGGCGGCGAAGGGCACCTTCTCGCGATTGGCAAATTCGGTGAGGAACTTGTTGTCGCCTGGCAAGTGATTGGGTACCGTGCCTCTGGGCCGCGGCACTTCCACCACTGCCTCACACGGATAGGGAGCAATCTCCTGGCGTGCGTCGTAAAGAAAATCGGTAGTCCGAACAAATGGCTCCGTCAAATAATCCGGATCGTTGATGATCACCATCACGGTGAGACGGTCGTTATGCCGGAACAAGTGTTCGGTGATGCTGGCATTCTCGCTACGCGGGATTCCATTGCGCCGGATCCAGCCTTCCTTCAAATGCGTGGTGGTGATGGTCAGAACGTCGCCATCCCACTTTCCGGTGGAAAATCCCTGCCAGGTGTGAGCGGCTTCAGCGGGCGGATGTGGCCGGCCGTCCATCCAGATGGTTCGCTCGGGCGCTTGCCAGGAAATGTGCGTGTGATAAGCGATCAACTTCTGCGTGTCGCGGTCCACTTCCTTCCAGATGCGCAGGTTCGCCGGACCACGCCAGGCGTAATCGGAAGGATGCGGGCGGCACTGATTCTCGGGCAGCGTGAGCAGGGACGCATCCCAGCTATCGCCCCGCAGGCGCGCGGCGTCATTGATGGGCAGCCCGAGGTAATCGCCGATATCGGGCCCCGGGATGCGCTCCAGAAAATCCTCGTCGAACTGCGGCGCCCACTCGCCCGTGGGGTCCATTTGCGCGAACCCTGTTTTGACCAACCCTGGCGCACCGGCCACCAGAGCTGTCAGCAAAAGCAGCTTGGCATTTCGCATCGTCACACACCTCGCGTAGCTTCAAATGCTATCACGCAGGCGTCGCCAAGGCTTGCTGGAACCCCACTCTCATGAACAGAATCATGACACTACAACGAACAAGGCGCCGGTTCGGATGTTCATCCGCGCCGGCGCCCTGCGCATCAAATCAGGTGCGGACTAATATCCGAATTCGCTGCTGAACGTAAACAGGTCGAGAAGGTTACTGATCGCCGGTCTGTTGACGGGCACGTACGGATTGGTTTCCGTCGCGATCGGGTTCGGAAAATTGTCGCGGCTGCTGCTGGTCACCGGAGGCAAAGACCAGTTAGCCTCGATGAACTTGAGGATGGAAACGTGATCGGCGTAATCGTGCGAGATGTGGCCCGGACTGGTGAAGGGCGACACAACCAGCAGCGGAATTCGTGTGCCGTCGCCGAAGAAATCGAGCGCCTGGACATAGCCGGAGTCGTAATAACCGCCGCCCTCATCGAAGGTAATGAAGATCGCCGTGCTCGCCCAGAGAGTCTTGTTGGCCTGTACCGCCTCTACGATCTTCTGCACGAAGCCTTCGAAGAGATCCAGCTTCGAGGACGATGGATGCCCGTCCACCAGGCCGCTTGGCTTCACGAAAGAAACGGCCGGCAGCGCTCCCGACTGAATGTCGGCGTAAAGATTCGCAGTGTCCTGAATGTGGGCCGCAACGTTCGCGGGGTTGGCCATGATGGAAGTATCGTACTGAAACGGGTTGCAAATGTTGCAGTACTCGTCGGTATTGGCGCCAACTGCGCCATAGTTGAGCTGATAGGGGTCCGGCACATAGTTGTTCCATTGATCACCGTAGTACTTCCAGGAAACATCGGAGGCGATCATCACGTCGCCGATGCTGCGCGTCGATGAGGGCGGAATGGTGAATACCGTGTTATTGGGGTTGGTATCGGTGAACGCATTGCTACTGTTGCCAAAGTAGCCCGGATTGTAATTATTCAACAAGTAGTAATGGCCCGGCTCGCAGCGTGAGGGGATGGGCGGGTTGAGAGACGAAAGGTACTCGAGAACCGGCGCGACTCCGGGTTGAGTGGCGTCCGAGCAGTTGGTGTACGATCCTCCGCCGTACGAGGGCGAGCCATAAGAACCACCGCCGTAGCCATCCTCGGCGTACCAATTGTTCGTGCCAACCGCCGGATTCGGATTTTCTACTTCATCCACCATGCCCGCGTTGGGGGTTCCCGGCACCACTGTTACGTTATGCGGAGGCTCGATAGCATTCCCATTGCCATCGCTGAACCAGATGGCGTCGCCGTGACCCAGCATGATATGGTTTGCGCCGGTGCCGCCGTTCACGGACTGGTGGAAGTTGTCGCTCATCGCATAGTTATCCGCGAGCATCTTGAAATAAGGTGCGTCTCCATTTTGGACATTGTAGAATCCCATGGACGTGGACCCTTCACCAGTGGTGGTCCCGGTAGCCGAGTATTCGGTGCTGAAGGTGGAACCTTGTGCGGAGCCATTGGTACCGGCGCCGACGGTGACTTCTACCCACGGGAACAAACCGGCATCGCAACCGGAAGGATTGGCCGTCGTGGCGTTGGCCGCGTTGCAATCCAACTGCTGCCACATCTGGTAGAAGCGGTGGACCGGGCTGGCGGCGTAGGAGTCGTACGTGAATGTCGTACCGTTCGTCAGTTGAAAGGGGCCCGCCGGTAACGCGTTGACGTTCGTAATTCGGGTATCCGGCGTCTTGGACGTTAATCCGCTTCCACCCGAGACTAAATATTGATAAGAACTCGAGCTGAGACCATTCTCCGATTGCTGGGCCAGGGTCAGGCTGTCCCCAGTGACGTAGGAATCCTTGGGACCTCCCACCAGCGGCGCGGGCAGGACATTGTTCAGAAATGGAGTTTTGGGAGGGCTCAATATAAAGGCATCAGGCGCTTCGTCCGTGGCTGCGCTCTGCGCGGCCTTAGAAAAGTTCGGCCCGGGAGTTCCGTCGGAGTTTACGATCCCCTCGGAGAGCAGGTTCCAAACCGTTTGCCCGGCTGCGGGCTGATACGTCGCAAAGACATGGTCAAAGCTCCGGTTTTCGCCGATGATCACGATAACGTGTTTGATCGGCGTGCGGGTTGCCGCAACGTAGGCTTGCGATGTCTGGGCGTTCAATGTAGTGCCGGCTACGAACTGAAAAAGCGCAAGCGACGCCATCGCCATGCGCAGGCCGTGAAAGGCATTTGATGCTGCTTGTCTAAAGGACATTCATTCTCTCTTTTCTGTAGCGGTTTCTAACCAATGCCGTCCAGTATTAGTCACCAAAGTTGCACCTCAATGTTCAGTGCGTGAATTTCGAATTACAATCAGGGAACTCGAACCACAGCCGGTTTCACGGCGTCTGCCGGCTCCACGCGAATCAGCCCCATCATTCCGCCATCCTCGTGTTCCAGCAGATGACAATGGTATGGGTATGTACCCGCAGCGTTCGGATCGCGAAAATCCATTCGCAGTTTGACGCTGGGATACACGAGCATCTTGTCCTTGTAGTACGGGACGTTCACGGTATCGCGGAGAAACGGTTCGTTAACGGGCTTGCCGAGATAATCGAGCAACAAGAAGTGCAGTTGATGAATGTGGAACGCGTGCAGTTCATTAGACCGGTTCTCGACGATCCAATCCTCCACCGTTCCTTGCTTGGCGATGATGTCGGGCAAGCCGGAATCGGGATTGAACATGGCAGGCGTCTGGCCGTCCACCGTAATGTAAAATTCCATTGCGCTGTTGGCATTATTCGGATCGCTCAGCTTTTCGGAAAAGTACAGTCTCCGGGTACGCACGGGAGTGACATTTCCCAGCCACGGGACGGGCGAAGCACGCAACGTTTCGGGCGATGCCGCAAGCACAGATCGCGGCTCTGGCGCGCCGGCGGAAGCTTTCACCGTGGCGAGGGCGCGATTGGGATCATTTTCCCCGCCAGGTCCGGTATCCACGGTTCGGGTCACGAAAAGTCCCGTGACTCCCAGCGGAGGCCCTTTAACGATGAATTCCACCCGCGCCCCCGGCGGCACTCCGAGGTGGTTTTGCCAACTGACAAAATCTCCGGACGTGCCATTGTGGTTGAGAGGGACGCCATCCAATGCCACCAATCCCAGCGACTGGGGCACGCGGTTAAATAGAAACGCCAGATTCAGGTAGGTAATCGCCGACGCATTCAACACGCGCCACAGTTGCCGCTCCTCAGGTTTCATTTCGATTGCAGCAGTCGGATAGTTGGGGTATGGCACCGGAACGAAATTGATGGAGACATCTTTGGCCGGTTTACCAAAGCCCGTGCCATTATTGATTGCGTCTCCGTCATGATCCAGCATCAGCTTGGGCAGAACTGGTTCCGACTTGGAAGGCGGCGCGTTCGGGTTGAGCAAATCCTGATCGCGAATAATGAGCACTCGTTCCGGCAAACCCGCCACTTCCTTGTTCGCGGCTTCGATTCCTTCGACGATCAACGCGCCCGATGCTCCGCCCAGAACCTGCGCTTTGCTGAATCCGTGGATGTGGGGGTGGTACCAATACAATCCCGGCGGCTCGTCTTGAGGAATGCGAAAGCGATACTCGAAGGGCGGATCGCGAGGACTGATTGATGTCTTCACCACGTCGTCCTGGTGGCAAACCGAAGGAATGGTCAAACCATGGAAATGAAGATTGGTCGAGGTCGGAAGCATGGCGCCGCTCACGCACGAGTCTCCGCTCTTTTCGGTATTCATGTGAGCGTGAACATGGGCGGCTGGAACGCTTTTAGGATCGGGATCCGTCAAATCGTTCTTCAAGTGCAGAATGAGAAGATCGCCCGGCTTCAGACGCAGATTGGGCGATTGATTGCCGTTTCCATCGACGTAACAGTATCGAGCGGACCCGTCCGCCTGAGTGGAGTTGCGAATCGTCAGATCCACTTTCAGCACCCCGTCCCGGCTACGCAAGTCTTCTGGTTCGGGGACCGCGCTCCCGGCGGCCGGTCTGCTGCAAGCGCTACCCGACGGCTCTGTGGCGCGCGCAAATGTCACGATCGCAAACGAAGCAAGAACCAGCTTGGTCAATACAGCATGGCGCACGTCCGCCTAGTGTCTTACAGCCAAGTGAACTCTGCATGAATACGACGTTACGTCTTGATGACGTTCTGGCCAGGTTCTTATCGCAGCACCGTCGCGATGGCCGTAACCCGCTCATCGAACACGCCATTGGCCGATAGCGGTTCCAGAGCTTCTCGCATCGCAACTTCAAAAGCCGGACGGCGATCGCCCAGCGCCTCAGGCGACGTGGTGGATAAAGAAAGCGCACGGCCGATAAGATCCGGGATGGTAACCTGATGCGTCTCGGTTACTTCAACTTCGTCAGCTTTCTGGAAGCGCGTGCCGCCGAACCAGTCTTCGAGATTGATGTGATAGCGGCTTTCGTCCGGATCGGACGACCATGCCCGGCGGATTTCGTGGAATTTTCCGGTCCATCCCTCGGCCGCCGCGCTATAAGTTCTGGTGCCGCAAATCGCAATCCAGCCATTTGCATCGACGATTCTCTCGAGCACGGCAATGGCCTCTTGACGATCGAACCAATGCAGCGCGCGGCCGATGGTCACGGCTTGAAAGAGCCCGATATGCGACGGTAGATCCTCGATTCGCGCCTGCATCAGATCCACATGCACTCCGGCTCGTGCCGCTTCCACGCGGGCGGCGGACAGCATCTCGGTCTCTACGTCCACTCCCATGCACGACTTCGCGTAGGGAGCGAAGCCGATGGCGAGCGATCCCGGCCCGCAGCCAATATCGATCAGTCTTTCGGCGCCCTGCAGACCCTCGCGTCGCGCGACCTCTCGAAAGAAGCTCGCGGGATAGGGCTCGCGGTACCGGGCGTAAAAGGGAACGGTGGAATCGAAGCGGCCCACATGTAGTCCATCGGAATTCTAGCAAAGCCGGAGGCGAAGGTGGCCTGCGCTATGCTTTCGAGGAGGCCCGGCATTCTCAAAATTGTTCATATCGATACCGGCAAGGATTTTCGCGGCGGCCAGGATCTCTTGTTGTCGCTGGCGCGTGGATTGAAGGAACGGGGCCACGCCCAGTTGATCGTTTGCCCGCAAGGCAGCCCGCTCGCCAATCGCGCGGCGGGAGAAGGACTGGAAGTGATGGCGCTGCCGGGGGCCGGCACCTTGCGCTCGCGTCTTCGTGACCAGCAATTCGAAGTCGTGCACGCGCACGACGCCCGGGCGCAAACCATTTCCTTCCGCGCATCCCTCGGCCTTCCACTCCGGCGCGTGGCGAGCCGACAGGTGGCCTTTACGCCCCGGCATCCGATGTTCCATCGCTGGAAGTACGGCCGCACGTGCCATGGAGTGATCGCGAATTCGCAATCGGTGCGACAGGTTCTGCTCGCGGCCGGCGTGGCCGATTCGCACATCGCAGTGATCTCGCCGGGCATCCAACTCCCGAAGCAATTACCCGCCCCGGAGTTACGTGCCAAGGCGCGCGCGCGCTGGGGTTACGAAAGCGACCATTTCGTCGTTGGACACGCTGCCGCATTCACTCGCGAAAAAGGCCAGGACGTCGCGCTCGATGCGGCGTTGCTGCTGGCTCCCAGGCTGCCGTGCGCACGAATGCTGCTAGCGGGCGACGGGCCGGAACGATCCGAACTGGCGCGACAGGCTTCCGGCATGGTCCAACTGCCGGGCTTCCTGGATGACTTGGACGACTTTTACGCCGCGCTGGATCTCTACATCATGCCCTCGCGCTCGGAAGGTTGGGGTTTGACCGCACTACGCGCCATGGCATTCGGGCTGCCAGTGATCGCGAGCAATGTCGGCGGACTGCCGGAATTGGTGGAGCACGCGAGATCAGGCTGGCTGGTGCCGCCTGAATCACCTGACGCGCTGGCCGGCGCGATTATGGATGCCGCATCCGATCCCGCGCTCTGGTCCGATTTCGGCCGCAACGCGCGCGCGCGTGCAGCGCAGTTTTCTATTGAGCGAACTGTCGAACAGACCGAGCGGTTTTACTTGCGCTTGCTGGCTTCTCCGCCTTAGCCTGGGCTGACCAGATGGGCTGACCAGATAGCCACATAACCGCATCCCATCATGGCCAGAAACATCGCGAGCACTTCGCTGTTGTTCAGATTCCAGGAATACCAACCGCTCACCAGCATGCTCGCGATCACCGCGATTGCAGCGTGCAGCACCCATCGCTCTTCGGCATCCGATGGGAGACGGCGCAGCGCGCGTGCGCAGTCGAAGAGCGCCCACCCGATCATCCAGAGCAGAGCGAGCGTGGTCGGAACACCGCGCTCGGCCGCGTATTGGATGTAGTCGTTTTCGAGATGACCGTAATATTGTGACGCTTGTGGCCGAGGCATGTCCGGCCGGATATAATCCTGATATTGACGCGACACTTGTTCCGGCCCGACGCCCAGCCAGGGATGCGCCTTGATCATCTCCCAACCGATTCGGCGCAGCTCCGCGCGATGAGCGTTGGAGTCGGTCTGGCCTTGGTGAGGAGAAAGCGCCGAAACGGCCCGTTCGCGGATATCGAGAGGATTCGCGACCAGCAGCGCGGCAATCAGCACCGGGATGGCTGCCAGCGCCCATTTCCTCCAGAACCAGGTCAGATATAAGGCGCCGCAAAGCGTTCCCAGCCACATGCTGCGCGTCCATGCCAATCCCAAAGCAATGCTCACCGGAACCGCGGCGGTAACCAGCCACCGAACGCCGCTCCGCTCCCTGGCGAAAAATATGAGCGCACCGATCCCGAGAAGCGCCATCATCAACTCCGCGCTCAACGTCATCCAATGGCCCATAAATCCGGTGATGCGCGCATCTACGTAGGAGTCGTAAAAGTTCTGATGTGCAAGTTCAGCGGCGCGGTATTTTTCATAGAATTGCTTCAGCGCGAAGAGAGACGACAGCGCGGCAGCGACCGCCCATCCGATGGCGATCCAGCGAACCTCCCGGACTGTTCGAACCGCGCTGGTCACCAGAAACAGCATCAGATAAACGTAGAATTTCCTGACCTGCGGAAGGCCGTCGCGGATGTGCCCGGAAGCGAAGAGCGACCCGAGCGTTCCGAGCAAAAAGAGAGCGAGCGGCAACCAGACCGGCGGAACACGCCAACGGCGCGTAACGATCAACGCGATCAGCGCCGCGGCCATCAATATCTCGAAGACTCGGATAGACACCAGCGTCGTGACTGCGGCCGCACCCACCAGGTAGAGGGGCAGGTTGTCTTTGCGAAACTCCATGGGCCGATGCCCTCATGATACGGCAGCGGGTTGCGGTGAGATCAACTCGACTTCGCCGCGGCCGCTCTTAATAACGAAGCTGTCTTGCTACGGCCCTTAGCGACGGCCATGTCGAGGGGCGTACGTCCCTTCAGGTCTTGTGCACGAGCATCGGCTCCCGATTTCAGAAGTATCCTGACAATCTTGACGTATTCGAACCCACCGTCCGACGCAGCCAGCATCAAGGCGGACTCGCCTTTATTGTTCCTGGCTTCAATGTCGGCCCCTCTAGGGAGGAGCATTTGAACGGCGTCCGCAGTGGGATATCCCTGTCCCTGTGCCGCAATGAGGAGCGCCGTGAACCCCTTGTTATCCTTGGCCTCGATCTGGGCTCCCCGGTCCAGAAGGATTTTTATGATCCATCCTCGCCCCCAAGCCGCCGCGTCCATCAGCGCCGTTCCTCCGTATGGGTCCTTAGCCTCGATCTTGGCTCCCTTTTCCAGAAGCAGCTTTACCACCGCAGTCTCGCCGTATCTGGCAGCTAAGAGAAGCGGCGTAGCTCCATAATTTTTGTCCCGAACCTCGATATTCGCTCCTTTTTCCAGCAGCAATTTTGCAGTCGCAGCGAAGGGAAGACTGGGATCGTTCGCTGCGCTGTCTCCGACAACGAGGGGTTCCGAGTGGGATACGAGCAGCAACGCTTCGTTCAGCGTCTTTGGATCGGCTCCGTTTGCCAATAAAGCCTTCACCTCCTTCGCGTCCGCATTCTGCGCAGCCTCCAGGAGCGGTGGCAAAGCATTCGCGCGAGCTTCTGTCTCGGCTTTTTCCCTTTCCTTCCGAAGATCCGCGGCGACGCGTTTTGCCTCGCGATCGGCCTCGGACCTCGTCACCGCGCCCGAAAACACTTTGGCGCGAGCGGCGTCATCCGCGTCCGTATCTCGCCGTTTGCAGGCTGCGACTGCCCCGCCAATCATGAAACTGAGCAGGGCGATTGCGACAAACTGAACGAACGTTATCGCCCGCGCAGGTTTGGCCATGCTTTCATTGTCTCCCCAGCGCTCGCCGGAGTCAGGCTTTCGTAGCGGCCTCGGTTAAGATTGCCCGCGTCCGATGGCGTCGAGCTCCGCGAGCACCGCCGGAGGAAGTTGCAGGGTCGCAGCCCTCAGATTCTCTTGAAGATGTTCGGTGGAAGATGTCCCGGGGATCAGCAGGATATTGGGTGAGCGATGAAGGAGCCAGGCGAGCGCCACCTGCATTGGCGTGGCATCGAGTGACGCCGCTGCCCGGTTAAGCTCCGACGATTGTAACGGAGTGAACCCGCCCAGCGGAAAGAATGGCACATAAGCTGTTCCCTGCCCCGCAAGATCGTCGATGAAGCCATCGTCATCCCGATGTGCCACGTTGTAATAGTTCTGCACGCAGACGATCTGGGAAATCTTCTGACCCTCGGCGAACTGCTGAGGGCTGACATTGCTCAGGCCGAGATGATGAATCAAGCCCTGAGCTTTGAGCTCGGCGAGCACCGACAACGGTTCTTCGATGGATCCCTCCGCCGGCCCCATCATTCCCCCGACGCGGAGATTGACAACATCCAGCCTCTCAAGCGCGAGATTTCGCAGATTGTCGTGAACGGCATCGATGAGGTCCTGACGAGAAAGAGCATGATTCCAGGACGCATCCGATCCTCGGCGAGCACCCACCTTAGTAACGATCACGAGCGAATCCGGATAGGGATGGAGCGCCTGCTTGATAATCCGATTCGTCACATGGGGACCGTAATAATCGCTGGTATCGATATGGTTCACGCCCCTCTGAACGGCCTCGCGTAGAACAGCGATCGCGCCGTCGACGTCCCGCGGAGGTCCGAACACTTGTGGACCGGCAAGTTGCATCGCCCCGTAACCCATACGGTTCACGGTCATCGAATTTCCGCGGAGTCTGAAGCTGCCACCCAGGTCCGTCCGTTTGGTCATTCTTTTTCTCCTATTTTCTTGTGTTCATCGCTTGCATTCGTTGAGCTTACCTGTGGTTAGATGAAGAAAGCCTCGGGTTAGGAGTTCGCATTTGCCTCAGCATTCCCATGTACTCTTGGAGCCCCGCAAATCACCGGTTCAAGCGCGCTCGGCTGCCAGCGTAGGCGCCATTCTCGAAGCGACTATTCAGGTTTTGCTGAGCGTAGGCAAGGAGCGCTTGACCACTACCAGGGTAGCGTCGCGAGCCGGTGTGTCGGTTGGAACTTTGTATCAGTACTTTCCCAACAAAGGCGCGCTCCTGCAGGCTGCCTTGAAACGAAACCTCGATGCGGTCGCCGACGCAGTGGAACAAGTCTGCCGGGAACAGAAGGGCAACTCTCTCGATCAGATGGCCACGGCTCTCGTCACTACATTCCTGGACGCCAAGATGAAAGATGCGCGAACGAGTGTCGCTCTGTATTCCGTGAGTGCCGATGTGGACGCTGGCAGGATCGTTCAGCACATGGGAGTTCGTTCCAATGAAGCGATCGCCGGAATGTTAGCAACGGCCCGCGAACCCCTCGCGAGGGACCCGCAGCTGGTGGCCTCGATGCTGCAGATTAGCATGTCTGGAGTGAGCCGCAGATTGCTCGAATCCAACGCTGTCGAATCCAACGCGCCCGAGAAGCTGTTCGACACTTTTCGGCGGGAACTTGTATTCTTTGTCAAGGCGTACCTGAAGGCATGTTCCGCGCCGACAACATCCTCTACTTTCCGGCAGTGAGAGTGGGCTATGGTAACCATAGGATGTCCGACGCGAACCCCGCATGACTGACGATACCGTCCTGACCGTTGAGGACTTATCCGTCACGCTCGACGGTCTGCCGGTTCTTCAGAACGTCTCATTCAGGCTGAAGCAGGGCGAGGCACTCGCTGTGATCGGACCTAACGGCGCCGGCAAGACTGTTCTGTTTCGGGCCTTGCTGGGACTGGTTCCCCATGCCGGCCTGGTTCAATGGGATCCCGCTGTCAAAATCGGCTATGTTCCGCAGCGATTCTCGGTCGATCGCTCCGCTCCCATCTCGGCCATGGAATTCTTTTTGTTGCAATCGCCCAATTTTTGGCGTCCGAGCGCAGCCTTCAGCAAGCAATTGGACGCAGAACTGAAGCTGATGGGCCTGGATGGGCGGGTCCTCGGCAAGGGGCTGGGAGAATTGTCCGGCGGCGAGACGCAGCGGGTGCTGATTGCATCGGCGTTGCTGCGAAAACCGAGCGTGCTGCTTCTGGACGAACCGACAGCCGCCGTCGATGCAGGGTTCGAGGAGACGGTCTACGCGCTGCTCCATCGGGTCCAGATCGAGCGTGGAACGGCGCTGCTCCTCATTTCGCACGATCTCAGCGTCGTCTACCGCTATGCGCAACGGGTGTTGTGTCTGAACAAGAGCGTGGTGTGCCAGGGCGCGCCGGTGGATGCCCTGAATCCGCAGGCGTTGGCGACCCTTTACGGCGAGGCCAGCTTCTATCATCACGAGCACTGATGCTCACGGAAATGCACGCCGCTCCGCACACCTCGTTTTGGATTGCTTTGCTGGTCGGGATCGCCTCCGGCAGCGTGGGGCCCTTCATCCTGTTGCGGCGAATGGCGCTGGTGGGCGATGCACTTTCTCACGTGGCTTTACCCGGCATTGCGCTAGCCCTCATTTATCGCCTGGATCCCTTCTACGGAGTCATGGTCTTTCTGATCGGCGCCGCGTTTCTGGTTTTCTGGCTGGAAGGCCGAAGCCGCGTGCCGCCCGACGCCATTGTCGGACTCCTGTTTACCGCTAGCCTGGCGATCGGAATCCTCATGATTCCGAATGCCGATGTCATCGAATCCCTATTCGGCGCGTTTCCCATGCTGTCTTTGCCCCTGTTGGCGGCGATCCTCGTTACCGCGGTGGTGTTATCCGCGCTGTGCTTCGCGCTCGCCAAGCGGTTCCTGTTCCTGATCGTTTCACCGGACCTGGCGAAAGTGCATGGTTTGGGGCGCGGTTACGATTTGGCGCTGCTCTTGATCTTCGCCATGATCGTGGCGCTGGGAATCAAGCTGGTGGGAACCCTCCTGATGGGCGCGCTCACTATCATCCCGGCGTCTATCGCCAAGAACCTGGCGCAGAGTATGCGGCGATACGTGATCCTGTCGGCAATCCTCGGCGGAGCCATCTCTGTCACCGGCGTATGGCTGGCCGAGAGCTTCCGCTTCCTGCCGGGCCCGGCGATTGTGCTGCTGGGCGTCACAATCTTCGTGCTCAGCCTGCCATTCGCGCGCCGCGGCATGGCTTGACAAATCCCTCACCGCACATTAGACTAAAACCAGTCAGACTAGTTTCATCTGACCGTGGCCCAATTATGAAGACATTCGGAGACGAATTGACCCAAGCCAGCACTGTATGGCAGGTGCAAACAGCCAAGGCACGATTCAGCGAAGTTTTTCGCTTAGCGCGAACCGCTGGCCCGCAGCGGATCACGCGCCAGGGTAAGGAGGGCGTCGTGATGATTTCCGAAGAGCAATATGAGCGGCTTACCGCCAAATCGCACCAGCCCAAGAGCCTGGTGCAGTTCTTTCGGGAATCGCCGCTGGTGGGTATCGAGCTCGATCTGGAGCGCGACCCAGACCCAGGACGTGACATCGATCTTAAGGTATGAGCGATCTTAAGGTATGAGCGGCTATCTGCTCGATACCAACTGCATTTCCGAACTTGTCCGGCCCAATCCGGAACCGCGCGTCCTCGAGTGGGTGGATTCAGCTGACGAGGCAATCCTCTATCTGAGCGTTCTCACCCTGGGAGAGATTCGCAAGGGATTGGCCGCGTTGCCCCAGGGCAAACGTCGGACCCGCCTGGAAACGTGGCTGGAAGTCGACCTCCAAGCCCGCTTCGCGGGAAGAATCGTTCCCATTGACTCAGGCATAGCCGACCGCTGGGGTTCCATCGCAGCCGAGGCCCGGCGCAAAGGAAAAGCTCTGCCGGTTATCGACGGCTTGCTCGCCGCCACCGCGCTTCATCACAACCTGACCGTTGTTTCTCGCAACGCCAGCGATTTCCCGAGCGCCCAAGTGCTCAATCCCTGGGAAGCGTAACTCGCTTCCACTCACCTTGAGATAAGTGCCGTTCGAGCTCACCTGCAAATCATTTGCTGATTTCTGTTGACTTGACAGGAGGCTTTTTATAATATGAGACCAATCTAGTCGCATATCATGCAGCACCAATTAACCGCTGAAAATAAAAGGCTTTCCCCAGAGCTTCGAACTGCTCCGTTGAGGGCGCTGCTTCTATTCTGTTTCTCCGGCTGTATCTTGTTTGCAAGTGACAGCGGTAGTCTATTGGGCACGGTCACCGATCCGGCCGGCGCTGCCATACCTGGGGCGAGGGTGTCGGCGACCGCAACGTCCACGGCCGTGAAGCGAAGCATCACCGCCGACGACCGGGGCTTCTATTCATTCCAGAGTTTGCCCGTCGGACGCTATGACGTGGAGGTAGACGCGGCAGGCTTCACGCCTATCAGGCGCACCGGCGTCGTCATCAACGTCGACAGCAAGGTGGTGGTGGATGCGTCTCTCACGATCGGCGAAAGAACCGATGCCGTCACCGTCTCCGAATCGGCCGCGCACGTCGAAACCGTCGACACTCAACTGGGCGAGGTGATTACCGGCAAACAGATGACCGCCGTTCCGCTGTTGGGTCGCAGCTTCACGGACTTGCTGGCGCTTCAATCCGGCGTGGTTCCGGTTACCTCCATCACCTCCGACACGGTGCAGGACGTGGGCGCGAGCGGGCTTTCGCCCTCCGGCGATTTGAATCCAGGCACCATTTCGATCAACGGCCAGCGGGAATTTGCCAATAGCTTTGTGTTGAATGGAAGCGACGTCGAAGAAGACGTCAATATGGGCGCTGCCATTGTTCCCAACCTGGATTCGATCGCCCAGTTCCGGATTCTCACCAGCAACTTTGACGCGGAGTACGGCGAGTTCAGCGGCGGCCAGATCGAAGTGGTCACCAAGTCCGGAACCAACCAGTTCCATGGCGACGTCTTCGAATTCCTGCGCAAGACGGACCTCGATGCCCGCAACTATTTCTCTCCCACGCGCGGCGCGTTTGACCAGAATCAGTTCGGAGGTACCTTCGGCGGCCCGATCCGGAAGAACAAGGTCTTCTTTTTCGCCGACTATCAGGGAACCCGATCCACGCAAGGCATCGACACAGGCGAGATCCCGGTTCCGTCGCTCCGAGAGCGCGAAGGCAATTTTAGCCAGGTGGCCAGTTCTTTAGCTGGAACCGTGACCGGCTCTTACTGGGCCAACCAGCTTTCGCAAAAACTCGGCTATGGAGTCACCGCGGGCGAGCCCTATTATTTCGCCGGATGCACCAGCTCAGCGCAGTGCGTTCTTCCAAACGCCGTGATTCCGCAAAGTGCGTGGTCCGCTCCGGCAACCAATCTGCTGAGATATATTCCAGCGCCCAACAACGCGAACAGCACCTTTTCGACTTCGTCCTACAACCAGACATTGAACGACGACAAAGGGGCCTACAAGCTGGACGCCACTACGCGCTGGGGCATGCTGTCGGCTTACTACTTTCTGGACGGCTGGACCCAGAACAATCCCTATCCAGTGGCGCAAGGTGGCGCCAATGTTCCCGGTTTCAACGCTCTGAATTCCGGACGCGCGCAGCTGCTGGCTCTGGGCGATACAAAGACGCTCAGCTCCACCGCGGTGAATGAATTCCACTTCAGTTTCATGCGGGATGCCATCGACCTGGGCCAGCCCGTGGGGGGCGTCGGCGCCAGCCTTGCGTCGCAGGGCTTCGTGGTCGGCGAGAATACGCCTGGAATTGTCGCCTTGTCGCCCAAAACAGAAGGCGTGGAAAGCGTCGACTTCAACAACTTCTCGATCGGCGCCAATACCAATCAGCTGAAGCAGGTGAACAACACCTTCCAATGGCGCGACAACTTTTCGAAAGTAGTGGGAACCCACACTATCACGCTAGGTGGCGAGTTTCACTACGATCAGGTCAATACCAATCCGATCGCCCAGTTGAACGGCAATTTCCTGTTCTTCGGCAGCGAGACCGGTGTCGATTTCGCGGACTTTCTGCTCGGCATTCCGAGCCAATACAACCAAAGTCAATTGCAAGCCTTCTACGGCCGCAATAAGTATGCCGGCATCTACGCGCAAGATAGCTGGCGAGTGACGAAGAACCTGACTTTGAACTATGGGTTGCGCTGGGATCGCATTGAACCCTGGTATGAGAAATACAATCAGATCGCGACGTTCGAGCCAGGCCAACAGTCGGTCGTTTTCCCCACCGCGCCCGCCGGCATCCTGTTTCCAACCGATCCCGGGGTATCGCGCACGCTGGCGCCTCCTGGAAATCGGGACTTCGCGCCGCGCATCGGCTTGGCGTACACGCCCGACGGTGGCAAAACCAGCATCCGAGCCAGCTATGGCATGTTTTACACTGCCATTGAGGCGCTCGCGATCGGGGTTAGCAGCGCGAATGCGCCCTACGGAACCACTTACACCAGCCCCGCGCCGCCTCTGTTCTCCACACCATTCGTAACGGCGTCCAACGGTCAAAACAACGGTCAGTATTTTCCGGTTTCGCTTGCTCCGTTGAACACCAGCGCGAGCCATCCTGACGCCAGCATCGATTGGTCCCAGTTTGAACCCGTTAGCGGGATACCAAACTACGTCACGAGCAACAAGATCCCTTATACCGAGCAATACATGCTGTCGATTGAGCGCAGCTTGGGAATGAACACGGTGCTCAGCGCCAGCTACGTGGGATCTCAGTCCCATCACTTACTGGTGCTCGAAGAAGCCAATCCGGGTAATCCTGCGCTTTGCCTGTATCTCAGCAATCCGGCCAACCTGGCGCCTGGCCAGACACCCTGCGGTCCGTTCAGCGAAAGCAACGTTTTTGTCACGGCGTCCGGACAGACCATCAATGGAACCCGAGGACCATTGGGCTCGAATTTTGGAAGCGACACGCTTGAAACCACGATCGGCAACTCCAACTACAATTCTTTGCAAGTCACTCTGCGCCACACCAGCGGACCACTGCAATTGCTCGCGGCTTATACCTACAGCAAGTCCATCGATCAATCTTCGAATCTGGGCGAAGAGGTGAATCCGCTCAATCCCTCACTCAGCAGAGCTTTGTCGGCATTCGATATTACGCAGAACTTCGTCGTGAGCTACAACTATCAGCTCCCATTTACACATCTCTTCCACGCTACGAACCGCTGGACGCAAGGCTGGGAACTCTCGGGCATCACGCGCTTCAGCACGGGCTTACCGGTCACACTGGTGAATTACGGCGACAATTCTTTGTTGGGCGCCGAGCCGAATGGGATCAATAACTACGGCGTCGACGAGCCAGACGTTGCACCGGGTTCCCTCAATCTGAATCGCAATCCCCGAAATGGACAGGCGTATTTCAACGCCGCGCTCTTCAGTAGCAACGCTCTCGGCACTCCCGGAAACGCTTCGCGCCGCTATTTCTATGGCCCCGGAATGGAGAACTTCGACATGGCGCTTCTGAAGTCCCTGCGCCTCACCGAATCGAAAACCCTGCAATTCCGCCTCGAAGCTTTCAACGTTTTCAACCATGCTCAGTTCTTTGGGCCGCAAGCCGTGGACGGCAATATCAGCAGCGGCACGTTCGGCCAGGTGGTAAGCGCCGCGGCTCCCAGGCTGGTGCAAGTCGGCGCGAAGTTCACCTTCTGAGGGGCCTCCGCTTTCCAGTATCATGATTCGTGGCGGAGCGTTACCGCCTGACAAGGAGAAACGAGTGAAGTTCAGACAATTTTCGAACGGGGTTTTGGCGCTGTCGGTCGCGATGGTATCAGCTCAAGCCCAGGTCCCCGCCGGCATCGAAGCGCAATTGGTGAAGATAGGACATATTGTGGATCCGCCATGCACGGCGAAGCTTTACCGGCCTTTCATGCCGGCCAATGACATTACCAGCAGCGCTTCGCCATATCCAGGGATCATGGTGGTGCGCGATGCCTCCTTCGGCCCCAATCCCAAAGACGTGGTGGACATCTTCTCGGCGGACAAGGGTCCGGCATCGCGTCCGGTTTTGATTTATGTCCCCGGCGGGGGAGGAAACAAGATCGAACTTCAGGATAAGGAAGCGAACGCGTTTTACGACAACATCGGCCGCTGGGCCACCAAGAACGGGATGGTCTACGTTCAAATGCAGCGCCATGGCGGGCCGGGCTGGGATGCCGGCGCGAAAGATATTTCGGCCATGATCCAGTGGGTGGAAGCGAATATTTCGAAATACCAGGGCAATCCGGACCGCATGTTCATCTGGGCGCACTCGGCCGGCAACATGCCGCTGGGCACTTACATCGGACGGCCGGAGCTGTACGGTGCCAAAGGAGTGGGCGTGAAGGGAGTGATCTTCATGTCTCCCGCCGCGTTTGATATTGCGCCGCTCGAAGTGCCGCCGCCTCCTCCCGGCACAAATCCGTTCGCGATGCTGGCCGACGCAGGCAAAACGTGCGGTGTAAAAGGAGGAGCGTTTTCCTCCGATGGCGCGCTTCCCGGACGAACCGAGGGGCAGCCCGGTGGACCCGATGCACCCTTCGCACCGCCACCTAGTGGAGCAGGCCGTCCCGCTAGTGGTGCGCCACCAGCTGGTTTCGGTGGTCCTCCAGTGGACGCCGCGACGCGCCTGGCGCGCTCCAGCCTGCCCGAGTTGAAGAAGACCTCGGTGAAGATCATTCTGGCCGACGCGGAGCTGGATCCGGGCGTCGATGCGGCAGGGGTGATGCCGTTCAACCAGATGTTGCACGACGAACTATGCAAAGCAGGTCCCGAACACTGTCCCACGCTGCTGGTGTTCAAGGGCGAGAGCCATATGTCGGAAGTATTTTCGATTGACACGCCCGATAAAACCGTTTCAGGGCCGATCTTAGCTTGGATGAAAAAGATCAAGTAAATCGTGTCCTGCACCTTTGATCTGGACGCCTATCTCGATCGCATCGGCTATCGGGGACCGCATAGCGCGACACTCGACACTTTGGAAGCCGTACATGCCCTGCATCCGGCAGCGATTCCGTTCGAGAATTTGAATCCGCTACTGGGCTGGCCGGTCGCGCTCGACATCCATTCCCTGCAAGCCAAGATGGTATTGGGTGGCCGCGGCGGATGGTGCTTCGAGCACAATGCTCTGCTCCGTCACGCACTGGAAGCGTTGGGATTCTCCGTCACCAACCTTGCGGCCCGTGTGATATGGAACGTACCGCCTGGCAGCCCGGTGGGCGCGCGCAGCCACATGTTGCTTCTGGTGGATGTGAACGGCTTGCCCTACATATCGGACGTCGGATTCGGCGGCAATGTCCTGACAGCTCCCCTGCGACTGGAACCGCAAATAGCGCAGCCCACCCCGCATGAGCCGCATCGCCTGCTGCCGCTTGAAAACGGCCTGGTGCTGGAAGCTTCCGTGGGAGGGGAATGGAAGCCCTTCTACCGCTTCACGCTGGAGCCCCAGTTTCCCGCCGACTACGAAGTTTCCAATTGGTATCTGTGCCACCACCCCAGTTCGTTCTTTCGGCACACGCTGATCGCCGCTCGCGTTAACCCCGAAGGCCGCTACGCTCTGCTCAACAACGCGCTCAGCATCCATCGCAAGAGCGGAACGGAAAAGCGAAATCTCCCTGGCGTTGCGGCCCTGCGCTCGTGTCTCGAAACCGATTTCGGCCTGCGCTTGCCGGATTCACCAGAATTGGCCGCGGGGTTGGAACGTGTGTGCCAGACGCCTATCGATCAACCTGTCTAGCTTAGCTATCGCCAGGACCTGCGAGAGCTATTCAGGCACCGGGATTCGATAAATGTTTCGATGCGTGCTAACCCTCGGGTAGGCGTAGACGGAAGGGTCCGAACTCATGAACGCCCGCGTTTGAGGGATCTGGCGCGCTCCTGGGTCGGGGCTTTCCGTGCCGCGAAATCGAAAGCCGGAGGCTGGAACGGGCGGGAGCGCTTCACCTGGCCGGAGCGTGATCACGTAAGTATGGAGGGTCCGCGCGGGAAACAGGAAGAGCGACTTCCCGTCCCGGGACCAACTGACCAGAGGAGGAGTGACGCCACGGTCTTCCGCGCCTCCAGAGCCGCAGCCGGTGCACACACGGATAGCTGGCCCACCCGACGCAGGATATACGTTGACGTCGGCCCCCACCCACGCGGCAACCCACTTACTGTCGGGCGAAATGGCGTAAAGAAAGACCACTCGATCCGGAATGATCTTGTGCAGGCCTGTGCCGTCCGGCTTGATCCCCTGCAAGTACATGTCTCCTTCCTGCCCGCCCACGAAAAAGATATCGCCATCCGGAGCAAAGAGAGCGCGGATCGAATCCCGATCGGAAAGGCGGCGTGGGGATGAGCTTCCGTCGATGCTCGCGATCCAAAGCGGCGCGTGCCCGGAACTGTCCGAAGTGATGAAAATCACCTGCTGCCCATCCGGCGACACGTCATAATGTTCCATGAGAAAATCCGGCAACAACCTCTGTCTCTTGCCTGTTTCCAAATCCGTCTGCCAGAGTTCACCGCTCACAAAACGGCTGTTGGCCTTGGACCGCTGCAGATAATACAGCCGCTTCCGATCGGAAGAGAAGGAAGGAAGATAAGAGTATCCTTCGAACGTGATCTGGCGCTCGCCTTGCAGGTCATGCACCCACAACGTGCTCTGACTCTCACCGACGGAAGTGACAAACGATTTGCCGTCGGGCGCCATGGAAATACCTTGCTCTTCAGTCGCCGACGACGTAACTTGCTGCGGCGGTCCATTCGGAAAACGCTGGCGCCAGATGTGATATCCGTTCCCGGTGTTGGCCGCGAAGTACATCCATTTTCCGTCCGGCGACCATGCTGCGTCGGTACACTGCGCGGGCGCCGGACCCACACGGTGGCCTGGCGAGCTTCCGTCGAAGGGCACAATGCGGCACGGTAGCCAACCACTCGCCGTCATCTCCACCACCAGGACCGATTTGCCGTCGGGTGAAAGGAACGATCGGTGAGCCATGCCGTTCACGTCCGCCGGAAGATAAACGCTTCTTTGTTCGGACCGGCTTTCGGTAGCCGTGAAGATTCCCATACGGATCCCCTGGCCGGTCAGCGCCGAATACATCACTCCGGGCGGCTGGGTGACCCGATGAATCCAGCTCAAACCCTCCGTATTCGCGAGCATTCGCACCGGCTCACCGCCCAGCACCGGTACGGACCAGGTGTTCCAGTTGCCGAGGGTATAAGCGATTCGCGAACCGTCCGCGGAGAAGCTGACGGGCCCCATTTTTGTCCCGCCGTCTTGGGTAAGCCGGACTGGCTCACCATCGGGCAGCAGCTTCACATAAACATCGCCAGCACCCTCGAAGGTGTACTCTCCCCGGATGAAGGCCAGCATGCGGCCATCGGGCGACAACGTGGGAGACACCGCCGAATCGGAGAAATTCGTGAGCGGGACATAATCCAGCCGCGCCGGGGCGGAGGATTGCCGCGAGAAAAACCACCAGACGCCCGCTGCGGCCAGGAGCGCGATTGCACTCACCGCGCCAGCGTACAACCATTTCCTACTGCGCCCGGAAGGCGCAGCCACTCCCTCGCGGCTGGGGCGCTGGGCGCTACGCAAATCCGCCACCAGCTCGCGCATCGACGAATAACGATCCGCGGGATTCTTTTCAATCGCCTTTCGAACCAAGGCGCGCAGCGGCTCCGGAATATCGCCGCTCAAGGGCGCGGGTGTTCCGTGAATCACTTGCTGGATTAATTCGAGATTCGTCGTTGCGACGAAGGGCCGATGCCCGGAAAGGATCTCGTAGAGTACAACACCAAATGAAAAAATATCGCTACGCTTGTCGAGCGGCTGACCGGAAGCCTGCTCCGGCGACATGTACGCGAGGGTGCCGACCACCAGTCCTTGTCGCGTTTGCTCCACATCGATAGTCAGTGTCGCGTACACGGACGGCAGGACTCCTTCGAGCTTTGCCAAACCGAAATCCGCTAGTTTGGCGTAGCCGCTGGTAGTGACCAGGATGTTGTCGGGCTTGATATCGCGGTGCAGAATTCCGGCTTCATGGGCCGTTGCCAAGCCATCCGCGACGCCGGTTAGCAGTTCGGCCACATCCTCCCAGCTTCGGGCTTGCCGTTGAGCCCAGCTCTTGAGCGTACCGCCGTCGACAAATTCGGTTACCAGATATTGCCGGCCTTCGAGTTCGCCCACGTCATAGACGGTGAGGATGTGCGGGTGATTCAACGACGACGCCATTTGCGCTTCTCTCTGAAAACGCCGGCGGCTGGCTTCGTCGGCCAGATCGGCGGAAAGGAACTTGATGGCTACCGGCCGGTGAAGTTTCGTGTCGTGGGCCCGAAACACAACTCCCATGCCCCCGGCGCCGATGGCCGCTTCGATGGTATATTGCCCAAGCTGCTGGCCGGGAGCGAGCGACGGCGTCGCCCCGAGATCCGGTCCGTTAGGAGGCATTCTTTCGTATTATTGCGCGGAGTTCGCCTGGGAGGAGTTGGCTTGGCAAGACAAGCTATTCGCACCTGAGCGCGACTACCGGATCAACCCGCACAGCGCGACGCGCGGGGAGGTAACAGGCGACGAGCGCCACCAGCGTCAACAGAATGGCGACGGCGCCGAATGTCAGCGGGTCATGCGCGGTTACGCCGAAAAGCTGATTGGCCATGAGCTCGGTTAACCCGAATGCACCGGCCAGGCCGGCGGCCACGCCCATCAGCGCCATCTTCGCGCCCTCGCCCACCACCATTCGCATCACGTCCCCGCTTTGCGCACCCAGCGCCATCCGCACACCGATTTCATGGGTGCGCTGACCGACCACATAAGAAATAACCCCGTAAATTCCGACGCAGGAAAGCGCGAGCGCGAGCGCGGCGAAGATACCCAGAAGAATCATAGAGAGCCTGCGTGCTGCAAGGGAGCCCGCCAGCACGTCGTCCATGGTTTGGACGCCATAGATCACCTCGCCCGGGTCCGTCTGCTTCACGGCGGGGCGAATCAGTTTCATGATCGCCGTTGGATCGCCCGCCGTGCGCAGCACAACGGCCACCACGCTCGCTACCATCGGCATGAGCTTCTCGGGAAGCTGCATGAACGGATAGTAAAACTGCGCTTCGAGAGCCGATTTCGGGTCGCCGCCCGGCCCCCACTGTTTCACATGGCCCACCACGCCGACGATTTCGGCTTGTACGTTGAATTGCGTCAAATTGACGCGCTTCCCGACCGGATTCTGGCCCGGGAAATAAGTGCGCGCAAAGACATCGTCGATGTCGATCACAATGGGCGCGTTCTCGTTGTCTTGCGGAGTGACGAAGCGGCCCCGCTCCAGAGTAATTCCCATGGCTTGTTGGAACCCCGCTTCCACCAGATAAAACATCGCCTGCGCCATTTCATTGTCGTTGGCGGGCTTGGGCCGTCCTTCGATCCAGAAGGGCAACGACGAATCATGAATCATGGGGCGGGAACCCAGAGTGACGGAAACAGCCTGGACGCCGGGAATGGAGCGCATATTCTGGTCGAACTGGCGCAGGCGTGCGCGGGTCTCGGCCGAAGTAGTATCCGATGACGACGGCATCGATAAGTTAAAGGTGATCGCGTGACTGGGAATGAATCCAGGATTCACGCGCCAAAGAGCGGACAGGCTGCGAAGCATCAAGCCTGCGCCGATCAGTAGCACCAGCGCGAGCGCCACTTCCACACTCACGAAGACGCGCTGCAGGCGATGACGCGCCCCACTCAATCCCCGGCCGCCTTCCCGAAGCACCTCCTGCAAATCTACCTTGGAACTTCTGTGCGCGGGAGCCAGGCCAAAAATAATCGCGGCAAACAAGGATATCGCCATACTGAAGAGCAATACACGCCCATCCAGGGAAATTTCTTCGGCACGCGGCAATGTGCCAGGCAAAGTGTTCAGCACTGCTTTGGTGGCGCCCAAAGCCAGCAGAAGCCCGAGCGTTCCACCCAAGCCCGCAAGTAAACCACTTTCGGTGAGAAGCTGGCGGAGGATGCGCATATTCCCGGCGCCCAAGGCTGCCCGAACCGCGAACTCGCGCGAGCGGGCCATCGAACGCGCCAGAAGAAGATTGGCCACATTGGCGCACGCAATCAGCAGCAGGAAGCCGACCGCGGCGAGAAGCACCAGCAGGAACGGCTGGACGTTGCCGACGATGTCTTCTTTCATGGAGACCAGATGGATGCCCAGATCTTTGTCGGCCACCGGGAAGGCGATGGCGAGATTGCGCGCGACGAGGTCCATGTCGGCCTTGGCCTGCGCGAGCGTAACGCCAGGCTTCAGGCGTCCGACAATGTGCGCGCTCACCGAAATGCGGCGATCACGGAACGACGGGTCGTTCCACTGGCCAATGGGAGTGTAGACGTCGCGGTCATGCCCGTAGAAAGTGAAGCTCCCGGGAATAACGCCCACCACGGAGAAGGACGTGCCATTTAGCGTGAGCGATTTTCCGATCACGTCAGGCGAAGAGCCGAATTCCCTGCTCCAGAAGCCTCCGCCGAGAATCACCACCGGCGCGGCGCCCAACTGATCGTCGCCGGCGAGGAATGTCCGTCCAAGAACGGGATTCACACCGAGAGTGGAAAAGAAGCCCGCGGAAATCATATAGCCGCTCAGGCGTTCTGCCTGGGCCAAAGCGGTGAGGTTGTAATCCTCATTGCGGTAAATTGTCATGGATGAAAACGTCTGCGTGTCGCGCTGCCAGTCCAGGAAATTCAGATAAACCACTGGGCCTTGATCCACTCCGGGAGTCTTTTGATAAACCGACACCAGTTGCTCGGAATGCGGATACGGCAGCGGGTTGAGCAACACGCCATTCACAATGGAAAAAAGCGCCGTGTTCGCGCCGATGCCGACCGCCAGGGTGAGTACGGCGACCGCGGCAAAACCCGGCGATTTTCCGAGCGTCCGAATGGCGTAAAGTAAGTCCTGCAAGAGCGTCCTCCTCAGTTTGAATATCGCCTGCCTGCGGCTTACACTCAAGTTCCGGTCTTGACCGGGATCATGGGCTGCCCCACCGATTCGCTAAAAGAGTTGGGCGCTGGAGAGTTGAAGTCGACTTGAAACGATATGTATGGCATGGACCAATCCGAGGGCACGGCCGCATCCATCTGCCACACGCCGATGGTGCCGGGAGCGAGTCCAAAAAAGTAGAGCTGCACCGGTTGCCCGTAGCCCGCGACGACCACGCTGATGGGCGTAGTAATCCTGGATAACGGACTGTTCGGGGTGACGGCTCCGGTGGCTACCGGCGGGTTCACGGCGCCGCCTCCGGTGAGATAAATATGCAGGACTTCGCCGGGAAAGGCCGGACTTTCATCGGTTACCAGCGACTTAAAGTCACTATGAATCGCGATCGGCACCGTTCCCGTGTTGGGTTCGGCGGGCGCCAGTGGAATGGCTTCCGGCAGGAATGGGCCCAAACTGAGCGGCGTGGCGTCATCAAAGTAGGGAGCGCCGCCTTGGGGGATGATCAGGCTGGCAGCGGTGAGCGGAACTTCCCAGGGAATTTGAAACAGAATCGCTGTATCCGACGCACTGAGAATCACGCCGGGAAGGCCGCCGATGCTAACGGTCGTGTTGGCTAGCCCCATGCCCTGCACGGTAGCGAGCGAGCCCGGAGTGGTGGGCTGGATGTTGGCAATGGTAGGCGTGGGCCCGACCAAAGTGGTTGTCGCCCCGGTAGCGGTATGGATGCTGAGAATCGAGTAATCGCCGGTGATCGCAAATACCGTGCTGCCGTCACCGGATAGCGTGACGTCCACCGCTCCGGCGCTAGACTGTGCGAGTTGCGTCCAATCGCTTCCGTCGATCCGGCTGTGGAAGACTTGCGGAGTGGATCCGATGGTCGAAAGGTACGCCACCCACTGGCCATCCGCGCTGAGCGTGCCCTGGAATGAATCCCGGCTATCGGGCCCCAGTTCCTCCGTTTGCATGGTGTTCAAATTCAGCACGAACAGCCGCCGGGGACTCTGGGTTTCATAGAGGATGGTTGTGGCGCCGTCATCAATGCCGGCTGCGCTCACGTTTGAAGTGACCAGCGTTGAAAGCAGCCCGCCTTGGATCAGCTGCAGGGAGTTATTAACGGTGAGCGCAGTGGTCCCGTCCGCCGCAATAGAAACCGTACTCGGCGCGAAGTTGCCCTGAAATAGCGTGGTGGGCCCGCCTTGATCGGTGAGCACGAATTGAGGATCGAATACATTGGCTGAGCTATAGGAAGCCAGATAGCGGCCATTTCTGCTAATGCTGGCGTTCCCTCTCACGAGGGTAGATTGGCCCGTGACCGTATTGAGCAGCGTGCTGAGCTGTTGTTCGGACAGGAAGCACGAACTGCCCTCGCCGCAGTACATCGTGCCGCGATAGACGAGGAGGGTTCCGTCGCCAGTGACCTGGGGATCGTCGAGAACGTACGCGTTGGTGGGTGGGCCCGGGCTGTCTAGAGCTTCCTCGGCCACCAGCGCGGCTCCGTTCGCATCGATCCGGAAGATTTTGGACCACAGGTACTGATCGGTCCCACGCTGGGGAAGGGGGCTGGCGAAAAAGAGCTGCGATCCATCGTTGGTCGTGCTGAGCCCGGAAAATTGCGCGTGCGACCGAGGCGCGATGCATGCCAAAAGCGCGAGTAGTATTGCTGTCCGTGCCACCACTCAGATGTTCCGAATTACCTGATACATTATCGCTCCCAATTTCATGGCCGCACAGCTTTAGTTCTTCCGCGCTGCGGCGTGCTGGCGGGCTTCCTCGATAAGGGCTGCAAACCGGGAGTCGGAATGCAGAGAGGCGAGATCCTTGTCCCCACTGATCGCGTCCGGGTAGACAAACCCTTTATCGACCGCTTCGCGCAAATAGCGAAAGGCCTCCTCGCGGCGTCCGGCAATAGCCGCGGCGCAGGCAAGATTGTACCAGGCGAGCTTCACCACCGGGTCATTATTCTTCTCAGCAATGCCGATGGCTTGCTGAAAGATCCGCGCAGCAATTTCGTATCGGCCTTCGCGGGTATAGGCGATCGCCAGCTCCTCCATGTCCGAGACGAGGTTGATGTTGTCGGGCCCGTATACACGTGATTTTGAATTCAGGATTTCACGATAGAGCTTCTCGGCCTCCACGTACTTGCCCTCTTTTAGATGCGCATACGCGAAATTGCCGAGTGCGTCCAGAGTGTTCGGGTGCTGCGGGCCGAAGACGCGCTGTTCCACTGGCAGCGTTTGACTGAGCAAACTCTCTGATTCGGGGTACTTCTCTTCTTCGATCAGCACCTTCGCCAGTTGATTGGTGACGAAAAGCGTGGCTGGATCTTCGGCGCCGTGAATGCGCCGGTCGACCTCGAGGACTTCGCGCTGCAGCTTCTCCGCTTCCGCATAGTGGCTCTGCAACTCCAACGCATTGGACAGCCGCAATATGGTTTGCAGGGTGTTCGGGTTCTCGGGCCCCAAGACACGCCGTTCCAGCGCCAGGGTCTCACGAGCGAAGCGCTCCGCGCCCTGGAAATCGGACTCCGCGAAAAAGACGTCACTCAGATAACGCCGCGTCGTGAGAGTGTCGGGATCGTCGGGCCCGAGCACTTTTTGTTGCATCGCCAAGGTATCCTCAAGCCATTTGCGAGCCTGGGAGGCGCTCCCGGCGGACATCATCGTCGAACCGAGAAAACTCATCGATTCGAGAGTCTTGCGGTCCTGAGGGCCGAGTGTGCGGCGCTGAATATCAAAAGCTTGCTCGGTCAACTCGCGGGCGCGCGGATATAGCCCCAACCCCTGATAGCTTCTGGCCATCGCACCCAGCAGATCAGCTTGCACCCGTGGCTCGCTACCGAGCATGGAGCCAATTTCGTTGGCGCTCTTATCGAGGATTTCACGCGCCGTGATGCTGTTGCCGCGGGCTACGCTAGGGTCCGACACTTTAAACATGTCGGTCATGAAAGTGGTGACGCGGTCTGCCCGGTCCCTCTCGCGAGTGGCCCGGTCGCGCTCGCTCCTGATCCGCTGCAGTTCAAGTGCCTGAGCCGCGGCGAAGGAGAACACCATTACGCAGGCCGCAGCGGCCACGGCAACGCCAATTCGATGACGCCGGATGTACTTCCGAGAACGGTACGCGGCACTGGCCGGACGAGCCATAACCGGCTCGTTGCGCAGATACCGTCCGATGTCGGCCGCCAGTTCCGATGGCATGGAATACCGCCTCGAACGGTCCTTTTCCAAAGCTTTGAGCGTGATGCAGTCTAGATCGCCTCTGAGCTGCCGGGTGAGGGAAGCCCGATCGGAGCCGCGATTTTGCGCAGTGACGCTGGACTGCTCGCCGAGCGTGCGCAGCCTGGTACTGGGAGCCGGCGCATCTTCATCCCGCAGCCGCCGTAAAACATCCTCGAATGACAAATTCCGAAAATCCAGCGGGAGTGAACCCGCCAGCAATTCATATAGCACCACTCCCAACGAGTACACATCGGTGCGGGTGTCGACATCCACCCCGGTGGAGTCGGCCTGTTCCGGGCTCATGTACCCCGGCGTCCCCACGATGGCGCCGAGGTGCGTATACAAGGTTTCGGCTGTGAGCTGTTGCGTGGTGGCCTTCGCCACGCCGAAATCGATGATCCTGGGCATTGGTTTTCCATCCACCTCGCCCACCAGGATGTTGGATGGTTTCAAGTCGCGATGGATGATGGCTTTCTGGTGCGCATGCTGCACGCCCTGGCAGACTTGAATGAAGAGCTCCAGGCGCTGGCGCGTAGTCATCTTGTGCTTGTCGCAGTACTCCGTGATCGGAATACCAACCACGTACTCCATTACGAAGAACGGGCGCCCCTGCGGCGTGGAGCCTGCGTCGAAAACTTTTGCGATGGCCGGGTGGTCCATCAGGGCCAGCGCCTGCCGTTCGGATTCGAAGCGCGCCACTACTTCGCGCGTGTCCATTCCGGCTTTGATTAACTTGATGGCGACGCGCCGGCGTACCGGCTCCCTCTGCTCGGCCAGCCACACTTCGCCCATCCCGCCGCGGCCGATTGGCCTGAGCAGATGATAGGGACCGATATCCAGCGCTTCGATCGTCCCGCCGGACGTGATTGCCTGAGTAACTTCGGTCTCCGGTTCGTTAGCGCCGGATTCGTGAGGCGACACGCTTCGACACGCCTCCTTGAGCGATAAAATCTTGAGCGATAAAATTAAGTCTGATTCTAGCTCAATCGTGTCTCGTTCCGAACGTTCCAATTCCGAAAACGAACACTCAATCGAATGGCGTGGAATGTAACGGCCATTGTTTGTAGCAGGCCCGGCGGCAACAGACTTGCGAAAGTATGCTGATTAAGTTTGTCTGAAAGGGGAACGGTATGATCGAGAGCATCGTGGCTTTCCTCGGTGAGCTGAAAGTCGGCGCCCGCTCCCTGGCGCGCGCCAAAGGCCTCACGGTTACCGTAGTAACCACGCTGGCCCTCGGGATCGGAGCCAATGCCGCGATGTTCAGCCTGGTGCGCGGCGTCCTGCTGCGCCCGCTGGTGAATCGTGATGAAGATCGCCTGGTCTACATCCGGCAGAGCGCGCCCGGCGCGGGCAGCGACAATGAGGACTTCTCAGTGCCGGAGATCCAGGACTTGCGCTCCCGCGTGAAAACGCTGAGTTCATTCGGTGATTTCTCCACCGTTGGGTTCACCATGGTGGGGCTGGGTGAACCTCGCTCGGTTCAGGCCGGGGTGGTGCGAGGATCGTATTTCCAGGTGATGGGTTTGCGCCCGGTGCTCGGCCGGTTGCTCGATGCGCAAGACGACGGTCCGAATGCGGCCGGGGCGGTGGTATTGACGTATCGTTTTTGGTCCACCGCGCTGAAGAGCGATCCCTCCGTGATCGGCAAGAAAATCCGGCTAGATTCGTTCATCGATGCGCGCCCCGCCACCGTGGTGGGCGTTTTAGAGCCATGCGTTCCGTACCCCCAGGACACGGAAATTATCGCCAACATCGTCACCAGCGCGCATCATCTTTCAGCCACCATGGTCACCGGCCGGATTCACCGCATGACCGAATTGTTCGCCAGGCTTGCGCCGGGTGCGGATCTGGAACAAGCGCGCGCGGAGTTGGGTACGGTGTACGGGACCATGAAGCGGGAGCATCCGGAGGCGTATCCGGCCAAATCGGACTACCGGATTAGCGCCGTGAAGCTGCGCGATCAGCTGACGTCGGGCGCGCGGACCATATTGCTGGTGCTGATGGCGGCCTCGCTGCTGGTCTTCGTGATCGCCTGTTCCAACGTCGCCAACCTGATTCTCGCGCGGACCGTCCGCCGCGAAAGCGAGCTCGGCATACGCGCTGCGCTGGGGGCCACCAGCGGCGCTTTGCGTCGTACCCTGTTGGCCGAAAGCCTGCTGCTGTGCGCCGTGGGCGCAGCCATCGGCGTACTGATCGCGGAACCTCTGGTAGCCGTACTCGCGCGATACGCTTCCCGCTATTCCGTGCGTGCTCTGGACCTCACGGTGGATTCGAGCATGCTCTGGGTGGGGATGGGACTAGCCGTGGTTGCCGCGGCGCTTCTGGCATTCGTTCCACGCCTGCCGTCTTCGGGAGGCGCCCAGGGATTCGGTCTTTCCAGCGGAGGCCCGCGTGTTACCAGCGCCGCGAATCGAAAATTGAGAGTCTTTGCGGTGGTTCAAATCGCCGCCTCGTTTGTGCTGGTGGCATCGGCCGGCGCGTTCGTGAAGACGCTCCTTTCGCTCGAAGCTGCCCAGACGCCTTTCGACACCCACCAGGTGCTCGCAGTGGATGTGCCCGTCATGCATGAGGGGAGAACACCCCGGCAAATAGTGGATTATTACCGGGAAGCGACGCGGAGAATCCGTGAACTGCCCGGCGTCGAGAACGTCGCGGTCGGCTCGGCCGTTCCGTGGCGCACCGACAGTCGCTTTGGCTTCCAATTCGCGGTCGACGGCCACGTTCCAGCGCCGGCTGAAGAACATCCGCGTGCGCTGGTTCGGATCATCTCGCCCGGATTTTTTGCAACGCTGGGCTTGCCTCTCATCGAAGGACGGGATTTCAACGACGCCGACCGCGACGGTGGCGAGCCAGTAACGATTATCAGCCAGAGCGTTGCACGGCGGATCTTCCCCAATGGCGATGCGTTGAACCATCATCTGATGTGGGATGACCCAATCCTGAAGTTCGTTCCCCTGGTGAACGCCGCGCCGCAGCGCATTATCGGCGTGGTGGCGGACATGGACGACGTCAACGTTGTGCCGGTTCCCACTATGACCATGTATCGTCCTTTCGCTCAGGAGGCAGCCATGGGAGGAGGGGGCCTGTTCGTTCACACGAGCTCCAATCCTTACGCTCTGGTTACGCCCATCACGCGAATCATGCACAATATGTCCGGGAACCAACCTGTCGAGCACGCCGCCACACTGGATGATGTCCGCACGGAGGTGCTCTCTTCGGATCGGCTCAATGTGGTCGTATTCAGTGTTTTCGCCGGCGTAGCGCTACTCATCGCCGTGGTCGGCGTTGCGGGCGTTCTCGCATTCTCGGTGAGCGGACGGACGCGGGAGTTCGGCATCCGGCTGGCCGTTGGGTCGCAGCCACGGAATCTGCTGGGACGGGTGGTCGGAGAAGGCGCGTACATCGGAGTTGGCGGACTGGTGCTTGGCTTCGCTTGCGGCTTTGGGCTGGCCCAGCTGGCCGGCACTTTTCTCGGAGATCTGAAGCTGCCGGGCGTGCTCCCTGTAGCCGGTTCGGCTTTGGTTCTGCTCATCGCTGCCGTTACAGCGTCTGTGATCCCTGCGGCGAAGGCCGCGCGAGTGGATGTCGTGCAAGCACTGCGCAGCGAGTGAAACACCGCAAGGCGAGTGGCATTGGTTTTGATACACTCGAATGTACGTTTGATGGTCTGAGCTTCTTACCAGGTCAACGAACTTGCAGGGAGGCATCGGAATGAACTGGGATCTGCTTTTGAACCCCGGCACTTTGGCGCTGCTGGTTCCTATCTTGGGCCTCGTGTATTGGATAGTGTCGGCGGTACTGAAGCACCGCGAGCGGATGGCTCTGATCGAGAGAGGCATCGATCCGGATGCGCGCAAACAAAGAGAAAAAGAAGCGGAGTCAAGGCTGCGGTCTTAACGCGCGGGCGCTCACTCGCGCTTCCGGCCATGATTCCACAAGAAAAGCTTGCCGCTGTAACCGTGGGCCTGCGCGAGGCCTTCGGAGTAAACGAGTTCGAAGACATCTCACGGATTACCAAAGGGCACACTTCGTCGCTCGTCTTTCGCATGATCGTGCGCGGATCGCCATACTTATTGAAGATCATCACGCGAACAGAGGATCCTACGCGGCACTACACCAGCATGCGGGCGGCGGCTGAAGCAGGCTTGGCGCCGCGGGTCTGGTACACCGACATCGAGGGCAAGATTTCGATCACGGATTTCGTGGAGGCTGAACCTCTTTCGGTATCGGAGGCTCGGGTTCGGTTACCAGCTTCGCTGCGGACGCTCCATTCGCTACCGCCGTTTGGCAGAGCTCCCTATAACACCACCTGCACGTTCCTGATCGACAAAGGACCGCTCCTGGACGGATACCTCCAGAAGTTTCAGGCTGCGAACATCCTTCCCAAAAGCCGAAAACGAGGAATTCTTCGCTCGGTATACGGAATTGGCGGCGGTCTACCCGCATGACGATGCGGAGATGGTATCGAGTCACAACGACCTGTTCAAGCCGGACAATATACTTTTCGACGGACAACGAGTATGGCTGGTGGATTGGGAAGCTGCTTTCCTGAACGATCGGTATGCCGACCTGGCGGTGGTTGCGAATCAGGTGGTCACGAACGACGAAGAGGAGATGATTTTTCTTCAGGAATATTTCGGCGCGGCGCCCAATCCGTACCAGCTAGCCAGGTTCCATCTCATGCAGCAGATCGCCCACTTGTTCTACAGCATGGCTTTCCTCAGCCTGGGTTCGTCGGGCCAGCCGATCGCTTGGAGTGGTCCCGTGCCCGAATTCAGGGACTATCAGCGGCGCATTTGGGCGGGCGAGGTGGACCTGGCGGAGAAAGACGTTAAGATCGTCTACGGCCGGGTTCATTGGGAGCAGCTTGTGCGCAACGTGCGGCAAGCTCGATACATTCAGGCATTGAGAATTGTCTCCGACAGGGAACGCTCTTTACGGTCGAATCTACATTAGATTGCAAATTGGTTACAACCGTCTTGCATGCAGATGTTGATCGAGATGCACGCAGAGTTATAAACTAGGCATGCAAATGCGACTCGAACCCATCTTGATCCCCAGTGCGCTGCTGGCACTCGCCCTATCCAGCCAGGCGCAGACCCAGGGAAGTTTCACCGCGGCTCAAGCGACGGAAGGCCAATCCGGTTACGCACAGAACTGCGCCGGATGTCACGGATCGAGCCTGGATGACGGTGAGTTCGCGCCGCCGCTGAAGGGAACAGCCTTTACGGCGCAATGGGGTGGTAAGAGCGTCCGCGATTTATACGACTACCTGCGCACCAAGATGCCGCCAAGTAACGCCGGTGGATTGGGCGACGGAACCTATCAGCAGATCACAGCCTTCGTTCTTCAAACGAACGGCGTGCCGCTCGACGCGAAGAACCTTCCCGGCGGCGAGGCGGGCGACGCTAACGGAAGGCCCAGAGCCGCGGCTAATGCCAGCCCGGGCGGCGGACTCTCGCCTTTCGCCAGCCTGATTCCCGCGGCGCCCAAAGCAAATCCGCTCGACAAACTTACCCCGGTAACCGATGCTCTCTTGCAAAATCCTCCCGCGGGCGACTGGCTCACCTGGCGCCGCACTTATGACGACCAGGGATTCAGCCCGCTGAAGCAGATCAACAAATCGAACGTCGGGCAGTTGCGCTCGGTCTGGAGCTGGTCGCTATTCCCGGGCGCCAACGAAAACACGCCGCTGGTTCACGACGGCGTAATCTTTGTGCACAGTTCCGGCGATCATATGCAAGCTCTGGATGCGGTGACGGGCGACCTGCTGTGGCAATATTCGCGCGAACTGCCGAAGCCCAAGGTGGGCTTCCTCAACCTGGTGAAGCGCAACATCGCCATCTATGGCAATCGCATATTCATGGATACGTCGGACCTGCATGTGGTGGCGCTGGACGTGAAGACCGGCGAGGTGGCGTGGGATCACGAGATTCTGGATCGGGAGAAGAATCCGCGACAGCAAATGACCGGCGGTCCGATCGTGGCCAAGGGCAAGGTAATCGTCGGCACCGTCGGACAGGGCCCGGGCGGCAATATGATCGTCGCGCTGGACTCCGCCACCGGCAAGGAAGCCTGGCGCTTTTACACCATCGCGCATCCCGGCGAACCCGGCGGCAACAGTTGGAACGGCCTGCCGCTCGAAAAGCGCAGCGGCGCATCGGTATGGACCGCGGGCAGCTACGATCCCGCGCTGAACCTGGTCTTCTTTGGCGCGGCGCAGACGTACGACACCGGTCCGCTGGTGAATGCATCCAAGGAACCCGGCATCACCAACGATGGCCTGTACACCGACACCACGCTGGCGTTCGATCCCGACACCGGCAAGCTGGTCTGGCACTACCAGCACGTCGCCAACGATCAGTGGGATCTGGACTGGGCGTTTGAGCGCCAGTTGATCAATCTCCCAGTGAACGGCGTGGCGAAGAGGATCGTCGTGACAGCGGGCAAGGAAGCGTTCTATGACGCGTTGGATGCGGCCACCGGCAAATATGCTTTCTCAGTGGATCTTGGTCTCCAAAACGTGATCGCGTCGGCCGATCCGGTAACCGGCGCAAAGACCATTAATCACGCAGTGGTGATGGGCGATGGTGAGACCAAGACCATCTGCCCCCACGCGGGCGGCGCGAAGAGCTGGATTCCTGGGGCGCTGAATCCAGAAACCAAGATTCTCTACGTGCCGCTAGTGGAGTCCTGCATGGATCTGATTCCCGTGGCCAAGGGTGAGCGTGGATTCCTTACCTCGGGCGTCCGCGTGACCATCCGGCCGCGCCTGGATGGCGACGGCAAGTATGGGCGATTCGAAGCCATAAATCTGGAAACGCGCAAAGTGGTCTGGACGGATCGCCAGCGCGCGCCGCAGACCACCGGCGCTCTGGCCACCGCGGGCGGCATCGTGTTCGACGGTTCGCTCGATCGCTACATTCGCGCTTACGACGAATCGAACGGCAAGGTGCTTTGGGAGACGCGGTTAAATGACGTGCCGAGTTCGTGCCCGATCACTTACATGGTGAATGGTAAGCAATACGTCGCCGTGGTGGTGGGCAATGGCGGCGCGCATGCTATCACCTGGCCTCCGTTGGTACCCGAGATCAAGAACCCGCAGGGCGGGGGCGCCCAGTTGTGGGTGTTCGAGCTGCCCTCCAAACCGTAATCTCGACTAATAGCGCTTGGTGACTTCTACCACGCCGCGGTCGCCATCCACCTTCACCCAATCGCCTGTCTCGATCACGCTGAGCGGATCTTGATCGAGTTCCGTCACGGCCGGCACCCGGGTGACCACCGCGCCGAGGGCGATCTTGGTTGTCATCTGATTGAACACCATCGCCAGCGGCGCCGATTTCGTGAGACGCGTCATGTGAAATGCGTTCGACCACCCCGACGATCCCTTGGCGCCCGGAAACACCAGCACCTTGTCTTTGAAGCTCTGCCCGCGCAACTCGTGCCGCGTCTCGATGATGGTTCCGGTCATCGGATCGATGCCGCCCCATCCGGAGATCGTTTCGCGCGTCACCAGCGCTTCTCCCTCCGCGCAACCGCCGACGATGCCGCGTCCATGCAGCACGATCATCGCGTCTCCATCATTGCAGTTCGCCCGCCCAACGCCCTGTGACGGCCGCTTTGATGCAATCTTCGGTGGTGCCAAACCACGCTTCCACGCCCACCATCGCGGGCAGGTAGTGGGTTTGTTTTGCCGAATCGAGGGCCACTACCTTGGTGCCTTTGGGCACGGCGCGCGCAATCGCCGAGCAAGTATCGGTCATCACCACGCCGCCGGCGTTCTCGATCTGCCTGGTGAAGCCGCTCATATCGGCGACGGTTTTCACCGCGCGCGAGGTGAACATCCACAGATGCGTCTTGATCTTTTTGCCGTCCAGCAGCCGCGCCACTTCGCGGAACTGTTCGATCGACGCGTGCGGGCAACCCAGCATCACATAATCGACATTCGGGTTGAGCCCATTCGCGTTCAAGGCTTCATATACGCGACGGCGTTCCGCATCGCCATATTGGATGGTGACCACGGGCTTCCGTCCACCGAGCGCCATCTCCAAAGTCTCGGCCTCAGGCGTTACGCCGACCATATGGTACATCTCCACTCCGCCCGATGATGCAGCGGCGGCGCCGAAATGTTTGTGGCGTAGTGGATCGGCCTGGCGGATGGCGCCTGTCAATACAGGAATGTCTTCTCCCACCACGTCGCCGATGAAATAGCCAAGCATGCCCCAATCCATCACGCTCTCCACCGGCGTTTGTACTTCGACCAGGTGCGTGGCGTGGCGATGTTCATCGCGATGAAAACCCCAGTCGGGAATCTTGCCGGTGAGCATCGCGGCGCTGGTGCTCTCGCGGCCCTCTGTATTGGTGCGCGCGCCGATCACGGAATTGCAATACACCACCGCGGACGATTCCATCCAGGCGCAATGCTCGCCCTTCACAGGCGGGTTGCCCGCCAGATACGGTGTGCAGGTTTTCATGATGCGGATGCCATGCCGCGCCAGTTCCGCTTCGTCGGCACGCTGGTGTTCCATCGCCTCTGGGCTCATCCCAAGTTCCGACCAGTGCGCCAGATCCATTCCGCCCTGCAGATGGCAGCAATTCCCTGAAGCTGCGGGGACAGTCATCACTTCGGCTGCATCCAGATCGTAGAGAGAAAAGACCGCTTCAAAGCTTCCATCGCCCGCATGTTCTTCGAAATATTTGTGTAGAAACAGCGTCGACGATCCGGGTACGCCCGCAATGTTGTGGGTGTCAATGAAGCGATCTGCCCCTAAGGCGTTCGCGTAGCGCACCAACAATTCCATCGCTTTTTGTTTAGCGACGCCACCCGCGCCATCCAGCATAGCCTTTTCGTCATCCGCGAGGATCACCACTGGAGTTGAGGCTAGCCGCGCTCTTCTATGTGCTTCAGCCGCGCATCGAGCACCTCTTCCACTCGACGGAGTTCGGCGCGCCACAGATCGCGCATGTCGTCGAAGCGTGTGTTGATGGCGTCGAAGCGGGTATTTACGGCGTCGAAGCGCGCGTCCATCCTTGATTCTACTTTGCCGGCCTTGGCGTTGATGTAGGCGATAACGAGCCCGATCAACGTGGCGTTAAACAGCATCGGAATGCCGACCAGAATGTAAAGCTGTTCGTTGGTCACCGAAATCAAGTGTTCCGCCTGGCACTATTCTCTCACACGGCATCAATCGTCCACGTTCCGAGCTACGCGCTTCCGCAACGCTCGGAGATCGATCGCATGGATGCTTCCCTTCCCCGCCAGATCCAGCGCATGCGCCGCTGCGGCGCCCATTGCGATGCACGGCCCCATCACGCGTACGCTGGACAACGCCGTCGCATCGCCATCGATACAGCGCCCGGCCGCCACCAGATTGTCTATTCCCGGCGGCGTCAAACTACCCAGCGGCACGAAATGCACATGCTCTGGATCGAACGGCTCCCAGACATAGCCTTCGGCGTTGTGATGTTGCTCCAGCGGCCACGCCGTGCGCGCGATGCTGTCGGGAAATTTCACGCCCTGCCGCACTTCGTCCATTGTTAAGTGATGGCACCCAACAATCCAACGCGTTTGCCGGATGCCTGGCAACCCGTAGGAACGCACGCGCGCTTCTCCGAACGCCTCGGGAAATTCCGACCGCAGAAAATTCATGGTCCGGTCCGCTTGATCCTTGCCTTCCAGGCCGGTCTTCGATGCTCCAAACGGATCCATCGGATTCTCGATGTGCGTCATGTTCACTACCGCCGTCGCCCGCCCCGGAAAGCTCATCGCGAAGCCATCCCGCCGGATCATCCCGTATTCCGCCCCGCGCCCGCGAATGCGCTCCGACATCTCGGCGCGGCTGGGCTTACACGCCTCATTGAAATTCTCGATCACCATCATTTGCGACCCGTAAATTACCCCCTCGGCCGGCTCGCGGCACTCCAAACCAGCACCCCAAACAACGGCGGCATCACCCGTTGCATCGACGAAACCATCGGCGCGCACCAGCACGTCTCCGTAGCGGGTGGCGAGTTCCAGCGCCGTAATCCTCGACCCTTCGCGTTGAACGCTCCGCAAAATCGCTCCCAGCAGTGGCGTAATTTTGAGATCGAGCACCTGGCGCTCTACCCAGCGGCCCAGCGCGACTTCGTTGTACACCGCGTTCAACGACACGCCGCCCATCACGACGTGCAGATCGCCGGTGGCGCTCAAGTCTCGAATGATATCGTCGGCGATCCCGTGCGTCAGTTGTTTGTTCCGAGGCGGATTGCCGAACAGCCCCACGATCATTCCGATGATCGAGTTCACGGCTTGCCCGCCCAGCGCGGGCAAACCGTCGATCAAGATGACCTTGCACCCTAGCCGCGCTGCTTCGATGGCCGCGGAAACACCCGAGATGCCCGCGCCGACGACGCAAATGTCGGCTGAATGCTCGATCAACGAACGCCCGACACGATTGCGCCGGACAATGCGCGTCTCAGGACGAAAAGGCTTTTCGAGCATCTGCCCGCTTGCTAGGATCCCGTTTCTTTTGGACCAATCTTGTTTGGACCAATCTTGAGCGCACTCTTCAGGAACACGAAGCGATCTGCCCACTCGTCGATCTGCTTGGTAGTCGGCTTGCCCGCCCCGTGCCCCGCGCGGGTTTCTATGCGAATCAGAATCGGCGCCGGACCTTCCTGCGCCTGCTGCAAAGTGGCCGCGTATTTCAAGCTGTGGCCGGGCATGACGCGATCGTCATGGTCCGATGTGGTGATCAGCGTGGGCGGATACTGCGCGCCTTTGCGAATGTTGTGCAGCGGCGAATACGCTCGCAGCACCTTGAAATCTTCCGGATTGGCCGAAGAGCCGTACTCGCCCACCCATTGCGTCCCGAACCCGAAGTTCTGGAACCGCAGCATGTCCATAACGCCCACCGCCGGCATCGCCGCGCCGAACAAATCTGGCCGTTGGTTCAACACTGCGCCGATCAGCAAGCCGCCATTGCTGGCCCCATAAATCGCCAGCTTGGGCGTCGACGTATATTTGTTCGCGATCAGCCACTCACCCGCCGCAATGAAATCGTCGAACACGTTCTGCTTCTTGGCGCGCATCCCCGCCTGGTGCCAAGCCTCGCCATACTCGGAACCGCCGCGAATGTTCGCCACCGCGTACACGCCGCCCATCTGCATCCATTCCACGTAGGCCGGCCGGAAGCCGGGCGTTTCCGGGATGTCGAACCCGCCATATGCGTAAAGCAGCGTGGGATTCTGCGCATCCAGCTTCAGCCCCTTTTTGTAACTCAAGAACATCGGAACATGAGTGCCATCTTTGCTCGAATAGAAAACCTGCTTGGTCTCGTACTGCGACAAATCGACGGCTACCTTGCTCTGTCGAATCTCGGTACTCTTTCCAGTCTCCAGATCCAGCCGGTAAACACCCGGCGCAATGGTGAAGCCGGCGAATCCATAGAACACTTCTTTGTCGTTGAGCTTCGCGCCAGACCAGTCGGCCGAGCCGATGCCCGGCATCGCGATATCCTGACCCGCCTTGCCATTGAGGCCCACCAGCTTCGCCACCGCATGCGCGTCCTTCATGTACGAGAGCAGAAGTTTGCCGTCGGCCATCTGCGCGCCATCCAGCGTGTCGGCGCCCTCGGGAACAATCTCTTTCCATTTCGTGCGCTCGGGATGCTCGATGTCCATCGCGATCACGCGGCCGCGCTGGGCTCCGTCATTGGTCTTCAGGTAAAGCGTCGAACCGGTCACGGCGATGGGGTCATACCCAAAGTCGGCGGATGGAATCAGCATGATGGTCTTCGGATTCGCCGCGTTCAAATCCTCATAGGCGAGCAAATTTTTCCCGGGCACTCCCGTGTAGAGGTTGAAAAGCAGATATCGGCTGCCCTCCATCACCTGCGGTTCGATGCCCCAATTGGGATGATCCGGCCGCTCGTAAACCAGTTTGTCCGCCGATTGCGGATCACCCAGCTCGTGGAAGTAAACCGTTTGATTGAGGGCCGCAACGGTGAGCAACTTTTCGGGAGGTGGCTCGGGGAAGCGCGTATAGAAAAACCCGCGATCGTCCGCCGCCCAGGCAACTTCTTCGGCCTTGGTCCACTGCACCAGATCCGATAAATCCTTGCCGCTGGCCACGTCGCGCACGCGCCACTCCTTCCAATCCGAACCCGCCTGCGCTACCGCATAGGCCCACAGCTTCCCATTCCAGCTGGTCGACGCGCCCGCCAGCGCTGCCGTTCCATCCTTGCGATAGGTGTTCGGATCCAGCAGCACGCGCCCCGGCCCTGTGAGCGAGTCCGTGACGTACACGACGGACTGGTTTTGCAGGCCCGAATTGTGGAAATAGAAATAACGACTTCCGGCTTTGTAGAAACCGCCGAACCTCTCGTAATCCCACAGATCGGTCAGCTGCTTCTTGATGGTGTCGCGCCCGGGCAGCTTCGCCAGATAACCAAACGTGAGTTCGTTCTCCTGCTCGACAAACTTTTCGGTGGACGCCGCGTCGGCATTCTCCAACCCGCGATAGGGATCGGCGATCTTGGCGCCGTGATAATCGTCCACCTGATCGCCCTTGGGAGCGACCGGGTAATTGAGCTTAGTAACAACTCCGGCGCCAAGCACCAGCGCAGCGCTCGCAAGCGGAAGCAGGATTGTTTTCACAAAGGGCCTTTCGGCTTTATTGTCGCAAACTCGCCGCGGCTCGCTGGGGGCATATCAACTCAGCCAGATTTGTTAGGTAAGCTTATGGGAAGCGTTCTAAAACGATGACTGGACCCAACCGGAATTTCGAAACAGAACGCACTCGGCGCTTTAGCGCAGGATCGCTGACCGGTAGCGAGCAGCGCACCATCGCCAACATCGAAGAATTTGGTTGTAGCGTGCTTCAGGTCAAGGGCAGTAGTGCCGGCCCTGGGTGGTCCTACACTCTGGGCGTTTACGATACCTGCGACAAGCCTGAAATTATCACGGTTGGTCTTCGAGAGGAGACAGCGCTCTTTCTACTGAACGAAGCCGCAAGGCGGTTACGCGCTGGCTCTAATTTATCTGAAGGACGTCACCGCGAAATCGTGGGCGATGTGGAATGCGTGTTTCGCCCAGTCGATCCAAAGTGGGTGAAACACTTAATGGGCTGGGCGACATGGTATTACGGCTGCGCCGATTTTCCTGTTCTTCAGGCCGTTTACCCGGACCGGGAGAATCGCTTTCCGGATGAGACTGGCTTTGACGAGACATTTCGCCAGCCGCTCATGCAGCCTGGCTCCCAAATGACCATCGTCGAAAATGATTTCTGGGCCTCAGCCGATCCTGACAGCAGCCTGTTCAATTGGAAGTTCCTTGATCCGCCGCATACGCGGGTTTTCCTATCGGAGGCTGTTCATACGGGTGTCGAACCTGTCACCTACGTTTCGCGCGACCTTGACGATGGAGCATGGCAATTTCTCGGCGACAGCATGGCTGGAAACGCCAAACCGATAATTTCCTGCCTTCACCATCCAATCGATAGAGATCCCAGCTTGAACGAATTGGCCGATCTACCATTAGGCTGGTGGGCCGAGCGCGTCAAACCGGGGAATCCCTGGGTTCGTCGCCAGCAACAGCCTGAAAAAACTTCCGGATGAAAGCTTGACGCATCTTCTTACCCGCCCTGGTACAACGCCCACGCGCTTGCCAAATCCTGCACCACATGCCCCAGCGATTTGTACACCGTGATCTCGTCCGCCGACCGCCGGCCTTCCACTTCGCCCGCCAACACTTGTCCGATCTCAGCAACGATGTGGTCGTCACTTACCAAGCCCGCAGCCTTGGCTCGGAGAAACTCAGCGCCTTGTTGCAGTGCGCCCTCGCGGCTGTCGGCGATGAAACGCGAGCGAAGCACTAAGTCGTTATCCACCTCCGCTGGACCCCTGAAACCGGAACCCACCACGTTCACGTGAGTACCAGGCCGCACCCAGCAGCCCTTCAAGATTGGTTCGGATGCCGCCGTGACGGTACAGATCATATCCGCCCGACTCACTGCTTCCTCCACGCTTTCGGCGGGGACCACCGGCAATCCAAGCTCTGCCTGCATGCGCTCCGCGAAAGTTCGCGCGCGTTCCATCCTCCGCCCCCACACCACGATGGATTCGAGCTGGCGCACTTTGCAGATGGCTCGCGCATGAGTGCCGGCCTGTTCGCCGTAGCCCAGGATCGCGAGGCGCCGAGCGTCTTTGCGCGCCAAAGCATCGGTCGCAACCGCGCTGGCCGCGGCCGTTCGGATGGCAGTGATCTCGCCGGCATCGGCTACGCATACCGGCGCGCCGGAATCGGGATCGAATAGAATCACAAGGCCCTGGTGGGATTGAATCCCCTTCGCGAAATTGTCCTGGAAGACGCTGATCAGCTTCGCTCCGAACGGACCACCCCCGCCCATGGCTCCCGGCATCACCCCGAACAAACGTCCGTCTGACAGGGGGATGACGGACCGCAAAAGCTGCTTTGTTTGCCCGCTGGAAAACGCGATCATGGCATCGCGAACAATCGGAAGGCACACTTCATAGGTAAGCCGGCGGGCCACTTCTTCACGATCGATGAATCGCATCAGGTTCCAGCATAGTGTATACAACCAGTGCCAATCCCTAACCCGTTGTCCCCACCCCCGTGCGGCCCTGATTGCGCTGACCATCTCATTCGCGTCATAATGCGCGTGGGCGCACCGTTCGCACGTTAGGCACCATGGTCGGCAAAAAGATACTTCACTACCAACTAATCGACAAGATTGGCGCCGGCGGAATGGGTGAGATTTACAAGGGACAAGACAGCCGGCTCAATCGTCTAGTCGCAGTAAAAATTCTGTCACCCGGCCTCTCGACGGATCCTGAACGGAAGCGCCGTTTCTTCCAGGAAGCGCAGGCGGCGTCGGCCCTCAACCATCCCAACATCATTACGTTGTATGACATTGTCTCCGAAGGAGATGTGCAATGCCTCGTAATGGAATACATCAGCGGCAAAACACTGCGGGATTTGACTCCCGCCGGAGGGCTAGAGCCGGCGCAGGCACTGCAATACGCCGCGCAAATCGCGAGTGCCCTCACTGCTGCTCACGCTGCAGGCATCATCCATCGCGACCTCAAGCCATCCAACATCATGGTGACCACGTCGGGCCTGGTAAAGGTGCTCGACTTCGGTCTTGCCAAGTGGGTGGATGCGGGAATGTCCGGCCACACCGGCGACCAGAGCACCATGGACACGGCCTTGACGCGCGAGGGGTCCATCATCGGGACGGTGAGCTACATGTCGCCCGAGCAAGCCGAAGGCAAACGCGTGGATGTGCGGTCCGACATTTTCTCGTTCGGTTCCGTGATGTACGAAATGCTGACGGGCCGACGGGCCTTCGAAGGGCGATCCGGTATCTCTACGCTCTCCTCAATCTTGCGCGACGACGTTAAACCAATTTATCAAGCGTCGCCGGATGTTCCGCCCCTGCTCGAGCAGATTGTGCTGCGCTGCCTGCCGAAAGAACCTTCGGCCCGTTGGCAATCCATGAAGGAGATTGAAGGAGCACTGCTGACGTTGCAGCGGCAATTGGATCCAGAGGGCCACTTCGCCTCGCCGGTTCCGATTGCACCATCTTCGCCGGTGCAGGCGTCCGCGTTCCAGGCCGCAGCCTCCGCACCCGGGGCTATGGCGTCGGTTTCCACGGAATCGGAACCGTCATTGGAGGGGGCGCAGCCGCCTGAAACCGCGCAGCCGCCTGAAACCGCGCAGCCGCCTGAACGCGCACCGATGCCGAGTGTTACGGTTCCTGTTAATGGCCCCAGCAAGACTGCTCCCACCAAGACTGATCCCGCGAAGACCTCAGGGAATCGGCCTCCGACGAAAACCAACGGCGTTCGGCAGCCTCCTATGGCGCCGGCGCGCGTTGGCCCACGGCGATCGGGGACTTCTCCCAGAATGCTGGTGCTGATTCTCGGTCTGATCGGGTGCGCTCTGGTCGCAGGAGCCGGCATCGGCGCCTGGTATTGGTGGAAGAGCCATCAAGCGGCAGCCGTCGCAATCGCAAGCCTGCCTCCGGCGGCTGCAACGCCCTCAGAGCCCGCTCCAGCGACAGCGACGCCAGCGGAAACTCCTCCCGCAGCGACGCCTCCCTCTGAAACCGCCCCCATTGTTCCTCCTGCCAGTGCCGCCAACGATGCCTCCAAAACTGCGAAGGCGAAGCGCGCTCCAAGACCAAAAGCGGATAAGCCTGTCGTGGTCCTTCCCTCAATACCCACACCGGTTGCACCACCGGCCACACCCGTGCCCGCGCCGGTTGCAACTCCGGCTCCACCACCACCTGCACCGCCCAAGCCGCTGATTACGACACCAGTAATGGTGAGCGATGCATTACCGTTCGTAGTCAATCTTGACGAAGATGTTCCCGTGGATGCCTCTGAGGGGCAGGCGCTACGCTTCACGGTGACCGAAGGTCTGCTGGTGGGCGACAAAACGGTGATCGCGAGGGGAGCCACGGTGATGGGCGCCGTGATGGGCGAATCTGGAAAGAAGAGGTTTCTCGGCATCGGCGGACATAAGCTAACGTTTCGTCTGACCCAGGCTGAGGCTGTGGATGGCAGAAAACTCGCCGTGCGCGCGATAGCCGGCAAGAGCGAAGACGGAGCCGCAGTGCGGTCATTTGAAACTTCCAAGGGCTCGAAATCCAAGGGCTACGTTGCCATGCAGGGCACCATCTACATCGCCTACATCGATGGCGATCAAATCGTGGCTGTTCGCAAATAGATTCAATCTCCTATTCCGACAAAATGAATACTTCGCTTAATAACGACGCTCTGGATGTTCTCTTTCGCCAGGCGCGAACGCATAACGCCTGGCTCGACAAACCGGTCAGCGACCATTTGCTGCGCGAACTCTGGGAGCTGATGAAGTACGGGCCCACCAGCGCCAATTCGAACCCGGCACGCATCTTATTTCTGCGAACGGCCGAAGCCAAGCAACGGCTGGTACCCGCATTGAGTCCGACCAATGTCGATAAAGTGCTGAAGGCGCCGGTGACCGCAATCATCGGTTACGATCTGAAATTTTACGAACATACTCCCAAGCTGTTTCCGAATAATCCCGCGATGCGCGAAATGTTCGCGAACTCCCCGAAGGTCGCCGAGATCACATCGTTTCGCAATGGCACTCTGCAAGGCGCGTATCTGATCATGGCTGCGCGATCGCTCGGATTGGATTGCGGCCCAATGTCGGGTTTCGACAACGCCAAGGTGGACCAGGAGTTTTTTTCCGCAACGGCCGGAAACCCACCGGAGTTCATCGATGTAAAGTCGAACTTCGTGTGCAATCTCGGCTACGGACACGCGGAGAAGCTGTTTCCGCGGAATCCGCGGCTGGCGTTTGAAGAGGCCTGCCGATTGCTCTAATAACGCTCCCTCACTGGGGGCGCGTTAGCGAGCGTTGGCTGGCGTCGTCGCGGCGGCGATATTGGCTGGTTTCGCCATCACTTTTTCAGGATCCGTATCGCGCGGCACCACCACGCCCACCCACGCGAACAGCATCTCATCCCAGCTTTGATCGCCCCAGCGGATGGTGGCCTTCGGGTCGGGATTGTACTTGTTGTTGACCGAATTGTCCCAGTGCGCGAATAGCTCAATCTTGGTGCCCTTGGGAATATCGAGCGGCTTCTGCTCGAAGTAAATGGTCTGCCAGCTGAAGTCGTAGTGCGGAACGCTGACCAGAGTTTCGTGCTCGCCGTTGGGATAATCCAGGCGAATATCCATGTCCTTGCCGCGCAGATGCATGTGGGGCTGCGAGTAGATCAGCTTCACCGGCGTATCGAACTGCGCCACGGTATGGCCGGCATAGTTCGCATCGCCGGGAGGAATGGTGAAATCCGCGCCGGCCACCGGCACCGTCAGCAGCCGATACTGGGGTGGTTCCTTCGCCAGCACAAACCCGACCTTGGTTTGATCGGTGGCCGGTTTGCCATTGGTGGTGTAGTGCATTTCGAAAACGATGTCGGATCCGGCGGGGATCAGTTTGGCGGCCTTGTGGTCCAGATCGAAATAGTTCTGCGGCTGGATGCCGGGCACATATCCCAGCAGCCACTCATTGCTCACATTTACGCTCGGGTCCACCGGCGCCGGCAGCGCATCACTGCCATCGGCGCGCTTGGGAAGCACATAACCTTCGCCGACCTTGGCGTCCTTCAACCACTGCGATCCCGGCGGACGAATGTGTACGCTGCCATGATGCACCACGGTCCGGTTTCCGGGACGAACTTCAGCGTCGATCACCCAAGTGTCATTGGTGAAGCCGCTCGGAACCACGAAGTAGGTGTATTCGATAGTGCCGCGCGCGGGCACGTTGTACGCCTTGGGCATTTCGATCACAACATCCGGTTTGATATTCCATCCGTCGCGCCATTCAATGGGCGGCGGCATGTCTTTGGGATCGCCTTCCGGTGCACCCGCATCCACCCAGGCGGCCAAAGTCTGGACGTCGGCTTCCGTGAGACGGCGGTCATTCGCGAAGTGGCCGAAACGCGGATCGGCAAACCAAGGCGGCATCTTCTTGGTCAGCACCGCCTCCTTGATCGACTTGGCCCAGGGCCGCGTGCCTTGGTAGGTGAGCAAAGCCATGGGGCCGATCTCGCCGGGACGATGGCAGCTCTGACAATTCTTCTGAAGGATGGGAAGAACGTCTTTATTGTACGTGACGTTGGAATACGGCGCCGCTGCTAAGACCGCTGCCCCCACTATTAAACCAGACCAAAGATATCGCATGCTGCCTCGTCCTGCGTTTGTAAGCGAATATATCACAACGCTACTACGATAGGATGGTTTTGCATGCAAGGCGGTTTCTTCGCGGATCAAGCGGTGAAGTTCTCTCAGGTGCCGGCTTTTCGCGCGGAACATTTCCCCTATGCGGGACCCTATCCGTGGCTCGATCGGCCGGATGCCTTCGATCGCATCGATGAAAAGCTGAGGGCTGGTGAGTTGACGGAAGAAGAGGCCGGGCAATGCCGCTCGTGGTCTCGCGACGGGTATATCATCCTGAAGAAGCTGATCGACGATCCTGCATTGGATACGATCTGGAACGCCTATGAGAGGGCGATTCGCAGTGGCCGCATTCGGCTGGAAGCAGAGCCGGCCGGTGACAACGATCCTTATCCCGGCCGTTTTCTCAACCCGCACAAAAAATCCGGAAGCCTGTGCCGTGTATTGAAGCACGCCCAGTTGCTGCGCTGGATTCGCTTGTTGATGGAGCGCGAGCCGAAACCACTGCAGACCATCCTGGCGCACAAGGGCTCCGAGCAGGGCGTGCATTCCGATTCGATCCACATGACCACTTATCCGCTTGGATATTTGTCTGCCGCGTGGATCGCGTTTGAAGATATTCATCCCGCTAGCGGGCCGCTGGTCTACTATCCGGGCAGTCACAAATTGCCGTACGTGTTCAGCAAAGATGTCGGCCTGGGTGCGTTCGATTTGAAACGCGAGGGCTACGGCCCGTATCACCAGAAGTATGAACCCTACATCCAGGATTTAATCGCGAAGCACAATCTGGAGCCGCATTATTTCCATGCTCGGAAAGGCGACACGTTGATCTGGCACGCCAATCTGCTGCATGGCGGATCGGCGAGGATTGATCTTCAACATTCGCGGCGCTCGTTGGTATGCCACTTTTTCGTCAAGGGGTCGTTCGTTTATCACGATCTGGCGGCAGCGCGGTCTCGCGCACAATACATGGGAACATGCTTGTTGCGGGATGATTCGGGCGCGCTTTTAGGCATGGGACGCAAGAAATCCTAGCTGGCGCTTATTGCGGCCCTGCCGTGTCATGCCTGTCGATCAGCACCTTCCGCGCGTCGATGTCCTTATCCACGATCACGGCAAACCAGCCTTCCACCATTTCCTCCCAACTCTGATCGCCGTGCGGAACGGCAATGTTAGGGTTCGGATTGTTGGGATTGTTCGGCGAGTTGTCCAGATGCGCGATCACTTGCATCCTGGTGCCCTTCGGGATCGGCAGCGGCTGCGCTTCGTCGTAGCCGATTTGCCACTGGAAGCTGTAGTGCGGAACCTTGATAATGGTTTCCGATCTCCCGTTCGGATAGATCAACCGGATCTCCATATCTTTACCGCGCAGGTGCATGTGGGGCTGCAGCCACACCAGTTGGGTATCCAGAGCGAACGTCCCCTCGGCACGGACCTCGTAATTGGAATCACCCGGAGGAATCGTAAACTTGGTCGCGTAATCCGCCAAAGTGAGATAGCGGTACTTAGGCGGGCGCTTCACCTCCGTCATTCCGATCCGAGTAAGATCGCTCCCCGGCTTGCCGTTAGTGGTGTAGTGGATTTCGAGCACCAGATCCGACCCCGCCGGAATCAGCAGCGCCGAATCGCTGAGCGCGAAGTTCTGCGGTTCAATGCCGGGCACATAGACGGCGAGTTGTGTGTACCTGCTGGTAGAGTCCTCCTGCTCCTCCTGCGGATTCTGGGTCCCACCCGCCACACCGGTTGGAAATCCATTGGCATCGCGCTTATACATCACCGGAACGTAAAACTCGCCAGGCTTCGCCTCCTTGAGCCAGGTAGATCCCGGCGGCCGGATGAAGGCCTGCATATGATGGACATACCCGCGGTTGCTGGGCAGAATTTCCGCCGCCGATACCCACGTGTCTCTGGTGAAACCGGTGGGAATCACCACCTCGGTATATTCGATGGTCCCCCTCGCTGGAATTTCATAGGCTCGTGGCATGGCGAACACGATGTCGGGACGGATGCTCCATCCCTCGGCCGAGAACTGGCGGGGCGATGGCTTGTCTTTCGGATCACCCTCAGCAGCTCCGTCGTCTACCCAAGCCCGGATGGTCTCGATTTCTTTCTGCGATAACCTGCGCGCGCCCTCTTCGAGGAAGTGACCGTAGTTCGGGTCCGCGAACCAGGGCGGCATCTTCTTGCTCAGAACCGCGGCTTTGATCGCTTTCGCCCAGGGCCGGGCCTCCTGGTAAGTCAGCAGCGACATGGGACCAACCTGGTTGGGGCGATGGCATTCCTGGCAATGTTGCTGAACGATGGGAAGCACGTCCTTGTTGAAGGTCACCTGATTTGGAGCAGCGGCGACCACCACGGCGAAGCACAAGGGCATCAACAATAGGCGCATAGGACGATTCATTTAAGCGTGATAATATGTTCGCACAATGATCGGCGAATCCACTTATAGGGGCGTCCTAATTGCGGCGCTTGGCATGACGATGGCTTGCCTGGCGTTCGGCCAGATCCGGGGACTGAACGGAACCTGGAAGTTGAATCTTGCGAAGACCACCGGGCCGCACGCCAAGAGTGAGATTCTGACCTTCGATGTCACCTCGGATCAGGAGCACTACACTGTTGACGAAGTGGAGATGGACGGCGGCCTGTTCAAGACCGAATACACGGCCAAGTTCGACGGTAAGGCTTACCCCAACAAGAATCTCGTAACCGGCGAAATAACCTACGTTTGTTTGAAGAAGATCGACGAACGCAGCGAGGAGTTCGAGAGCCGCGACAAGCCGAATGGCCCAGTGACTTACAAGTATCGGCGCGTGCTGTCGGCGGACGGCAAGACGCTGACCTCGTCCATCATCAACGCCCAAGGCGTCGCGTATTCCGTGCGCGTGTTCGAAAAGCAATAACCCCGAGCAGCGCGAGTATCCCCATCAAAAGAGATTAGCGGACTTGGCTTTTCTCACCGTCGGCGAGCGCCAGTTCGGTAATCCGCAAACCGCTCTTCGTTATCCGCGACGGGCATAAGTCTTTCAATCGTTCCTCGTGCGGCGGGATTACGCGATGGACGTCGCCGCCCACGCTTTTCACCATCTCTTCAGCAGTCATGATCACGTTGAACTGGCTGCCGGTGGCGAGACCGATGGGAATGTACTCGGGGTCTTTGGGATCGTGACCGCGCAGGTTCTCGTACCCATAGGCGAGATCGCCGCAGAACACAAAACTGTTTTGCGAATTCGTCGCCAGGTCGTTGCGCACCGTGACGTACATCGATCCCCAGGTGTGGGTGTCGAAAGCGGCATGCAAATCCACGCCCGGGAGCACGTTTTCACGATCGCCATCCACCGAGACCAGCCGGCCTTGCCGCGCCAGATCGACCGCGCGCATGATGTCCGCCGGATCGATGCCCAGCATCAGCCAGCGGAACCGGCGATGGAGCGACATGCTCCAGACCCATTTCGAAAGCTCGCGCTCCTGCAGGTAGAACGTTGCGTTCGGGAAGTCCTCGATGTTGCCCATGTGATCGAAATGGCAGTGCGTGATGAATATATTCGAAATGTCCCCCGGTTTCACGCCAATCTCACCCAGCACTTCATGCGGCGGATGCCATCCACGAACGCCGTAAGTGTTGGCCAGCACCTCGCCGTGCGCCTTGTGGTTGTAACCGACATCCACCATCGCGAGCTGGCCTTGGCCCTTGATGACGACGTAACAATAAGGCAGCTTGCGCGTGCCTTGATTGTGCATGCCGTAGATCAGGCCGCTCTGTGGATAGTTGGGAACCGCGGCATATTCCATCACCCACAATGAGTACGCGCTCATTGCACGGGTGCTCCCCCACAGCAGGCTCTTGCATAAGAGACTTTTTCGAAGCCGGGGAGTGAATCGGCGGCTTGTTCCAGTTCGGCGTACCCTGAGCGCAGCGGGATGAGAGTGCGATCCACGTTCGGGCTGCCGTCCGCCTCCTGCAGGGCAATTGCCAGGAAGGCGGCCGCTCGCGCGAGATGCTCGTGATGACTCCGCGCACGCTCAGTGGGAGAGGCGCGCCGCAACGCATCATCGGCTTCTCGAAAAAGTTCGCGCGCCGCGCCGAGCATCGGATGATCGGGCGCCGCTTCCTTCGATCCAGCGGCGGCCAGCACTAACAGCCCCGCTAGCTGCGATGCCACCTGCTTCAGGTCTTCAAAACATCTCTGATTTTCAACAATGTATGCCGCCGTTCGGTCGTCTAGCATGACCAGATCAGACTATCGCATTACGAACGGATTTGGCGCGTTGCCGGCGATGTCGATCCAAACGCTCTTGGTTTGCAGATAATCGCGGATGGCCTCGATACCGCTCTCGCGTCCAATCCCAGACCGCTTGTATCCGCCGAATGGCGACATGTAGCTAACGGCGCGATAGGTATTCACCCAGACTGTGCCGGCCTCCAGACGCTCCGACATCAGCAGCGCACGGCGAATGCTCTGGGTCCAGACTCCCGCAGCCAGACCGTACGGCGTATTGTTGGCGATCCGAATGGCTTCTTCCTCATCGTCGAACGGGATCACGGATAAGACCGGGCCGAAGACCTCTTCGTTCGCGATGCGCATTTGAGGATTTACGTCAGTGAAGATGGTGGGCTCAACGAACCACCCGGACCCGCATTCCTCGCGTTGCGCCGGCGCGCCGCCCAAACGGCAGACGGCTCCTTCTTCCTTGGCGATCCGAATATAATCGAGAATCTTTTCATATTGCGGCCGCGTGGTGACGGGACCCACTTGCGTTGAAGCGTCCAGGGGATTGCCCATGCGCGCCGTCTTCGCAAGAGCGAGCAGCCGCTCCACGAACTCCGCGTGAATGGGCCGATGGATCAGCGCGCGCGAACCTGCGATGCAGGTTTGGCCGGTGGCCGCGAAGATCCCCGATACGACACCCTTCACGGCTTGATCGAGATCGGCATCGTCGAACACGATGTTCGCGGACTTTCCGCCGAGTTCCAGCGTAACGGGTTTGATGCCGCGCGCGGCCAGTCCGTAGACATGCTCGCCGGTCTTGTCGCCGCCGGTGAAAGCCACCTTGGCGACGTCTGGATGGGTGATCAAAGGCTCGCCCACTTCGTTGCCGAAGCCAGTGATGATGTTGACCACGCCCGGCGGAAATCCCGCTTTCTCGAAAAGCTCCCCAAACGTAAACGCAGAAACGGAGGAAAATTCCGACGGCTTCCACACCACAGTGTTGCCCGCGGCGAGTGCCGGCGCAAGTTTCCAGGTGGCCAGAAGCAGCGGCGAGTTCCACGGCGTGATAGCGGCCACCACGCCCAGCGGCTCTTCTCGCGTGAAGTTGAACACGCCCGGCTTGTCGATGGGAATGACGCGCCCTTCGATCTTGTCGGCCAGGCCACCGAAATAGTAAAACCATTGCGGGATGTAATTGAGCTGGCCGCGCATTTCGGCGATCAGCTTGCCGTTGTCGGTAGATTCGATCTCCGCCAATCGCTCGGCCTCGGTTGCAACCAGCTCGCCGAATTTGTGGAGCAGCGCACCACGCGCAGATGCGGTCAGCTTGCGCCACTCGCCATGAAACGCGCAACTGGCTGCGGCAATGGCCTGATCCACGTCGGCCTTGGAGCCTCGCGGAACTAGCGCCCATGGTTTCGCCGTGAACGGATTCACTGACTCGAACCATTCACCCGAGGCGGGATCCACCCACTTCCCGCCAATCAACATCTGATGCTTCTTCAAGCTGTCAAACCTCCTAAAATACCGACGTCTTCTTGCTGTTCCAATGTATCGATCATTTCCTCGATGGCCCCGGCCTTGGTCCCGCAAGCAGACCGGAATCGCGCTCGAATCTGTTCCGGCGTGGCGGGAATCACATCGTCGAGCCGGCAGCGGGCAATCCCTCGCCGCGACTTCACAATCACTTCCGATCCCTGCGCACCTGGGTATGCGGCGGTGAATGTCGGATCGATTTCGAGCTTCGTGACGTCGACCAGCCGGTTGACCTCGGGATCCTGAAGCACACGGTAATTCGATTCCTCAATCACTCCGCACCCGAGCGTGGCAGCCACGCAATACTGGATGCTCATCTTGGCTTGCAGGATGCGATCGAAATGGCCTGCGTAATCACAACCCGGATATCCTACGGCCGCCGCGGACGCCTTCACGACGACCGATTCAATGTCGCTGCTCCGAAAGCCATCCTGCATGGTCACTTCGAGCGCGGCCTGGCAAGCGGTCTGCGCGTAATTGCACGCGGGCGCGGGCTTGTAATAGACGGAAAGAATCTCGAACGTCCCATTGGAAAAGGGAGCGATGTGCGCAATGCGATCCCGCTTGTTGAGGCCCGCAAAAAGCCCGGCGCGGCCGTCTAGCGCGCTTTCCGACGCTCGAGCTCCGAGGCTCGAGAGTTCCACCGCGGTGACTGCGTTGCGCGCCGCAAATCCCGGATGAAAGAACATCTCGTCACCGCCGCAGTACGGCCATTCGTTCAGGCCTCCCGTCGCATTAGCCGCAAAACCGAGCGCACTCACCGTGGCGTCTTCATCCAACGCGAGCAATTGGCTACCGGCGATGGCGCCCGCCAGGGGTCCGGTGATCCCAGTGGGACGAAAGCGGAGAACCATTTCCTGATCCATGATGGCCCTGCCGACCGACGCACCAATTTCATAGCCGCACACCGCGCCCAGAATGAAATCGCGCCCGCTCGCCCGCTGCCTCTGCGCGAGCGCCAGCAGCGTGGGGAAAATCACGACGCCCAGGTGACTCACCGCGCCGGTGTGCATATCCTCGCGCACCAGCCCGTGACCGAGCGTTGCATTCGCGAATGCCGCCTCCGCCGGCGAAGTTTTAACCGGCGTTCCGATGACGGTGGCTTGCCCCGTCGCAGCGCTTGCCATTCGGATGGCCTGGCATCCCCAGGGCAGATCGCGCGCTTCAAAGGCGCACGAAAGGAAGTCTAGCAGACCGATCTTGACCTTCGCGATCACCTCCGGGGGCAGATGATCCATCGTCAAGCCGCGGGCAGCGCAAACCATCCTACGCGAGAGACTCATTTCCAGCCGGTGGTCGAGTCGTTGGGAACGTTGACCATCACCGCTTGCACTTGTTGGATCTGTTTGCCGGCAATCTTGAACATCTCCGAGATCAGAATTCCACCCATCTGGCCGTTCATGTTCGCGTGCATTAACACCAGGCCGACCACGATGCCATGTTCTTCGTCGACCACCGGGAAACGCCGGTGATCGATCACCAGACCTTTGAAAATGCCTTTGTCGAGCTGCTCGGCGCCACTCATCGCCGGGCTACCCAAAACAGGAACGTTGGTGGTCTGCACGCCGTTCTCGAAGCGGTTCATGGCGGGTGACAGCGGCGCGGAATGATAGTCCTTGGTTCCTTCCGTTTGAACAGCGGTGAAGTAGGCGCTGGCGTCGTCAATGAGCTGCGAGCGCACCGACCGCTCGGAATCCTTCACCGGTTCGCCATAAAGAGCGGGGGCCGCAGTCATCTTTTCCGGAGCGAAGAATCCGGCTTGACCCTTGCGGCACACTAGCGTTTCCGCCTCACTAATTTTCCTGGCCTTCACTTTCAACCGGACGAAAAATGTATTGAGTTCCCCATTCTCCGCGACCACGGCTTGAGCGGCCGCGTCGCCAGCCTGCGGATCGATCGCGTACAGCCGGTAGGTGCTCGCACCCGCGGTCTTCCAGAAACCCTCGCCCAGTTTCAGCTCCTTCCCGTTTTCAGTGAACTTCACCGACGCTGCGACGGGCAGCTTGGAGGGATCGTGCTTCGCCAGCGCGTCGAGATAGGAATCGACGATGCCCTGCAAGCAGGCGCGATCGCAAGTGGCGGCGGGCAATGCAGCCGCGGTGATGGCAACTATCAGCAGAACTCGTCGGATCATCTCACCCTCCTGTTTACCATATCCGATTACGATAGACTCCAAGTGGTGAGTGACATCGACGTCAGTCCGGCCCAGCAGATCAGCCCCACGGCATCGGTCAGAAGTTGGATGATGTGGGTGCCATCCGTCGCGATGATGTTGTCGAGCCTGTTGTCCTACGTGGACCGGCAGGTGCTGGCGGTGCTTTCGCCGATGATCCTGCGCGACACCGGCCTGACCGCGCATGCGTATGCCGACGCGCTCTCGGCATTTTCGATTTTCTACATGATCGGAAACCCGTTGTTCGGTTCGTTCCTCGATTTCATTGGGCTGCGCAAGGGCATGTTTGTGGCGGTTTCTTTGCGTGCCGTGGCCAGCACCGCGCATGCCTGGATGTCGGGCTTCTGGGGATTCGCCGTGGCGCGCAGCGTGCTCGGCTTCGGCGAAGGTTCGGCTTTCCCGGCGGCGCTGAAAGCAGCAGCCGAATCGTTGCCACCCAATCGGCAATCGCGCGGAACGGCTATCGGATACAGCGGCGCGTCTCTTGGCGCCATCATTACTCCGTTGATCGTCACACCCATTGCGCTGCACTTCGGCTGGCGGGCGGCGTTCCTGGTCACCGGCGCATTGGGGGCGTGTTGGCTGGCGATGTGGGCCATCATCGGACGGCCGCCCTATTTGGCCGAACATCGCCGGTCGTCCATCCAAGTGGCCTGGCCGAATTTCCTGGAACGGCGTTTGTGGCTGGTGGTGTCGAGCTTCGGGCTCGGCGCCGTGGCACTGGGCCTGGTTTCCTACATGAGCCCGCTCTATCTAAGCCGGGTGTTTCATCTATCGCAGGGCGAACTGGGCAAGATCCTCTGGATTCCTCTGGTGGGCTGGGAAGCCGGATACTTTTTCTGGGGCTGGATTGCGGACAAATTAGTGACGCGCGGCCACAAGCCGACCGGTCTATTCTGTATGCTCGCTCTGCTCGCACTACCCACTGCGCTGGTAACCCAAATCAACTCGTGGCCCATCGTTCTCGCGCTGTTCTTCTGGGCGACATTCATCGCCGACGGCTTTGTGGTGCTGTCGTTGCGCGTCGGCTCACATTTATACCCGCGCGATCAGACCGCCATGGTGGGGGGAATCGGATCGGGATCCTGGTCGGCAGTTCTGGCCCTGATACTGCCGGTCTGGGGCCGCTGGTTCGATCTGAACTGGTATGGAGCGGTCTTCGTCTCCGCCGCCTTATTCCCTGCCCTCGGCACGGCTTTATGGTTCTGGCTCAGCCGTCCCGATGCGTTGTGGCGCGAGGCGGCCCTCAGGACGGATTAGATTCCCATTTCCGCGAACACTTCGCGCGCCAGGCGGAAGCTATCCACGGCCGCGGGCACTCCACAGTAAATAGCCACTTGCAAAAACACTTCCTGAATATCGCTCTTCGTGAGCCCGTTGTTGATCGCGCCTTTGACATGGGCTTTCACTTCATGCGGCCGGTTCAAGGCCGAGATCATGGCCAGATTCAGCATGCTGCGCGTTTTGCGATCCAGGCCCGGACGGCCCCAGCACTCGCCCCAGCAATAGGTGGTGACCAACTCCTGCAGCGGCCGGTTGAAATCGTCCGCGGTCGAGATCGCCTTGTCCACGTATTCCGCGCCCAGCACCTCACGGCGAATTTTCAGGCCCTTCTCAAACATCTCTTTTTCCACTTGCTCTCCTTTGAACTTACTTCGATTCCACTACTACGCCGGCCCAGTCTTCCATCACTTTGATCAGCTCGGTCATGTCGGCATCCACGCCCTGGCTGGCAGTTCCAATCTGAAGCATCTGGCGAACCGCGCTTCCCACCACCATCGGAACGCCCATCGCTTCGGCTTCCTCCATACACAAGCGGACATCTTTATTGAGCAGGCCGATGGCAAACCCGAAATCAAACTTACGATTCAAAACACAGCGCGGGATTTTGTCCATGGTGGCCGTGTTGCGCCCGCTGCCCGCGTTGATGACGTCGATCACCTGCTTGGGATCCAGTCCCGCCTTGGTCCCCATGACCACTGCTTCCGACGAAATCGCCATGGCAGTCGCAGACAGAAGATTGTTCAGCAACTTCATGGTCTGTCCCTGGCCCGGCAACTTGCCGACGTGAAAGACTTTGCCGATAACTTCCACCACCGGTTTGATGGTCGCGAACGTTTCGTCATCGCAGGAGACCATCACGGCCAGCGTTCCCTTCTCCGCGCCGGCCACGCCTCCGCTGACAGGCGCGTCTACAGCCACGATGTTCTTCGCTTTCAGCCCTTCGGCCACACGCTTGGCGTAAGTGGAACCGGTGGTAGACACATCGATGAAGATTTTCGCGCGGGTGCCTTCAATGACGCCCTGGGGGCCGAGAGCCGCAGTTTGCACGATAGGCGGCGTGGGCAGACTGGCTAAAACAATTTCAGCCGCAGATGCCACCGCGGCCGGCGAATCCACTCGCTTCGCGCCCAACGCCTCCAGCGCACGCATTGCGGCGTCGCTCTTGTCAAAAATAGTGAGGCTGTTTCCGGCCTCGATCAACCGGCGGCACATGGGACCGCCCATTCTTCCGACGCCGACAAAGCCGACGTTCAACTGAGCCATTAATGAATTCTCCCTGCTCCAAAGCGGTTAGGATATCACGCGCTGCTGGAAGGACGTGTTCTGTCAGCGCACAGGCGGGACATCCAGGCGCACGACGATGCCTTCGAGCTCAGGACGCAAGGCCGGATAGTATTTCATGACCAGCGGATCGTGTCCCGGAACTATGTGGTTCGGCGAGTCAGCCAGGCGATACAGCGTCTTGTAACCTTCCAGCATCTCGGCGACGCTGTACACCACTGGAAACGCCCGATCCTGCTCGAAGTTGGAGTACAAATGCGCCGCGTCCGCGGCCAGGACCATCCAGCCTCGCGCGGTCCACACGCGCAGGATCTGCAAGCCAGCCGTGTGTCCGCCGACGCGATGCAAAGTAAGGCCCGGCACAACTTCGGATTCACCGTCATGAAACACAGCGCGGCCGCTGTAAACCTTGCGAACCATTTCCAAAGCGTTCTCGAGATCGTAGGCCTCGCGCAGAAAGTGGTGGCACATCGATCGGCCAGTGGCGTACGCCACTTCGCGATCCTGGACGTGGTAACGCGCTGAAGGAAATCGGTCCAGATTCCCGGCATGATCGTAATGCAAATGGGTGAGGATCACATCGCTGACTTTGTCCGGATCGATATCTAACAGTTGTAGCGCGTCTACCGGGCTGCGCAGATGCTCGCGCTTGCGGCGCATGGCTGACTCTTCGGAGAACCCGGTGTCAACCACAAACATGCAATCGCTGCGGCGCAGCACCCAGACAAAATAATCGAGGTCGGGCCCGTACTCATGCGGATCGGCCAGGATGTAGCTCTGTCCAGGGTGACGATTTCCGAGATGACCGTAACGAATAGCAAAGATTTCAAATGGTTCCATAGCAGCCGGATCGATCATTATAATGGACAATTGCCGCAAGGCATATTCAACGATGCTCCAAGGCAAGTGCGCGCTCATCACTGGATCTACGCAAGGGCTCGGCTTGGCGACGGCCAAACGATTTGCAGCGGCTGGATGCAACGTCATCATCAATGGCTTAGGCGATGAGCGGGCAATCCATGCTGTGCGGGCTGAGATCGAGAAGGAGCATGGCGTCAAGACCATGTATTACGGCGCGAATCTCGCGCAGCCCATCGAGATCGAGCGGATGATGGGGGCCAGCCTCGAGACCTTCGGCGCGATCGATATTTTGGTCAACAACGCGGTGGTGCGTTACGCTGCGCCGGTGGAGCAATTTGCGGTTGGAGAATGGGATCTGGCGATGGCGGTCAACCTCTCGGCGGCATTCCACACCATCCGGCTGGCGCTGCCCGCGATGCGCAAGCGCAATTGGGGGCGGATCGTGAATGTCTCATCGATTTATGGGTTGATCGGCACCAAGAATCGCATCGGCTACGTCACCACGAAGACCGCGCTCATCGGCATGACGCGCGCGGTGGCGCTCGAAACCCGGGATCAAAACATAACTTGTAACGCGGTGTGCCCGGGCGTGGTGGAGACGCCAGTGCATGCGAACACGATCGAACAAATGATGGCGACACAAAACATAGCGCGCGCTGACGCAGAACAGCGGTTTCTTTCGAGCCGGCAGCCGGGCGGGCGGTTTATCGCGGCCGAAGACGTGGCCGGGATGATCCTATTTCTGTGCGGGCCGGAAAGCCGCGACATCACCGGAGCGGCGCTGCCGATCGACGGCGGATGGTCGGTCAGTTGAGCCCGCCGGCATTGGCATTGTCCGCCGAACTGGCGCGCTGGGCCGCGGGCGTGACGTTTCGAGGTTTGCCGGACGACATCGTCGCCGCCACCAAGCTGCGCGTGATGGATGTGATCGGCTTGGCGCTGGCCGGCGCCGAAACAGAATTCGGGCGTTCCGTTCACAGCGCGGCGCTGGCGCTGTCTACACCAGGGCCGTGCCGCATTCTCGGATTCCCAGATCGTGTTGGCGTCAGCACGGCTGCGTTTGCCAACGGAGCTTTCTCCCAGGCGCTCGAATTCGACGATACGCACAACGAATCGATTGTTCATATGAGCAGCCCGGCCGTCGCATCGGCGCTGGCGCTATCCGAATTCACCGCGGTCTCGGGGCGCGATCTGATCACCGCCATCGCGATTGGCAATGAAATCTCCTGCCGCGTGGGCTCGGTGTCATCCGGCGAGTTCCACAAACGCGGCTTTCATCCGACCGGATTATTTGCGACTTCCGGCGCGGCTTATCTGGCGGGCAAGCTGCTCGGGCTCGACGCGGAAGCCATGGCGCGAGCCGCCGGCATCGCCGGGAGTTTCGCGTCAGGACTGCTGGAATGCTGGGTGGATGGCACGCAAACCAAGTTCTTGCATCCCGGGTGGTCGGCACAGAGTGGGATCACCGCAGCGCTGTTGGCGCGGTCTGGCGTAACGGGCCCAGCCCAAGTCTTCGAGGGACGCTGGGGACTTTTCGCTTCGCACCTGCAAGATTCGAGCGCGCATCGGGACTTTGCGCGTATCAGCGCCGGCCTCGGCCAACATTGGGAAAGCCGCAACTCGTCGTTCAAACCGTTTCCAGCGGCGCACGTGATCCATCCCTACATCAGCGCGGTGCTGCGGCTGAAGGCCAAGCACGGGATCCTGCCGGCGGACGTGGAGCGCATGGAGTGTCCCGTAACGCCCTTTATCGTGGGCATCGTATGCGAACCAACCGAGGAAAAGTTCGCGCCTGCGTCCGATTCGCATGGGCGGGTGAGTCTGCAATACAGTCTCGCCGAGGCGCTGTACCATGGTGCGCTGGGCAAGGCCGCGTACAGCGTGGAGAGCCGCAAGAATCCTCAGATCCTCGCGCTGGCTCGACGCGTCCAGTATCGCGTGGACCCCGATTATCCGGGGCCAGGCCGATTCAAGGGCGCCGCGAAGATCGTGCTCAAAGATGGCCGTGAGTTCGAAGAGGTGGAAGAATATAACCGAGGCTCGGCCGAGAACCCCATGACCTACCAAGAACTTCGCGCTAAATTCGACGACAATGCGGGCGGCTTTCTATCAGTAGAGCAGCGTGACCGCCTGGCTGTGGAAATCGGCCGCCTGGAGTCTCTACCTGCAGCGAGCGCTTTGTTTACCTATACTTGAAATGCCTACTTGTCGTGCTATCATGTAGGCATGAAGCTGCAGACACAAATTGCGCAAGTCCAGATCGTCCAATACACCATTCGCGGTGTTCCGGCCGAGGTGGATCGTGCGCTACGAAAGAAGGCAGCACACCTGAAGATCAGCCTCAATCAACTGGTGGTCGACGAACTGACGCGCGCCACCATTGGGCGGGTCCGAAAATCGGATTTTTCCGAACTGGTGGGCCAGTGGACGCCCGATCCCGCTTTCGACGAAGTGATCGCCTCCCAGCGCCAAATCGACTGGGATAAGTGGAAGAGATAAGTGGAAGTGAGGTTGCACTGAGACGAGTGGCGCTCGACACCAACCGCCTCACCGATCTGTTTCAGGGCGACGCGGAGTTGGCTGACCGGCTGGGCGAATGCGATGAGGTCTGGCTTCCGTTGATCGTCCTGGCCGAGATCAAGGCGGGATTTTACGGCGGCTCTCAACAACACCGCAACGAGGCGCTACTCCAGAGTTTTCTGGCGAAGCCCACGGTTGGAGTTTTGCTTCCCGCGCGGGAAACGGCGGAACGCTATGGACGCCTTTTTGTCCAACTCAAACGCGCTGGAACGCCGATCCCGGACAACGATCTTTGGATCGCGGCGCTGGTGTTGGAACACGATCTCGTGCTGATCACCCGCGATCAGCACTTCAACCAGATTCCGCAATTGTTACGCGTTTGAAGAACGTGGCGCAATAACCAAACGGATTGTTAACCTGAAACAGGTGTCATCCACTGCGGTTCCCGCTCCCTCCGAGAAAAACTGGCGCAACCGTCTGACGGCTTGGGCAGACGGAGAGGCTCTTCTCCAGTACGAGGACAAAGTCCTGCTGCTGCTCACGCTGATCATCGGCGCGCTGGTGGGGCTGGTGGTTGCGGCATTTATCTACGTCACCGAAGACCTGGGCGCTCGTATGTACCCGGCCGGAGGCGCAGCTTGGCGGCGTGTCCTGATTCCTACCGGCGGCGCGCTCATAACCGGTTACCTGCTCTCGCGTGTTTTCCCGAACGCGCGCGGCAGCGGTATCCCGCAGACCAAAGCAGCGCTGTTCTTGCGGGACGGCTACATCAGCTTACGCACGGTGATTGGGAAGTTTAGTTGCTGCTCGGCATCGCTCGCGAGCGGCATTGCGCTGGGACGCGAAGGGCCGTCGGTGCAAGTGGGAGCCGGGATCGCGTCCGTACTCGGCCGGCGTCTGGGGCTGGCTCCGAACAGAATTCGCGAGCTGATCCCGGTGGGAGCGGCGGCGGCGCTGGCGGCGGCTTTCAATACGCCCGTGGCGGCGGTCCTTTTCACGCTGGAAGAGGTGATGGGCGACTTGCACGCACCAGTGCTCGGCTCCATCGTCCTCAGCTCGGCCACTTCGTGGGTCACGCTGCACCTGCTGCTGGGCGACGAGCCGCTATTTCACGTCCCTTCTTACCAACTAGTCAGTCCGATCGAATTCATCACATACGCGGTGCTTGGGGTCGCGGGCGGCTTGGTTTCGGTAGCGTTCGTGAAACTGCTGCTCGGGATTCGCAAATATTGCATGGGTATGCCGCGCTCGACAGAATGGTTCCAGCCGGCCATGGGCGGTCTGGCGGTAGGATTGATGGGCTGGTTCGTGCCGGACGTCCTGGGCGTCGGTTATGGGCACGTGAGCGAAGCGCTCAACGGGCAGATGACGCTGGAAGTGATGGCCCTGCTGGTCATATTGAAACTGCTCGCGACCACCAGTTGCTACGGAACCGGCAACGCGGGCGGTATCTTCGGCCCTAGCCTGTTTATCGGCGCGATGCTGGGAGGCGCGGTGGGTACCGTGGCGCATCAACTGCTACCGGATTTCACGGGCGGCGTCGGCGCCTACGCTTTGGTGGGTATGGGCGCGCTATTTGCCGGAATCGTACGCGTGCCGCTCACGTCGGTGATCATGATCTTCGAGATGACGCGCGATTATTCCATCATCGTGCCGCTCATGATCGCGAACCTGATCAGCTTCTATATTTCGTATCGCTTGCAAGAAGAGCCGATCTACGAAGCATTGCAGCACCAGGACGGCTTGCATCTTCCATCCGGGCTGCGCTACCGGCAAGGCCTGCTTATTGTTCGGGACGCCGCGGAAGCGGCGGTAGATGTACTTACGAGATCGGACCGCGTACAGGACGCGCTCCCCCATTTAAATGCCGATCGCAATGCGTGGCCGGTAATGGATGGCGGGCGTTTGGCCGGCACGATCACGCTGGCGCAGGTAGAGCAAGAAATGGCAGAAGGCCGCGGCGATCGAGTGATCGGCGAACTGCTTCCAGTGGATGTACCCAACCCCCTGCTCACGTCCGAGAATTTCCCGCACCTGCACATGGATCATCCGCTCGACATGGCATTGCGCCGCATGGCGCACAGTAAGCTCAACGTGCTGGCCGTGGTGGGGCGCGCCGATATTCGCGATTTGAGAGGTGTGGTCTCTCTCAAGGACATCCTCGAGGCGTATGGCGTCGCGGGAGAGAAAAGGCCGGCGCCGGCAGCGGCCGCAGAGATCCGCGCTACCCGCAGACTGGTGCCGGGGGTGATCGCCGCTGGTCTGGCGGTGCTGCTGGTCATTGGATTCCTGAACTACTACTACCGCTCCGCGCGCTCCGAACGCGCCGCGGAATATTACAAGACCGGCAACGAACTGCTCCAGCAGGACCGCGATGAGGAGGCGGTGCAGCAGTATCGCGACGCGCTATCGGCGGCGCCGGGAAACCCGCAATATCGCTTGGCACTGGGGCTCGCACTGGTGAAGGCCCAGCATTCGGCGGAGGGGTCGGTATATCTCAGCGCGCTACTGAAGCGCGATCCCGAAAATGGACCCGCAAATCTCGGGGAAGCACGAATCGCGGAGGCGAATGGACAAATGCCGGATGCCGCGAAGCTTTATCGCCGGGCGATTGATGGTGCCTGGCCGGCGGGTCAAGAGCGGACCAGGATCGAAGCGCGCCAGGAATTGGCAGCGCTGCTGGCCAAGAGCGGGCAGGTCAGGGAGGCCGCGGATGCCTTCCGTGAGGTGATCAAAGCCGATGATCGCGATGCGAACGCCTTTGCGGGTCTTGGCGAGGCTGATCTGGCGTTGGAGAATTATCAGGATGCGCGCAACGCTTTTGAGAAGGCGGTAGAACGGAATCCGTCGGACGAAGCGAGCCAGAAGGGATTGGCGCTGACTGAGCGCATCCTGGCGCTGGATCCGAACGCGCGTGGATTGCGCGTAGCAGTGCGTTACGAGCGGAGCAAAGAATTGCTGCGGGCAGAGGTGAGGCAATTCGAACAGTGCCAGCCCGGGAGCAATGCATCGGATGCAGCGAAGAAGGCCCTCGGAAGCCATCCACGCCGGGGCGCGCTGGAAGATTCAGCCGAGATGAACCTCTCACTCGCCGAGGATCTCTGGAAGCAGGGCCAGAAGCTGTGCGGCGCGAGCCTCAACAGCGGCGCGAGCCTCAACGGCGGCGCGAGCCTCAACGGCAACGATGCGATCAATCGCCTTCTGGCCCGGCTTTCCAGGCAATAACCGAGCTAGTTGGCTTGCGCCTGCGTGATGTGAGCGCGGCGATTTTTCTGCCAGCACACCTCGTCGTGATCGGCACACACCGGCTTGTCCTTCCCGTAGCTGATGGTGGCCAGCTGATTGCCGGGCAGGCCCAGGTTGGACAAATACTCTTTGGCTTGCTTGGCCCGCGCGTCACCCAGCGCCATGTTGTATTCATCCGATCCGCGCTCGTCGCAATGCCCTTCCACGGTCAACTTGAAATCCGGGTATTGCTTAATGATGTCGGCCAGCGCCTGCGCATCGGTCTTCAGAGCAACCTCGGCGTCCGGGCGCAGCGTGTGCTGGTTGTAGTCGAAATAAGCATCCTGGATGCGGTTGAGCAGATCCTGGATGCGAGCGCGCGTGGCGGCGTCAGGCATCCGGGATGCAGGAGTGGAAGCCACCTGCGCGGGCCGCGAATAATCCCTGGCGGGCGCTGGTTTGGATGCGACAGCAGGCGTGCTTTGCTGCACAGGTACCGGCGGTGGAGGAGCCTTCGCAACCACCTTTTTCGCGCAACCGGCGAATGTCATCGAGAGCGCTGTCAGGGCCGCGCAAGCCAAAAATCGATATTTCATCCCAAGCCTCCTAAGCTTTCGCTCTTCCAGAATACGGACGGGCAACCAGACAATAGAATCCCGTTGGCACTGTATTTCCACTAGTGCATTGCCCTACTCCGCGGTCGTTACGGTACTACAGGATGAACGCTATTCCCGTGCAGAGCTGAAGGTTCTACCTTAGAAAGAGATGTGGTTTCGTCCCGCCGCCGAGCTATTTCCGCAAACTGTCCGCTACACTGAGGCCGGTTACACTGGTAAAGGCATGCGGCAGCGTCCCCGAGTGGTTCTGGTGGCGGGATTTGGCGGTCTACTGCTCATCATGGCGGCCGCTGAAGCTGGGGCCTTGCTGTTCCTGAACAGCCTGCGCCACAACGACACGGCCTTACAGGCGCGCTTCTTGGCGCGCAACCGCACGCTGGAGCGGATTCGATCGAACATATATTTGTCCGGCACATTCGTGCGGGATTCTTTGCTGGCGCCGGAACAATCGGGGGCGCGGGCGCAACTGGCGACGCTCGACGGGCTGCGGCGCGATTCAGAAAGCGCATTGACCAGCTATGCCTCGGCGCTCGAGCCGGAAGAAGCGGCGCCCTTCCAGGATCTGCGTTCCCAAATTGAGGCGTATTGGAACGTGCTGGATCGCACTCTGGCTTGGACCGGCGAAGAGCGCGGAAAGTACCGCGACGCGTTCTTTTACGAGGAACTGGTTCCGCGGCGCACGTCGATGCTGCAGATAGCCGACCGCATCGAAGCGCTGAACGAAGAGGCGCTGCGGCGCGGCGACATGAAGCTGGGCGACCTGTTCGGACGGCTTCAATTCGGGCTGCTCGCGATGATCGCGGTGACGCTCGTGGGCGGGGCCAGTCTAGCCGCCCTCACCATATTCCACATCTTGAAATTGGAAGGCGAGGTTCAGAAGCGGCTGACGGAGAGCGTCCACGCGCAATCCAGTTTGCAGGAACTTTCAGCGCGCTTGGTGCGGGCGCAGGAGGAGGAGCGGCGCGCCTTGTCGCGCGAACTGCACGATGAAGTGGCGCAAGCGTTTTCGGCCGTGTTGATGGAAGCCGAGAATCTGCTGGATCTGGCATCGGCGCCGGAAGTGCGGGCGCATCTGGATTCCATTCGCGCCGTGGCTGAAAAAGGCATGAATGAGATCCGCAATATGGCGCTGCTGTTGCGGCCTTCCATGCTGGACGATTTCGGGCTGCTGCCCGCACTCGAGTGGCAGGCCCGCGAGATCGGCAGGCGCACCGGGTTACGCGTGCAAGTAGCAAGTGAAATGCCGGGTGAGCTGCCGGAGGAGCATAAGACCTGCGTGTACCGCGTGGTGCAAGAAGCGCTCAATAATTGCGCGCAACATGCGCAGGCCAGCGCAGTGCAAGTTTGCGTACGGCACGAAGCCGGCGAAATTTTGGTGACGGTGCAGGACGACGGCAGCGGTTTCGACCCCCAGCGCGTGCGCGGATTGGGATTGCTCGGAATGGAGGAGCGGGCGCGGCACTTGGGGGGTAGCTTTCAGATCGACTCACGGCCCGGCCGTGGAACTCTGCTGAGCGTGGCGCTACCACTGGCAGCGATTCCCGATGTGGTTGAGATTCGTGCGCCAACGCTAGAGCCGGAACTGGTCTGGAACGGAGGCCTGGTGGATGGAGCAGATTCGCATTCTGCTGGCTGACGATCACAACATCCTGCGCGACGGAATGCGTTTGCTGCTGGAGCGGCAACCGGGGTTCGTGGTGGTTGGAGAAGCTGCCGACGGCCGCGAGACGTTGCAGCTGGCGCAGGATCAACGCCCCGACGTGGTGGTGATGGACATCGCCATGCCCAATATGAACGGCATCGAAGCCACGCGGCGCATCGTTGAAAAACATCCCAACATCGGAGTCGTGATTCTGAGCATGCATCACGACGAGAGCTACATCATCCGCTCATTGAAGGCGGGGGCGCGGGCCTACCTGCTCAAGGACGCTATGAAGGCCGAGCTGATCTCGGCCATTGAAGCGGTAGTTGACGGACGTTCGTTCTTCAGCCCCAAGGTAAGCCGGATTTTGCAGGAAGACTATTTTCAGGCGCTGGGCCGCAAGGACACCGACGACAGCTATGATTTGCTAACCGGCCGGGAGCGCGAGATCCTGCAAATGATCGCCGAAGGCAAGACCAACAAAGAGGTCGCCAACACGTTGAACCTCAGTCTGTACACGGTGGATACGCATCGCACGCATATTTTGCAGAAGCTGAATCTGCATAGCGTGCCGGAGCTGATCCTTTACGCGGTGCGCAAGGGAATCATTTCCTGATTCGTTATTGCGTCACCGTCAAATTCGCCGCCTGGCTCGGAACTCCTCCCACCGTCACCACCACTGGCTGCACGCCGAGCGGCGTATTGGCCGGAACCACGTAGTTGATTTGCGTCACGCCGACCAAACCGCTCGGGATGCCGATGAAGGCGATGTTTGCGTTCTGGCTTCCTACTGCGACCGTCACCGGGAGCTGGGGCTTGGGAAGGTTGGCGGTCGGAGTGCCGGCAGCGGGCGTGGTTCCGTCCGCCAACGCGGGAGACACCTGCCCTTCGCCGGTAATAAAGAGCGTGGTGGTTTCGCCGCGCGCGGCGCTCGAAAATGGAGCGGCAGTTGAGCCGTTCGTCATGAAGATTCCAGGCGCCGCGGGCGCGATGACCAGGTTGTAATTGTTGGCGTTCAAATAAGGATTACCAACCACCAGCGTCGCGTTTCCAGGCTGAGTTTCATAGGGGATCTGGATATTCACCTGATTGGGCGAAACGTAATACAACGGCGTGCCCACCCCGTTCACCGAGGCCTCAAATCCAGCCAGATACTGCGGCAGTGGAATGACGCCTGCCGATTGCGCGAAATCTCCGAACGCGCTGCCATAAACGCTCACCAGCATCCCTGGAGCGTAGGACTGCTTGCCTGACGCCGCGTTGCTCGCGCCGCCAACCACGAGCGGCGTCTGTGGCCCTTCAAAAGGAACCGAGAGCGTCTCGGTCCATTGCCTGCCGCTCATATCCTCGCCTTTGAAGACGAAGACCACATTGGCCGGAACGGCCAGATTCGTCAGGCTGAAATCGGTAGAAGAGGAAACGGATCCATTCGCGGGGATGGTCGCCTTGCCAAAAACGCTCGCGACGTTATAACTCACGCCGTTGATGGTGACGCTGGTCAGCGTGGTGGTCACTCCGGCTTCTTCGGTCAGCGTCAGGATGAAGGGCCAGCTGCCGCTCTGCTCATAGACGGGATTGGCGGGATAGGGAGCACCAGCCACCATTTGGAGCAGCGAAGACACCACCGCGGACGCCGTCGGCGCCTGGCTGGTCCACTGGTGCACAAAATTGTAAGCGTCCACGGAACCGAGACCGCTGGCCCGGTCATATCCAGAACCCGCGCTGTATCCGAAGATGCCACTGGTGCAATTAGGCGAGCCGATGACGCACGGGACGCTGTTATTGCCGACCGTGAGATCGTGCAGCGCTCCAGTGGAATTTTGGGCCATCCGATACAGCGTCGGATTGATGTTGCCTAACCCCGCTTGTTGTTGAGCCCCGCTTGAGATCAGATATTCGTTCAGCAGAGTCACGATACCGGCCATGGTGGGCGCAGCAAACGAAGTGCCTCCGTAGATCTGCTGGGAGCCGCTGGTGTAAACGATGTATCCGTCGTGATCCGGCGAAGCAGAGATGGAGAGATCGGGAACATTACGAAAGCCATTGTTCGGAACGCCCGGCCCGCTTTGCCAGACGGGTTGCGGAAAATACAGGCTGGCGCCGCCGCCGCCCGCCGAAAGCCCGATGCCGAAGCCGGTGTCGTTCCAGACTTTTTCGGGAATATAGGATAGGGCTGAAGCGCTATTCGCGGTGTTGTTATTGCTCCAATATGAGCCGCTGCCTTCGTTAAACTCGGTGCCGCCCATCGCGGTTACTTCGGGGACGCTGCCTGGGGCGTCCACCGAGAGGCCGTTCTCGGCGATAAACGGGCTGGGGTCCAGGTCATCGCAATCCGCTGCTCCGGTGTCGCCGGACGCGGCCAGCCAGGTGATGCCTTCCGAGTTGGCTTGCTGCGCCATTTGGCGCTCACCGGGCAGATCGGCCAGATTCCCGTACTCGCAGAGACCGTAGCTCAGGCTGATGACGGGCGCATAGTCCTGGTCGACGGCGTCTTGCACAGACGTGAACACGTCGGGGGAATACACAAAAAAGATCATGGCATTTCGGGCCACCGCTCCGGACCACTCCACGTCCAGGTCGGCTTCCGGCAAATCGCTATCGCTGATGCCGGGATCGGCCTGGCCCGATACAAGAATCTTCTGGAGATTGATCGCCGGAAGATTGAAGGTGCTCCGAAATGTCTGAATGTCGGAAAGGTAAATGTCGGTCTGTCCGACCACAACCAGCTTCTGTCCGGTGCCGTCCAAGCCAGCGGTATAGAGCCGCGCGACGTCGTAGATGGTCGCAAAATCGTCCGGAGCGATGTGATGCTCCCCGTTTCCGGCGTTGTCCCGCGGCGGGGGTCCCATCCGTCTGCTGCGCGGCTTCAGCCGATAATTATTCAGACCGCGAAAGCTCAGCACAATCTCGGAGAGCGCCTCGGGAATGGAGGGGTCGGTCGAATTCGCGTAATGAACCTCGCCCTTCTCCAGATATTGGTGAATCTGGGTATCGAGCGCGTTTCCCAGCTGCTGGGCCGTGCCACTGAACTCGATCCAGGTGCGGCTCTGAGCCACGCGGTCCACCGTGAGGCCTTGCGCCGTGAGCCACGCGCTGATCTGGCTCACGTCATTTCGGCTCACACCGAAGCGCTCGGCATATTGTTCCGGCGTCAGCCATTTGTGGAAATCGGCCGAGGCCGGGTCGCGCTGAGCGGTCAGTAATTGTTCCAGAGAAGCCTGCTGGGCCGGAGAGGGCTTCAGGTAAATGGTCACACCCCGCATGGCGAACGACCGGGAGACCGCGCCCTGGTCGAACTCCGGCCGCGCATCAGAAGGCACTTGACCCGTCAATACAACGGTTCGCCGGCTGTCGATCCGGGCGCTGATGCGATCCGATTGCGCTTGAAGCGCGGCCGCCAGGAATATGCCGACGAATACAAAAATAGTAGATCGGAAGGAAGCGCGCATTGAGCGGGGATTTGATTTCGATAGACTAAACACGAATGCTGGGCGTCCGTAGCAGTGCCGTCATACTCGCGGTATTTGGCCTGGCCCCTCTGTTCACCGCGCAATCGCCTTCGCCTTTTTCCGGCCGATGGGACTTGACCATTATCACATCGAAGGGCGCGTACCCGGCGTGGATGGAATTTGCCGAGCCAACTGGAACGCCCGCCGTCCGTATGGTCGGCCGCACCGGCAGCGTGCATCCCGTGAAGAACGCGCAGGCCGACCAAACTCACTTGACGTTTGAAGACGGTGCATCGCATGCGATGTGGCAATTGACTGTTCAGAATCGAAAAATTACCGGGCAAGCTCCGGATGGTCAACTGATCGGAGTTCCCGCGCCTGCACTCAAGAATAAGGCGCCCACTGCCTGGGGCAGCCCTGCGCCGCTCTTCGATGGCCACGACCTTACCGGATGGTTGCCCGATAATCCCGCGGCAAACCATTGGACGGCCGCAAACGGCGAGTTGCAGCATACGCAAGCGGGCGCGAACATCCGCACCACGCGCAATTTTGGCGATTTTAAGTTGCATATCGAATACAACTGTCCTCCCGGCGGCAACAGCGGTGTCTATTTGCGGGGCCGCTACGAAGTACAGGTGGAGTATGAGCCGGCCGGCAAAAACGATTCGTTCCACAGCATGGGTTCGATCTACGGATTCATTCCTCCCGCCACCACGCTCGATCCGCGCCCCGGCCAGTGGGAATCCTACGACGTGACGCTGGTGGGCCGCACCGTCACCGTGGTTCGGGACGGCGTGCACATTATCGACAACGCGGAAATTCCAGGCATTACCGGCGGTGCGTTGGATAGTCGTGAAAGTGAGCCAGGGCCGATCTATTTGCAGGGCGACCATACGGGCGGATTGAAGTACCGCAACATCACGATCTCGGTGCCGCGACCATAAATTCGCTACAGTATGTCGACAGGCAGACAGGGTCAGATGGCCAGGCGGCGATTGAATCCGCAATCAGCCCTCTAAACAAAAGCAAATTCGAGGTCCAGCGAATATCGAACCGTTGGCGCAAGACTTGCCATTGGGAATGTCACTATGCAGAACGTCACTAAACAGAATATCTGCCGCGCGGCAGTTCTCTTTCTGATTGCAGGCTCCCTGGCCCTCGCTCAACAGGTTCTTACGCTCACTTCCGGTGCGCAGTTGCAGGGAAGATACGCCGGCGGGAAGGCTAACAACGTCGAGTTCATCGATCAGCAAGGAAGCCGGCACAAGATCGACATCTCGCAGATTCAAAGCCTGGTGTTCACCGGCCCATTGCCGCCGCCCATGGCTCCAGCCGGCGCCGTCGGTTACGATCCGAATTCTCCAGCACCCGGGCTCCGAGAGCGCGGCTACGTGGATTCGGACGCCGAACCGAAGGGGGGCTGGAGCCGCACCTCCACGGTTCCCGCAGGCACTGAAATCCCGGTGCGAACCATCGATAAAATCGATGTACGAAAGCCCGATCCGCGGCAACACTTTCTCGCGTCCATTGAGCGGGACGTGATGGATTCGGACGGCCGCGTCGCCATTCCACGAGGTGCATCCGCGCACCTGATTGCCCGCGACGTGGGAAACGGCGAGATCGCCATCGACCTGCGCTCGGCCAGCGTCGACGGCCGGCGCTACCTGCTGAACAGCATAAACATCACCGGCGTGCATACCCGTGATGGGCTTGGCGCCAACCAACGTACCGGCGCGTTTGTCGGAGGCGGAGCCCTTCTCGGCACGGTCCTGGGCGCGATCGCTGGTGGGGGTAGGGGCGCGGCCATCGGCGCTCTGGCGGGTGGTGCGGCGGGCGCGGGGACGCAAGTGCTGACGCGCGGTCCGAAATTAGACATCCCTTCAGAGACACTTCTCAGCTTCCGGCTGGACCAGCCCGTTTATCTTTATCAGTAGTGAGCGGCGCCGTTATTCCACGGTCAGCACTACCGGCTGCTCCACGATGGAAGACTTATTGGCCGACATAAACGCCAGATGGTACCGCCCGGGTTTGATGCGCGGCACCTGAAACTTGATCTTGTCCGCGGTGGTCTCCGTGACGGCAACTTTCGTGTCGTCTTTTCCGTCGGTAAGGTATACGTTAGCGGCGGTAGATTTATCCACGTTCTCGCAGCTTGCGTTGATAGTATCCCCGGTCTTGGCAGTATCCGGATCCACGGCCGTGCATCTAGGTCCTTGAAACGCTACCAGCGCCGCGGCCGGGGTCAGCAACAAGGCAATCAACCACGTTTTCATAGGGCGCCTCCAGTGGCGAGAATTATACACCTTGCCGTAAGCACAGGGGTGTCGTTGGGCAAATGGGTTAGGCAACGGATGCGCCGCGAGCGCCCTGCGGTTAGACTGGGAGCAGCATGCCGAACGTTGCCGAAACCTCCGTCGTTCCGCCGCCTCCATTAACAGTCCTGAGCGAAGAAGAGCGGATGTTCCAGGACACCATACGGCGCTTCGCGCGCGAACGCATCGCTCCTTATGTTCGGGAAATGGACGCCGCGGCCATCTTCCGCAAAGACCTGCTGGGCGAGATGTTCTCGCTCGGGCTGATGGGCATCGAGATTCCCGAGGAATACGGCGGGCAGGGTGGCAATTTCTTTCAGGCCGTGCTGGCGGTTGAGGCGCTGGCGGCCGTGGATCCTTCGGCGGCCGTCATCGTCGACGTACAGAACACCATCGCCAACAATGTGATCATCCGCTGGGGCACCCAGGACCAGAAGCGGCGCTATCTGCCGAAACTGGCAAGCGACATGGTGGCATCGTTTGCATTGTCCGAAGCGGGCTCCGGGTCAGACGCGTTCGCATTGGCAGCTCGCGCCACCAAGCGCGGCGACGAGTTTTTCATCACCGGCCGCAAACTTTGGATCACCAATGCGGGAGAGGCTGGCCTGTTCCTGGTGTTCGCGAATGCCAATCCGGAAGCGGGCCATCGCGGCATTACCTGTTTTTTGGTGGAGCGTGATTTTCCCGGATTTCAAGTGGGCAAAAAGGAAGACAAGCTCGGCATCCGCGCATCGTCAACGTGCGAACTCATTTTGGATGATTGCCGCGTCCCCGCGAGCAATGTGCTGGGCGAGGTGGGTAAGGGCTACAAGATCGCCATCGAGACCTTGAACGAAGGGCGCATCGCGATCGGCGCGCAGATGACAGGCCTGGCGCAAGGCGCGCTGGATCATGCCATAGGCTACGCCAAGCAGCGGCAGCAGTTCGGTAAGCCCATCGCCGAGTTTCAAGGTGTGCAGTTTGAGCTGGCGCAGATGGCGACGGAAGTGGAAGCGGCCCGGCTGCTGGTGTACAACGCAGCGCGGCTGCGTGACTCGGGACATCCTTACGTCACCGAGGCCGCCATGGCCAAGTACTTCGCATCGCAGGTGGCCGAGGACACGGCCTCACGCGCCGTGGAGATTTTCGGCGGCGTGGGTTTCACTAAGGACTTCCCGGTGGAAAAACTGTATCGCGACGCCAAAATCGGCCGGATCTACGAAGGCACGACGAACATTCAGAAGCTGACCATCGCCAAGCAGATTCTGGGATAAGCGACATTCCCTAATGGCCGTGGCTCGGTCAGGCGCCGCCTCAACAAGCGTTACACTAAGGACAAAGAGGCTCTATGCGTTTCGTCGTTACTTTTGCTCTGCTCACGGGCGCGGCGTTTGGCGCCACCCTAACCGATCCTGACCCATCCCAAATCGACAGCATCATCGCGAAGTTTGCGGCCAAGGAAGCCGCGTTCGCAAAGGCGAGGAGCAATTACACTTATCGCCAGACCGCCAAGGTGATGACGCTGGATGATGGCGGCGGCAGCACCGGCAAGTGGGAAGAGGTCACCGACATCATTTTTTCACCCGAGGGCGCGCGCATCGAAAAGGTGGCCTACGCGCCGCCTAACACGCTCACTGCGATCTCACTCGATCCGGGCGACATGCAGGATCTCCGCGAGGTGCAACCTTTTGTGCTGACCACCGAGGAAGTTCCGAAATATTACATTCGGTACCTCGGCCGGGAGCAACTGGATGAAATCTCCTGTTATACATTTGCCGTTAAGCCGAAGAAGATGGAATCGGGACAGCGCTATTTCGAGGGGATCGTCTGGGTGGATGATCGTGACTTGCAGATCGTGAAGAGCTACGGGCGCGGCGAAGGCGCGAAGCAGGGAGACCATCAATATGGCAAGTTCGAAACGTACCGCGAGCAGATTGACGGCAAATATTGGTTTCCTACTTACACCATCTCGAACGCCACGCTGCACTTCCGCGACAACGATCAACGCATCAAGATGACCGTCAAGTACGACGACTACAAGCAGTTCAAGAGCGACATCACTATCAAGTACGATGTCGACGATCCGTCCAAGACGCCAGCGCCGGACGCACCGCCGAAAAAACCATAACTGGACGCGTACCGATATTGCAGCGGATCGCGAAGCTCCCGATTGACGATCTTCTGCCGTCCATCCGCGAGGCGCTCCTTCGCTCGCCCAACCTGGTAATCGAAGCACCGCCTGGCGCTGGGAAGACCACGCGCGTACCGCCTGCATTACTCGCGATGGTGCCCGGACAGGTATTGGTGCTGGAGCCTCGCAGACTGGCCGCGCGATTGGCAGCCCGCCGCGTCGCACAGGAACTTGGTGAGAAGCTGGGCGAAACGGTCGGCTACCAGGTTCGCTTCGAAGAGATGGCGAGCGCGCGTACCAGGCTTCGATTCGTCACCGAAGGCATTCTCACCCGTCGTCTGATCTCCGATCCAATGCTGGCGGGCGTGGATGCAGTGGTGTTGGACGAGTTTCATGAGCGCCATTTGGAGACCGATCTCGCGATCGCCTTGTTGCACCGCTTGCAGCGCAGCAAGCGAGGGGATCTCGCGATCGTCGTGATGTCGGCCACGCTGGATGCCGCACCCATCGCGGCCTACCTGGGTAACTGCCCCATCCTTCGCTCCGAAGGCAGGTTGTTCGAGCTTTCCGTCGTGCATCAGCCTTACTCTGCGCTGCCGCTCGAAAAGCAGGTAGCCTCGGCGACCGAATCTCTCGTCACCGAATCGCCCATCGGCGACATCCTCGTATTCTTGCCTGGCGCAGCCGAGATCCGGCGCGCCGAGCGCGAGTACCGTCCGCTGGCGGATAAGCACGATCTGCTGCTGCTTCCGCTTTATGGCGACCTGTCGCCCGCCGAGCAGGATCGCGCCGTTTCCCCCGCCCCGCAACGCAAGGTGATCCTCTCCACCAATGTCGCCGAAAGCTCCATCACCGTGGAAGGCGTCACGGCCGTGATCGACAGCGGGCTGGCGCGCGTTGCGAGCGATTCGCCGTGGTCGGGATTGCCTACGCTCGAAGTGGCGCGCATCAGCAAAGCCTCGGCTACTCAGCGGGCGGGCCGCGCTGCACGTACGGCCCCGGGGCGCGTGATCCGGCTCTATACGCTCGAAGATTTTCATCGCCGCCGCGAGCAGGATCCGCCGGAGATCCAGCGGCGTGAGTTGTCGGAGCTGTGCCTCACCCTGCGGGCCATGGGAATCGGAAACCCGATCGATCTGGATTGGCTGGACGCGCCGCCATCGGCGGCCGTTGATCGTGCCGAGAGTTTGCTGGAACGGCTGGGCGCCGTCGGTCCGCGGGCTCGCGACATGGCGCGATACCCGCTGCATCCGCGTTTAGCGCGACTGGTGATGGACGCTCGCGAACGTGGCGCCGGCGAGGAGGGTTGCCGTGCAGCCGCGGTTCTCGGCTCCCGAAATCGGACGCCGTCCTGCGATTTGATGAACCTCGTCGATTCGCCATTCGATTCGGTCACCGAGCGCCACTTCCAACAGATTCGCCGCATCGTCCGCCCCGCGAAACCGCAGACGCACGATCCCCACGCGCTGGCCCTTGCGATGCTGACGGCATTTCCCGATCGCGTGGCGCGCCGTCGCAAGGATAATCAATTGCTCCTGGCTTCGGGAGGTTCGGCGGTGCTGGATTGCGAAGCTCGCGCCGAATTTCTGGTCGCTGTCGACATTGAAGATCGCAGCGAGAAAGCGTTGCCCCTGGTACGGCTCTACTGCGCCATCGAGCCCGCCTGGCTGCTCGACCTTTTTCCGAATCGGGTGACGGAACGCGCGGGCGTTGAATGGAATCGAAGTGCTGAGCGCGTGGAGGCGGTGAGTGCGCTGCTCTACGAAAACCTGGTGATCGAGGAGACGCGCAGCGGTGCGCCTGATCCCGAAAAGGCCGCGGTATTGCTTGCGGAGCGAGCGCTGGACGCAGGCGTGGAAGGCTTTGTCGACCGTGACGAACTCGATCAATTCCTGGCACGCGTTGCGTTCGCGTCGGAACATGCGTCGATCGCCAAGCTCGGCGCCAAACTTGATATTGATGGGGCCTTCCGTGAAATCTGCTGTGGCTTGAAGAGCTTCGCCGAGTTGAAGAGCGCCGCGGCCTCGCTGATACCTCAACTTGAGCAGCGCGCCGGGGCGAGACTGCTGAACGAAACTGCCCCCACGCGCATTCGCCTGCCCAATGGCCGTCAGACGAAAATCAACTATGAATCCGGCAAGCCGCCCTGGATCGCCTCACGCCTCCAGGATTTCTTCGGGCTGAGCGAGACGCCGCGCATCGCGAACGGAAAGGTAGCTCTAGTGGTGCATTTGCTGGCGCCGAACAAGCGTCCCGTACAAACCACCACGGACCTGGCCGGCTTCTGGCAGCGCCTCTATCCGCAAGTGCGGCGTGAGTTGAGCCGCCGCTATCCCAAGCACGCCTGGCCGGAGAATCCCTACGCGGCCCGCGTAGACTAAAAGCTATGCGGCGCGCGATTGCAGCACTGTTCTTGTTCGGGATTTCGTTCGGCTATGTCGAAGCCGCCGTCGTGGTCTATCTTCGGGCTATCTACGATCCCGTCCGGGCGCGCCTGCATCCGGAACGCGGCCCTCACGATTTGTTTCCGCTGATCACGCCGCAGGAACTCGCCGACGCCGGCCCCGATAACCCGCGCCGTCTTGTAATCGAGATTGGACGCGAAGCCGCAACCATGGTCATGCTGGGCGCTGTGGCGCTGGCTGTGGCAAGCAATCTGCATCAATGGATCGCGGCCTTCGCCATCGCGTTCGGAGTCTGGGATATCTGCTTCTATGCATTCCTGAAGCTGATGATTCATTGGCCCGAATCGCTCAGCACCTGGGATATTTTGTTTCTGATTCCCCTGCCCTGGGTGGGTCCCGTTTGGGCGCCCGTGCTGGTGGCATGTTCGATGATCGTGTGCGGCCTGATCTCTTTCGGAGCGGGCGGGATTCGCGGCCGGCTCCCGCATTGGAGCGGAGTTTTGGCCGGTGCGGTGGTCATCATCGTGGCATTCGTATGGGACTTCCGCAACACCAGCGCCGGCGGGCTTCCGAACCCGTTCAACTGGCCGCTGTTCCTGCTCGGCGAAGCCGTCGGACTCAGCGCGTTCCTGGCCGCGGCGTTCGCGCGAGATCCCGGCAACGCGGTATAACATCAGCATGTCATCCAAGACGCAGGCGATCATAGTATCGGCTCTCTCCATCGGCATTCTCGTCGCTCAACCACGCACTTTCCCCCAGCCTCCGCCTCCCAAAGATGTCACCATCACCGCGATTCCCGGCATCATTGACGCCGGCGCAACATGGAAGCTGGTATGGCAGGGCGATTCGAACGCCGATGGCATCGTCGGTTACAAGAACGGTCTGCTATTCGCGCAGGAACAAACCAATCACGTAAACATGCTCGACAAGAACGACAAGTTTTCCGTCTTCCTGTCGAATGGCCACGGCCCAGGCGCGGTCACCATCGGTCCGAAAGGCGTCATCATCGTGGACGAGCGCACTTGCAGCGATCCGGGCGGCCACCTGGGCGCCAAGCCGCAGGATTGCAAAGAGCCCACAGGCGTCGCCGCTCTGACACCCCAACGCAAGGTTCTCGCCGATAGTTTCATGGGCATGCCACTCGGCCGCGTCAATGACCTGATCGCCGACAAGAAGGGCGGCGTCTATTTCACCACCGGCACCGGCAGCGGCGTGTTCTACATCACTCCCAAAGGCGACGTGATCGGCATCGGCGAGAAGATCCGCAGCAACGGTATCAACCTCAGCCCGGATGAGAAGACGCTGTACGTCACCAACGGTCCAGTGATCATGGCCTATGACGTTCAGCCGGATGGGTCCGTCAAAAATCAACGGGAGTGGGGCAAATTCGAAGGCGGTGGAAACGGCGATGGCATGGCGATCGACGCAACCGGCCGCGTCTTTGATACAGACACCGCGCACAGCGCCATCCAGGTGTTCAGTCCGGAAGGCAAATATCTCGGCATGATTCCGACACCGCGCACCGCCATCAGCGTGGCATTCTCCGGCCCCGGCAAGAAGACTTTATACGCGGCAATGCTCGGCGCGCAGGACGCTAACGGCCAAGAGATCAAGACTGCCGACGGCGTAAGAAACACCGCAATGAGCGTCTACAAAATTCAAACGCTGACGAAAGGCTTCGAAGGCCGGGCGAAGTAGATCACCTACTCACAGAGGTGGCTCGGTAACGTAAAATTCCCCTATGCGCTCGATCGCTATCACCCTCGCATCCGCGACACTCCTTCTCGCCGCAGACGTTGCCCAGGAAGGCGCGCGCTGGTGGTCACACATTCAAGTTCTGGCCGACGACAACATGGAAGGCCGCAACACCGGCAGCGAGGGGCATCGCCGCGCGGCCCAGTTCGTTGCCGGTGAATTCGAGCGCGCCGGACTCAAGCCCGCAGGCACGTCGGGTTATTTTCAGACCGTAAAGCTGGACGTCCGCTCCATCGACGAGCCAGCTTCCAATCTCGCACTGGTACGCGACGGAAAGGCCACGCCGCTGACGCTGGGTGAGGATGCATCGTTCAGCTTGCGCGCCGACCTTGCATCGCACGTCGACGCTCCGGCCGTATTCGTCGGCCACGGCCTGGTCATTCCCGAGATGCATATCGACGAGCTGGCCGGCCTGGATCTGAAAGGCAAGATCGCGGTATTCATCAACGGCGGTCCGTCTTCGATTCCTAGCGCGGTGAAGGCGCACTACTCGTCGGCCGGCGAGCGCTGGAAGGCGTTCCAGAAGGCCGGCGTCATCGGCATGGCGGCGATTCCGAATCCCAGGTCGATGGATGTTCCGTGGGAACGCGCGAGGTTGGCGCGACTGAACCCAACCATGAGCCCGAGCGACAAACGGCTGGTTGATTCTGAGGGCATCCAGTTTTTGATTAACGTGAATCCAGCGAACGCGGAGAAGATTTTTGCTGCGTCCGGACATACCTTCGCAGAGATGCTGGCGCTCGCCGACGCCGATAAGCCTTTGCCGACCTTCCCGCTGAAGGTGGACTTTCGCGCCAACGTTAAGCTGGGCCATTCCACCGTGGAATCGCCTAACGTGGTAGCGCTGCGCCCCGGAAGCGATCCGAAACTGAAGAGCGAATACGTCATCTTTAGCGCCCACCTGGATCATTTGGGTGTCGGCCAGCCCATCAGCGGAGACCGCATCTACAACGGCGCCATGGACGACGCTTCGGGCGTTGCCTCGCTCATCGAGATCGCAACCATGATGAAGGAGCAGGATCTGCATCTAAAACGCAGCGTACTTTTCATCGCGGTCACCGGCGAGGAGAAGGGTGAGCTAGGCTCCGGCTTTTTCGCGGCTTATCCCACTGTCCCGAAGAAAAGCATCGTCGCGGACATCAACATGGATATGTACCTGCCGCTCTTCCCGTTGAAGTATCTGGAGGTGCAGGGCCTCGCTGAATCCACGCTCGGCAACGATATTCGCGCCGCGTGCGAAAAGGCGCGAGTGGAGGTGCAAGCCGATAAGGAGCCGGATCGCAATCTGTTCATCCGCAGCGATCAGTATAGTTTCATCAAACAAGGGGTCCCGGCGCTCGCGTTCAAGTTCGGCTACATCCCGGGATCGGCGCAAGAAAAGGTTGCCAAGGATTGGCTGAAGAACCGCTATCACGCGCCTTCGGACGATCTGAACCAGCCCGTCGACAAAGCAGCGGCGGCTGAGTTCAACCGCATCCTGCTGGACGTGGGCGTGCGCGTGGCAGATGCGGCCGACCGTCCGCACTGGAGCGACAACAGCTTTTTCAAACGCTTCGCCGTCGCTGAATAGCTTCATGTCGAATAAGTTCATGTCGAACAAGTTCACACCGGCTCAGCGCGGAAGACGATATACTTTGTGAGGAGCGCGCAGCGCGGGACGCGCTCGCCATGGATCGAAACTAATCGCGGCCCGCTGCGTTGTGCGCGATGATAACTGAGGAGATTTGCAATGCCTGACGAAACAAATGATTCCAAAAACACTGAATCCCGCGACGTTGCGCGGCGCGACTTCATGGTGTCCGTGGCGGCCGGCCTGGCCGTTGCCGGTTCGGCTGCGGGAGCCTCGGTGGTTGAAACCGAGGTCGAAATCAAGACGCCCGATGGCACATGCGATGCCGCTTTTATTCACCCATCCGGTGGTTCCCATCCCGGCGTTCTGATCTGGCCCGACGCTTTCGGATTGCGGCCTTCCATGCGCGAGATGGCCAAGCGTCTCGCCGCGCAGGGATATTCGGTACTGGTGCCCAATCCGTTTTATCGCATGGGCAAGGCTCCTTTCTTCACCGATGCTTCGACCGTCGATTTCGCCAAGGAGAGGGGCAAGATCGGCCCGCTGATGGGCTCGGTGACCGCGGACGGCAACGCCGAGAAAGATGCTATCGCCTACATCGCTTTTCTGGACGAACAAAAACAAGTCAACAAATCGAAGAAGATCGGCACCCAGGGCTATTGCATGGGCGGAGCGTTGGTGGTGAGAACCGCAGCCACGGTTCCCGATCGCGTGGGCGCCGGCGCATCGTTCCATGGCGGCGGCCTGGTAACCGACAAGCCGAATAGTCCGCATCTGCTCGCGCCGAAGATCAAAGCCAAAATGTATTTTGGTATCGCGATGAGCGACGATAAGCAGCAACCGGACGCCAAGGACAAACTCAAGGAAGCGTTCATGGCCGCGAACAATCCCGCCGAGATCGAAGTATACGGCGACGCGTATCATGGCTGGTGCGTGACGGACATGCCCAAACAGGCCGATGGCGCACCCACCTACAACAAGCCGGACGCCGAGAAAGCTTGGGCCAAGCTGACGACGTTGTATAAGGGCTCGCTCGCCTAGGTTTGCGAGCGTCAGGTTCCTCGCGCTTGGGCTAGACTTGAAAAGACCCCCGACGAGCGAGAGCGAACTTGTCCGCTGAACAATTCGAAGCCGATTTCGGAGCGAGTGACGGGCGCGATCTAACCAACGAACCTTCCCCGCGCGCGGAGGACATCGAGACTCCGTTCTTCACGCGCACCCTCGGACACGTGGACTCGATCGCCGGCACGGTGATCGGTCCCTATCACCTGCTGCAGCTGCTCGGACACGGCGGCATGGGCGAAGTGTGGCTGGCCGATCAGAAGGAGCCCGTTCGGCGCCGTGTAGCGATCAAGTTAGTCAAAGCGGGCATGGACACGCGCGAAGTGGTGGCTCGCTTCGAATCCGAGCGGCAGGCGCTGGCACTGATGGATCACCCGGCCATCGCCAAGGTCTTCGATGCCGGCTCCACGCCGGAAGGCCGCCCGTACTTCGTGATGGAGTACGTCAGCGGCATTTCCATCACCAGATATTGCGACAAACACAAGCTCACTGTACGCCAGAGGCTGGAACTGTTTGTGCGGGTGTGTGAAGGTGTGCAGCATGCGCACCAGAAGGCGATCCTGCATCGCGATCTGAAGCCTTCCAACCTTCTGGTCGGGGAGATCGACGGCACACCGGCGCCGCGGATTATCGATTTCGGCGTGGCCAAGGCAACCGCGCAAGGGCTCACCGCCGACACATTGTTCACGCGCGTGGGAACCATCGTCGGAACGCCGGGCTACATGAGTCCGGAGCAAGCCGACTCGGCGGGAGCGGATGTCGACACGCGCACCGACGTGTACTCGCTGGGCGTCATTCTGTACGAGTTGTTAGTAGGCGCGCTGCCCTTGGATTTCAGTACCACGCCTCTCGATCAGGTTCAGCAGAAACTGCGCGACGAAGACGCTCCCCGGCCGAGCACCAAGCTGCGTGCGATCACGGAAAAGTCCCGGGTTACGGCCCAGAACCGCGCCGCGGACGGTCCCACGCTGGCGCGGCAGCTGCGCGGCGATCTGGACGCCATCACCCTGAAAGCGCTGGAAAAAGATCGCACGCGGCGTTATGCCACGCCATCCGAGTTAGCCGACGACATCGGAAGATACCTGCGGAATGAGCCGGTGCGCGCCCGTGCCGCCGGCGCCGCATATCGGGCTCGCAAGTATGTTCGACGCCATCGCGTGGCCGTCGGAGTGATCGCCACCGCCGCCGCTTTACTGGTCGCTTTTGCAGTCGCGCAAACGCTCGAATTGCGCCGCACCAGGCGCGAGCGCGATCGCGCGGATCGCGTGACGCAGTTCATGACCGACATGTTCAAGGTATCGGACCCAAGCGAGGCGCGCGGCAATGATATCCGCGCTCGCGAGATCCTGGACAAAGCATCCAAGGAGATCGATACAAGTTTAGAGAAGGACCCGGAACTGCAAGCCAAGATGATGGACGTGATGGGCAACGTCTATGTGAGCCTGGGGCTTCTTAACAAAGGCGAGCAGTTATTGCGACGCACCGTGGAGATCCGGCAGCGGGCGCTCGGTCCTCACCATCCGGACACGTTGCAATCCATGTACGATCTGTCGGGCGCGATGGACGACAGCAGCCAGTACGCCGACGCGGAGAAGATGGCACGCCAGGCACTGGAAGGCCGCCGGAAAGAACTCGGGCCGGCCCATCTCGATACGCTATACGCCAGCGTGCGGCTGGCCTTGATCTTGCAGAATGAGGGGCGCTATCCGGAAGCCGAAAAGTTGGACCGCGACGTTTTGGCAATCGCGCGGAAAGCTTCAGGACCTCGTGGAGAACAGCTGTACAGGAACAGTTTGCAGAATCTCGCGATTGTTTCCGCGTACCAGGGTAAATACGCGGATGCGGAGCAGGCGTTTCGTGAGAGCCTGGAGCTTGACCGCCGGAGGGTGGGGCCCGACCATCCGGACGCCATGGCCGACGTTAGTAACCTCGCTGCCACGCTGCTTTATGAGCACCATTATCCAGAGGCTGAGAAACTCTACCGCGATCTGCTTCCGAACTTGCGACGCGTTTTAGGCCCCGAACACCCGCGCACCCTGCTGTCGGCGGGAAATTTGGCCCTGGTGTTGCACGACGAGCATCGGGAACCAGAGGCCGAACAAGTATTTCGCGAGACACTCGAAATCAAGCGCAAGAAACTTGGCCCCGAACATCGTTCCACTCTTGTCACCATGGGAAATCTCGCCGAGGTGCTCACCTCGGAACACAAGTACGCCGAGGCCGAACAACTGGCTCGCCAGACTTTGGAAGCGGAAAAGCGAACTCTGGGCCCGGATCACACCGATACGCTCGCCACTATGACGGCTCTGGGTGAACTGTTGAAGGACGAGAAACGATATCCGGAAGCGGAAGCGCTCTATCAGCAAACGCTGGATGGTTTGCGCCGCTCGGTCGGCCTCAATCATCCCAGTATGGCTGGCACCGCTTATGACCTGGGCGCCGTCTTCGCGCTGGACGGCAAACGCGACGCAGCGTTTCAAAACTTGACCTTCGCGGCTGAGCACGCGCTATCGGACGATCTGCGTAAGGGAATCGAAAAGGACGGCGATCTGAGCGGACTGCACGGCGATGCGCGCTTTGCGTCGCTGGTCGCCGCGGCAAAGCAAAAGCCCAAATAGCCCGGGCGTAGCTCTAAGGCGTTGGAAGCGCCTTCTGATAGAAGTCCGCCATCGCTCCGTGCAGGTTGTCCAGGCAATTTTGCTTGGTGTACAACATGTGGCCGGCGTCGCAATACGTCAGGCTGATGTGATTGCTCAGCCCGGGATCCAGGCCAATATGATTCACCGTGTACTCAGTGGCGAAAAACGGCGTCGCCAGGTCGTAATACCCGTTCGCGATCATCACCTTCAGGTTCGGATTCTGCGTCATGGCCTGGCGCAGCATTTCCGCCACGTTCACGTAGCGGTTTTGGAAATGCTCATAACTCCACGGCTGCACCTTATCCGTCAACACTTGATACGGTGCGTCGCTTTCGTACTTCAATTCCGTGCGGACATAATCGTTAAACATCGCCGTGAAGATCCCTTGCACGGAAGCATAGCTCGGATCATACTCCGGCGAGTCACCGGCAGCATCGATGTCCTCGCCTTTGAGCCGGCTGTCGTAGCGCCCCACCGTCTTGCGCTCGTCGCGCAGCAGCTCCTTGGTGAATCGGGCTTCCGGCACGCGCAGGTTGGATTCTTCAATGTACTTCTCCGGTAATCCCGTTAAGCGGGCTAATTCGCGCACCACGTTCGTACGGTCGGCGGACGTCACCTTATCGCCCTTCATCAGCGCGGCGCTGTATTCGTTGCCTGCGAATCGCCGCGATTCACCGAGCGCTTTCTCCAGATCTGCCTGCAGATCTTTCGGGAGTTTCTTGTGGTACCAGGCGGCAGCCGTGTAGCTCGGCAAGAATAAAGCGTAGGGCAGATCGTTGCCACGCGCAAATGCGATGGTTTCAAAATTGAGCACCGAAGAAATCAATGTGATGCCGTTCAAATAGATTCCGTGTTTGTCCAGCAAGTACTCGGAAAGCGCCGCGGACCGCGTTGTGCCGTAGCTTTCGCCGGCGAGAAACTTCGGCGACCCCCAGCGATCGGCCCGTGTGAGATAAAGCCTGATGAACTCGCTCACCGATTCCAAATCGCCGTCGAACCCGTGGAATTGCGCTTCTTTTTCGCCGGGCGCCGCGCGGCTGAACCCGGTGGTCACGGGATCGATAAAAACCAGGTCAGTGAATTCGAGCGCAGTGTCCTGATTGTCCACCAGCCGATAAGGCGGCTTGGGCTGTTCGCCTTCCGCGCCCATATCCACGCGCTTGGGCCCTAGCGCTCCCATATGCAACCACACCGACGAGGATCCCGGCCCGCCATTAAACGCGAATGTAATCGGCCGTTTTCGAGCATCCTGCACGTCGTCGCGGGTGTAGGCCACATAGAACATGCTGGCCCAAGGCTTGTCGTCCTTCTTCAGAATCAGCGTGCCGGCCGTAGCAGTGTAGGCCAGCGCTTTTCCATTGATCTGAATGGAGTGCTTGGTCTTGGAACTTGTTTCGACGGGAGGCGTAGCCGGCGGTGCAGTGGGCTCCGTCGCGGCGGCCGGGGGCTTGGGATGCTCCTGCGCATGGAGTACCGGAATTATCGACAAAATGGCAATGGCAGCGAGCTTCACGAATCAGTCCTTGTGTTCATGGTAACTTGAATCCAAAGCCTTCCCATGCTTTTGCCCTTCCTGCACAAAATCGCCGCCGGCGAAGATCTGTCTGCCGTCGAAGCTCGCGACGCGATGCTCGCCGTTCTGAGCGGCGCGTCCACCACGCCGCAGATTTCCGCGTTTCTGATGGGCTTGCACATGAAAGGCGAGACGGCGGACGAACTGCTCGGTTTCGCACGGGCCATGCGTGAGAAGACCACTCGAATCGACGCTTGCCTGGGTGATCCACAACCTTTGCTCGATACTTGCGGCACCGGTGGCGGCGCCGTGCCGACGTTCAATATCTCGACCGTTGCCGCGTTCGTAGTGGCGGGAGCCGGTGCGCGCGTGGCCAAGCACGGCAATCGATCCTTTTCCACGCAATGCGGCAGCGCGGATGTTCTGGAACATTTGGGCATTCAAGTGTCGCAGCCGCCGGAGCGAGTGGCCCATGCCATCCGCGAAATCGGAATTGGATTCCTCTTCGCTCCCGAGCTTCATCCGGCCATGAAGCACGCCCAACCCGCGCGGATGGAGCTGAAGATGCGCACCGTCTTCAACCTGCTTGGGCCGCTCACCAATCCAGCCGGGGCCACGCGGCAACTGATCGGCGCGCCTTCTGCGCACGCAGCCGAGTTGCTGGCCAATGCACTGTCCGGGCTGGGGCCGGAACGCGCTTTTGTAGTGCATGGCGACGGTCTAGACGAAGTCACCACCGCGGGAACCACTCTGGTATTCGAAATCAGGGGTTCGGACGTACACTCGTTCCAGTGGACGCCCGCCGATTTTGGTGTCGAACAAGCCGACATCGCGCACCTCCATGGCGGAGATCCTGCGCGCAATGCTCGAATCGCGACGGCGGTCTTGAACGGCCAGGCGGGACCGCAGCGAGACATCGTACTCGTAAACAGCGCCGCTGCACTGCTGGTATCGGGGCTCGCCGATAGCCCGCTCCATGCCATGAAACGCGCCGCGCAATCCATCGATTCCGGAGCAGCCCGCTCAAAGCTCGAAAAGCTCGCGGAGTTCAGCCGGAGTTGTCCGGGGGATTAAGAACGTAGTCGGCCAGCTCCAGCATATTGTCCACCAGCAGATCCGGCGGCTCGTCCACAAACGTTTCCGGCTGAAACCCGTACGATACACCGCAAGCTCTCACACTGGCGTTGCGCGCGGTCCGAATGTCGACATAGCTGTCGCCCACCATCATGGTGCGCTTGCGAGACGCGCCGCTCTCGCCGAGCAGTGTTTCGATGCCGACGGGATCGGGCTTCTTTTGCTCGAAACTGTTCCCTCCGTAGACCTGGAAGAAGTGTTTCGTCAGACCCAAGCCCTCCACAATGGAGCGGCTGAACCGCACTGGCTTGTTGGTGAGCACCGCCATCTTCGATCCACCCGCCAGCAACCTGTCCAACGCCTCGCGCACGCCGGGGTAGAGCCGGGTATTATCCAGCATGTGCGCGCGATAATAGCTCAGGAAATATTCGAGCGCCCGCGCGACGTCGGCATCGCTCGCCTCAGGCCCCAGCGCCCGCCGCATTAGGACCGGGGCGCCGTTGCCGACATACGACGACACCAGCTCTTCGGAAATCGGTTCCAGATTCATCAGCCCGCGCGCGGCGTTGACGGAATGCACCAGGTCGAGCTTGGAATCAATCAGTGTTCCATCCAGATCGAAAATCAGCAGGTTCATTCGTGCCGGAGCCCTTCCGGCTTACGCGTGTTGTGCGCGGACCAAACCGCCTTCACTTTGTCCTTGGTGGCGTAAAATTGATCTTTGATTTCGTGAGGCGTCAGCGCCGCCAATACGTCAGAAACATCGATCACGTAGGGCAGGAACTTGGAATCCACCACTGAGGGCGGGGGTGGTGACGGCGAGAACGCTAGCAGCACGGTTACCATCGCGGCTGCAATCACGAAGCCCCGCACTATTCCACAGGCGCCTCCCAGCAGCCGGTCCAGCCACGACAGGCCCACCCATTTGAAAAACTTCGCCAGGATGCGGCCGACTATGGCTCCCAGGATCAGCACCGCAAACAGGATCACGAAGAAGCCGATCAGATTGGCGATCGCGCGCGAGCTAACGTAATCGATCACGTACCCGGCCACAATGCCATAGAACCAGAAGCCTGAAAACATCCCGACGATCAACGCCGCAAAACCCACGCCCACACGCGCAAATCCGGACGCCAGGCCGGACAGCACCGAAGTGCCGATCACCAGGATCAAAACCAGATCGATCCAATTCAAGATGACTCTCCGGTCTTCACAGCGATCTCCCGGTCAGCACGCGATACGCCTCGCGATATTTCTCACTGGTCCGATCCATCACGTCGGGCGGCAAGGCCGGCGCCGGAGGGCGTTTGTCCCAATGAATGGATTCCAGATAATCCCGCACGTATTGTTTGTCGAACGACGGTTGCGGCCCGCCCGGTTGATAGCTCGCGCGTGGCCAAAAACGCGAGGAATCAGGCGTCAACACTTCGTCGGCCAGCACCAGCCGATCGCCGTCGAATCCAAATTCGAACTTCGTATCGGCGATGATGATTCCCCGCGTCCCGGCATACTCGGAGGCGCGTTTATAAATTCCTAGCGTCAGATCGCGGAGCTGGGACGCCAAGGGCTCACCGATTTGCCCCGCCACCGTTGCAAACGATATGTTCTCGTCGTGTCCGGATTGCGCCTTGGATGCGGGCGTGAAGATGGGCTCGGGGATTTGGTCGCTCTCGCGCAGTCCCGCCGGCAGCTCAATCCCGCAGATGCGCCCCTCGCGCCGGTAGTCCTTCCATCCGGATCCTGAAACATAACCGCGCGCCACGCACTCCACCTCAACCATCCTGGCTCGGTGAACCAACATAGACCGGCCTTCCAGTTGATCCCGATAGGGGTGGAATTCGCGCGGATAGTCGCTGACATTGGCCGAGATGAAGTGGTTGGGAACGATGTCGCGCAACTGTTCCAGCCAGAACAGCGTCAGCGCGGTCAGCACCCGGCCCTTATCGGGGATGGGCGTCGGCAAGACGTAATCGAATGCCGACAGCCGATCGGTTGCCACGATCACCAGGTATTCGCCGGCCGAATAAACGTCGCGCACTTTGCCGCGCGCGTAGCGTTCCACGCCCGCGAGGTTGGTTTCAAAGATGGGAGCCAATATCTACTGGTATCACGACGGCGTAAGTTTTTCCACGTTACCCGTTTGTGTCCCACCTGCTATCAGCAGCTTATGAACGGAGTACCGCGTGCAGTGATTGGTCTACGAAGGAGAACTTTTACCCTATGAATTGGGACAGAATTGAAGGCAATTGGAAACAGATGAAGGGCAAAGCTCGCGAACAGTTCGGCAAGCTTACCGACAGTGACTGGGACCAGATCGCCGGAAAGAAAGACCAGTTAGTGGGCCGCATCCAGGAACGCTACGGCATCTCCAAGGATGAAGCGCAGAAGCAAGCTGACGAGTGGGCCCGAGCACAATCCGATGCCGCGCATCAGGAACCGTACAAAGAAACAGTGAAGCGCTAGACAAGTAAAACGGATCCCTCCCGGATCCCCAAAAGAGCCGCCTCTCCGCACATTTTCGTGGGGAAGGCGGCTTTTTACTTATACTATGTAAGTTGCGTCTCTCCATCCTGATCCCTGTTTACAACGAACGAACCATGGTAGAGCGAAGCCTCGCCCAGGTTTTGAACGCGCCGCTGCCGGAAAACCTCGAGCGGGAGCTGATCATCGTCGACGACTGCTCCACCGATGGCACCTCGGAAATCTTAGATCGTCTGGCCGCCGCGGAGCCTTCCATCCGGCTGTTTCGCAAGAAGGTGAATGAGGGCAAGGGCGCCGCGGTCCGCACCGCGATTCGGGAAGCGCAAGGCGATTTCTGCCTGGTTCAGGACGCCGATCTGGAATACGATCCGTCTGAATACCCTACGCTGCTGCGCCCCTTACTAAGCGGCCATGCCGACGCAGTGTTCGGTTCGCGTTATCTGGTCCGCGAACAAACCCGCATCCTGCCATTCTGGCACTCGATGATCAACAAGACCTTGACGCTGCTCTCCAACATGTTCTGCAATTTGAATCTCACCGACATGGAGACCTGCTACAAAGTCTTCCGCACGGATCTGCTCAAGAGCATCCCCATCCGCTCCGACCGTTTCGGCTTCGAGCCTGAGATCACCATGAAATGCGCCAAACGGAAGCTGCGCATTTACGAAGTCCCCATCAGCTATCACGGCCGCACTTACGAAGAGGGCAAGAAGATCGGATGGAAGGACGGTGTGAAGGCCCTGGGCGTGATTTTCCGCTTCTGGCTGATCGACGATCTGTACACCGAACCCTACGGGCGCGCCTTCCTGAACAACCTCACCGGCACGCCGCAATATTTGAACTGGCTGGCGCGCGTATTGCGGCCCAACCTGGGCGACACGGTCCTCGAACTGGGCTCGGGCATCGGAAACGTTGCCAGCCATCTGATGGGCCGCCGGCTGCACTACGTGGCCGCCGAAAAAGATCCGCTCTACTTGCATGCGCTGCGCAATCGATTCCTGCGAACGCCCAACGTGGAAGTGCTGCAATTGGATCCGGAGTGCCCCGCCGATTATGAGCGCGCCGGCGGGCCCTTCGATACAGTCTTGTGCGTGAATGTTTTGGAGTATGTGGAAGATCCTGTCACGGTAGTCCGCTCGGCGGCTACTGCGCTAAAGCCCGGCGGATCGTTGATTGTCCTGGTGCCTCAAAGCCCGTCGCTTTTCGCCACCCTCGACAAGGCATTGGGACATCGCCGCCGCTTCACCGAGGCGCAGTTGCGCGCACTTCTGGAACAGAACGGTTTTTCCATGCAGGCCATGCACCAATTGAACAAGATCGGCACCGTAGGCTGGTGGTTATTCGGCAACGTCCTGCGTCGAAAACGGATCAGCAAAGTGATGCTGAAGATCTTCGACAAGACCGTGTGGTTTTGGCGGCACTTCGATCGCGTGCTGCCATGGCCCGGTTTGACGCTTGTCGCCGTCGCCACCAAACAGGCCGATTAAAATCCCCGATTGGAATCCCCATATGACACGTTACGTCGTAACCGGCGGTGCTGGCTTTATCGGCTCAGGACTGGTGCGCGCGTTGCTCGCCCGCGGTGACAGCCAGGTGCGTGTGATCGATAACCTGCTCACAGGTCATGAGGCAAACCTCGCGGAAGTTCGTTCGCGGATTGAATGGGACCGCTCCGACATTCGCGACGCGGCCGCGATGCTCGCCGCCATTCAAGGCGCCGACGTGGTGTTTCACCTGGCCGCCATTCCTTCGGTTCCGCGTTCCATCAACGATCCGGTTCCTTCGCATGAAGTAAACATCGATGGCGCCTTCAACGTGCTGCGCGCGTGTGTGGAGGCCAAGGTTCGCCGGGTGGTCTACGCGGCTTCTTCATCCGCCTATGGCGACACGGCCGTGCTTCCGAAAGTGGAGAGTATGCTGCCGCGCCCCAAGTCTCCTTACGCGGTCCAGAAGCTCCTGGGCGAACACTATGCCAGCGTGTTTCATTCGTGCTTCGGATTGGAAACCGTCGCGCTGCGCTTCTTCAATGTTTATGGTGAGCGGCAGGACCCGACCAGTCCCTACTCGGGCGTGCTGTCGCTGTTCATGAAAGCCCTGATTGAGCGCTCGGAGCCCACCATCTTCGGCGACGGGGAACAGACTCGCGACTTCACTTACGTCGAGGACGTGGCCGCGCTGTGTGTGAAGGCATCCGCCGCGCCGGGCGTCGCCGGCAACATGTACAATGCCGGCAACGGGAACCGGTATTCACTTAACTATATTTGGGACCTGCTGCAAAAGATCGAGGGGATCACTTTGCCCGCGCTCCATGGCCCTCCGCGCGCGGGTGATGTACACGATTCGCAAGCCGACACCACACTCGCCCGTCACGACCTGGGCCACGATCCGCAGTTTTCGATCGAGGAAGGTCTGCGCAGGACGCTGGCCTGGTATCGTGCCCAATAAGTATCGCGCCCAATAAAACGCCGTGCTCGATATCATCCGCGACACCATTCGGAGAATACCGAAGGGCAAGGTATCCACTTATGGCGACGTCGCGCGCGCCGCGGGCTTCCCCGGTTGCGCTCGCCAGGTGGTCTGGGCGCTGCGCGGTTCATCGCGCGGGCTACCGTGGCATCGCGTGGTGGGAGCCAAAGGAAAAATCTCGCTGCCGGGCGAAAACGGCCTGGAACAACGCTTCAGGCTGGAAGCTGAAGGCGTGGTGTTCCACGGTTCGCGGGTGTGGATGGAAGAGCATCAACACGAATTCGCCTCAACATCTGGACAAGACTCGCCAGTGCAGAAACGTCGCAAGAAGGTATCCTGAAAATATGCCGTTGCCTCGCATGCTGCCCGTGCGCCAGCATTTTCCCGATCGATCCATCACTGACGTTCGCGCCGAGGCTTTGCGGCAACTCAGCGGGCGTGAATTCGGATCGCGCGTTCGAGCCGGATCCCGTATCGCCATCGGCGTCGGCAGCCGGGGCATCTCAAATATAGCCACCATCACGCGCGCGGCCGTGGATTATTGGAAATCGCAAGGCTCGCGCCCGTTCATCTTCCCCGCCATGGGCAGCCACGGCGGCGCCACCGCCGAAGGCCAGGCCGATGTGCTCGCGCACTATGGCATTCATGAAGCCACCATGGAGTGTCCGGTGGTTAGCTCCCTGGATGTGGTTTCCACCGGCCGCACTCCGGAAGGCATCGAGACCTTCATGGACCGCACGGCGTTTGAGAGCGACGGCGTCATGGTGATTGGCCGCGTCAAATGGCACACAGATTTCTCGGGCAAACTCGAAAGCGGCCTGTTCAAGATGACGGCCATCGGCCTGGGCAAATTCGCAGGCGCGCAGCGCTATCACGTCTATGGTTACAAGCTCGGCCTGGAGCACGTCATCCGCACCGTCGGACGCCAGGTGCTCAGCTCGGGCAAGATCCTCGGCGGCATCGCCATCCTCGAAGACGCCAATCACAATACCGGCCGTCTGGTAGCCGTACTCGCCGACGAGATGGAACGCACCGACGAAGAACTGCTGCTGGAGGTCCGCGGCTGGATGGGCCGCCTTCCCTTCCCGCTCGACGTGCTGATCGTGGACGAGATCGGCAAGAACATCAGCGGTTCCGGCATGGACAGCAAGGTAGTCAACCGGAGCGTCCATGGCGAGTCCAACCCCTGGCCCGAAGCGCCGCGCAACGAGCGCATCTTCGTCCGCGATTTGAGCCCGCACACTTACGGCAACGCCATGGGCCTCGGAATGGCCGACGTGGTTCACGACCGGCTACTCACGAAGATCGACTGGGAGGCTACGCTGGTGAACTCGCTCACCGCGAACACTCCCACCGAGATCCGCACTCCCATTCATTTCCCGAGCGACCGAGAGTGCCTGGATCGAATTTCCACTGTGGTTGGCCGTGTGGATCTGTCGGAGGTAACCTACGGATGGATCAAGAATTCGATGGAACTGGGATTTCTTCGATTCAGCGAGAATCTGAAGGACAAAATCGGCGAGAATTCAAAGCTGGAAATCGTGGGACCGGCGGAAGAAATAGAAGCGGACGCTGAAGGTAACTTTACCGGATTCGCGTCCGTGGAGAATCCGGCGGGCGCGCTGGCGCACTAACTGGTTACAGCGCGGTTGATTGTAGACGGTTGCTTTAGGAGGATAAGCGAGGCAGAGGGTAATCTCCTCGCCTACCCACCAAAAGATTGTGGCTCCAGTTTAGCTGGCAGCAGCTGACATCACACTGGAAACCTTGCTGAAGATGGTGCTGATGCTGGAAGAAACGCCAGGCATGATCGCGCCCGCGGCAACCGCGACGAAACCAGCCATCAACGCATACTCGATCAAGTCCTGGCCTCGAGTATCCTTCCACACCTTCAGTTTCAAAACCAAATTTGTGATCCGTGTCATTTTCTCTCCTCTCCCTTGCGAAAGATTTGTCCTTCGCTATTGGTAAGTTATCACCCAAAGCCGGTACGTTAAATCAGGGTAAGCCCCTAGAACGCACCTGAAATCGCCCCGTCGCCTGTGGCCGCAGATGACCTGTCATAGTACTTTCTTCCTCCCATGGTTTAGAATGGCTCACGCTCTTCTTTCCAGCTATTTCCATCAACCAAATCCCGAAGCCAGCCAGCGCCAGGGTCATCAATTGAAGGTGCAAAAACTCAGCGAATGATTGAGTTACCCACGGAATCAAATACAACGCTAGAAGCCACCCGCCGACGGCTTGGCGCTCGGCGACCACTAGGGCCATGGCGATCACCACCAGGACGGTGTCGTAGATCGGCGTATATAGGTTAATTGCCAAGGTGAAGCAGATGGTTGCCGCCCAAAGCCTCCGGTCTACCGCCGATCTATCGGATCTCCACCAGGCCTGAGCGAGCCAACCCAACGCGATAGCGCTTACTACCATCGAGGCGATTGCGGCTACTGTGGGCCAATTGACAAATAGCAAATGGCAGAAGGCGAGAATATCGACGTATTTGGCAAGATGCCAGGCCTCGCCGGCCACTGCCACCCCATTTCGGTTCATGCTCAAGGCCGTGAGCCATGCCCGGCAACCATCCACGCCCACCGTCGCGAGCGATAGCAACGCCATTGCGGCCGCGCCCGCGGCAAACCCGCCCACCACGCGCCAACGGCGGCCCACCACCAGCATCAGTAGGGGAAGCGCCACTAGTGTGGGCTTGAACAGGCATAGCGCCAGAACGAAGCCAGCGCCGGCGCCTGAGATGACGCGCCAGTCGTTTTCGAGGCACCAGAAGAACAGCACCCAAATGAAGAAGACCACCACCGATACCTGGCCGCCAATCCAGGTCTCAAACAGGAACGGCGTCACCGTCAGCGCGAGCAGAAAGCCGGTCTTCGAGTCTTCCGCGCTCAGGCGCAAAGTGCGGAATAGGAGTGCCAGCGCAGCGCTATAAAGGCCCGCCGAGAACGCCAGCCAAACTACGTACGCCCACGCGTACGGCAGCAGTGCGAACGGCCGGAAGAGCGATGCGATGAAAGGCGCCTGCCCAAAAACCAGCATCTGCGTCCCTGGCATGCTCGGAAGCGCAGCGTGCTGCAGACTGGTGGCCAACGCCAGGTCATAAACTCGCGCCGGTGCGTACTGGTTCAAGATCTTGCCGATGGTATAAAACTCGACGAAATCTCCACCCAGCGGCCGCCCCAGGAAGGTCTTGCCGGCAAAACCAAGCAGCACGGAAACACCGCACAGAATCACCCCGACGGCCAGCGCCATCCACGCCATTGCATGAGCTTCACGCCGTCCCGGCAAGGGCCCCAGCCAGCGGCGCCATTGCGACCTATAGCGGACCTCCCATGCCGGCCGATCATTCATATAGATGAAATCGGACTCCCACGGCTCCCACGTTATAGGCGCGACGGCCGTGTTCGTCCTATCCCTCCTTTGGCTAAGCTGGATCGTCCTACGCCGCTTCTCAATCACTTTCGATGAAGGCATCTTCGTCGACGGTTCGCGCCGCATCCTCGCTGGGCAGGTCCCCTACCGCGATTTCTTCATCGTCATGGGGCCCGGCACTTTCTGGCTCCAGGCGCTCGCGCTGCGCGCGTTCGGGATCACTCTAGCCGCCTCCCGCGCCATCCTGCTGCTGGATCTCGCGATCTTGGCCACCTGCGTTTTCTGGCTGGTCTCGCGCCAGCTCAGCGTGGCTTACGCGGCTTGGACCGCGGCCCTGCTGCTGATTTTGGAAACTGCCAACCAGGGAATCATGATCCCCTCCCACCGCTGGGACAGCGCTGCGCTGGCCGTTCTCGCGATTACCATCTGCGCTTCCGAGCCTCGCCGCTGGGCCATCTTTGCCGCCGGTTGCGCCGCCGCTTTCGCCGCCTGGACCACGCCGCCGATTGCGCTGGTGGGTTTCGTCATCCTGATCTGGCTATGGTGTGAGGATCGGTTGTATGTCCTGCCATACCTGGCGGGCAGCGCTACAGTCTCGATAGCCTGCGCAACAGCTCTGGCCGTCCAGGGTGGATTGGCGCCAATGGCCCGGCAATTTCTTTGGAACGGCTCCAATTATATGGGCGCCAACTTTCTCCCTTATGGAAGCCTGTTCGGACGGGGGTATACGCAATTCTTCAGCGGAGCGACCATTTACGAACTCCCAATTCGAGCGCTGGTGATGTTCGGGTTTATCGTTCCGATCCTGCTGCCTCCGGTTGCGGTCCTGTGCTTCCTGAAGTGGCGCAGATCGACGTTTCTCCAGTTGCTCTTCCTCGGCGGCGCCGCGCTGGCCGCCTCCACCTACCCGCGCATGGATCTCCCGCATCTCACCTACGTGGCGCCTTTGTTCTACGCGCTGCTGGCGATCCTCGCGGCGTCAATTCCCTGGCCCAAATTGCGAGTGGGGGTCTTCGCGCTCGGCACGTTGTTGCTCACCGTTTTTGCGTGGAGCGCCATCGCGCAGCACTCGCGCGAAACGGTGCTCGAAACCGGCGTCGGCGCGATCCGCGTACCGCGGGAAGACCTGGCTTTCGTGCGCGATTTAGAGCGCGAAGTACCGCAAGGCTCCAGTCTCTTCGTGTTTCCTTACCTGCCGATCGCCAGCTTCCTAACCCTCAGCCAGAACCCGACGCGCTATTCTTACCTGCAGCCTGGCATGATGACCGCGGCAGACGAAGCCACCGCTCTCGCCGAACTCCACCAGAACCCTCCGGCCCGGATTCTCTACTTCAATCTCAGCGAACGGGAGTTGCTCGAAATCTGGCCTGCGAGCGATGCTTCCCATTTACGTTTCCGCGGCATCGAGAAGTATCTCGCAGCGAATTACCACAAGGTGCGCTCCCTCCCGACGGCCAAGCGCACCTTCGACATTCTCGAGCTCAAAGCTCGCGCCGTGGCTACTTTGCCAGCCCCGCCTGCAAGCCTGCGCTCGGACCGCGGCTCAAGGTAATCCCGCCGTCCTCCTCCACCAGCCATAGCTCGCGCTTCGGATAATGCCGGATCAGCTCGGCGTCCTTCTCCGCGCCCAACGATCGGGCCCAGACCACCTTGGACCGGTCAATGTCGGCATGGTTGTAGACCAATTCTTCGTAGTTCTGGTGAGTGCTCACCCTGGCCATGGTCGCCGGCCCATAATGCACCAACACCAGGTGTTCTCCCGGTTCCTTCTCAATCTGTTCTTCAATCACGGCGTGTTTGGCGTCCAGAAATGCGGTGGACCCTGTCAGACAGCGGTTAGCGGGCGACAGCATCCCCAGCGCGGTCGGCAGAGCAAATACCACCAAGGCGCCCCACATCAAATAGGCGCCATCCACGCCGGGCCATGCATTTCTCAGTGCGCGCAGGCCGCATGCGGCGAGCATGTAAACCAGGACGGCCTCGGCAGCAGCGTAGTGGGGAAACACACGCGTGTCCAACGCGGGACCCAGGTAGGCCGCGCAACCAAGCGCCAGCGCTCGCTTCGCCACCGGATCGCGCCATAGCGGCCGCGCGGCAAGCAAGATGCACACAGCTAGCGGCCAGCCAATCAGGAATCCCACAAAAACCAGCAGGTCCCACACGTGCGCCGTCAAAATCTGATGCTGCGCTTCCAGCTTGGCATCGCGATCCGCCTGCCAAAAGTCCCGCAGGAACGTGTTGCTATAGAGGGGAGCGGGCTGCTCGTGAACCGGCCACAGAAGCGGCGTCCGCAAGGCATATTGGTTGTCGTGCGCTACATAAGGCAATTCGAGCGCGTGCCCGGTGACCCGATAGTTGTAATACCCCATCCAAGCCCCTACCGGAACCAGCAGCAGAGCCATGGGCAGGATCGCTCTTCTCAGCACCAGGCTGATCGAGGCCTTCGTTCGCACCCATTCAAAGACCAGCCAGGCCGAGCACACTACCGCGAAAACCAGCCCCTCGAACGGCCGGGTGTTCGCGAGGATCGCCAATCCCGCCGCGAAGGCTACCGCCATCGAAGCGCGCGGACGCTCCACTAATCTGGGAACCGCGCCGATCAACAGCGCGCCCCCGATCGCCGCGCATGTGCCTCCCCAATAGCCTTCGGTCCAGTAACTCACGATTCCTATATGCAGCACCGCGAGCATGCTCCCCGCCAGCGCCCACACCGCCGGAAGCCAGCCTTGCAAAGCCCAGCACAGCGCGCAGCAGAGCAGCCCCATGCTCACCCAGACACCCACCCACGGCTGGCCGGTCAGTTTTTGTCCGGCGGCCATCACCAGGCCCGAGAACGGCGGATATTTCGACGCGTACACTGGCCGTATCAGCTCCTGCATGGTCTCGAAGTGTTCAGCCAGCGGCGGTGTCGGATTCGCCAGCCGCCCGGAGGCGAAGGTATCGCTCGCCAGCAGATAACTGAATTCGTCCTGAATCACGGGCCGGGGAACGGGCAGGATAGGAAGCAGGAGAGCGCGCACCACCAGCGGCAGCAGCCCCGCTACGAAGATCGCGAGTGTTTTCTTCTGAGCGAAGCCTGCAAACGCGGATTCGAGGGCCCACAGCGTCGCCGCAACCCCGCGCCTGCCACTGACCGGAGCGAACATTACGCTAGCCGTATGTTCTTGAAGTCTTCGGTCAGCTCGAAGTTGGTGCGAACCGATGCGATGGTCTCGCCGCGTTGCTCAATGCGCCCGGGATGCACGTGGCCCAGGTCGGCCGCCATGCGCAGGTAGCTCACCTTCTCCGGATCGATGCCCATGACGCGGCAACAGGTGGAATCGACAGCCACCAGATCGCTCCCCATCACCAGCACTCCCACCGGCTTCGGTGTGCCCTGGATTGGCCCGTTGCCTTCCATGCCGATCACTCCGTCCACGATCGCGAAGGACTTGTGCCCAAACTGGCGATTCAGGGCCACAATGGATTCGGGAATCCCGTAGTAATGCAGCTTGTTCTTGGGCCAACCATAGACCGAGCCGGGGACCACGCCAAAGAAGTTTTTCATTGACAGCGTCGCACCCGCCCAATGATGGGTCTTCATCTTGGCGAGCGATACGATCAGGTCCGCGCCCAACACGGTATTGGGGAAATAGAATTGTTGCTCATCGGCGAAGTTTTTTACCGGCGACACGTCGTCGCGATTGAGATCCGTGAAAATGCGCTCGAACTTCGGTATGGTGGCTCGATAGCGAGCATCGTCCGCCATATCCAGCGTGTCGCGCCGATGCCCCGGCCCTTCTCCGATCTTCACCTCCGCGGCGCCCAGCCGATGAAATACTTCCACGGCCGCGGCGATTACCATGGCATTGGTGTTGATCACGGTGACCGGGTCAAACTCCACCAGATTGGGTTTCAGCAGGATTCGTTTGCCGCGCACGTCCAGCCCGCATTGCCGGATGCCTTCGAGCATACGGCTTACCAGGTCGTCAGAATACGACCGCGCCCGGATGATGGCCACCGCGGAATTGCCCACCGGCCCATCCGAGAGCTTGGGCGGCTTCTGAACCTTCTGCAGCTTGATACCGCCGTACGCGCCTACGACGGCCGCGCCCGAGAGCAAAGCGAATTTCCGACGAGTCATGTCCGGTCTCCCGCCCAGAGCAATTTATAATTCCCTTCAGGATGTCCCAAGGCTTCGAGTGACCCGAGCATCACATCGCTTAGCCCCCAGGCGGTCTCCGGCGGCGCAGCAACGTTCCTGCCGTGGCAGCGCAGCGCGATTTCGAGCCACGCTTTTCCGAGCGAAGTCTTGGCCTCGGCCCGAAAACGCTGCGCTAGTTCGAGCGCTCCGGGAAATTCACGTTCCTTGCGCCCTACCAGGCCCAATAGCGCCAGGCCGGTGGTTTCCGGATACGACGGCAGATCGATATACAGCATGTTCGGAGTGCCGTAGTTCCAGCCGCCATCGGTACAGCGTCGGCTCAGGACCAGATCTTCGCCATCCCGGACGCGGCTCTTCACCTCCGACGATCGATACTGGCCTGCCACCTTTTTCAATGCGACTAGGGTATGCGCCGTCGGCTCAATCCAGGTCGCGTTCCCGTCGCGCCACGGCCAGCCTTCATGCGAAACATCCAGCCTGGCCTTGATTAAGTGCAGAAAGGAACCAGTGCGCGTCCACATGTTGTGCTCCGCGCCCACCACCCGCAGCAGCCAATCCACCGATGCGCGCAAGCTGGCGTCATCCACGCCCCGGACGCTGGCCAAAGTAACGGCGAGCGCGGTCACCCAGGTGCCGTCCTTTACTTCGCCGCTCGGCTGAAAGCTCCCGTCTGGACGCTGCCAGGACCGCACCAGTTTCCACGCTCGATCCAGCGCCTGGTCCGATCCCGTTCCATGCAGCGCCAGCATGGCGTATGTGGTGGGCTCGAGCCACGATCCCTTGCCCGGGAAATAGCTCCAACCTCCATCCGGGTTCTGGCTCGCGCGCAGAAACTCAAGACGAGATTCAAGATACACTCCGGCCACGGTGGATCAATCGGCAAAAAGAAGCTAAAGCTTTAGCTTCAGAAGCTTTAGCCTAAGGAAGATCGCTCCAGGAGTTGGAGTATTGGAATAAGCTTCCACTCGCTCGAATCCGGCTCTTTCGTAAAGGCTCAACGCTTCCATCATGATGGGCAGCGTATCCGCATACAAACAATCGTATGAAACCGCCATCGCCCGCTCGATTACGGCTTCCAGGAGCCGCCGCCCCAATCCTTGCCCGCGAAACTCGGGCCGCAAGTACAGCCGCTTCACCTCACCGGACATTCGGTCTAACCGCCGCAGGGCAATGGTCCCGGCAGGCTCATGATTCTGCATGGCGAGTAGGAGCGCCCCGCCCTGGGCGCCGTAGACGCCGGGCAAGCCCTGCATCTCTTCACCGAATCCTTGAAAATCGAGCGGCAAGCCAAAGGACTCCCAGTATTCGCGCCAAAGCTCGCGCACCATGGCTACATCTTCCGCCGATTTAACCGTCCGAATGTCCACGTCTTTAGCTTAGAGGTGCTGCCATCAGTGCTCTTTCAACTGCGAGAGCATCTGCTCCACCCACTTATCCCCATCATCGCCGAAGCCGCGCTATTCTGCGGCGATCCCTCCATTGTTGATGATCCAGGTGCGCGGAATCGCCATGAGCGGCATCAGATCCTCCGCATATTGTTTCGTTCCAAGCACGGGGAACGTGTAGCCGTGGGACTTCGCAAACGATTCCGCCAGTGCGATCTTGTCATCGGTATTGAACGATATGGCGAGCGCTCGTATTCCTCGAATTCCTTCGTATTCCTTGTATTCCTTCCGTTCCCCGCGCTCTTCTGCCCCCGATCTCTTAGTACCGATCGACTAGCCTAATGCCGGTCGTAGTTTGCCTGTTCCGCTAGGTCCGACGGCTCAACAAAATAGGTACATTCGGGCCTTTGACCGAGCAGGCGCTGCTGGCACAATCATGACGTGGCCGAGGAGGCAAAGCAGATGACGAAAATGATCGACGCAAGCCTACGATTGAAGATCTGGAAGGATACCCATGGGCAGGATCTCATTGAATACGCGCTCATGGCTGGATTCCTGGCTGCCGCCTCCGGTTTCACGCTGCCCCAAGTGGCGTCCAGCATCTCCACCATCTTTGCCAGCGTGGCAGCCATGCTCGCCGGCACGGGCGGCACCGTTACGTCTCCCGGCGCATAGCGTCAGAACCGCGCACGTAGCAAGCGGATCCTGGTGCCGCTAGAATCAAAGCGTGCGGCTGAAAATCGTTCAAGTTGGTGAGCCAGTTCTGCGACAACGTGCCCGCCCGCTATTGCAAGAAGAGATCGCGCTACCCGAAACGCAGCAACTGATCGTTTGGATGCATGAGACCATGCGCGACGCTCCAGGGGTGGGCTTAGCGGCGCCTCAAATCGGTTTGCCGCTTCAACTCGCGGTGATTGAAGACCGCCCCGAATATTCCAAGGACATTTCTCCCGAGCGGCTGGCGGAACGCGAGCGCCAATCCGTTCCCTTTCAAGTGCTGATCAATCCGCGCATTGTCGAGCAATCCGAAGAGTGCGGGGATTTCTTTGAGGGCTGCCTCAGTCTGGCCGGTTTCAGCGCCCTGGTGAAACGCTCACGGCAAGTGGCCGTCGAATACCTGGATGAACGCGGCCAGCCCAGGCGCGTGGAGGCTCAGGGCTGGTATGCCCGCATCCTGCAGCATGAGATCGATCATCTGTATGGCCGCCTCTACATCGATCATATGGAGTCGCGATCCTTTATGAGCATCGACAACCTCAGCCGGCACTGGAAGGACATGCCAATCCAAACGGTCCGTGAAGTGCTCAGAGTCAAGGAGTGCGAATGATACGCTTCTCGCTGCCACTTCTCGCTTTCGTCGCTTGCTTCGCTCAGGATTCATCCCGAGTTTCTTTAAGCAATGGCGTTCAGCTCACCATCACCACCCGGTCTGATAACGCGTCGCCAGTAGCCTTAAAGACCAGCCTGGAGCCCGCCACCGGCAACAGTTTCTACCGCATCTATCGGGATGAAAACAACCTGGCGGTCTTCGCGTATGAGGTGGAAGTGGCGCGCACGTCGGATGGTCAAAGCTTTCGCGTAACCGCCAGGGCCGCCACCGAAGCCTTTGCCACCAAATTCCCCAATGCCGACGGCGGTAAGCCGACGCCGACGCTTTCCACGCCGCTGGTATCGCCTCTGCTCCATTCGGGCGAACAATTCAGCATTCCGATCCCGTCGAATCCGGGTCTGGGCCAGAACTTGACCGATACGGTCCAGCTAAGGCTTGGCGAACGAGGCGCATTGAATGCTAGCGCTGCAGCCTCGGCGCAGATTCGCCTGGCCGGCTTAAAGGTCTACATCCAGGGAAAGTCCGCCTCGCCTTCAGGCGCAGGCGCCGATGTAGCTGGCCGCTTCGCTATGTTCTACATCCCGGGACACGGCGGTTACTTCTTCTCCAACGAGCCAGTGGACGAGAAGCCATTCGTACAAGGTGCGGTGGTGGACGGCACGCATCTTACCTTTACCCTCGACAACGAGACGTACGATTGCACCGCCACCGCTCCGATTTTGGTCCACGCCAACCGCGGGCAGTTGTGGGTGTATCACGATCCGAACTACAAGCCCGCCGGCAACTGGACCAAGTCCGATCTGGCGAATAACAAGGATGAGTTCTTCACCGCTGCCGCGGATTCCGTGCAGTGGTGGGTCAATTGAAGGTGGGTTAATTAAGAGTGGATGAATTGAACTGGGATCTACGCGAACGCCAGGTGGTTCTGCTCGCGGCAAATCTCTAGAATCTCCCCCGCGAGTTTGATCCACTCTTCCACCAACGTAGGCTTCGCCCGGTACAATCGTACGCCCAAATCTCGGATCTCTTGTTCGTCCTTCGGGCTGGCCAGCGTGGTGAGCGCTATCACGTGCACGTGAGCCAGAACCGGCTCCTGCTTGATCACCTTCAAGACAGCCGTCCCATCGTGCTTGGGAAGATGCAGGTCGAGCACAATGACACAAGGCTCCGAGTGCGGCAACGCCAGCCGTTGCCGGCTCACGAAATCAATGGCCTCTTCTCCATCGCGTAGAACCTCCAGAACGTATTCCTCAACGTGCTGATTCAAAGCGTGACGCAGCAGAAAAATGTCGGCGGAATTGTCTTCCACCACCACAATCTTCGCGGGACTAGGATGTTTCGCGCTCAATTCAATCCTCCCATCGGAAAGCAATCCTCTCACGTTAGATGCGACTTTTGCGATTCTGTTACGTGTAGGTTATATTGCGTTAATCGACGAAGAACGGCGTTTCCGCTTCGCCGCGCGTAACAATATCGAAGCGATAGACGGGGACGCTGGAAGATCGGTTCCCACCTTCATCCTTCTCGCGGTGCGCCAGCATGCGTGAGCGGGCTTCGGGATCGGCGACGCAGTGGAGCACTGGATCGCTGACAGTAGAGAGCGCTTCCGCGAAGAACACGGTGGTCACCAGCCTTCGAGTAAGGCCGATCGCCAGGATCATCAGGTTCACGTGCGGGCAGCGCGCGGGATGCTCACCAGGAGCCCCGTAACCGTTACTCGCGCCAGGCATCACGGTATGGAACGTGTAACGTCCTTCAACGTTGGTCCGCGCGCGGCCCCAGCCGAAAAACCCAGGATCGGCCTGGTGAAAGCGCGGATCCAGCGGATGGCGGAACACGCCGTTCGCGTCCGGCTGCCAGATTTCGACGATCGCATTCAAGATCGGCCGACTCCCTTCCTCTAGCACGCGCCCCGTCAGCACGATGTGCTGCCCTTGCGCTGGTCTCCCTCGAAAGCTGGTTAGGTCTTCGCAGCCCGTGACAAATTCGCCCGGAAAGAACGGACCAATGGTGCAGTAGGGAGACGCCGGAAGGAGCATTTAATCCGGCATCCTAATCCAAGGCGGGAGTGCGGTGTTTGCCGCGCAGCACGAAGTCGCGACGGAAGGTCAGAAAATTCACTGCGCCAACCACCGTGGGCGTGGTCTCGAAGATCAGCCGGTCGCGCGCCTCCGGATCTTGGACCGCATTGAGGAGCAGATCCACCTCGTTCAACGGTTCGCCCGGAAAGAAGATCTGCGTGATAAAACGATTCATCCAGCTCGGACCAAAAATGGAAAAGTGAATGTGCGGCGGACGCCACCACCAGTCTGACTCAGTCACCGGATACGCGCCCGGCTTGATGGAACGAAATTTGTATCGCCCTTCGGCATCGGTAACGAAGCGGCCAAGTCCAGTGAAGCTGGGATCGACGGGCGCTTCGTGCCGGTCCATCTCATGAACGTACTTGCCCGCGGAATTGGCCTGCCAGATCTCGATCATGGAGCCGGCCAGCGGCGCGCCGTCTTCATCCACCACGCGTCCGGTTACTTCGATGTATTGCCCGATCGCTCGCGGCGCCGACGGCGTCAAATGGGCCATGTCCACCATCTCTTCCGCCGTGATCCCAAGCCGCTCGTCGAGCGCCATCGGCCCCGTGAGCTCCGACAACGTCAGCGGACGCTCGATCAATGGCTGTGATGGGTTGCGCGTGAAGCTGCGCGGGTAATTCTTGATATAGCGCGCGAGCTGCGTGCTTTCCTGGTAGGGACTGTACTCGATCTCGGAGCTTTCGGCCGCATCCGGTTTGAGCGCTGCGGGTTCGGTTGCGTCCATATGGAAAGAAAACCGATTTTATCACGCCTGGTTAAACCCTCAGCCGGGCCCCGCGTCACGGTACCCGGATATCCATTACCGTGATGTCGTCTGCCTGCTTTCCTCCGGAAGCGGCCATCCCCGCCAGCTCGCCTGCCAGGCCGCTCTCCCGCGATCTTCCGAGTAATGCGATGGTTTCCGTCGCCCAATCCTCGTTTTCCAATTTCGCTTCGGAAAATCCATCGGAAAACAGCACCAGACGGTCGCCGCTCCGCATCTGGACCGACCGCTCTTCAAACCCGTAGTTCTCAAAAGCTCCCAACACTGTCGCGGTTGCGTCCAGCAGCTCAAATTCTCCACTGGCGCGGAGCAACACGGCGGAAGGATGCCCGCAGTTCACATAACGGACGGTGCGCGTCGCCGGCTGGTACACGCCGTAGAACAACGTGGCGAAATGCTCGGGGCGCGTCGATTCGAAGAACAGGTAGTTCACCCGCTCCATCAATCTCGCTGGATACTTCGCCAGTTCCTGCTGCCCGCGAATGGTAGCCTGCAGATTCGCCATCAGCAGAGCCGCTCCAATTCCCTTCCCGCTCACATCTCCCAGCAGAAAAGCCATCGTGCCGTGGTCTATACCGTCATGATCGATCTCGAAAAAATCGTACAAATCTCCACCGATTTCTCCCGCCGGCAGCGATGCGCATTCACCCTCGATGCCATACGCGCTGAAATGCGTTTGCGGCAGCAGCTTTTGTTGCACCTTGCGCGCGATTTCCAGCTCCTCGTCCAAATGACGGGACGGTTCGCGCCCGGCGTTCATATGCTTTTGGACCACCGCGAGGAAGCGGCGATTGTCCCACGGCTTCGGAATAAAATCGCAAGCTCCGCGCTGCATGGCCTGTACCGCCAGCTCGATGGTGCTCCAGCCCGTCATCGCGATGATCGGCACGTGACGCCACTGGGCATGCAAACAGTCCACCAGGCGCAAGCCTTCTTCGCCCGACGTAGTGTCCCAGGTGTAATTCATGTCCACGATGATGAGATCGTAGCCGCCATACGCAGCCGCGGCCAGCGCGGCATCCGGCGATTCAACCGTATCGATAGCGTAACCCGCGCCTTTCAGCAACAGCCGCAGCGCTTCCCGGACATCCGGCTGATCGTCTACCACCAGGACTCTCTGTGTATCCGCCACTTTCTCGATTTTTTCCTCAACCGCTTCGAGGGTCATGACTACGATGGTGCAACTTTCGTGCCAGGCTGAACCAACGGCCAGGTGAGCGCATTCAAGTACTTAACGATCCCGCCAGCGAACGCAACGTTCGTTTGCGAACACCACAATCGCGTTTCCGCCAACAGTCAACATGAACTGGTCGAAGTGCTTCACCTTGCGCCGTCGCCGTCTACGATAGCATTGCCGCCGCGATGAATGTGTGATTTACTAAGGATCGTTCAATTTGTATTCGGCAGGGAAGATGGAATGAAGCAGGCCCCCGTATTGGCTCTCATGATCGCCGCGCCCGCGTTCGCCCAGTGGATAGATTACCCCACCCCCGGGCTTCCCCGATTGCCCAACGGCCAGCCGAATCTGTCGTCCCCAGCGCCCCGCACGCCTGATGGAAAACCCGATTTTTCGGGCGTGTGGAACCGGCTCTCTCCCAAATACCGCGTCAACATCGCCGCGGACCTGAAGCCTGACGAGGTTGAGCCTTGGGCGAAGGCACTGGTCGCGCAGCGTATTGAAAGCATCGGCAAGGATTCCATGGTCGCGCATTGCCTGCCATTGGGCCCTCAATACTCGACTGACGCGGACAGCACCGGCGGAGGAATGATGAAGATCGCCCAGATGCCAGGGCTGATTCTCATCCTCAACCCGGATCTGACCTATCGGCAAATCTTCATGGATGGGCGCAAATTGGAACCCTCGCCGAATCCGAGTTGGATGGGATACTCAGTGGGCCATTGGGACGGCGACGCGCTGGTGGTGGAAAGTTTCGGCTTCAATGACCGGACGTGGCTGGATACCAGCGGCCATCCCCATACTGAAGCTCTTCGAATGACCGAGCGCTACCGGCGGCCAGACTTCGGTCACCTGGATCTCGACGTGACGCTCCAGGATCCCGCGGTCTACGCCCGGCCTTGGACCGTCGCAGTGAAAGCTGAATTAGCAGCCGACACAGAACTGCTCGAATACGTTTGCAACGAGAATACGCGCGACCTGGAGCACTGGGTGGGGAAGGCGTCGGACGAAACGAAATCAGCGGTAAAGGTAGCTCCCGAGATTCTGGCGAAATACGCAGGCACCTATGTAGAGCAGCCGAAACTCTGGAGAGTGGTCCCGCGAGTGGTGAAGATCACGTTTTCCGACGGCGTCCTTTATGGCGACCTGGACGGAAGAGGAAACGAGCAGCAAATCGCACGCTCGGAAACCAACTTTTCCGGTTTCTCCGGGCTGGCCATCGAATTCATCCAGGACAGCCAGGGCAAGGTCACAGGTCTTTACGTCAAGCACGTGTCAGGCGATTACCGCTTCGCACGCCAGAGGTGATGCTCACATGAAATTATTTACCGTTTCTCTTCCGATCGTTTTTATCGTCGCGCCGTTGGCCGCCCAGTGGGTGAACATTCGCACCCCGGGAGTTCCGCGGACCGCCGACGGCAAGGTGGATGTCTCCGCGCCCGCGCCCAAGGCGCCGGACGGCAAGCCCGATCTATCCGGAGTCTGGGAGAGCGCGCCGCAATACTTCAACGATCTCGCGCGGGATCTAAAACCCGGCGAATTGGAAATGCTGCCCTGGGCGAAAACCCTGCAGGCTGATCGCGAGGGGCGAGATCATCGGGACGATCTCATGAATCGATGCATGCCACCGGGCGTTCCCCGCATCAACATGACGACCTCCAACGGGCCCCATCCGCTCAAAATCGTGCAGACGCCGATGCTGGTGGTCCTGCTCTATGAGACTTCCGCCAATTCCACGTTCCGGCAGGTGTTCCTGGATGGCCGCTCCGTGCCTAAGGACGCGCAGCCCACCTGGCTTGGTTATTCGGTGGGCCATTGGGATGGCGGCACACTGGTGGTGGACACTACGGGGTTCAATGGCCGCGCCTGGGTGGACACCCTCAAGGGCCATCCGCAAACCGAGTCCGCGCACGTCACCGAACGTTTTACGCGGCGTGATTTCGGGCACATGGACATCGACATCACCATCGACGATCCCGGCGCCTACGCCAAGCCGTGGCGAGCTAGCGTGCCTTTCCACATGCTCACCGATACCGACTTAATCGAGACTTATTGCGAAAACGAGAAGGATTCAGTGCACGAAGGACTGCGTTGAGCGCAGGGAACCCCGACTCACATGCCGCTCGAAGCCGGGGTTGATCGCGTCAATTCGAGCTCGGCCAATACGCCAAGAGATTATAGGTATTCACCGATCCGATCCCAGTGGCGAAATCCCAGCCAACGTTGGTTAAGAAGGAGGGCTCGTTACTGGAATTGGACGTGGAGAGGACGCCAATATGCGCGTCGGCGTGGTAGCAATCGGTGAAAGAGCCGTAAACACCCGAGGTGCATGCGCCATCGTTGTCACCCTGGGTGATATCGTAAAAAACGCAGGCGTTCCCGATCTTGGGAACGCTGGTCGAGTTGCAGTAGCCGACGCGCCCCTCGCTCGAATAGGCAGCTTTGGCCAATGCGTAATAAACGTAGTTCGGATTGCCCCATCGGCTGCCGGTATTTTCGTCGATCAGCGCCTGAATTCCAGCCATAATGGGCGACGAAATGGAAGTCCCGCCCCAGCCAGACCACGTGCTGGGAGCGCCCGAGCAGCTAAATCCACCGCCCACACCGGGATTGGGATTAGACCAGCACGCTACATAGTAAGCGTCCCAAAAACCGTTCGATGCGAACAGAGAGACGTCGGGAATATCGCGCACGCCGTCGCTCGGATTCCCGAGCATCCCGGTCTGCCAGGAAGGCTTGCCGTAGCCCTTGCAAGTTCCCCCCACCACTCCGCTGAATGCGGCGCCGCCGGCGGCGCATCCGCTTGGGCCGCCACTGCCGGCAACCGCGTTGAGAGTGAAGTTGAGCGCGCCCTTGGTAACTAGCGGGTTATTGCAAAGGGCCAGCGGGGAGAGTCCGAGGAAGGACGCGGCCAACCCTCCGGCGCACGAATCGTTCCAAGGAATCTCCTGGATGTACGACAACGCGGAATTAAAGTAGGTGCCATTGGTCGGGCTCCAATAAACCGTGGATGGGACGTTATCCGGCGTGTAGCCGAAATCCAGCCCGCCCACCGAGACGTTGAACGGCGTGGAGGTAAATCCGCTGACGCCGATGCCGTGAGTGGACACATCGCCATCGTCGGCGCTCGCCGAGCCTTCATCGCCCGAAGAGACGAAAATCGAGACGCCTTCCGTCACCGCTTGAGCGTAAGTGGCATAGTAGCTGAAATTCGCCGTAGCACCCAGGTAAGCCTCGGCTTCGCCGTAACTGATGCTGACCACCGAAGGCAGTCCCGACGACGGTCCATTGATGGTGTTGACGAGCGCGAGCAAACCGCCGAAGGTTGTGCCGGTATCGGTGCACGCCGCTAGAATGATGGCGGCATTCGGAGCAGCCGCCGACGACCACTCCACATCCAGAGCGGCTTCGGAATCATCGCCGTAGCCTGGGTCGGTGGGTAGGCCCTGGAATCCAGGGTTGGTGCATGTCAAGCCGCCTTTCGGACTCACCTGCTTTAAGCTCCCCGAAGGAAACTGCGTCGTCAGGCCGAAGGTTTCCCGGAACGTATACCAATCCTTGGCTGAGTAAAGATAAGTATCTTCCAGAACCATAATCGATTGACCGGCACCCGTCACTCCAGCCGCGTATACCGGATTGAAGTTGTAAATGGTGGCAAGATCCCCCGGGACCATGGCGTGGAAAGTGCCATTTGAATTGGTGAAGGTGTACTGTCCTCTTGGCACCAGCAGAGGATGGGGGTGGAAGTTATGCATCGAGACGACGCCCGCTACCACCGGTTCCAAGGCTGCCGGAATCTTGGGATCGCTCACGTTCGCGAAGTGTTTGACGCCATTCACCACCAGATTGTGGATTTCGGTGTGGAACGCGCTTCGCACCAGTCCAGCCGTGCCGCTGAAATCGATAGTCAGTCCGCTGATTCCGTGGACTGTAAATCCGCGCTGGTGAAGCCAGGACGTGACCGCGTCCACGTCTTCCTGCGCCACGCCGTAATGTTCTAGAAACTGATCCGCGGTGAGCCATTGGTGAAAATTAGGAGATTTCGCATCGTGTAAGTCTTCGATAAATTGCTGCATCGCCGCCTCGCGCTCCGGGGAACGTTTCAATTGGAGCAGCATGTGGTTGAGCGCAAATTCATCGGCGACCATTCCGCGATCGTTCAAAGCAGTCGCTTCCGGGCGGGTATTGCCCGTGAGGACCGCGAGCTTCGCTTCATCCACCGCTCCGTGGATCATGCGGGTGGGCCGGCCGGTAGGCTCGGCATAAACGCGGGCAGCCAAGCTGAGCAGCCCGAAAGTGAAAATCAAATATCCAGTTCTTGGCAGTCTCGCCATCTGGTTCTCCTCCCTTTTGCAGCGGGTAGCTGCAGGCGGAACAACGACTTTGCCGTGCGGCTAGTGACCTAGTATACGGCTACGCACGAAGTACGTCTATGGAGTTTTGCACGCTCTACAATTGCAAGCGTACTGTCCAATTCGAAGCCACAACCCCTTGTGCCACTAGGACTCAGCAACTTTCCGTACTTAGTACCCTAATTTCCCCGGAGCTAAGCGACGATACTTAAGTTGCTCGTAGCCACGGCCGGAGTACTGTCGGCCAGCGACATACATAACGACAGCGAGATATGGGGAATTCAATGGCCAGTTCGGTTGCTCCGCTAACTGCGGTCGAAACCCCTGGCGCCATCGATCTCGGTCCCGAGCAATCGTCCCAACAAGTCAGATCTTTCCACTTCGCCGTCACTTGGGTCACGCTCTTTGCGCACCTGGATCCCACTGTGGCAACTGGCCCAAGTGCGGCAACTGTTCCAAGTACCTCTGTCAGCCCGCGCACCCGCATCGAACATCCCGCACCCTCACTAGCCCTGGTTCCGGTCGTAGCTTCCGCGCCTTTAATGGAGCAACGCACCACCGAACAATTCAGCGCGTCGTGGGAAATGGTGGTCCCCAAGATGATTCGGACCGGCGCGCGAACCTTCCTCCCCGCCGAAAGTCCGGAGCGCAATAGCAAGAAGCCGGAGCTGGTATGATCGCCCAGCACTCGAACATCATTGAGATCTCCGTCAAGCCCGGCGTTCAGCCGCAGATCGACGCAGCCCTGGCGCTGCGCTCCTCCGGCCGCCTGGAAGAGGCGCTTCGAGCGCTCGCCAATCCCACCGAATACAATCCCTACCTTTACACCGTTCGCGGCGAGATCGAGTTTCGACTGGGCCATTTTCAAGACGCGGCGTTGAGCTACTTCGCAGTGGTTCAGTCGGAACCGGACAACGGGGATGCGCATTACAATCTGGCTCTGTGCCTGCAACGCTCGGACCGCTGGGATGCCTCTTGCCAGGCCTTCGAACGCGCGCTGTCGATCGATGCGGGGCGCGACGCCGCCCGCCTGGGGTTGGGCGCCAGCTTGCTTTATCTGAATCGCCTGGAGGAAGCGCTCGCCAATTTCCACCAATGTTCGCCCGCCATCCAGGGCGCGGCTACGTTCGGAAAGGCAGTGACTTTGCAACTGCTGCATCGGTACGGTGAAGCCGAGAACGCCTATGAAGTGCTGCTCGCGGCCGATCCGAACTCGGAAGAAACTTTGTCCAACCTGGTCGCGCTTGGCATCGAAACCAACGACCTGGACCGCGTACGCGAATATTCCCAGCGCCTGCTCCGGGTGTCGCCGCAATCGCCGGTGGCGTTTCAAGGCTTGGCGACGGTCGCGCTGGAACGGCAAAATCATCATGCGGCGGCGCGCTATTGCGACAGCGTGGTGCAACTGACGCCCGATTGTTTGGAGGGGTGGCACAACCTGGGTGTCGCGCTAGACCGCATTCTGACCGCCTTCGACGCTCCAAAACCTGCAGTAGTTGGCCCGGCATTAGCCGGCATGGGGGTGACCTAAATGTCTCGTTTGCGCGTTCGTATCGAATTGAACCGGAGATTGTCCGGAGTACCGCTCGACAAAATGGCCAGCGTGGTCGAAGAAACCCGCAAATTCTTCTATCTGCTGTCCGAGGATGTGCACATTGAAGCGGATCGTGGCGAGTGGCTGGCTTCCGATTTCGACGCCGAGTCGCTCAACTTCACCGCCGAATACGCCGGGCCGGTATCCGACGACCAAGTGCATGCATTCGGAGCCGCTTTTTCCGGCGCTACATCCCTGCGCCGCGACACCATCGCCCAGTTCACGCGCATCGCCGATTTTCTGGGCGAAGACGAATTGGTTGGATTCGGACTCTATCAATCCGACCAGGAAACCGAACCCACGGAATGGCGCTGCCTTTCCAAGCGCGACGCCATGCGCTTCGGCGACGAGATCAAGCTGCTGGCGCAGGCCGCCGGGGAGCAGTTGCCGGACACGCAGTTGCCCGCGGTCTTGCCCCAGGTGATGAACGGGAGCGTCGCCGGACGACGTCTCTTCAAAGACCGCCGTGAGAGTGACCGGCGCGACCGGGAGGCGCTGGCGGCCGATCCTTCCAAGCTGATTCGCGACATGGAATCCAATCTCGCGACGCGCATCGGCCTGCTCGAAGGGGAAGTGGCCGAGCAGACGCGCAAAATACAACAATTCTGCGGCCATCCGGACGTGGCCGAAGAAAGATTTCAGAAGCTGTTGTCGGCGATGGAAACCTTTTGGGCGCAAGCTCCCCGCCAGTTCCTGCAATTACCGGCCCCAGCGGCTGCTCCCGCGCCAGTTCCAGAGCCCGCTCCACAAATGGCTTCCGCGCAAGCCGAGTCTAAGATCCTGGAACAGGCTTCGGCACTCGCTCTGATCAGTACTCCCAGGCCAACGGAAATCAAAATCCCAGAGCCTGTTCCGACGCCCGCTCCCGTGCAGTTACTCTTGAGCGCACCGGCGCCAGCCGAAGTTAGAATCGCTGAGCCCGCACCCGAACCGGCGGCGATCAGCGCAGCCGCGCCAGCCGAGGCCAAAGCTGAGACCAAGGCGCCCGATTCCGAACCCACTCCAGCGCCCATCCGTCCGGCGATCTCAACGCCCAAAAAATCACGACCTTGGTCTCTGCTCGGCATCGCAGCCGCAGCGACGGCCGCCATCCTGCTCGGCATCGCATTTCCCGAGCTGCAGCGCCAGTGGGTGCGATACGTCCACGTGGAAACCTTGCCGACGGCCAAGCTGAAACCGCCGCCGGCGCCGTCCCTGCCATCGATCTCGACGGCTTCGATCTCAAAGGCGCAAAAGGCGGAAGCCCGGCCGGCCCGGGAAGCCGTGGTCAAAACGGTAGCGGCGCGAACATCGGAGCCCTTCGTCGGCCCGCACATTCCGCTCGACATCCCAGCCCACCTGAAATCGAAGATCCAGGCCGATGTGCAAGTGGACGTGTTAGTGGCCATCGACCAGGCTGGCAACGTAACCGGCGCACATGTTGCGTCCACCAAGGGCGATCGCGCCCATTTGTTGGTGACGGAGGCGCTTCGCGCCGCTAAGCAGGCCCGGTTTCGTCCCGCTCGCGAAGGCGAGAAGACCGTAGACAGCAAGATGGTTCTGACCTTCGAATTCAAACCGGAATTGAACGCATTCTAACCGCTCTCGGCGTTGAGAAACCGCTCCACGTTGGCCTTCACGGTCCGGCGGTCCAGGCCCATCCTGCGCGCCGCTTCTTCGTAGCTCCCGGTTAATCGATATACCCGCGCGGCATAACGCGCCAATAACTCGTCCGCGCTCAACTGACCCGCGCGGAAGCGTGCGAAGAACTCATCGTCATCGGCTCTGGCCGAACCCGCTTGCGCCAAAGGCTGATACGAGCGCCGGATAATCACGTTCCGCACGCACTGCTCCAGTTCCCGATAATTACCCGGCCACGCATAATCGGCGGGCAATTGCTTTGCGATCCATTCTTCTATTTCGGGCAGGCAACGCTCCGCCTCGTCCCCCACCGTTCTGAGCGCCATATAGTGAACCAACTCGCTTAGCACCTGGGGAGAGTCCCGAATCTGATCCGCCAGCGACGGCGTTTGAATTAAATCCGCGCAGAGACGATAGTAGAGATCTTCGCGGAACCGCCCGGCGCGGATCTCGGCGGGCAAGTCGCGATTGGTCGCGGCGATCAGCTTCCCATGAAAGTCGCGCAGCACCGTATCGCCCACCGCCGAGAATCGGCGAGTCTCCATCACTCGCAGCAGCTTCACTTGAATCGCCAGATCCATTTCGCCCAGTTCGTCCAGGAACACGGAACCTGAGAGCGGACATGCTTCGAGCCATCCTTTGCGATCGCCGATGGCCCCGGTGAACGATCCGCGCCTGTGCCCAAACAACTCGCTCTCGATCAGCGTCGGTGAGAGCGCCGCGATGTTGATGGCGAGAAAGCTCTCGCCAGGCGCGTCGGCAAATTCCATCCGCTCCGCGTCGAATGGCACGTAGCGCGCACCCGCAATGGCGCGCGCGATCAGTTCCTTGCCCGTTCCCGACGGCCCTGTGATCAAGGTGGGGAAATCGCCCATCTTCCCATACAGCACGCGCCGGTAGCGCCGCATGTCGTGCGTGAAGATGGATTGCCAGATACTGGCACGCAATCGCGCAGCCGGCATCGAGTTCCCGACGATGTTGTCGTAGATGTGATGAAACGCGCGCTGGATCTGCCGGAAACACGCGAAAACATGCGCCGGCTCCAGGCCGCTGTCGAAGCGAACGCAGCATAGCCGGTTCCAATCCGCCAGGAATTCACGATAGAAGCGCCACTTGCTGCGCGAGGCGTCAAACTGCGACGCCACAAACCGAGGGCGATAGCGCTCATAGAGCAGATAGTGGACGCTCTCTTCGTAGGCGGTGAGCTCTTCCTCGCGAACCTCGGAGGCCGTAGCCAGATGTGCGGGCAGCACCTCCATCAATGCACCGAGCTTTTTGTAAATCGCGGTAACGTTCGGCGACTCCGCGTCCGGATCGCTCACCGATGCGCTCCACACCACGCCGCCGGGCACAAATTCACGGCCGAGCGCGGCCTTCTCGAACTTGATTCGCTCGGTAAGAAAAGGATTCCCGTAGCCCAGTTGAGCCACCGACGAAAGGAAGTGCTGATCCTGCCTCGAAAATACACCCATACATCAATTGTACACAGGCATACATTTGATGAACAATGTAGATTGGGCTAATGGGCTATTGGCTGTTGGAAAGAAAGGGACTAATAAACGGGCCTCTTTGGCCTTGAAAGTGCCGATTACATGACATGGCGACAACAAATCCAGTACGGCCGGAATCCAGCGGATATGCCGCTCTTTTGGGCGACGCGGGCTTCCAATCCTTTCTCTGGACGCAATTCCTGGCGGCGTTCAACGACAACGTTTATAAGATGATCGTGTCGGTAGGCGCCGTCGAGCTGGCTGCGAATCAATTGCTCGGCTCGCGCTATTTGGCCATCGCGGGCGCCGTCTTCGTGCTGCCATTCCTGCTGTTCGCCGGATACGCCGGACAACTCGCCGATCGCTGCAGCAAGACGCGCGTTCTTCAAATCACCAAGGCTTTCGAAATCGTTATCATGGGCGTTGGCATGCTCGCGCTCTTCGCGCGCAGCATCGACATGCTGCTGGTGGTTCTTTTCCTTCTAGCGCTGCAGGCCAATTTCTTCAGCCCGGCAAAATACGGCATCCTCCCCGAGATGCTCCCGGAAGCGCAGTTGACGCGCGCCAACGGCTTGCTGGAACTCTCTACCTTCGCCGCCATTGTGCTTGGAACCAGCGTCGGATCGTTCCTCTTCGCACGCTGGAAAGGCGAGCCACTGATCATGGGCGGGATGTTGCTGGCGATTGCCATGGTCGGATCGTTCACCAGTCTCTTCATCCGCAAAGTTCCCGCTTCGGGCTCGCGCCTGCCAATGCAGTGGAATCCTTTTGGAGAAGTCATCACCGGCATCCGCCGCATCAATCGCGACCGTCCGCTATGGCTCACCGTCGCCGGCATCTCCTATTTCTGGTTTCTGGGCGCGCTCTTTCAGATGGCCGTGATCCTGGTCGGCAGCGAATCGCTGCATCTGTCGGACACGCGAACGGGGCTGCTGGTGACGGCTTTGGCCGTTGGCATCGGCATCGGCAGCATCGCCGCTGGATGGCTTTCGGGCGACACGGTCGAGATAGGCTTGGTTCCCTTGGGCGCGGCTCTGCTCGGCATCGCCGCCGTCCTCTTGGGTTTCGCGCATTCCTTCGCATCCAGCGTGGGTTGGCTTTCGCTCGCGGGCTTCGCCGGCGGTCTCTTCATCGTCCCGCTCAACGCCTTCCTGCAAGAACACGCCGAGCCCGAAGAAAAGGGCCGCTTGCTCGCCACCAACAATTTCTTGAATATGATCGGAGTGGTGCTTGCATCCGGCGCGCTCTTTCTATTCCACGATCTTCTGCGTTGGCCGCCGTCCAATATCCTGGCCGCCCTGGGCCTTTTGACCCTGGCCGCCACCGTCTACATCGCATGGCTGGTTCCGGCGCCGCTGGTTCGTCTGATCTTGTGGATCTTGGCGAACGTCCTCTTCAAAATCCGCATCGTCGGCTCAGAAAACATTCCCAAGCAGGGCGCCGCGCTCATCGTTTCCAATCACGCCTCCTATGCCGACGCCATTCTGGTCGGCTGCGCCACTCCGCGCTTTATTCGTTTCCTGATGTGGCAGCCCCTGTACGACAACAAATGGCTGAACCCGTTCTGCCGCCTGCTGTACGCGATTCCCATCCCGACCAATTCGCCTAAAGAGTCCCTGCGCGCGCTGCGCAACGCTCGCACGGAGCTGGAAGCGGGTCAGTTGGTCTGCATTTTCCCCGAAGGCGAAATCACGCGCACCTCGCACGTCAAGCCCTTCGAGCGCGGCGTGGATGTGATCACCCGCGGCATCGATTCCACGCCCGTCATTCCGGTTTACCTGGACGGCCTGTGGGGCCACGCACTGAGCTTGAAGGGCGGCCGTCCATTCTCATCGCGCTTGAAGCTGCGCCACGAAGTGACCGTCTACGTCGGCGAACCCGTTACCGGCAATGTCGACTCCGGCAGTTTGCATCGCCGCGTACTGGAGCTTGGAACCAAGGCCGCCGAATGCCGCAAGAGTGCGACCAGCACCTTGTCTCATCGATTCATCGCGGCTGCCAAGCGCCGTTGGTCGTCGATCGCGCTGGCCGATTCCACGGGCGCGCAGCTCACCTTCGGCCAGGCCCTGACCGCCGCGCTGCTCCTCAAGAAATGGATTCTCGGCCATTGCTCCACATCGCGCTCCATCGGACTGCTGCTGCCCTCTTCGGTCGGCGGAGCGCTCGCGAACCTGGGCGTTACGCTGGCCGGCAAGACCGCCGTCAACCTGAACTTCACTACGGGCGAAGAAGGCATGGGGCATGCAATCGCGAAATGCGAAATCTCGACCATCCTTTCCTCGCGCGCCTTTCTCGAAAAGGCCAAGCTCGCCGAACTGCCCGGCACCGTCTATCTGGAAGACCTGCTCGCCAAGTTCAGCCCCGCGTCGAAAGCCTTCACCATGCTGGCTGCGCGACTGCTTCCCGCTCGCTATCTGGCCGGTGCAACGAAGCCCGACGATGTCGCCGCCGTCATCTTCTCGAGCGGCAGCACTGGCACGCCCAAAGGCGTGATGCTCTCGCATTGGAACCTGATCGCGAACGCGGACGCCACCGCGCAAGTCTACTCAGTGGATCACACCGATTGCATGCTCGGCGTCCTGCCGTTCTTTCACTCCTTTGGTTTCACCTACACGCTCTGGTTTCCGTTGCTCAACAGCTTCAAAGCGGTGTTTCATCCCAATCCCACCGACGCCAAAGCCATTGGCGAACTCGCCGGGGAGCATCATCCAACTCTCTTTCTCTCCACTCCCACCTTCTGTCTCGGCTATCTACGCAAATGCACGCGCGAACAGCTCGGGAGCATTCGATATCTGCTGGTAGGCGCGGAGAAACTGCGGCCCGCGCTCGCGAAGTCGTTCGAAGAGAAGTTCGGCGTCACGCCACTGGAAGGCTACGGCTGCACCGAAATGGGCCCGGTGGTCTCCGTCAACGTCACTCACCATGAGCGCTCGGCTTACAAGCCGGGTACAGCGGGACGGCCGCTGCCCTATGTCTCACTGCGGATTGTCGATCCGGAAAGCATGGCCCCGCTCGCGGCTGGTGAAACCGGACTCCTGTTGGTGAACGGTCCCAGCCGCATGCTGGGATATTTGGGCGAACCCGAACGCTCCGCGCAGGCACTCGTCGATGGCTACTATTCCACCGGCGATCTCGCCTTCGTCGATTCCGACGGCTTCCTGCAAATCGTCGATCGCCTGGCGCGCTTCAGCAAAATCGCGGGCGAGATGGTGCCGCATCTGCAGATCGAAGAAACCGTGCATGACATCCTCGGCGATCAGCCGTGTGTGGTGCTTGGCATCCCCGACGACCAGCGCGGCGAACGCCTGGTCCTGCTCTACACCCAAACGGAGACCGCTCCTAAAGAAGTCTGGCAACGCCTCTCGGAATCGGATTTACCGAAACTCTGGATTCCGAAGCGCGAAAACATTTACCCGGTCGACTCCATCCCCACGCTCGGCACCGGCAAGCTCGACCTGCGCGGCGCGAAAACCACTGCCATGGAGCTCGCCAGCGCCTCCCGTTCGAGCGAAACGGAAACGGAGAAGGTTAATGCGAATTGAACGTGTTCGTCCTCTGACGGCAGCCTTGGCTCTGATGGTCTCGGCATTCTTTCTCTTCGTGCCGCCCATCGCGCAGGACGAGACCTATCATCTCTTCGCGGACAACCATACCATCTGGGGCGTCGCGAACTTCTGGAACGTGGTCTCGAATCTTCCGTTCGCGCTGGTCGGCGTCCTCGGACTCTGGAAACTGCGCGGTGTTTTCAATCGTGTTCTGTTCGCCGGCGTGCTGCTGACGTTCTTCGGATCGTCGTATTATCATCTGGCGCCTGGCGATGCGCGCCTGGTGTGGGACCGGCTCCCGATGACGCTGGTCTTCACGGCGCTGCTGGCGTGCGTCGTAAAGGCTAATAACTCGTTACTGGCGATATTCCTCGCCAGCGGCGTCGCCAGCGTCCTGTGGTGGAATATCACCGGCGATCTCCGCTTTTATGTACTCGTGCAGTTCGGCCCCCTTCTGATTCTCATCCCCGCGCTCTGGTTCGTTCGCGACGCACGGTATCTCACAGGAGTCTTGATTTTCTACGCTCTCGCCAAGCTCGCCGAATTCTACGATCGCGCCGTCTTCTCAACTCTGCCCATCAGCGGTCACAGTATCAAACACATCCTGGCCGCCATCGCCACCTATTTCATTTACCGCTGGCGTCTCACGGCAGCCGGCCCGACATTCGGCGAGAGCCGTGCGTGCGAGTTGCAAGAACCTGCCATTGGCTGAGGGAGAAAATCCATGAGCTTTCTCTTGTTCATCGCCGGGCTGGTCGGTTGGGCGTACCTTTATAGCCGGGTGCGCCAGGCGGAAGACCGCCTCACTCAAAACCAAGACGAACGCAGCCGTGATAGCGAGACCATCGCTCAGCTTACACGGCGCGTTTGGGCTCTCGAGAAATCGCAGCAAGCGCCGGTAGAGTCGCCCGCCCCGCAGCTTGCGCCAGAGCCCGCATCATTCGCTCCCCCTCCTGCTGTGGTCATCCCGCCGCCTCCCGTAATTCCCCCGTTGCCTCAACCGGAGCCTTTACGCGAGCCAATGCCCGCGCCACTGCCGGTGATCCCAATGCCGGAATATCTCCGCGACCCCGCGCCTGCGCCGCCCACCTGGCGCGATCAACTGCGCGAATCCATGGGCGGTCAGGAATGGGAGGCCGTGGTCGGCGGGAGCTGGCTCAACAAGCTCGGTGTACTAGTGCTGGTGATTGGCATCGCACTTCTGCTTGGATACGAATTCACGCGTGTCGGCCCCCTCGGACGCGTCTCGACAGGAATCGCCGTCAGCCTCGCCATGCTCATCGGCGGGCTGTTCATTGAACGCAAGCGCGCCTACGCTATCTTCGCGCGCGGCCTCATCGGCGGCGGCTGGGCGGCGCTCTACTTCACCACATATGCCATGCACGCGGTCGCGGCGGCGAAGGTAATCGACAACCCTTACTTGGCTACGGTACTCCTGCTGGCTGTCGCCAGCGGAATGATTTGGCACTCTCTGCGCTACAAATCGCAAACGGTGACCGGGCTCGCCTACTTCATCGCGTTCGCGACACTCGCATTGAGTGAGAGCACGCCCTTCTCGGTGCTCGCGCTCCTGCCCCTGGCCGCGTCGCTACTGTATCTTGCGTATCGCTTCGAATGGAACCAGATGGCCGTCTTCGGCCTCTTCGCCACCTATGCTACCTGCGCATCGCGGCCCGATGTAGGCGCACCGCTCGCATCCACAGAAGCCCTCTTTGCGACGTATTGGCTGCTTTTTGAAACCTTCGATCTCTTCCGTCTGCGCCGCAGCACGGCTCGTTGGACCATCGAGTCGTTCATTCTGCCGATTAACGCCTTCAGTTTCCTCGCACTGTCCATCGTGAAGTGGCAGCGCTCATCGCCGGAACATCTCTACGGGTTCTTCGCCGCCGGCGCTGCGCTTTACCTGGCCAGCGCATTGTTGCGCGCGCGTCTTCGGCCGCCATCTACTTTCGACCAAGACGCAGGCGCGCTCGATCGCATCGCGGGAGGGAGTTACGAAGGGTCCATCACGCTCGCCGCGGCGATGGCTGCGGCTGCCATCCTGCTCCGCGCATCGGGTGAGTGGATCAACCTCGGCCTGCTCATCGAAGGCGAAATTGTGTTTCTCGCCGGATTTCAATTCGGCCAGAAGTATCTGCGTCAGTTGGCTGGCGCTGTGTTTGCCGGATCGGTATCGAGGGCGATACTGGCGGAAATATCGGAACCCGGCTCCATCGTCCTGGCCGGGCGCACCTGGACGAGTTGGTCGCCCATCGCGGCTTTATCCGCGGCAGTCTTCTATTGCAACCGGATGCTGCGCGTGAGTGAGGGCGCACTTTATAGCACCGCCGCGGCGGGATTGATCGCTATGGTCTTGGCTTACGAGACGCCGCTCCAATACCTCTCGGTCGCCTGGCTGGCTTTCGCCGCGCTGCTATTCGAGATCGGTTTTCGCTTGCGCCAGCCGGAGTTCCGCTACCAGTGCTACCTCATTGGAGCGCTGGGCACCGGCGCGGGTCTCGTTCTAAATTCGCTCGTGCTCACGCCATTCGGCGCAAAAGTTGACTGGCCTTTTCCTTGGCTGCCGCTGGCTATTTGCGCCGCTCTCGACTACGCCGTCACGCTCCGCATCAGCCTGAGCCAGGATGATGACCGCCTGGGCGACGCGGAAAAGAAAGCCTCGTGGATCACCGCCGCCTCCGCCGTCGGGTTTCTCTTCGTCATCGTGTGGAAGCTTGCGCCGGCCGACTATCTGGGCGCCGCCTGGCTGCTGGTGGGAGCGCTGATGTTCGAACTCGGCCTGCAAAAGCTACCCAAACATTTTCGATGGTTGTCGTACTTTGTCTCGGCCGCCGGGTTCTGGAACCTGTTCTGGGTTCATGTGCTGGATGCTCAGATCGGCTCACCCATCTCGGAAGCCATCTCACTCGCCATTGGAACCGTGACCTGCTCTACCGTCAGCGCGCGAATCTTCCGCCCCTTGCCCAGTCGGATAGACGATTGGGAACGCGAATGGTGCCGCGATCTGTACGCAGGCGCGGGTTGCTTGTTCGCCATGACGCTGGCTTGGCTGAAATTTCCGCCGACAGTGGTCGCGCTGGTTTGGACCGCTCTCGGCCTCACGCTGTTCGAAATCGGCGTTCGCTTCTCGGCCTCGCGTTTCCGCCTTTTGGGACACCTGGTAGCGGCTGCGGTCTTCTTTCGATTGTTTACCTTCGATTTCGTCGGATTGGGCGATGCCATCCACATCACGTATCGAACGTTCACCATCCTGCCGATCATCGGTGCGCATTATTACTTCTGGTGGCGCGATCAGCAGGCGGCCCCATCCCGCCTCTATCTCTACACGCCGGCAATTCTATTTGCCATCCTGGCGCGCTTCGAATTGGGGGCTACCTTCGCGATCGTCGCTTGGGCTCTGTTCGGCCTGGCGCTCTTTGCAGCCGGCCAGCTCCGCAAAATCGTGGATCTGCGGGTGCAAAGTTACGCGCTCGCTCTGCTCTCGTTCTCGTTCACCACCGCAATGCTGGCCGCAAATCAAATCCACGTTTTCGCCGCATGCCTGGTAATCGCCAGCCTATACGCCACCCAGCTTCTGGCGCCGCGCAATAGCCGGGCGATGGTCGAGGGTGAAAGTATGGAACGCTACGCGCGCGCCTATTATTCGTTGCTCGCGATGCTTCTGCTCGCCATCCTGCTGTTCTACGAAGTCTCAGGCGGCACATTGACTATGTCCTGGGCCGTGGAGGCACTCGCGCTGCTGGGCGCCGGCTTCCCCCTGCGCGACCGCGTGCAGCGTCTGTCCGGGCTCACGCTCTTCCTGGTCTGCGTGCTCAAGCTGTTCCTCTACGATCTGCGCGCGCTCGAAACCGTCAACCGTATCTTGTCGTTTATCGTGCTGGGATTGATTCTGGTGGGCGTCTCCTGGATGTACACTCGCTTCCGCGATCATATCCAGCGCTACCTATGATCCTCAGCGCGTCATCGCCAGATAGCTCGCGGTAACCTCAAGTCTGTGCTTAAAGATGCCGTGCCAGCCAGTATGTGGTCGCGCGTTGCTCTCATCTCCCTCGGCGGCTTCTTCGAGTTCTACGATATCTTCTTCGCCGGCTACATTGCTCCTGGCCTGGTTCACTCCGGCATTCTTTCGCCGGCTACCGGCATCGCGGGTTTCGTCGCCGCCATGTTCTCCGGGCTCTTCGTCGGAACCGCGCTGGTCAGCTTTGTCGCCGACCGCTTCGGCCGCCGCACCATCTTTACTTACTCGCTGCTCTGGTACACCGTGGCTAGCGTCATCATGGCGTTCCAGCACGATGCTTTCGGTCTCAACCTATGGCGATTCATTTCCGGCATCGGCGTAGGCGTGGAGCTGGTTACCATCGACACCTATCTTTCTGAACTCGTGCCGCCTAACCTGCGCGGACGTGCTTTCGCCATCAATCAAACCATCCAATTTTGCGCTGTTCCCGTTGTCGCGCTGCTGGCGTGGCTGCTGGTCCCGCGCACTCCGTTCGGCCTGGATGGCTGGCGCTGGGTGGTCCTGCTCGGCTCAGGCGGCGCCATCCTGGTCTGGTGGATCCGGCGTCGCGTTCCCGAAAGTCCACGCTGGCTTGCGCAGCAGGGGACGCCGGCGCCTGGCAGCTTCGTTGAAATGTGGCGGCCACCGTACCGCACGCGCAGCATCATGCTGATCGTTTTTCAGTTGTTCCAGACCGTCGCCTACTATGGATTCTCCAACTGGGTGCCCACGCTGTTGATCAAGCGCGGGATCGCCATCACCAACAGCCTGCGTTATACGTTCATCATCGCGATTGCCGCGCCTTTTGGACCGCTGCTCGCCGCCGGCATCGCGGACCGGCTGGAACGCAAATGGCAAATTGTTTTGGCGGCCTTCGCCATCGCCGTCTCCGGCCTTCTATTCGGGCAGATGAATGCCGCCGCGTGGCTCATCTTCTTCGGCGTGCTGCTCACACTTTCGAACAACATCCTGTCGTTCTCCAGCCACGCCTACCAGGCCGAGTTATACCCCACTCGCATCCGAGCCCTGGCCGTTGGCTTCGTCTACTCCTGGAGCCGCATCTCGGTGGTCTTCAGCTCTTTCGTGATCGGATTTGCGCTGGAACGCTTCGGAGTCCCCGGAGTCTTCGCCTTCATCGCGGGAAGCATGCTGATAGTAATGCTCGCCATTGGCCTGCTGGGCCCCCGCACCAACAACCTGCCGCTCGAAACAATCTCAAACTAGCTCAGCGGCTCCCCGTCGTCAGATCCCGGGCCCGGTCCGTCATCCCCTCTTCCCAACTGCTCCATCCCGATGTCATCCCATACGGCGCGCGATCCAGCACCGCTTCAATTTGCCGCAACTTACCATTCTCCACTTTGAACATTTCGGCGATCTCCCAAGTCCATGGCTGCGTCGGACCCGCAACCACCGCCCGGCCGTTGGGCGTCTCAAAATGCCGCGTCTTTCCCGCCGAATGATCGAAAAAGGCGAAGCTGAACACCAGCCCGCGTTCCTGATCAACGGCCACATAGCGCCGGTCGCGAATGCGCGTCACGAAATGCAGCAGGCCCGATTGAAATTGCTCCTTGCAGCTCCACGCCGCCGAGTAGTTCGTGGCGGTCGCAGGGTCGGGCCGCGTCTGTCCCTCCTTCAAAGGCGCGTTGGTGGTCAGCATCCCGTTTTCGATCCGATTACAATCGTCCGCGAAAGGGTACACACCCTTGCCGTCGTTCTGCTGCATTCCGGAGAAATACATATTCGCAGTCTTCACCAGATCCGCGCGCGACATGCGCTGCGCCTCGGGAATCGCTTCCGAAAACAAATGATTCGGCGTGCCAATCTTTTCCAGGCGCTCGGCCGTCTCCGGATTGCGCACTACGAACGTCTCCGCCTCCGAGATCCGTCCATTCTGCAATTTCAGGCGTAACGCGACCACGCCGGCAATCGGCTTATCGGGCGCGCGTCCCTCTTCTGTGATCGTTCCGATAAACGCCACTGCTCCAGCCTGCGGATCGTCCACGAACAAACGATAGGTCCCCTTGGCGGCCATCGAATTCCAAAGCCCGTCGGGGATCACCAGCTTCTGCCCGTTCTCGGTGAACTTCACGTCTTTCGCAAGCGGCGCCAGCTTCGGATCGTGCGCGGTCATGGCGTCCAGATATTGATCCACGAAGCCCTCCAGGCATGCCCGGTCACAAGCTCCGCTTTTTCCGCTGGCATTCTGGCCCAACAAAGCGCCGGCCAGCGAGAAACCCAATACGACCATTGCAATCAATATTTTTGCCATAACGCTCCAGCCAGACATTGTATACCCGACTCGCCAAGAAACCTCTGGAACCCCAATCTGTGCGGCTAAACTGTGGCCATGGACTCGCTCTCGGTGATCCCCGACATCACGGTCGAGATCGCGACACGAATGCTTCCGTCTGCTCCGCGCGCCAATGTCGAAAGGAACCTTCCGTTGGTCCTCAACGCACTGGTCGCGTCCAAGCTCGCCGACAAGGCGATGATCCTGATGTCGCTCGCCACCATTCGCGCGGAAACCGGATCGTTTCTGCCCATCTGCGAAGGCCAGAGTCACTTCAACACCTCGCCGGGCGGCCATCCTTTCGACCTCTACGATGCGCGCGCAGACCTCGGCAATCAGGGCCCGCCCGACGGCGAGCTCTTCAAGGGACGTGGCTTCATCCAACTCACCGGCCGCGCAAATTACGCGTTACACGGCAACGCCATCGGCCTGGGCCATCAGCTCATCACCCATCCGGATCTCGCCAACGATCCCGGCATCGCCGCACGGCTGCTCGCCAGCTTCCTGAAGACCAACGAACAGAAGATTCGCGCGGCACTCGCGGCCGATGATCTGCGCGGAGCTCGCCGTCTGGTAAATGGCGGCAGCAACGGGCTCGATGCGTTTGAGGCCGCTTACCGAACTGGTTTGCCGCTCGTTCCGTCCGAATCGCGCGCATAAGCAAGCGGAAGCATATATACTGAGCGGGAACGCGACATGAGAATGCGATTCTCACTCCTGCAAGTAATTCTCGCTGCGCATCTTTACGCGCAAGGAACTCGTCCCGAAGCTGGGCCCTTTAATGCCTCTCTCGCTTACTCTCCGCCGCCGGCGCAAGGCGTCGCCATCCGCGCTGGACGCCTGTTCGAATCGAAATCCGGCACCATGCTCAAGAACCAGGTCATCCTCATTAAAGGCGACCGCATCACCGCCGTCGGCCCTTCCGATCGCATCACAATTCCTTCCGGCGCATTGATCGTCGATCTGAGCGGCGCCACTGTTCTTCCCGGCTTGATCGATCGCCACGTGCATTTGATGCAAGACCAGCAACCCAACGACGCGCGCGCTGCTTTTTCCGGCTGGAATTACGCGCTCAAAGACTTGAACGCGGGCTTCACAACCTTACAGGACATGGGCTCGCCCTATACCTACGCCACCGTCGAACTGCGCGATGCCATCAACAAAGGCCAGGTTCCCGGACCGCGCCTGCAAGTAGCCGGACCGCAATTGAATCCGCGCGCCGCTGGATATTATCCCGCGCCCTCCGTGGTGACCCCTTTCGGACAAACCGGGGGTCCCAACGCCTGGCAAATATCAAGCGATGTTAACTCTCCGTGGCTGGCCCGCGCCGCCGTGCGCGAGCACTCCCACTACGGTGTGGATTGGATCAAAGTGTATGAGACGGAGGATTACGAAGGCGGCGGTTATCCCGATCCCTCAGGTACGGGAGCCTTCACTCCCGATGGAAAGATGATCAACGTTCCATCGCTGACGCTCGAAGAGAATCAGGCAATCGTCGATGAAGCGCATCGCCGGGGTCTGCGCGTCGCTTGCCACGCGTATGGCGGCGAAGGTCTGCGCAATTGTCTGGAAGCGGGCGTGGACATGCCGATGCATGTCATCGTCGGCGTAACCGGCGCCGAGGGTCTAGACGATGAAACACTGCGCTTGTTCAAGAAACCGCTGTGGGACGGGACGCAACGCCCGGTCATGCAAACGCTCTGGGATTTGATCGGCGACATGGAAGGCCGGGATCTCAAGGCCAGCGGCGGACATACCACGCGCTTCCGTCTCACCGAGATAAGTTTTAAACGGCTGGTCGCGGCAGGCGTCAAAGAAGTTTTCGGAAGCGGCGCTTACACTAACGGCCATGGCGTGCAGGCGTTCCAATTTGCTTATTACGTGAAGTGGGGGATGACGCCCGCACAGGCCTTGCAAATGGCTACCAGCTCAGCCGCCGAAAGCCTGGCCTTTGAATTGGCGAAACAGGTTGGGAGTGTGGAAGCGGGCAAGTACGCCGACCTGGTGGCGGTCTCCGGCGATCCGCTGGCCGACATCACCGAAATGCAGCGCGTGAAATTTGTTATGAAAGGCGGAGTAGTATTCCGAAATGAGATCAAATAACATCAGCCGGCGGTCATTCGTCCTGGCAGCCACTGCTCTTCCGCTCACGGCTGCGAGCGCATCGCCCAGCCCTACCATGGCCAGGCTCAGTTCCTATATGAGTGAGGCCGGCAGCCAGCAGCTACCCGAAGAAGTGGTCGAAAAAACCAAGCAACACATCATCGATACCTTCGCCGCCATGGTCTCCGGCGCCGATCTCGCACCGGGCCGCTTCGCGATCAATTTTGCACGCGAGCATTCCGCGGAAAAGATCGCGACTGTCGCGGCGTCCGATGTAGTCTGCGGCGCGATCGAAGCCGCGTTCGCCAACGCGATGCTGGCGCATTCGGATGAAACGGACGATTCCCACGCACCTTCGGAATCCCACCCGGGCGCTTCCGTTGTCCCGTCGGCCTTCGCCACTGGCGAACAATTCAACATCGATGGCTCGCGATTCCTGCGCGCTGTCGCGCTCGGCTACGACGTGGGAACCCGAGTCACCATGACGGTCGGCGTGGGCGGATTTCAAACCGCCACCCACATCAGCACCCATGCGCTCGCGGGCAACTTTGGATCGGCCGCCGCGGCCGGTTGCGCCGCTGGTCTAAACCAACAGCAAATGCGCTGGCTCATCGATTATGCATCCCAGCAGGCTTCGGGAATCAAAACCTGGCAGCGCGACACCGAACATATCGAGAAGGCCTTCCTGTTCGCTGGAATGCCGGCACGCAACGGCGTAACAGCCGCTCTTCTGGTGCAGGCCGGCGCTACCGGCGTGGATGATGTTCTGTCGGGCCAGGACAACTTCCTCGCCGACTACGCGCCGCAGGCCGATCCCGCGAAACTGGGGGCAAGCCTAATAGACAAGCTCGGCGAACGCTTCGAAGTAACGCGCACCAATATCAAGAAGTGGACCGTCGGTTCGCCAATTCAAGCCCCGCTCGATGCGCTCGAGATCATTCTAAAACGGCGGCCATTCGAACCCGATCAGGTGCAAGCCGTCACCGTGCGGGTGGCAACCAGCGAAGCCTCGCTCGTCACCAATCGCGAGATGCCCGACATTTGTATGCAGCACATGGTCGCGGTGATGCTGATCGACAAAACAGCATCGTTCAAGGCAGCGCACGACAAACCCCGCATGCAAGATCTCGCGGTCTTGAAACAGCGGGCGAAGGTACAACTGATACCCGACGCCGAACTCGAGCGTCTATTGCCCGCTCGCGTCGCGATCGTCGAAGTAACGCTCGCCGATGGAGCGCGTCTCACCGAAACCGTCAAGGCTGTCCGGGGTACTGCCGAAAATCCAATGCCGCGCGAAGAAGTGATCGCCAAGGTGCGCGACCTGATGACGCCGGTTCTCGGCGCGGAGCGCTGCGGCAAACTCATCGAGGCCACACTCCACCTGGAAAAGGTCAAATCCGTTCGCGAATTGCGCCCTCTGCTGCAGCGAACTTGATATACTTTTCCCCATGCGCAAGAGCTCCGTTGTCCGGTTGTCCGCGTCCGTAGTGGTTTGCGGCGCATTGTTTACCGCCTACACCCAGTTTGGGAATCAGCCCTCAAAACTCAACACCATCAAGCTCAAGGACGATCTGTACGTCATCCACAACGATTTCGTACCCGGCAACACCACCGCGCTCATCACCAACGACGGCGTTCTGCTAGTGGACGACAAATTCGAGATTGACCACGCCGGCATCATGGCCGAACTGAAAAAGATCACCGACAAGCCGGTGAAATATGTGATCAATACGCATCATCACGGCGATCACAGCGGCGGCAACGTCAAGTTCCAAGCCATGGATGCGAAAGTTGTCGCATCGCAGGAAGCTCGCGAGCAAATGGTGGTGGCCAACCAGCCGGGCCTTCCCGACATCGTGATTGAACATCACGCGCACATTTATCTCGGCGGCAAGAACGTAGCGCTCTATCATTTCGGACGTTCGCACACCAATGGCGACCTGGTGGTGCTGTTCCCGGCTGATCGCGTTTTGGCCGCCGGCGACATGTACACCAAGGGCGACGATGTTCCCGAGCTGATCGATTATTCAGGCGGCGGCAGCGCCGTGGAATGGCCCAGTACGCTGCGCTCGGCTCTGCAGCTCGACTTCGACACTGTAGTTCCCGGCCACGGGCCCATGTCCAATAAACAGGAGATGACTGCCTATCGCGAAAGCACCATCAAATTGGTTGCGCGCGTTCGCGAAATGAATCGCGCCAAGAAATCGAAGGACGACATCGCGAAGATGCTCAGAACGGAATTCCACTGGGCGGATCTGCACCTGGCGCGCGGCCTGAACGGAGTGGTCGAAGAGGCGCAGTAGGTAAGAAGAGAATTCAGAATTCAGAAGTCAGAATCCAGGAAGCTTACTTACCAACCAGATGCTGCACGTCTAGATTATTTCCGCGCTCGTCCTGATTCTCGTTGCAAATGTATTCCATGATTTCCCAACCCGGCGCCAGTTGCGCTACTTCATGCACGCTCCAGGGCTTGGAGTAAGCGCCGGGATCGTCGATGGTGATATCGATCGCCATCTTGCCTAGCTCCGGCCGCGTGAAGCGCTCGATGATGTGAGCCTTAGTGGTGCGCGGGTGCCCATCGGCGTCCAGCCATACCTTGTCGTTCATTCCCACCGTGTCCACCACCAGCGTGTCGCCTTCCCAGTGGCCGATCGAATCGCCCCACCACGTTTCGACGACATCTTTGTCATGCGGACGCCCATCCAGAAAAATCTGGCGATAACTATGCACATTGCCCTCGTAAAGAATCAGCATCAGCTTATCCGTCTGCACAATTTTCCACGGGTATGGATTCACGCGCGGCGTTCCCATCGGCAGGCAGAATCCCTCGGGATCGTCCTTGCTTTCGTTTTCAAAGCGCTCCTTGAAGAGCTTGGCCGCCGCAGGCAGCATGGGGACGTCAGCGGGATTCATATCGCGCGCGATGTTGTGCGCATAGCCTTCGCCGCTCTTGCTGCGCGGATCGCCGGGTCCGTATCCGGGAGCATGATAGACACCCGAGAAATCGGGCTTGCCGTCTGCTCTGCGGGGCGCCGGTTGTCCCTCGGGAGCGCGGGGCATCCGTTTGCCCGCGCCAAATTCCTGACCCGTGAGTGCCAGAACAGCGGCGCTGCCCAGAACAATCAGACGCGTGAGGTTCATTTGCAAAACACTATACCAGTTGTGCAAGATAGATCATGCAATCCACCCGGCGGCTCTGGCTGTCGCAATGCGTGGGAGTGGCTGCGTTAGCAGAAATGGCTTCGGCGCAGCAGCACGCGCATGAAGCCGCGCAATCCGCCACACCGCCTCCCTTCCAAACTCTCGACGCAGTAACCGCAGCGGAGCTGGACGCCATCACTTCCCAGATCATCCCTTCGACGGATGGCCCGGGCGCGCATGAAGCGGGAATCGTTTATTTCATCGATCGCGCGCTCGCAACCTTCGACTCGGATCTGCGCGCAAGCTATCGCACGGGAATGGCTAGCGTGCAACAAAAACGCAAAGAGTTGTTCCCAGGCTCGGCCAGTGTCGCGGCGCTGAAGAGTGAACAGCAGGTTCAATTGATTCACGCCATCGAGAAAACCGATTTCTTCGAGCTGCTTCGCACGCACACCCTGTACGGATTCCTTGGCAATCCCAGCTATGGCGGCAATCGCAACAAGGTGGGTTGGAAGCTGATTGGCTTCGAAGATCGCGGAGCTTTTCAACCACCCTTCGGCTACTACGACGCCAACGGAGACAAGGCATGAGCGGCGCCACATTCCAGCCCTCGGATGCAGTCGATTTCCTGGTGATCGGCGCGGGTGCGGCCGGCGGCGTGATGGCGAAGGAGCTGTCTACGGCTGGCTTTCGCGTAGTGGTGCTGGAGCAGGGCCCCTATCTCAACGAGAAGGATTACAAACACGATGAGATCCGGTACACCTATCAGGCTGGGCTGACCAACGATACGAAAGTTCAGCCCATCACTTTTCGCAAGAGTGAATCCGAGCACGCCAAACCGCTCAAGGCCATTATGTACGGACGTCAGGTGGGCGGAGGCAGCGTCCACTTCACTGCAAACTATTGGCGATTTCATGAAAGCGATTTCGAGGAGCGCAGCCAGTTCGGCGATGTGCCGGGAAGTGGCCTGGCTGATTGGCCGATTAAATACGGGGATCTGGAGCCCTACTACACCAAGGCCGAATACGATCTCGGCATCTCGGGCCTGGGAGGCGCCAATCCGTTCGAAGGGCCGCGCTCGAAGCCCTATCCTCTGCCGCCGATGCCGGTGAAATCGTCCGGCGTTTTGTTCGAGCGCGCGACGAAAAAACTCGGCCTGCATCCTTATCCGGCTCCCATGGCGATCCTGTCGCAGCCCTATCAAGGCCGTGCGGCCTGCGTCCATTGCGGCTTCTGCGAGTATTTTGGCTGCGAGATGCGTGCAAAATCGAGCACTTTGGTTTCGGTAATCCCAACCGCCGAGAAGACCGGCAAGTGCGAGATTCGTCCCAATTCCTACGTGCGCAAGATCGAAACTGATGCGCAGGGCCGCGCTACGGGCGCGGTTTATTTCGACGCGAATCGCCGAGAGGTATTCCAGCGCGCAAAGGCAGTTGTGCTTTGCGCCAATGGCGCCGAAACTGCCCGTCTGTTGCTGATGTCGAAATCGAAGCGCTTTCCAAACGGCCTTGCCAACTCGAGCGGCCTGGTCGGTAAGTACTTAATGTGGGACACCGGTGGCCTGGCCATGGGGCTGTTTGAGCACCCGCTGAACGAATACAAAGGCATTCAAGTTACGCGCGTCATCCACGATTACTATCGCGCGGACCCCAAACGCGGGTTCTACGGCGGTGCGGGATTAGATGCGCGCTTCAATTATTACCCAGCGAATTTCGCGCTCCAAGGCATGCCGCCGGACGCTCCGAAATGGGGCGCCGACTACAAGAAGATGCTGGCGACGTATTTCACGCACACCATGACCGTGCTGGCGCACATCAGTTCCCTGCCCCAACTGCGCAACAGTATCTCGCTCGACCCGGATCTTAAGGACGCCTGGGGCCTGCCCGCCATGCGTGTCACCTTCGATTTCCATCCAGATGACGTCAAGACCCTGCACTGGGCGCTCACCAAACAAGTCGAGATTCTGGATGCGGCCGGAGCCAAGAAAACCTGGACGAGCGGCAGTACGCTGGCGGAGAATACGCCATCCACTCACTTGATGGGAACCTGCCGCATGGGCAACGATCCGAAGCAATCCGTGGTGAACCGTTTCAACCGCACGCACGACGTGCCGAATTTGGTGATTGCGGACGGCAGCAGCTTTGTCACCGCGGCGCGGCAGCAGCCGACGGCCACCATCCAGGCGCTCTCTTATCGCGCGGCCGACTTCGCGATTCAAGCGGCCAAGCGCGGCGAATTAGGCTGAGGTCCGAGGCGTGAAACGCGGAATCCACCTCGGGATTTCAGCGCAGAACGCGCTGGACTCCGGCCCAAAGCTTGATCTCAGGCCCAGCTCTTCGTAAAGCAACACAAACAGGTGAAACAGCAGCCATACTAGCGCGCCGTCTTCCAGCACGCGCGAGCTCCCGAGCTGCAAGCCTTGCCCGAGAATTGCGCTGACCACTGCTACATACATCGGATTTCGGACAAACCGATAAAGACCCGTGACCACCCAATGGCTTCCTGCGCGACCCTATTTCGAAATCTTGTCCAGACAGATATCCTCCGCCAGCCTCTCGCCCCCGTGGAACGAAAGACTGCTGCTGGATGTCCAAGTTTTCGTGTACGCACCGGGGTCGTCGATCACGACTTCGTATTTCATCGTTCCTGGCCCGGTCCGCGTGTATTTTTCGATCAGGTGCAATTGTTCGGTGTGGGGATGGCCGGCATCGTCCAGCCACGTCCTGTCATTGAAGCCCACCGAGTCCACAATCAACGTGCCGCCTTCCCAGTGGCCAATGGAATGGCCCATCCAAGCGGGATTCGGCTCTTTCGGATGGTCGCGTCCGTCCATCCATACCTGACGCCAGATGTGCGCTCCACCTTCATACAGCAACACGATTCTGTTGGCCTCTTGCACCATCTGCAATGGACGCGCTGTGAGCATGATGCGTGGAACGCCGGGAGGCAGGCAGCGCGAATCCGTGTCGCTTTGTTTCATCGCGTGGTTTTCTTGAAATCTCTGCTTGGCCCAAGGCTGGAGGGGAGCGTCGCCCTGAGGAGCCAGGTCCGCGAGATGAACCGGCAACCACACGCCGCCGATTCCCAGGTCGTGTGTTTGTGCCTGCGCGGGAACGACAGCGAGCACGGCAAGAAAATAGAAATGCCTCATTACTTTTTCGCGTTCCCGATCATGTGTATCGAGCTCTTCTCGTCTTCTTGACAGATCGATTCCATCAGCTCCATCCCCGGACGCCAGCGAATCGTATTGCTCGTGGTCCAGGGCTTGGTATACGCTCCTGGGTCGTCGATCGTCACCTCATACTTCAGCGTCAGCGAGTCGGTACGGGTATAACGTTCCGTGAGATGCAACTGCTCGGAAATAGCGTGACCTGCCTGGTCCAGCCAGGCCAGACCGTTGAAACCGGTGACGTCTACCACCAGGGTGTCGCCATCGTAGTGCCCCACGGCATCGCCCAGCCAGCTGGGCTTGAGATTCTTGGGATGAGTCCCCGCCGGATCTATGTTCACGATGCGCCACAAGTAATTGTCGCCTTCAAAGACGAACACCACCTGGTCTTTGGTCTGAATCATCTGAAACGGATACGGATCGAACATGAAGCGCGGCACGCCTACTGGCAGGCAGCGGGCTTCCGGGTCGTCCTTCGACAGGCTCTCCACCCGCTCGTTGTACGTCTTGAGAGTCCAGGGGAGAAATGGAACGTCCACATGCACGTCGGCGCTCTTCACCCCCTTCCATTTGGTCTCCGCGATGTTACCGTTGAAGCCGGGAAACCAGGCGCCGTTTCCGCCAAAATCCGGCCGGCCATCGGGCAAGTGCGGCGCAGGCCCGGCCACCGCTTTAGGCGCTATGTCCGCACCCAGGTTGGGTGCGTCCTTGTAGAACGGCCCAGGATCTTTGGCGAGCGGCTGCTGGGCGAAGCCTGAAGCGACGATTAGCAACGCGGCGGCAACCAGCGTGGCCCTCGATAAACTCATGATGACCTAAATCCTATATTCAAATTGCACGCTTGGTCAAACCTATCAGCTTTCTCATGGACCAGTTTCCGGAGGTTTGATCGCCATGTATACTGGTCCCACCTGGAGCAGAACCATCATGCGTTTCGATCTCATTTTCTCCCGCGTATTCCCTGTATCCATCGCATTCCCTGTATTCCTTGTATTCCCTGCGTCCCTTGTATTCCTGGCTCCCCAACCCGCCCTCGCGCATCACGGCGGGTCCGAATACGACATGAGCAAAACGGTGGAATTCAAAGGCAAGCTCACCAGCGTCGAAATGATCAACCCGCATTCGTGGATCTATTTTGACGTTACGGAAAAGGATGGAACGCTCAGTCATCATCGATGCGAGATGAGATCCGTTCATGTGTTGCGCCGCTCGGGCTGGACCAAAGAGAATTTCCCTGTGGGCCAGCAGATCACCGTCGAAGCTTCCCCGAACAAAACCGATCCCGCTTCGTGTTATCTGCAGACCATCGTGGCCGCCGACGGAACTCGCATGGACCGCTATGGCCAATACGTCAAGGCTCCGCAAGGCGGCGTCCAGGAAGTGCGGGGCCCCATCGCTCCGCCCAAGCCGGACCGTCCGGCGCGGCGTCCGTCGGGCGAGCCGAACATATCGGGCGATTGGGCGCCGGTGCAGCTGGTCATGGTAAATGCAAAGGGCACCGGCGGCGGGTTGGTGCCGCTCGATAAGTTGACGGACTACAAACCGGGCGATAAGCCAGCCATTTCTTTCGCCGACGTCTCCCGCACCGGGCCGCGGCTCTATGGCGGAACCGGACTGACAGAGGCCGGCGAAAAAGCCGCCAAGGATTTCAAGCGCGAAGACAATCCCCGTTTCCGTTGCGAGACCACCAGCATCGTCTTTGACTGGACCTTCGATGGGCCGGTGAACCGCATCACTCAGAACAAGGATACGATCGTGCTGGAATACGGCCAGTTCGGGTTGAAACGCACCGTCTACATGAACATGAAAGCGCACCCCAATAGCGTCAAACCGACCCGCACCGGGCACTCCATCGGACACTGGGAAGGGGACACTCTGATCGTGGATACCGTAGCATTCGCTCCAGGCTTCTTGAATCCGCCGGTGCGCAACAGCGACCAGCTGCACGTGGTGGAGCGGTTCACATTAGATCCGGTCAAGGTGGCGCTTACCCGCAGTTATGTCGTTGACGACGCCGTGTATTTGAAAGGCAACTATACCGGCTCCGATACCATCCTGGTGGCCGACGCTCCCTTTAATCCTGGTAAGTGCAAAGAGTTGAACTTTATCGATTACTCGAAGGAGCAAAAACGCAAGTAATATGCGGACCGATATTCACACCCTGATCGCCACCGGCTTTGTAGCGACCTTACTGATGCCCGCCGCTGCGCAGACTTATCGCCCGCCACGCGCGCCCGACGGCCACGCCGATTTGAGCGGCATCTATGAAGCGCTCAACACCGCCAATTGGGATCTCGAGGATCATTCCGCTCAGCCGGGAACCATGTGGCAGACGGGCGCCATCGGCTCTGTGCCGGCCGGCCCCGGCGTGGTGGAGGGCGGAACCATCCCTTACAAGCCGGAGGCACTCGAAAAAAAGAAGGCGAATTTCGCCGCGCGCCGCACTAACGATCCCGAAGCCAAGTGCTACATGCCCGGCATTCCGCGCGCCAACTACATGCCGTATCCATTTCAGATCGTGCAGACTCCGCGCGGCATCATGTTCGTCTATGAATTCGCCAGCGCGAATCGCCTGGTAAATATGGGCAAGCCCGAGGAAGCCGGCTCCGATACCTGGATGGGCACCAACAACGGGCATTGGGAGGGCGACACCCTGGTGATCGACGTCACGGGTTTGAATGGCCTGGCTTGGTTCGATCGCGCCGGAGATTTTGGCGGTAAACAATTGCACGTCGTGGAACGCTTCAGCCGTCCGGACCCCTATCATCTGAACTACGAAGCCACCATCGAGGACCCCACCGTGTTCACCCGGCCCTGGAAGATCAGCATGCCGCTCTATCGCAAGGTGGAAAAGAACGCGCAGCTCTTCGAGTTCAAGTGCGTAGAGTTCGTCGAAGAATTGCTTTACGGACAATTCAAGAAACAGCCGGCCAAATGAGCATGCGGCTTCTCCTTTTGCTGACGGCAATCGCTATCGTCCTGCCCGCCGCTTCGGGCCAGACGTTCAAGACGGCGTGGGGAGATCCCGATCTTCAGGGAATGTGGCCGGGCAACATGGGCGTCCCTTTGCAGAGACCGGAGAGCCTCGGAACCAGGACCACTCTCAACGATGCCGAGTTCGCCCAAAAGGAAGCCCAAGCCAGGAAGCAGGCGGAGGCCGATAGCCAGTCCACCGCCACCAGCGATAGCAAGGCAACCATAGGTCCGCCGTCCTATTGGGTGGAGCGCGGGACGCCTTCGCGCCAGACATCCCTGATCATCGATCCGCCGAATGGGCGACTGCCGCCTTTGACCGCGGAGGAGCAGAGGCTTCGCAAAGAAGCGCGGGCCGGAAAAGGATTTCCAGGCGAATGGCGCGGCCAGGCCGACTCCTATGACGATTTGAACGTCTATTATCGCTGCATCACGCGCGGCGTGCTGGGATCTATCATCCCGGTGATCTATAACAACGGAAATGAAATTTTGCAGGCGCCCGGCCTGGTGATCATCCGCAATGAGATGATCCACGAAACGCGCATCATTCCGCTGGATGGCCACCCGCACCCGAGCTCCAAAATCCGCCAGTACATGGGCGATTCGCGCGGCCACTGGGACGGCAACACGCTGGTGATCGAGACCACCAATTTCACCGACAAAGACGCCATCGGTTCCAACGGCGCAGGCTATCCAGGCGACCCCGGCCATCACAGCGCCGATTTGAAGCTGATCGAGCGGCTGACCCGCGTGGATGCCAATACGCTCAACTATCAAGCCACCATCGAAGATCCCAAAACGTGGACTCAGCCCTGGACCATCCTGATCCCTTTGAAGCGCAACGATAAGTACCAGCTGTTCGAATACGCATGTCACGAGGGCAACATCGCCATGAGTGACATTCTCAGCGGCGCCCGCTCCGATGAGCTTAAGGGTGATGAGGTCAAGGGTGATGAGGTCAAGCGAAAGAAATAGCACTCGAATTGGTATAGAATTGCTTGTCAGGAGGGGCCGAATGCGAACTAGGCTAGCGATGCCGGCTGCAGTTGTGGTTCTGCTTCTTACGGTTGTCCCGGCCTGGGCGCATCACGCGTTTCAAGCGGAGTTCGACAGCAGCAAACCGGTCCATTTGGTGGGAACGGTCACCGACATGGAATGGATCAATCCTCACTCCTGGATTCATGTCGACGTGAAGAACCCGGACGGCACCGTCACCAATTGGATGGTGGAATGCGGCAGCCCCAACATTATGCTGCGCAGAGGCTTCACCAAGCGTTCGCTCGAAGTGGGCACCGAGCTCACCATTCAGGGATACCAGGCTAAGAACGGAACGAACCGGGCCAATGGCAGTAGCGTGACTTTCAAGGATGGCAAGAAGTTGTTTGTCGGCGGTTCGAACCCGGACCTTCCGCCGGATCAAAAGTAGCAAGGAGACTCGCATGAGAACCAGCGTTTTCACGTTGCTTGTAACGGCGGGGCTTTGTTCCTTGCCTGTGAACGCTCAAGCTCCAGCGGCCAAGGTGGCTACTACGGCCGCGAAGACCAACTGGACGCCGCCAAAAACTTCCTGGGGCGATCCGGATCTCCAAGGTCAGTGGCCGGCCACCGCCAACATTCCCATGCAGCGTGCCGTCAGCCTGGGTGATAGAGCCGAGCTCACAGATGCCGAATTGGCGGAGCGGGAAAGCCGTGCCCAAAAGCAAGCCTCCGAAGATGGTGAGGAATTCTCCAAGGGAACCAGTGAGGTGACCATCAATCCTCCTTCGTATTGGGTGGAGCGCGGCAAGCCGGTGCGGCAAGCTTCGCTGGTGGTGGATCCTCCCAATGGCAGAATTCCTCCCATGACTCCGGATGGGGAGGCCGCTATGAAGGCCTTGCGAGGCGGACTCGGACCCGGCAGCCACTTCCCCGATAAAGTGGATTCCTGGGAAGACTTCGACATTTACAGCCGCTGCATCACGCGCGGCATGGTCAGCAGCATGCTCCCGACGCTGTACAACTTCGGCAACGAAATCCTGCAGGCGCCGGGCTACGTAGTGATCCGCAATGAAATGATTCATGAGACACGCGTGATTCCTCTGGACAAGCGTCCGCACGTGGGCAAAGACATCTCCACGTACATGGGCGATTCGCGCGGGCATTGGGAAGGCAACACACTGGTGATCGAGACTACCAACCTGAAGCCTCAGCCAGGCATAGGCGGCGGACTGTTTACCGACGCTGCGGTCTTGACCGAGCGCTTCACCCGTACCTCGCCGACTGACCTGAGCTACGATCTCACGGTGAACGATCCCAAGACCTGGACCAGGCCCTGGACCCTGCACATGCCCTACAAGCTGGACCCCAGCTACAAGATTTACGAATACGCCTGCCACGAAGGCAACTACATGATGCTCGACGCGCTGAGCGGCGCCCGGGAACGGGAAAAGGCCGGCCAGTCGACCAAGGTAGATCGCTAAAGTCCCCGGCCGCCTGCGAACTATTGCTTCAACGCGTACGCAAACAACGCGCTGCCGGCTGAAATCGCGACGTACTGCTTGCCGTTCACCGCGTAAGACATCGGACCGGACGCGATGGCGCCTCCGAGCGACGCCCTCCACAGCAGTTCGCCGTTACGGGCATCCAGCGCGTAGAAATATCCTTCGCGTCCGCCCGAGAAAAGCAAATCGGAAGCCGTGGTCAGGATTCCGGCGTCGGTAACATCGTTCATCTTGTATTCCCATTTTCTTTCGCCGGTCTGCGGGTCGATGGCGCGCACCGCGCCGTAGCCTTCGTTGTCCTTACGCGTATTGATCTTGGCTTGCTGCAACCCGCCGATCAGCGATCGTGGCGAGGTGCCCAGGTATCGGCGGCCCTCGGTATATTCGGCCGGCGCCTTGAGATACACCGACGAATAGTTCACCCAGGAAGGGATGTAGAACAATCCAGTGCTCGGGCTGAAGGAAGGCGAATACCAGTTGGTGCCTCCCTGGTTTCCGGGAGTGATGACCGTTCCTTCCGCGCTCGGAAGCTTCCCACTCACTCGCATGGGACGGCCCTTCTCATCGAAGCCGCTAGCCCAATTCACTTCCACAAAAGGCTTGCCCAGCAGGAACTGGCCGGTGGAGCGGTCGAGCACATAAAAGAACCCGTTGCGATTGGCCCACAGCATCACTTTGCGAGGCTGCCCCTTCCATGGGATGTCGGCCAGGACGGCCACCTGCACTGCGTCGAAGTCGAACTCATCGTGCGGCGAGAACTGGTAATACCATTTCAGCTTTCCGCTATCGGCATCCAGCGCGACCACCGAACTGGTGTAGAGGTTGTCTCCCAGGCGGACATCGCCGTTATAATCCGGTCCCGCGTTTCCCACCCCCCAATAAGTGAGATTGAGCGCCGCATCGTAGGAGCCGGTCATCCAAATGGATCCACCGCCGGTCTTCCATGAATCTCCCGCCCAAGTTTCGTGACCGGGCTCGCCTGGCCCTGGAATAGTGTAGAAGCGCCACATTTCTTTGCCCGTGCGGACGTTGTACGCCGCAATAAATCCGCGGATGCCGAACTCGCCACCCGCCGTGCCGACAATCACTTTGTCCTTGATCACCAGGGGCGCATGCGTGATGGCGTAGCCCGATGCAGCTTTGGCGACCTCTGTGTTCCACAAAGGACGGCCGGTAGTGGCATCCAGCGCAATCAAATGCGCATCAATGGTCCCCATGAACAGCGTGTTGCCGACGATGGCCATGCCTCGATTCACACGCCCGCAACAAGGGCGCGCCTGGGGCGACGGCGAGTAGGAATAGCTCCAGAACTCGCGGCCCGTCACCGCGTCCAGCGCAATGACGTCGTTGGGCGCTTGCACCGTGTACATCACGCCATCCACCACTAACGGTGTAGCTTCGAACTTTTCGAGCGACCGCGCTTGAAACACCCATTGCTGTTCCAGATTCTTGACGTTTTCGGGCGTGATCTGCTTGAGAGCACTGTGCCGCTGGCTCATGTTGGTTCCCGAATAGGTCAACCAGTTGTGCGGCTCCTGGTCGGCGTTCTGAATGCGATCGAAGGGCACCTGAGCGGAGAGAGCGCCGGCCATTAAAGCGAACAGTGTGAGACCTCGAGTCATGTTCTTATAGACCTTTCAGGGAGCCTAAATATGTGACAACATCGGCCAGCTCCTCGGAACTGAGCTTGCCGCGGTAAGAGGGCATGGGTGAATTTTCGATGAAACCCGACTCGCGCAGATCGGAGCGATTGAGCGAAACCAGATGCTCGCTCGAATCCAGGATCTGCACCGTGAACGTGTCGATGTTGAGAAGCCGGCCGGTGATGGTTTGGCCCTGCCTGGTGATCGCGCGATAGAAGCGATTCTGCGGCAGCACTTCCTCATTCGGCTCGAGCAGAGAGCGTTCCAGCTCGACAGTGCGGCGCAGGCCGCCGATGTCGCTCAAATCCGGCCCCACGCGCGAGCCGTTGGCGCCCACTCGATGGCATTGCCGGCATCCGCCCTTGCCTTCGAAGATGGCCTGGCCCCGAGCGGCGTCGCCATGGATGGGTGCACTGTGGCCGCTGGACCCAATGGAACGCAAGTACGCCAAAACTACTGCCGCTTGGGAGTCCCGCAGGTTGCTCGGCGGCATGGGTGTGCCTGGCTTGCCGTCCTCAATGATCCTGACCAGCGTATCTTCTGAATAGGTTTGACGGAACTTGCCGTGGCTGAGGTCAATGCCCGGGATCTGGTCGCCCTCCGGGCCGTGGCAGAGAACGCAGTTGTCGCGGAATAGCCGCTGGCCCTCCTGGATGTCCGCGGGCGTGTATTCATGCTGCGAGAGCAGGGCCGGGGCCCCACAAACTCCTATCGCAAGAACGAAGCCAGAAAATCGAAGTGCCGACATAGGCATCCCCCTTTCGGGTTGGGCCTATCGTATCGCAGCGGTTCAGAGGAAACAATTCCAGCGCCTGGCCGTCCGATCTAACGAAGGGCTGGTCTAACTAAACCGTCTAACTAAACCATGGCTGAAACCAAAAGATGCGCTCACCCCGCCTGCAATTGCGTCGCTCCCGCCGACAGCAAATATTGCAGCCAATACTGCGACGACGCCCGTAACACCGAAGAACTGGCTTGCAACTGCGGCCATCCTGGCTGCGCCGACGAACTCACGCACCGCGGCTGATGTATGCCGGATCTGAGATGATGCATGCCGGGATCTGATCAAAATGGCTTCCACGCGGTCCTCGAGATTTTGGACCGGTTGCTGAGCAAACCGCTGCCGGAGCAATGGGGCAATTGGAAACTGGACCGGGACAAGAGAACCATCTATTACGATGGTCCTCACGAATATTGGTTCTCGCTCGGCCAGATGAACAATTCCGCCGAAGTTCTTGATTGGATTGTTCATCTTCATGAGGAGAAGTGGGCCACGCCGGAGGATATCGGCAACTTAGTGGCTGCTCTGGACGACATATTCGACCTGCAGAATAATGTCTGCGGCTGCGGAATCGAACACCGATTCAATGCCCGGGAGCATCTCGCCAAGGTCTTCCCGTCCCCTGCAGAGAGCCGCGGAGCCAGCTAGCGTTCTGCTGGTTTTGGCCCCTTCCGATAGCCGTCTTCACTTCTTTTTCATTCCAACCGAACATGTCATATATGTAACGTTCACGAAACTCGATGGTGATATGATTTGTTAGGTCTTAGCGGAAGGCAGCCCACGCGAGCATCCGTCCAGACCTGTGGAGGATCGATTTGCCGGCACTCAACACCAGGCTCGCTGAAGTCCTTGAGAAACGAGAGCAGGAGGTCACAGACCGGTGGATTGAACAGCAGCAAGCCACTGGCCGAAAGCTGATTCCCGCCGAGCGCGAGCAGGCCGCCAGGCAGTCCCGCGAGTTTGTGCGCGCGCTGAAAAGCGCTTTGCAGCGCAACACCAGCGGCGACATCTCGGGGCCGGATTGGTCCGGCGTTCGCGACTTCCTGGTGGATTTATCTAGCCGCCGGGCCAAGGACGGCTACACCCCGCGCGAGACGGCATCCTTCGTTTATTCGCTCAAACAGCCGCTCTTTACAGCACTCAGCGTCGAATTTGGCCAGGATCCGGCGCGCTTGGCAGAGGAAGTATGGCTTGCCACGCTTCTCATGGACGAACTGGGGCTGCTCACCACCGAGGCCTTCCAAAAGTCTCGTGAAGAGGTTATCCTGCGCCAGCAGAAAGAATTGCTCGAGCTCTCCACCCCCGTGGTGCGGTTGTGGGAAAACATTTTGGCGTTGCCTTTGATCGGAACGCTGGACAGCGCCCGAACCCAAATCGTGATGCAGAATCTGCTCGACGCTATTGTGCAAACACGGTCGGACTACGCCATCATCGACATCACCGGGGTCCCGATAGTGGACACGCTGGTTGCCCAGCATCTGCTCAAGACCGTCGCTGCCGCACGCTTGATGGGCGCGGATTGCCTGATCAGCGGCATCCGCCCGCAGATTGCCCAGACCATCATCCATCTGGGTGTCGACCTTTCCGAAGTAACCACCAAGGCGACACTGGCGGACGCATTCGATATTGCTTTGCGGCGCAGCGGCCACAAAGTGGTCCGCCAGGAAGCTGCACCCGGTAGCTCAGTGTCGAGGTGACCGTGGAGCGGATACCAATCCTGAAGATGGGCGAGTTTCTGCTCGTCACCATTCAAGTGGATATGCACGACCGGCTGGCGCTCACTCTCCAGGACGATTTGACGTCGCAGATTGTCAAACATCGGGCGCACGGCGTGTTGATTGATATTTCCGCGCTGGAAATCGTCGATTCCTTCATTGGACGAATGCTGGCCAGCATCGCCTCCATGGCGCATCTTCTGGATTCCGAGACGGTGGTTGTGGGCATGCAGCCCGCGGTGGCCATCACGCTGGTGGAGCTGGGTCTGCCGATGAAGGGAATCCGTACCGCGCTGGACGTGGAGAAGGGCATGATGGCGCTGCGTAGCGCGATTCTGGAAGCGGGGCACGATGGCGATACGAGTCGTATCCGCTGAGTCCATGGAGATTCGTGCCTCCGACGACATCGTCCTGGTCCGACAGGCGGTGCGCAAGAAATCCATCGCTCTGGGCTTCGGGCTGGTGGACCAAACCAAAGTGGTCACCGCTTCGAGCGAATTGGCCCGCAACACTCTCGACTATGGCGGCGGCGGCACGGTGCTCCTGGAGCTGGTCGAAAATGGTACCCGGAGCGGCCTGAAACTGACTTTCGAAGACCAGGGGCCGGGCATCCCCGATATTGACCAGGCGCTTACCGACGGCTACACCACTGGAAACGGCATGGGCCTGGGATTAAGCGGCGCCAAGCGGCTTTCCAATGAATTCGAGATTTGGTCGAAACCGGGCGAAGGGACCAGAGTCTCCATTCTGAGGTGGAAGTAAGTGGCAACCGCTGTACGCATTGTTGTCGAAGAAACCAGCATCACCGCCGAGGCGCGCCGCACGGCTCGCGAAATGGCTCTGGGGCTGGGGATGGAGGAGGGTGGCGCCGAACACGTGGCAATCGCCACCACCGAAGCCTGTACCAATCTGCTTAAGCATGCCGGTGGCGGCCAGGTTCTCCTGCAGACCAGCACCGAAGGCTCCGATGCGGCGCCATTGTTGGAATTGCTTGCGGTGGATCGCGGCCCCGGAATGAGCAACCTGGAGCAGTGCCTGCAAGATGGCTACAGTACCGGTGGCAGCCCGGGCCAGGGTCTGGGCGCTATCCAGCGATTGTCGGAACAATCCGACATCTATACGGTGGCCGGAAAAGGCACAGCGGTGCTGGCTCGCTGGTGGCTTTCGGGTAATGGCTGGCGTCGAGCACAGCGCATCGGCGCCGTGAATGTGTCCATGCCCGGCCAGGAGGTTTGTGGCGACGCCTGGGGCTGCGCGCAGTATGGCGACGATCTCGTGATCATGGTTGCCGATGGCTTGGGCCACGGCCTGGAAGCCAAGCTCGCATCCACCGAAGCCGTGCGGCAGTTGTATGAGAATCCCGATCTGCCGCCTAAGACGCTGTTGACGCGAACGCATCAAGCTTTGCGCAGCACGCGCGGCGCTGCCGTCGCCATCGCCCACGTCGACTCCGTGCGGGGCAAACTGACCTTCGCCGGCGTGGGGAACATCGCTGCGCGCATCTACGACAGCTCCGTGTCGCGGCAGAATCTGGTATCGCTCAACGGAACGGCAGGCCATCAATGCGAGCGGATTCAGGAGTTCAATTATCCCTGGCCCGAACACGGCCTGCTGATTCTCCACACTGACGGGCTTTCCACCTCCACCGGATTGGAATCCTATCCTGGCCTCGCGGCGCGCGATCCGGCACTCATCGCGGGCGTGCTCTACCGGGATTTTTGCCGCGGCCGGGATGACGCTACAGTTGTAGTGGTTAAGGCGAAATAAATGGCTGGCACTATCCTTACTCTGGCTATCGGTTGCGAGCGCGATACGGTCGCGGCGCGGCAGCGCGCCCGGCAAATCGCCCGGTTGCTCGGTTTTGAAGCACAGGATCAGACGCGCATCTCCACAGCCGTGTCTGAAATCGCCCGCAATGCCTTCAATTATGCCGGCGGCGGCCGCGTGGAATATTCCATCGAAGGTCGCACGTCGCCGCAATTGTTCATCATCCAGATCAGGGATTCCGGGCCCGGAATAAGCAACTTATCGAATATCCTGGATGGCCAGTACAAATCCTCCACGGGCATGGGGATGGGAATCCTGGGCGCCCGGCGATTGATGGACCAGTTCCAAATTAATTCGGCTCCTGGCCAAGGGACCACCATCTGGCTGAAGAAGCTGCTCCCCAACCGGACCCGCGTCTGGAACGGCCAGGATCTGGCGGGCATGGCCGCCTCCCTTGCCCGCGAGGGACCGCAGGATGCGTTTCAGGAGCTGCAGCATCAAAATCAGGAGCTGCTCAACGCGCTGGAGGAAATCCGCACGCGGCAGATCGAGCTCACCCGGCTGAATCGCGAATTGGAGGACACCAATCGCGGCGTGGTGGCGCTCTATGCCGAACTGGACGAAAAGGCGGATCACCTGCGCCGTGCCGACGAGCTGAAATCGCGCTTCTTGTCCAATATGAGCCACGAGTTCCGCTCTCCGCTCAATTCCATTCTGGCGTTGAGCGGACTGTTGCTCAATCGCTCGGACGGCGAATTAACCGGCGAGCAGGAACAACAAACCGAGTACATTCGCAAGGCTGCGCGCGATCTTCTGGACCTGGTGAACGATCTTCTGGACCTGGCCAAAGTGGAAGCCGGAAAAGTGGAAGCCAAGCCAGTGGAGTTTCGCGTCGCCGATTTGTTCGCCGCTCTGCGCGGTATGTTGCGTCCGCTGTTTCTGAATCAGTCCGTGGATCTGATATTCGAGGATGTGGATCACATCCCGCCCATATTCTCCGACGAAGGCAAAATCTCGCAGATTCTCCGGAATTTCATTTCCAACGCGTTGAAGTTCACCGAGCGCGGAGAAGTGCGGATTTCCGCCAGCCAGACCGGCGACAGCCATGTCGTCTTCTCAGTGGCCGACACCGGCATCGGAATCGAACCGCAAGACCAGCAGCGCATCTTTCAGGATTTCACGCAGGTAGACAATCCCATTCAGAGAAGAGTAAAAGGCACTGGCCTGGGGCTGCCGCTCTCCAAACAACTGGCCATCCTGCTGGGCGGTGAAGTTTCGGTCCAAAGCCACCTGGGAATAGGTTCCACATTCACGGTTCGAATCCCAGCGCGCTTTGAACCGCGCACCGAGATCGGGCTGCAGTCTGAATCGGCTATGGCAGCGGCCGAAGCCGATCCTGCCAGCTTGCCGGTGCTGGTGCTGGAAGACAAAGTGGAAATGATGATGATGTATCGGAGTTACCTGAAGAACTCCGGGTTCAACATGATTCCCGCTTCCACTATCCGGGAAGCGCGGGAAATCATGGAAGGGATTCGTCCCAAAGCGATTATTCTGGACGTCGTCCTGCGCTCGGAGGATACCTGGCGGCTTCTGGCTGAGCTGAAAACAAACGCTGGCACGCGCGATATACCCGTGATCATCGCCAGCACCATCGAGGATCAGGCTAAGGCCTTTCATTTAGGTGCGGACGATTACCTTCTCAAGCCCGTGGAGCGATCTTCGCTGCTCGAACGGCTCACTGAGCTCACCTTCACCAGGAACGTTCTCATCATCGACGACGAGGAGCGCGACCGCTATTTGTTGAAGCAGCATTTTCGCTCCGCTCCTGTGGTGATCCAGGAAGCTTCCACGGGCCTGGAAGGAATCCGCCAGGCGGCGCGCGAAAAACCGGACGTCATTATTCTGGACTTAAGCATGCCCGGCATGAGCGGATTCGAAGTGCTGGACGCTTTGAAAACAGGGCCGGCCACGAAAGATATCCCGGTGGTGATCTGCACCTCCCGCGTCCTCAGCGACGCCGAGCGCACGCAATTGGAGGGAAAGACCGTGGCAGTGGTGAGCAAGCAGGGCCATGCCGAGCTTGCCGACGTGATTCGCCGCGCCGTTCGGCCGGTGGGTCTTTCGGCTACTGCAAATTAGGAGCCACGATATGGATTCCCTAAAAACATCGGTACTAAACGTCGACGATTATCCGCCGGGGTTGTACGCGCGCACGAAAGTATTGCGCCAGGCCGGTTTCGATGTAATGGAAGCAACCACCGGCAATCAGGCATTAAAGCTGGTGACCGAGCACAAGCCGGCGGTAGTTTTGCTGGACGTCAACCTTCCCGACCTGCATGGGTTCGAAGTTTGCCGCCGTATCCGCACCGACCCTGCGCTGGCCGCCACCACTATTCTGCATATCTCGGCATCGAGCGTCCAGGAACAGCAGCAGGTTCACGGCCTGAACACCGGGGCGGACGGCTATTTGATTGAGCCGCTCGATCCGGCGGTTCTGGTCGCCACTATCAAAGCATTTCTGCGTGTGCGCCAGGCTGAGGGCGCATTGCGCCGCTCGAACGAAGATCTGGAACGCTTCGCTTATCGCGTGACGCACGAGTTGAACGAACCGCTGCGCACCATTACCATGCACGGCCAGCTGCTGGAGAATCGGCTGCGGGGAACGCTCGATCCGGAGGCCTTGCAGTCGTTTCATTTTCTTCAGGAGGGCGTGCGCAGAATGCGGGCATTCATTGACGATTTGCTGCGCTATTCCCAATCCACGCACGCCGGCAGCGATGTCCGGCAGCAGGATCTGGAAGCGGTCTTCCACCAGGTGATGTATTCACTTGGCGCGGCGATCGAGGAAAGCGGCGCAAAAATCACGCACGATGAGCTGCCCACGCTGGTCACCGATTCCAGGATCGAACATGTCCTGCAAAACCTGATCGCCAATGCGATTAAGTATCGCCGGAAGGAAGTTCCGCCGGAAATTCATGTGTCGGCAAAACTCGAAAAAAATACTTGGGTGATCTCGGTCCGCGACAACGGAATCGGCATCGAGCCGCAATACAGGCAATCCATATTCCAGATTTTTCAGCGCTTGCATGGCCGGGACATTCCGGGCACCGGCGTCGGCCTTGCGCTGGCTCAAAAGATCGTCGAAACCAATGCCGGAAAAATGTGGGTGGAATCGGAGCCCGGCGTAGGCTCGGCGTTTTACTTTACGATTCCGCTCTCGGATGAAAACTCCGCGGCCAGCCGCGCTGCGCGCTGAATCGGCGCGGGCCTTCACTGGCTCAGCTTAGGGCGTAAGCAAACCGAAGGCAGCCACTCCGTTCGGCGTCCCCACGTACACTTTGCCGTTGACGATGGTTGGCACCATGAACTTGTTGCCTGAGCCGAAGTTGTCGCGTCCGTTTGCCGCCTGGCTGGTGTTGTATATCTCCTGCGCCAGATTGCCGGCCCGATAGGCGTGCAGCACGGCGGTTGAATTGTTTTCCTCTGCCCACAGGATTCCGTCCGTATCGACATTCGCCGATATGCTGGGCGTGGCGCCGGGATAAGGAAACGAAGTGCCAGTCACCGACGTGGGAGTGGATGATAGCAACGCCTTGCTAAACTGAAACTCCTGTATGGGACCGCCCACTTCGCCGAAATAAACGCTGCCGTTGTAATACGCGGGCATAGACCAGATTCCGCCCGGAAGCGCACCGTCCAACTCCTGATAAATTGCGCTATCGTTCTGCGGGCTGAACTTGCCCATGTTGAGGCGATCCACCAAATAAATATTGCCATCCTTGCCCGCTCCGATCGCCAGCTGCTGCACGTGACCGCTGCTGTCGGTCATCTCCGGCAAGACCAACGCGCCACCCGAGCCCAAATCGACATCGCCATTGGATTCGTTCGTGGTATTGGACATGGTGAAGTAATCCGTTACTGTCAGCGTGCCGCTCGCAGCAGAAAGCTTCACGAAGGCGTTGCCGTAATCGCCGCTCGCGGGAAAGCCCTGGGCATCGAGCGTGGTATCGAATGTACCGTTGGCGTCCAGAAAATAAATGAAGCCGCCGGGATCAGCAGCAAGGCCGGCGCCGGCTCCCCAAATGGCCCCCTCCCCGCCATTGGGTGTGACGTCGATGACCATCGTTCTCGCGAGCGTAGTGGCATCGTATCCCATGATCCAACCTGTGTACGGAGCATCATCGCAATGCGACGCCCAGGCCAGATAGAGCACTCCGTTCAGCAACAATAGTCCCGATCGTTCCTTATATTGTTTAGGATCGAAGTAAGCGAAACCATTCTGGCTGTCTTCACCAGTCCCCGGATAAGTCGCTGTAATTTCCACGCCGGCGGCGACGCGCTTACCAGCACGCAGGTACACCTCCTGCAGCCGTTGATGATAGTTGCCTGACGAGTCCTTGCTCATGGCCACGGCGAAGATTACGCCTTCCGCGGTGCCCGGCTTCAGGTAGATCACCGGCGTGGAGGTAATGCCGATGGTGGGCGTCACCTGGCCGCAGCCGCGATCATCGGAAGCCGTCTCGCCTGTGTCGAGCAGCGACAATTTCCAGAGCTGCGCGCCCGTATCGGCATCCAGCGCATAGAGGCTGTCGTTCTCCGTGGCGACGATCAGCACGTTGTGCGTCCCATGATTGGGAATCGCGACCCCGGCAACGTAAAGAGGTTGCGCGTCGACCACGCCATCGAGAGTAGCTTGGAAGAGCTTACCGAAGTTGGCCGCGTTCACGTTGCTCGGAGTGAGCGTGGTTTCCGCCAGATTGCTGCCGGTGCGCGCTACATTGTTGTGATAAGTCAGCACATTGGTTTGCGCCATAAGGGGCAAAAACGGAGATGCAAGGTATAAAGAAAACGCCAATCGTAGGGACACGTCAAGCTCCTGATCATAGACGCGAGTCTCGCAGAGACTGATCGGCGAAATTTCACCTTAGAATGGGACGGGATGGGGGATTCGGGATTGGCATTACACTGACAGGGTGCCGCGGACCATCCTTATATCCTTCCTGGCTTGGATTTGGCTTCTGGCGCTGGGAGGATGCAAGCCCACACCGCATACCGAATCCCATCCTCAAATTGGATGGCGGCCCATCGGAGCCTGGTCGGGACGAGGGGACACGCAAACCGATTCCTTCAACATCGAGAGCACCCAGTGGCGAATTAAATGGGAGACCAAGGGCGCGGCGTCGCCGGGTACTGGCACATTTCACCTGGTGGTCCATAGCGCCGTGAGCGGGCGGCCGATCCAGGATGCGGTGCAACACCAGGGAAACGGGCGCGGCGTCGCATATGTAACCGATGATCCGCGCTTGTATCATTTGGTGATCGATTCCGGCGGAGTGGACTGGACCGTTCAGGTGGAGGAAGCGGTAGTGGGTGAGGTGGAAAAGCCGCGCTAGTCGACGCCCCGCCACGGGTGTATAATTTTTTCGACCTTCCAGCGGAAGGTCTTGATTCGAGGTGACTTTTATGCCAGACAAGCGTAGTGTGGACGAGACACCGCAGGGAGTCTCCAGGCGGCAATTGATTAAGGGAGTCATCGCGGCGGGCGCGGTTTCTTCGGGCGCATATTTGTTCCGCAGCTCGATTGTACGGGCCGATCAAGCGGCCGCCGGTTCGGTGGAGCGGCTGGTTACGCTCAACGTCAACGGCCAGCAGCGGCGCGTGGACGTGATGAAGCAGGAGACGCTGGCCACCACGCTGCGCTACAAGCTGGGGCTGACGGGCACCAAGCTCGGGTGCGACCGTTCGGAGTGTGGCGCTTGCACCGTCTTGATCGACGACGTGCCGCATTATTCCTGCTCGATGCTGACGCACACCGCGCGCGGCAAGCAGATCACCACTGTAGAAGGATTGGCCGGCCCCGACGGTAAGTTGCATCCGGTGCAGCAAGGCGTGATCGACGAACAGGGCTTCCAGTGCGCCTTCTGCATGTCCGGTTTCATGATGGCGACGGTGGGATTCCTGAAGGTGAATCCGAATCCGACGCGCGCCGAACTGGCCCACGGCATTTCCGGCAACCTGTGCCGCTGCCAGGATTACGACAAGATCCTCACCGCGATGATGTGCGGAGCCGAGAAGCTGCGCGGCGCGGAGAATCCGAGAAAGGTGAGCTAAATGTCCGAAAAAATACCGCCCCCCAGCCATCCCAATTACAAACTGATCGGCCAAAACTACACGACGCCCGACCTGGTGGCCAAGGTCACCGGACGCGCCAAGTACGCCGAAGATTATCGCGCGGAGGGCATGCTGTTCGCGAAGCTCCTGTTGAGCCCGATGCCGCACGCGCATGTGCGGAGCATCGATGCGTCGGAAGCTTTGGCCATGCCGGGCGTGAAGGCCATTCTCACCGTGGACGATCTTCCCGCGCCTGCCGACGCGATGACGGATCTGGGGCAAGTGATTCCGGCCAACAAGCTGGGCGAGCGCGGCCTCACCAACGATCCGGTTTATCAGGGCGAGCCGATTCTCGCGGTCTGCGCGGTGGACGAATACACCTGCGCGGAGGCCATCGAAAAAATCAAGATCGATTATGAGCGCCTGCCGCACGCGGTGGATCCGCTGGTCACGCTGCGGCCGGGAACAGCCAACCCCCGGGTGGAAGGCAACGTCTGGGTTCGGCCAGATCCGCCGCCGGCAACCAAGGGAGCGCCACCACCGCCTCCGCCAGCGCCGCAGGTGCAGGAGCTCAAGTGGACCGCGGAAGATTTCTCGGCCGCCAAAGACGGCCAGCTTCCGATGGGCAAGCCGACCGATCATTGGTCCTACGGCGATTGGGAAGCGGGGCTGAAGAACGCGCACCTGGTTCTGGACGAGACTTTCGTAACGCCCAACACCAGCCACCAGACGCTGGAGACCCGCACCGCGATGGCGTACTGGCAAAACGGCAAGGTGTTCGTGCACTGCTCGACGCAGAGCACTTCGCAGACCGTCCCGGCGCTGGCGCGCTGGCTGCATATGGAGCCGAGCGATGTGGTGGTGATCAGCGAGTACACCGGCGGCGGTTTCGGGAGCAAGATCACCAGCGCGATTTCCGCGATTATTCCCGCGCTGTTATCGAAGAAAACCGGCGCACCGGTGATGATGCGCATCAGCCGCGAGGAAGAACATTACATCGGACGCGCGCGCCCCGCCATCCACGGGCGGCTGAAAGTTGGGTTCGCTCCAGATGGACGGATCACCGCGATCGACATGTTTGTGATTTGCGATAGCGGCCCATACGATCCGCAGGGCGATGCCAATCAGAGCGGCCGCATGGTTTCGCTGATGTATCAGCCGCCGGCCATGCGATGGCAAGGGCTTTCGGTACTGACCAACACACCGCCGCGCGTTTCGCAAAGCCAGCCGGGCGGATTCCAGGGCATCGTGCTGATGGAACCGATCATTTCCAAAGCTTCGCGCAAGCTGGGCATCGATCAAGTGGCGATTCATCGGATCAACATGCCGGAAGGCAAAGCAAACATCGGTCCGCCGTTGCCGAACGGGAAGCGGCTCTACGTCACCAGCGCGTTCATCAAAGAAGCGCTCGACAAGGGGCATGCGGCGTTTCGTTGGGATGAGCGGAAGGCTCTGCCCAAGCGCAGCGGCACTAAGGCGCGCGGCATCGGCGTGGCCACGAGTTGCTTCGTCGGGGGCTCGGTTGGATTCGACGGGTTGTTTGTGATTAGACCCGACGGGAAGCTTTACATCCAATCCGGGATCGGCAATCTAGGAACGGAATCGGTGAGCGATTGCCATCGCGTAACGGCCGAGGTGTTGGGCGTTCCTTGGGACAAATGCGTAATCACCTGGGGGCATACCGGGCTGAATCTGCCGTGGGCGTGTCCCTCGGGAGGCAGCCAGACCACGCACGCCATGACGCGCGCGGCCTACGTTGTAGCGCTGGATGCGAAGGATAAGCTGCAGCAGATCGCGGCCAAGGATCATGGCGGCAAGCCGGAAGATTACGAAGTGGGCGGCGAACGCGTTTATCGCAAGGGCGGAGGCGCGAGCATGACGCTGGCGCAGGCTGCGAAACGCGCCATCGAGCTGGGCGGCATCTACGATGGGCACGAGTTGCCGAAGGGCATCAACAAATTCACGGCGGCATCGGCCAAGGCGCTGTCTGGGCAGGGATTGCTGGCCGTGGCTCGCGATACCATGCCGCGCGACGGCCAGACGCATTCCTATGTGGCGGGCTTCGCCGAAGTGGAAGTGGATCTCGAAACGGGCAAGTATCGGATCTTGGATTATTTGGCAGTGGCCGACGTGGGCACGGTGATTCATCCGCGCGCCTTGGGCGGGCAGGTTCTGGGCCGATCCATGCTCGGCATCGGCCACGCGATCGGACAGAAGTGGGTTTACGATCAGCACTACGGTCTGCCGGTTGCGAAACGCTTCCACCACACCAAACCGCCGACTATTTTGGACGCGCCCGAACACATGGCATGGGAGGCGGTGGGCATTCCAGATCCCGAAACGCCTGTGGGAGCCCGAGGCATTGGAGAGCCTCCGGTAGGCGCGGGATGCATGGCGATTCTCAACGCGCTCTCCGACGCATTAGGAGACGACGTGTTCCGTCGCGCTCCGGTGCTGGCAGACACGATTCTGGCTTCGCTCGAAGCGGGCCGGCCAATGGAAGAGGGCCTCACGGCCCACATATAAGGAGACGAACATGGCGATCATACGCGATATCATGCCGGCCTTCGAGCTCTATCAACCGGCCACTGTGGACGACGCACTGCGGCTCATGAACCAGCATGGTTCCGACGGCTGGGTGATGGCTGGTGGCCTGGACACTTTCGATTGGCTGAAGGATCGCATCAAGCGCCCCAAGGCGGTGATCGATCTGAGCCAGGTGAGCGAACTGCGCGGAGTGCGTGAAATGAACGGGGGCTTGGAAATCGGCGCCATGACCACCCTGACCGAAGTGGTGCGGCATCCGGTGGTGCGAGAGAAGTTCAGCATCTTATCCACTGGGGCGGAGGCCGCGGCGTCGCCTCAAATCCGCAACCAGGGCACCATCGGCGGCAACGTATCCCAAGACGCGCGCTGCTGGTATTATCGCGGCGGATGGAAGTGCTATCGGGCGGGCGGCAACATTTGTTTCGCCGACACGCCGACGGCCATCAATCGCGAGCATGCCATTTTGGGCGCCGACCGTTGCGTGGCCGTGAACCCGTCCGACAGCGCGCCCGCCCTGATCGCGCTCGAAGCGCAGATGGTGATCCGGAATCGGCAGGGCGAGCGGGTGGTGAACGCGGAGGATTATTTCATCGGGCCGTCCATCGACATCACGCGCATGACGGTGCTGAAGCCGGGCGATCTGCTGACGGCGATTCGCGTCCCGGCAACTTGGGCCGGTGCGCAATTCTATTTCGAGAAAGTGCGCGACCGCCAGGTGTGGGATTTTCCGCTCATGAACGTCGCTTCCGCGATGGTGGTGACGGGTGGGAACATCGAACGCATTCGCATAGTAGTAAATGCCGCCGCGGCTCATCCGCTGCGTTTGACCGCGGTGGAAAATGCAGTCAAAGGTCAGCCCCGCAATGCGGCTACCGGCGAGATGGGCGGGAAGATTGCGATCGCGGGCGCGGAGCCGCTGCGCTATAACGGGTACAAAATCCCGCTGATGCGGAACCTGGTGAAGCGCGCCATCAGCGGCGTGGAGGAGGTCAAGTGGGCATAATCCAAACTGCGACCAGTCCCTGGGGGCAGACGGTCCCCATTCATATCGCGTTTTATTTGATTTGGGTGTCGGCCATCGCTGGCCTCGCGTTCCTGATGGTGCATGCCATCTACGTGCAATTCATTGCGAGGAAGGAAACGCACGGAGGAGCCGTTGCGGCGGGAGTGGTGGCGGGCGTTCCGGAAAGAGTGGCGCGGCATAGCCTGGCGGCGCGGCTGTTCCACTGGATCATGGCTGCGTCGATGCTCACGCTTTTGGTCACGGCGTTTCTACCCAAGGTGGGTTACCAGTTTTCCTGGGTGACGTACCACTGGATCGCGGGGCTGGTGCTCACCGCGTCCATCATTTTCCATATCATTCACGCGTCGTTCTGGATGGACTTCTGGTCCATCTGGCCGGATAAGATCGACATCGAGGATGGCAAGAGACGTTGGCTGCGCGCCACCGGCAAAACCGCGCCCGCTCCGCGAAGATTCGCGAAATACCCGATGGAAAACAAGATGTACCATCTGATCATCGTGCTGGCCGGATTAAGCGTGATTTTGACCGGGCTGTTCATGATGAAGCGCGTTAGGACTCCGTTCTTCACGCGGAATCCGTACCTGTTCGGCGACATGACGTGGGGCTTGATGTATGTGCTGCACGGGCTGGCGGGCGTGGGATTGATCGCGCTCATCATGGTCCATATCTATTTCGCGCTGCGGCCGGAGAAATTCGTGATTACGAAATCCATGGTGTTCGGTGACTTGCCGCGCGAGTACTACCTTGAGCATCACGATCCGGAGCGCTGGGCCGCGACCAAGTGAGTAATCCACTCTCTGAGAGCTGCAGCGTTATCGAAGAATGCTATGAATACATGCTGGCCTACGCTGGCCAAGGTGTGTCCGGCGAGAACGATGGAGCGATTCGCGATTTCCTGAGTGGCGCCGCGCGGGCTTTGGCAGGCCTCGAAAGCGCCTACGCGTCCGCCGTGCCCGACGCAGAGCCTTATGCCGCGTTTAGAACTGTGTTGGCACGAGACTCACGCGATGCCCTGGCAGCGGTGAACCTGGCGCTGGCTCAGCCGGCCCTCAGTTCGCAACTGATCGACAATTTGAACGCGTCCATCCATCTGCGCGCGCTGTTGACGGATCTTTTCCTGATTGATGAGATTCTGAAGGTCAACTCGCAACCGTCTGTAGCTCAGGAACCAATGGCTGGGCGGGGTCAACCTTAAGCCAGAGCCAGGCGCCGATCGCGAGCAGCGCCGCCATGGGAATAAAAGGCAGGTCGTAACTGCCGTAGCGGCCCACCAGATATCCAAACAGCACCGACGATATAAGAGAGCCTATTTGCGAAGCAGTGTTCATCGCGCCCACCATCGCGCCGGCAAAGGCGCCGCCGATATCCAGACAAACCGCGAACATAATGGGCTGCTGAAACGTGATTCCCGCGTAAGTCAGGGAGAGCAGAATCATGGTGGCCAGGCGCTGCCCGGTAAACATCACCGCCAGCGCGCAGATCGCCGCCGTTCCCAGGCCAGCGACACCGATGGAGCATCGGCCCCACTTGAGGCCTATTTTTTTCACCAGCGCATTGCTCACCATTCCGCCCGTCAAGTTGGCGCACGCAGCCACGAAAAAAGGCAGAGACGAGAGCAGCAGATCGTTCTCGTCGTATCCGCGTGCTTTCACCAGGAAAGTGTGGAACCAGGACTGAAAAAAGTAGTAAGTGTAAACGTAGCAAAGCGCCACGCCCATGGTGGCCCAGAAGTTCGGCGAGCGGAGAGCGAGACCCCAGGGGAGTTTGTGATGTGCCTTGGCAACCAGCCCGCGCGTTTCTTCCACTTCCGCCAGGGTCACCCCAACCTTTTCCGCCGGAGAGTCGCGAAACCAGCGGTACCAAACGGCGCTCCAGGCGACGCCCAAAATTCCGAACACATAAAAGGACGCGCGCCATCCATAATGCACCTGGATGGGCACCACCAGCAAAGGAGCAAACGCGCCGCCCAACTGGCCGGCCATCAGGGTGATTCCGAGCGCCCGTCCGCGCTCCTGTACGGGAAACCAACGAGCCACCACAACCGACGCGTTCGGATAGGCGCCCGCTTCGCCCGCACCGAAAAAGAAGCGCGTCACCAGGAGCGGATAATAGCCGTTAACCAGACCGGTGAGCGAGGTGAACGCGGACCACCAGAGCACGATGCGCGTGAGCACGCGGCGCGGTCCAATGCGATCGCCCAGCGCGCCGCTCGGGATTTCGAACGCGGCGTAGGAGAGCGTGAAGATGCCGGTGACCCATCCCCAGGCCACGGGACCAATGTGGAGAGCCTCCTGCATGCGCGGACCAGCCACCGAGATGCAAACGCGGTCCAGATACGTGATGACTAACAGCAGGGACAACAGGCCCAGCACCCGATTACGGTACTTCGTTGGTTGCCCCTCCGGAAAGACAGGCTCTAAGTTAACACAGCCCTCCATTTGCAAAGCGGCTGGCCGTGCGGCAGGATGGTAGTCAACCCTCCGATTTGAACCCATGAGCAAGAAGGTTGCGAAAACTCGACCGAAAGGGCCGCCCTCGTCCGGACTCTTTCTGCTTCTCAAGCCCTATCGATTGCTGGTGGCCATGCTGGTGGCGTTGACCATCGTAGGGAACGGCTTGAACCTGGTGGTGCCGAAGCTGATCTCGCACGCCATCGACGCGTACACCAGGGGGAGTTTCGTTCTCAACACGGTCATCTGGCAGTTCGTAGTGGTGGCCTCTGGGGTGTTTGTTCTTTCCTACGCGCAAAGCGCGGTGCAGATCTGGGCTTCCGAGCGAGTGGCAAGGGACCTGCGAACGCGCCTGGCGGCCAAGATCTCCGTGCAATCGTTCGCGGCGGTAGAAACCCTCACTCCGGCCAAACTCCTGACGAATCTTACGTCGGACGTGGATGCGGTGAAGGTGTTTGTATCGCAAGCCATCGCCTCTATCATTTCGTCGTTGCTATTGATCTTTGGGGCGAGCATCTTATTGCTTTCCATCAACTGGCGGCTGGCGCTGGCCATCCTGGGCGTTGTACCGTTCATCTTTATTACCTTTCAATTGGTGCTGCGCAAGGTCCGCAGCCTTTTCAAGAAGGCGCAGGAAGCCATCGACTGGCTGAACCGCGTAATCAATGAAAGCATTCTGGGAGCTGCCCTCATCCGCCTGCTCAACACGCAGCAGATGGAATGCCAGAAGTTCCTTCAAGCTAACGCCGAAGCGCGAGACATCGGACTGAGCATTCTGCGGTTGTTCGCCAGCTTGATCCCGTCCATCACTCTGGCGACAAATATTGCGACCGTCATCATCCTGCTGCTGGGCGGTCATTACGTGATTGCCGGCAGCATGAGCCTGGGCGATTTCACGGCGTTCAATTCGTATCTCGCGATACTCATCTTTCCGATCATTCTCATCGGATTCATGGGCAACGTGATCGCACAGTCATCCGCTTCTTACGCGCGGATTGGCGCGGTACTCAACAGCCCGGAGGAGGAGAAACGCGGGCGAATCGTTACCGATTTGCGAGGCCAGGTGGCCATGACCGACGTCTCTCTTTCCTTCGGACAAAAGATGGTGCTGAAAAACGTTTCGTTCAGCATACCATCGGGAACCAGAACAGCGATCATCGGGCCCACCGCCGCCGGCAAAACGCAATTACTTTATCTGCTGATCGGACTGTTGAAACCCACCTCGGGCGTTGTCAGTTATGATGGCGAGCCGATCGATGAATATGACAAGGAAGCGCTGCACCGCCGGGTAGGCTTTGTCTTTCAGGACAGCGTGATTTTCAATTTGACGCTGCGGGAAAACATCGCCTTCAGCACCACCGTCGGAGAGCAGGATATTGCCAAATCCATCACCACCGCGGAACTCGACGACTTCGTCGCCGCGTTGCCCCAAGGACTCGAGACGGTGGTCTCGGAGCGAGGGACCAGCCTGTCGGGAGGACAAAAGCAACGGGTGATGCTGGCGCGCGCCCTGGCGCTGAATCCACAGGTGCTGCTGCTCGATGACTTTACAGCTCGCGTGGACGCGACCACAGAAAAAGCAATTCTCGACAACGTACACCGGAACTATCCCGGCATTACGCTGGTCTCGGTGACGCAAAAGATCGCCTCAGTGGTGGATTACGATCGGATCATTCTTTTGATGGAGGGCGAGGTGCTCGCCACTGGAACGCACCAGGAACTGATGGCCACATCCCCTGAATATGTCCAACTCTACGATTCGCAGCGGAGCACGAGCCATTATGAAGTACAAGCTTGACACTCAGGAGCGTACCGGGCCCAAGAGGTCTCTACGGGAATCGGGCAAGAAGTTTCTTCCGCTGTTTGCCTCCGAGAAGGGAGCGTTCAGCGCGGCGATGGTGGCCATTGTGCTCAGCTCGCTCGCGACGCTGGTAGCGCCGGTCCTGATTATTCGGATCATCAATACCGACCTGCAGCTGAAGAATTTTCACGGACTGCTGATTTCGTCACTGGCCGTTTTTGCGATCTATGTCGCGGGCGCGGTTGCGAGCTACGTGCAAGTGATCACCATGGGAGGCGTCGGCAGAAGAGTCCTGTTTCACTTGCGAAACGCGCTCTTTCTGAAACTTCAGGATCTCCCCGTGGCCTTCTTCAACGAGAACAAGGCCGGCGACCTGATTTCGCGCTTGAACAACGATACCGACAAGCTGAATATGTTCGTCGGCCAGGCGCTGATGCAGTTCATGGGCAGCGTCTTCCTCATTACGGGCGCGGCCATCTTCCTGGTTAGCTTGAGCATTAAACTTGGCCTGGCGGCCTTATTTCCGGCCTTCTGCGTGGTGCTCTTTACGCGAGGGACTTCGGCCTGGATCAAGCGCAAGAATCTGGTCAGCCTGCAGGCGCTGGGCGGGATGAGCTCGGAAGTGCAGGAGAGCCTGAACAATTTTAAAGTGATCGTTGCGTTTAACCGAGTGGATTACTTTCGATGGAAATTCAATTTTTCGAACGAACGAAACTATAAGGCGTCTGTATCGGCCGGGATGGCGAACAACATCTTCATGCCCTTGTATGGCTTGGCCCATCACATGGCGACGCTCATTGTGATCGGCTATGGAATCTCGCTGATCGAGGCCGGACAAGCTACGGTTGGGTTGCTGATCGGCTTTCTGTTTTACGTGAACAACCTGTACGGTCCCATGCGGCAGTTGGCCACGGTGTGGTCGTCGTTCCAGCTTGCGATGGCCGCTCTGGATCGCATCTCCGAGGTCCTGGCGCTGGAATCGAATATGCCGGTCGTCGATGCATTGGCCACCAAGACCGGAGCCGTCCTCTCCTTCCGCCAGGTGCGGTTCCAGTATCCGGATGGAAAAGAAGTTCTGCGCGACGTCAGTTTTGAAATGGAAAAGGGAAAGGCCTATGCCCTGGTGGGGCCGACGGGCGGCGGCAAAACCACTACAGCAAACCTGATGGCGCGTCTTTACGATCCGACTGAGGGATCCATCCTGCTCAACGGGCGCGACATCCGATCGTACACTGCGGATGAACGCACCCAGAAAATCGGTTTCATCCTGCAGGATCCGTTTTTATTCAGCGGAACGGTGCGGGACAACATCGTCTATGGGAACGAGCCATACAAGAATCATTCGAGCCAGCAGATGGCGGCGGTTCTGGAGGAAGCCAACCTTTCCACACTGGTTTCGCGCTTCTCCGAGGGTCTCGACACGGTGGTCACCACCAGCGGGAACAGTATCAGCCTGGGCCAGAAGCAACTGATCGCGTTTATGCGCGCCGCGCTGAGAAAACCGGAGCTGCTGATCCTGGACGAAGCGACGGCCAACATTGATACGGTGACCGAAGAACTGCTGCAGGAGATTCTGCTCAAACTGCCGGCCACCACTACCCGTGTGGTGATCGCGCACCGTTTGAATACCATCGACAACGTCGACCAGATCTTCTTCGTGAACTCGGGAGGCATCACGCTGGCGGGCTCCATGGAACACGCGGTAGACATGTTGTTGCACGAGAAACGCGCCAGCTAACGCTCAGTCAACTCCTTTCGCGAGGAAGGTGGATGCGGCACGTAATCCTTTTTAAATTTGGCTTGCGTGGCGTCGCGATCCACCACCGCTTGTTTAAATTTGGCCTGGAGCGATTGCCGATCGAGGCGGGCGCCAAGCAAATATACCCTGTCGATCTGGCGCGTGTTGCGAATGTCGTCCAGGGGATTAGCGTTCAGCACGATAAAATCGGCGCGCTTGCCCTGGGCGAGGGTCCCGGTGTCCTGGATGCGTAGCACTGCGGTGGGGCGGGATGTGGATGCGATGATGGCGTCCGCCGGCGAAAGCCCCAGCCGGACGTACATTCCGATTTCATGGTGCTCCGCGAAGCCGTACGCATACTTTGCGGAAACTCCCGCGTCAGAGCCCAGAACGATGCGAGCGCCGGCTGCGATGTATTTTGGGAAATTGTATTTGAGGTTCTCTTCGCGCTGAGCAAACTGCGCACTGGGCGGCGCCGAACAGGGGCTGGAGGGCAGCCAGGTCTTCCCTGCCCGGATATCGGCGGCCACGCTGTCCGGCATAGACTGTTCGATGAATGGATTCGCGCCATCGCAAAGCTCGGAGCGATCGCCCAGGCCCATCACCGGCGCCCAATAAGGGTGGTGCGCCTTGAGTATCGCGAGGAACTCGTCGTCGAGCTTTTCAGCTACCAAGGTGTGCACCAACACGTCGACTCCGGCCTGCACCACGCCCTTTTGGTCTCCGAGGTTCGTAGCATGAGCATGCACCAGCATGCCGTACTTGTGCGCCTCCGCGATCAGCGCGGTGTAAACTTCCGGGGGCATTTTCTGCATGCCCCCGCGGTTGTTGTCTCGATTGTCGACCCAGAATTTCAGCTCCCTGATTTTCAGGGCGGCAATTTTCCGGACGGCCGCGATGGCTTGCTCCGGGGTTGAGACCTCATAGACCGCGTGTAACGGCGTGGTGCCCTGGATCAACAGCGCATCCGGACCGCCTCCCGGCGGCGCCATGCCTGCCGCGAAAAAGAAACGCGCGGCAGGTGGAAATTTGCCGGCCAGCTGATCCTGCTGCAATTTGATCGCAAAAGCGGTGGGCTGCTCGCCCATCGACAGGACGGCGCCGATGCCATAAAACGCCTCGCGCTCCAGTTGGTCAAGCATGTTCTCCGGCGTGTGGTTCTCCACGCTCCAGCTCACAAATCCCTCGTATCCCATGTGGACGTGGATGTTGTTCATGGCGGGCATGACTGTCTTGCCGGTGAGATCGACGTGAGCGGCTCCCGACGGCGCCTGAATAGACCCCTTCTGTCCGATCGCGGCAATGTGTCCATTCTTGACGACGAACGCTCCGTTTTCAATGGGAGCGCTTGAATCGCCAATGATCAGACGGGCGCCTTCATAGATGACGGCGTTCGACTGCGAAAGAGCCGGAATCGATCCGATGATCACCACAAGTAACGCGGTCACAAGGCGGGTCTGCATTTCGGTACGACCTCCTTCTCATAAGTATTAGGCACATTTAACCTCGGCGTACAGGCAAAAGCTTTAGCTGCAACCGAACCGATCGATGTCATGATGTTTTGCGTTCGGAGGAACATGGAAATCTTAAACTATCGGCGAGGCATCCAAACCGCGCGGCGATGCACTGGCGCGCTGGCTTTACTGTGCTGTGTTTCCGTGGGAACTGTTCTGGGCTCTTCACTCACCATCGGTTCCGACAACGCCTCCAGCGCGTTTCCGTTTGGCGGCCCATTTTATGGAAACACCGGCACCGAGTATCAGGAGGCGTATTCCGGCAGCGATTTCACAGGTCCGGTTTCGATCACGGGAATCGACTTTTTCCTGGCCAATGGCTTCAGCGGAAGCCTGTACGGCGGCACCTATACGTTGAGCCTTTCGGTCATCAGTTCCGATATCGGCGGCCTCAGCAGTTCGGACCTGGCCAGCAATGTCGGCTCCGACGATACCGTATTTGAGAGCGTCGCCTTGTCCGGCGCAGCGCCAACTATGTTGACTTTTACGGGCGCTCCGTTTCTCTATAACCCGTCGGAAGGCAATCTGCTGCTCGACATCTCGATCGCGGGAGGAAGCGGCGGAAACGGGGTCGCGTTCGAGGAGAACGACGGGGTTGGCGACTCACTGGCCCGCTATCAGAATTTCGGCACCAACAACGGCGATGGATACGGCCTGGTGACCCAATTCGATTCTTCGCCGGCGGCGGACACTCCCGAGCCCGGAATGCTGGCGTTGGTCGCTTGCGGGCTGGCGGCCATGGCGCTGACCGTACGTCTGCGGCGCCGCTCCAGTTAAGGACCTTCCGGGCGTTTGTTCTCACCCCTTCGTTCACACCTCTTCGTTCACATGGGTAAACTGAACTGACTGCTGTCTGAGCAGTTGGGAGCACCCATGGAAACCAGCCCAGCGGTGACGCGCCGTACGCTGTTGCGCAACACCGCCCTTGGAACCATCGCGATGACGTCCGGCGTGGACCATCTGTTCGGGCAGAACCGCGCGGAGAGGCCGAACATCGTCTTCATCATGGCCGACGATCTCGGCTATGCCGACGTGTCGTGTTACGGCCGTCCCGATATCAGCACGCCGAACATCGATGGCCTGGCGGCGAAGGGCGTTCGTCTGACGCAGGCCTACGCCAACTCCGCGGTCTGTTCGGCGACACGTACGGCGCTCATCACCGGCCGCTACCAATACCGGCTGCCGATTGGGTTGGAGGAGCCGCTGGCGGGACGCGATGTGGGCTTGCCGCCGGACCATCCCACCTTGCCGTCATTGTTGAAGAAGGCCGGCTACGGCACCACGCTGGTTGGCAAGTGGCACCTGGGCGTGCTTCCGAAATTCGGACCACTCAAGAGCGGGTACGAACACTTTTACGGATTCCGCGGCGGGGCTGTGGATTATTACACCCACGCCAACCAATCCGAAGATTTGTGGGACGACGACATGGCGGTGCATCAAATGGGCTACCTGACGGATATGCTCGGGAGCCGCGCCGTGGATGTGGTGAATGGATACGCGAAGGCAGGCCGTCCGTTTCTGCTGAGTCTGCATTTCAACGCGCCGCATTGGCCGTGGGAGGCGCCGGGCGACGAAGCGGAGAGCAACCGGCTGAGGTCGCGCAGCTTGCGCGATTTCGATGGAGGCACGCAAAAAACGTATCAGCGCATGATCCAGGAAATGGATCTTCAGATCGGCCGGGTGCTCGAAACACTGCGCGTGAATGGACTGGAGGAGAACACCATCGTCATATTCACCAGCGACAATGGCGGCGAACGATTCGCGGATACCTGGCCGTTCACCGGCCGGAAGACGGAGCTGCTGGAGGGCGGGCTGCGGATACCGGCCATCGTCTCCTGGCCGGCGCGCATTCCGCAAGGCGGAACCAGCAATCAAGTGGCGATCACGATGGATTGGATGCCGACGCTGCTGGCGGCTGTGGGCGTCTCAGCCGATCCAGCCTTCCCACCGGATGGCATCAGTCTGTTACCGATGCTGACGCAAAATTCTTCCCCGGTTGTGCGCAAGTTGTTTTGGCGTTATAAAGCGAATGCGCAGCGAGCCGCGAGAGACGGCGATTTCAAATATCTGAAGATCCTGGAAAATACATTTCTCTTCCATGTGGTTGAGGACCCCATGGAGCGAGCCAATCTAAAGGAGCGCCGTAAAGATATTTACGACCGGATGGTCGCGGAGTGGCATACGTGGAACGCAAGCATGCTGCCGGAAATCGATGAGAGTTCCACGGATAACTTCACCGGGGATGAACTGGCCGACCATATTGGGACGAAAAAAACGAGTGGCAAGGCGGACAATCCCGCGGTCCGATAAAATCGGGAGGCGCATGAAACACCTCAAGGCATCGCTCTGGCTGGCCGTCGTTCTGCTCCTCGGGACGCAGCCGGTAAAGACACAAGAGCTTCCACGCGCTACTCCGGCACAGGTCGGGATCTCTCAGGAGCGCCTGGATCGTGTCATCCAGGTTCTGCGCGCCGATACGGGCCAAGGCTTGGTTCCGGGAGCCGTCATCTTAGTTGCGCGCCATGGCAAAATTGCCGCTTTCGAAGCCAGCGGGTTAATCGATCCGGGGACCAAGCGTCCGATGACGCGCGAAGCGATCTTCCGTATCTACTCGATGAGCAAGCCCATCACCACGGTCTGCGCGATGATGCTGGTGGAAGAAGGAAAACTCGCGCTTGAAGATTCCGTCACGAAATATATTCCGTCTTTCGCGCGCATGCAGGTGGGCGTGGAAAAGGCCGATCCCGCAGGCGCCAAGCGGACGCTCGAACTGGTGGCGCCGGCACGGCCGATCAGCATTCGAGATTTGATGCGCCACACCTCCGGCATCACGTATGGCTTCTTTGGAAACACGCTGGCGAAACACGCTTATGTGGAGGCGGGAGTCTTGAAGGGCGACGTCACAAACGCCGAGTTCGCCGAGCGAATCGCCAAGTTGCCGCTCTCTTATCAACCTGGGACAACGTGGGATTACAGCCATTCGACCGACATTCTGGGACGCGTGATCGAAGTGGTGTCCGGCAAGCCGCTGTATGAATTTGAAAAACAACGGCTGCTCGATCCGCTGGGCATGCCGGACACCAGCTTTTACGTGACAGACCCGGCGAAACAGCCGCGCATCGCGGAGCCTTTTCCCAATGACCGGACGTTTGGAATCGACGCCGCAATTGGCGATCCTCGCGTGGCGGGGAAATGGGAATCGGGTGGCGGCGGGATGGTGAGCACCGCATCCGATTATGCGCGCTTCCTCGAAATGCTGCTCGGCGGAGGAACGCTCGATGGCAAACGCTACCTGAGTCCAAAGACGATAGCATTCATGACGTCGGATCAATTGGAAGGCGTGGTTCCTGGTCCTTATTATTTGCCGGGGCCGGGCTACGGATTTGGACTCGGATTCGCAGTGCGGAGAACGGCGGGCGGCGCTCCGTTTCCTGGATCGGTTGGCGATTACACCTGGAGCGGCGTGGGCGGGACGTCCTTTTGGGTGGATCCAAAGGAAGATTTGTTCGTGGTGTTTATGATCCAGTCGCCGCGCCGGCGCACGCATTATATGAGCCTGATCCGGAACATGATTTACGCGTCGATTGTGGAGTAGAGGATGGGCACGCATGCGATACAATGCGGTGCGATGGCTCGCAAAGTCTTGTGGACCGCGATGGCGGTCACAGTTGTATCGGCGATGGCTCAAACCCCTGCCTATCGCGCTCCCCAAGTGGCTGGTCATCCCGATCTGAACGGCATCTGGCAGGCGCTGAACGAAGCGAACTACGATATTGAAGGCCACACGGCGCGGGCCGCTCTGGCGCTGCAACCTGGACCGTATGGTCCGGTTCCCGCCGCTCCCGTGCTCGCCATGGGCGCTGTGGGCGCGGTGCCTCCGGGATTGGGCGTGGTGGAAGCGGGCGACCTTCCTTATCGCGCTGAAGCGCTCGCAACGAAGAAGAAGAACCAGGAAAATTGGCTGACTTCAGACCCCGAAATCAAATGCTATTTGCCCGGCGTTCCGCGCGCCACTTACCTGCCTTACCCGTTTCAGATCATCGAAAGCGCAACCCAGATGGTTTTCGTCTACGAATATGCGGGCGCGGTACGCAACATCTTTCTGAAGGACCCAGGCCCGCCGCCGCTCGATTCGTGGATGGGGCAGTCCTTCGGCCGCTGGGAGGGTGAGACGCTGGTGGTGGACGTGAAGGGCCTGAACGACCAAACCTGGTTCGATCGCGCTGGGAATTTCCATAGCGACGCGCTGCACGTGGTGGAGCGCTATCGGCGCACCAGTCCGGACGTAATTTCGTACGAGGCTACCATCGAAGATCCCAAAGTATTCACGCGACCCTGGAAGATGAGCATGGCGCTTTACCGGCGCCAGGAAAAGAATGCTCAGCTGCTGGATTTCAAGTGCGTGGAATTCGTGGAAGAATTGTTATACGGCCAATGGCGCAAGAAGCCGTTGGGCCGTTAATCGAGGGAGGTGGTGTAATGGGGACTCGATTCGTTTCGTTAGCACTGGCCTTGGGAGCGGTGGCGTTCGGCCAACCGCGTACGCCGGACGGCCATCCCGATCTTCAGGGCACCTACGATCTGGCTACGCTGACGCCGATCGAGAGGCCGGCCGGGGCCAAGGCAACCATGACGCTGGAAGAAGCGGCGAAACTGGAGAAACAGACGGCAGCGCTGAAGAAGCTGGGCGATGTGTCCATCCAAGGCGACCGGGCCGCTCCACCCAAGGGCGGTGACGGATCGGTGGGGCCGGCGGGGAACGTGGGCGGCTATAACACGTTCTGGCTGGATCCGGGATCCAGCTACACCATCGTGGATGGACAGAAGCGGACGTCGCTGGTGATCGATCCGCCGGACGGCCGCGTACCTGCTTACACAGCCGCTGCAAAGAAACGCGTTGCGGCGCTTTTGTCCCGCCCGACGTCGGACGTGCAGGAGACTAACGATCCGGGCCTGGAACCGGCCGGCTCTTACGACGATCCGGAGCGCCGTCCGCTGGGCGAGCGGTGTCTGCTGGGATTTGGTTCCACTTCAGGGCCGCCCGTATTGCCGGATTATTTCTACAACAATCTGCATCAAATTGTTCAGACTCCGGACACGGTGATGATTCTTTCTGAAATGGTCCACGACGCGCGCATCATCCGCATGAACGCGCAGCATCTTCCGAAAACTATCCGCAAGTGGATGGGTGATTCGGTGGGCCACTGGGAGGGCGACACGCTGGTGGTGGACACCACCAATTTCACCGATAAGACGCGGTTTCGAGGAGCCACCGAAGATTTGCACGTAGTGGAACGCTTTTCACGCGTGGATGCGAGAACCATTCTCTACCGTTTCACGGTGGAAGATCCGGCCACGTGGGCCTCAGCGTGGACCGGCGAATATGCGTGGCCTGCTACCGACCAACCAATTTATGAATACGCCTGCCACGAGGCCAACTACGCGCTGGGCGACATTTTGCGTGGGGCGCGAACTCGAGAGGCCGAAGAGCGGGCCGCCCAGCAGAAGAGGTGATCCGATGAAAACAGCGTTCCCGATTCTAGCTACGCTCTGCGCGGCCTGTGCGCCGGCCGTGGCTCATCACGCATTCGGAGGCGAGTTCGACGCCAATCGGCCGGTTCTGCTCAAGGGCAAGGTCACCCGGGTGGAGTGGGTGAACCCGCACGCCTGGATCCATTTGGAGGTTACCAAGGCGGACGGCAGCAAGGAAGAGTGGATGATCGAGGGAGGAAGCCCGAACTCGCTGCTGCGGCACGGGCTGAATAAAGACAGCCTGCCGGCGGGGACTGAGATCGTGGTCGACGGTTATCAGGCACGTGACCATTCGCTGCTGAGAGCCAACGGCCGCAACGTAACGTACCCTGACGGCCGCAAGCTGTTCTTGGGCTCGTCGGGGCCGGGTGCGCCGCCGGACAATGCGACGCCCACCGACAAGGCGAAGGCTCCCTAGACGCCTGTGCCATTCATCGACAGTCAAGGCTCCCGGATCTATTGGGACGAGCGGAGCGTTGGTGAGCCGGTTCTGCTGATTATGGGGCTGGGCTATCCATCGGATATGTGGTGGCGCACGCGTCCGGTGCTGGACGGCCATTACCGCACCATCGTGTTAGACAATCGCGGCTCGGGCCGTAGCGACGTGCCGCCAGGGCCGTATCTCATCCCCCAGATGGCCGCCGACGCAGCGGCCGTGCTGGACGCGGCGGGCGTGGAAGGCGCGCACGTGTTCGGCATCTCGATGGGCGGCATGATCGCGCAGGAATTGGCGCTGGAATTTCCCGAGCGGGTGCGATCGCTGGTGCTGGGTTGCACGGCGGCGGGCGGCCCCACTGCGATCCGGGCTGAGCCGGAGGTTACCGAGCTGCTGATGAACCGTGGCGCGATGACGCCGGAGCAGTCTGCGCTTGCTGCGATCCCATATGTCTACGATCGGGACACCGCGCGGGATCGCATCGAGGAGGACCTGGCTATTCGCCGTGGGTGGTTCCCGAAGCCGGAGGGGTACGTAGCGCAGCTGCAGGGGATCCTGGGGTGGGAGTCCTACAGCCGGTTGCCACGGCTCAACGTGCGGACGCTCGTGATCCATGGCGAGACGGACCGGCTGGTGCCATTGGGAAACGGAGAACTGATCGCAGGGCGGATTCCGGGCGCGAAGCTGGTGAGGCTGCCGCACGCCAGCCACATCTTTCCCACCGATCAGACTGCGGCGGCGAATGGCGCGATCCTGGAGTTTCTGGCGGGGGCGTAGGGCTACCGATAGCACGCCTTCGGCGCGTGGGCCTGCTAGTACCGTCGGTGCGATACGCCGCTCATAACTTGGTCACTATCATCTAGCGCTTGCCGTATACTACTTCGATCGGGGCGCCGGGAACATCCCATTAAGGGAGGAAAAATGGATCTGATTCGGAAGGCGCTGCTACTCGGGCTGACACCCCTGCTGATGCACGCAAGTGCGCTCACGGGGAATCTACTCATTAACCCCGGAGCTGAAGACGGAAATCTTACTGGATGGACGGCCGGCGGAGACACCGGTGCCGGCGTGGACAATGGCTCATTCGATCCGGGCATCAACCCCTACCAGGGCAGTTACGATTTCTATGGCGGCGTTGGCAACGGTAACTCGTTAGGCACTCTTTCGCAGACCGACTCCATCCTTACCGGAAGCGTCACTACTAGCTTGATTGACACCGGAACACTGTTCGCGGACATTTCATTTTGGGTGCAAAGCTTGGATCAGGGCGCCCCGAGCGATGAAGCTTTCGTCCAATTGACCTTTCTGAACGGATCTAACGGAGTGATCGGAACGATTGACACACCCGCGTTCTACTCGATCGGAGTTTGGACGAACTACAGCAACGATTACGCCATCCCCGTCGGCACCCGTTCGATTGACTACACCATGGAGTTTCAGCTCGAAAAGGGGATAAACATAGATTCCTTCGTGGACAACAACGTTCTGGAGATCAGCGGCAGCCCGATAACTGCAACTCCGGAGCCCTCAATGTTTATCGTCATGTTCGTTGGCATCGCCCTCCTCAGTGCCCTCCATCTTCGTCGAAACAAAATGGCGGAGAGAGAGGGATTCGAACCTTGACGGTTTTTTGGAATGTACAACTTATAGCTTCTGTGTTGCTCTACGTGCTTTCTTGCTACGCCTCCCGATGCGCATTACCCAAATTGCCCGAGCCCAAATGATATTTTGAACTGTCGATTCGCCACCATACAACTCACGCTGTTCGCACGCAACTCTGGGCTCAGGCGCGTGAGCAGGAGGCTCATCATCGAGCCTAACGCCGGGGAGTCGGCCCTCGCGAGGATATGCGCGCCGAGGCGAAAATAGACCGGTAAACCGTGCTGGATATTGAGTCGCATTCCGCGAACCGCACCTACAGAATCGTGTTGGCCGCCTAAAACCAAGTAGGAACTTGCTGTTTAGTGATCCTGAGGATTGCTTCTTCCGCGGATCCGGTGACGCGTTGCAGTTTCAATGCCTGTTGTAGTGCGGGGAGTGCGGCAGCCGCGTCCGGTCCGATGTCTCCTAGCGCTGTCGCCACGCTGCGCAGTACATAAGTCTGTTCCCCTTTCGCCAGCAGCCGGTCTCCGAGCGGAAGGGCGGCCGATTTTGCCGACGGCCCGATGTGCCCCAGTGCGTCGGCCGCGGGAGCCCGCACGAACGGCTGAGGATCCATTAGCGCCAGAATCAAAGCCGGCACGGCGTCCGCGGCTTTCGGTCCTATGAATCGCAACGCCACCGCCGAGAGGCTGCGCACCTTGGGATTCGAGTCTGTCAACGACTTGCTCAATGCGGGCACGGCCTTGGCCCCGGCTGGTCCCATCTGAGAAAGCGCCCAGGCGGCGGCGATTCGAACCTCGCCATTGGAATCCGCCAGCAATTGCCCCACCTCCGGTGCAGCCGCGGCGGCGTCTTCACCGAACGCACCGATGCTTCTCAGGATCGTTGCGCGGCTACTATCCGTCGCGCCAGCCAATTCCCTGCGATACTCCGCTAATATCCGGCCTCGGTAGACCGGTTCGGCGCCCACGCGTGCCGTGAACGACCGGGGCGCCGCTTCTGGCAGTGCGGAACCCGCCTGAGGTACCAGCTCTAGCACCAGGTCGTTGATGCCCAGATTGAAGCCGGCCGAACGCGCATCGCGGCCCGAGCAGATGAAACTAAGCGTGTGGCGGCCTTGATCGAGCTGCAGCCAGCCCAGCGGACGATCCACCGCCAGATAGAGCTCGGATAAATAGTTCTGGAGGATCTCCGGGCCAGTTGTAGGGATTTCCGAAGTGAGCGCTTCACGGTTATCCAGATTCATCGGCTTGTCGTCCAGCAGTGCGTAGTAATTTCCGTAGTCGGGAGCCTGCGCGATGCGCGCCAGAATTTCGTATCGCCCGGGATTCGCGATGTCAATCGGAATATCGATGCGGGAGCCAGGGCCTTCGGCTTCGAACAGCAGCAGGTCCTTGCCCCAATCCACCTCGCGCTGCACCGTTGCCTTGCCCTTTTGGGTCCTAACGTCGGCGAGCGAATCTTCGACCGCGATTTGGATAGCGTTACCCAGCGGTAATCGCTCGTCGCCATAGGGCGGCTCTGACAGGCCCTCATTTACGCCCTTCTGATACCAGAAGGCGACGCTCGAAAAGTAATCCGGCCGTTCCTCAAAACCGGAGCGCGCCGTACCGTCGGCGTTATACGTCCAACCTTTGTGCTCGATCCCGGCCCACAACGATTTTGTGAATGGGATAGGGTCCGGCACATGCCATCGGTAGCCAGAGAGACGTGCTCCGATTCGCTCTCCCTCGGCGATCGGGATGCCGCTCCAAGGTCCCATGGCCACGCGTAGATCCCACGCGTCGCTCAGATAATCTTCGGTTCCGGTGCCGTACAATTGCGGTTTGGCCGCACCATCCACGAAAAAAAGATCGTCACCTTCGCCAAACCATCCCACGCCGGCTTGAATCACATTTAGCACGGTGCCCACATAATGTCCCGTCCCTTTTACGTTGAGGAACTCGTAGTTTTTCTTGGAAACAGCCGGGCGCTCCTGCCGGTAGTAGGCGTGAAAGTATGCTACGTCCTCAGGTAACGAGGGATGCTGTTGCCAATCCACGTGGTAGTAAAACATAGTGACAGCCCGCTGACCCTCATCGGTGACGGTTATGCGGCAGGATTTGCGGAACGGTATAGACCAGTAGCTGTTGCGCGCCCTGCCGTAAGAACTGTCGCGGATGGGCAGCGAATCCACGTTGCGTTCATATCCGTGTCCCACGGCAAAGAAATCGCCCAGCGGGACGTCAACAGCAGGCGTTTTCTTACCGTCGTAGTAGACGCGCAGCCTCACCAAGCGCGGCCACGCATATTCATTATCGGCGACGGTAAGCCAGATATGGTTGACCACCCCCGGGCCGCTGAGGTCCGCCATCACCAACGTTTCTCCGGGCATGATGCGCTTGCTGTCATCATTACTTCCGACGTAGCGATTCTCACTGGAAGCCCGGTGAGCCGAATAGTGCTTCAAACGCGGAAGGTCCGCTAGACTGGACCCGTCCGGCATCTGCGTCGCGGCGTTTCCGGCCAGCAGGATCATAACGAAACCAAGTCCGGTCAGTTGCCTGATCCATCCCCACAAAGGGATGCGCTGAGCTGCCTGGCATCTTCTCAGGGACATCGATCCTCTCATGGATATCGATCCTCCGTAACCTTTGAAAGTTGATTGATTTCAGCGGCGGAGCTCGCGCTGCCTCTAAACCAGCGTGGGTTTGAAACAGGATTCTTGAAACAGGATTATAGTTTAGCTAATCGACACTGGAGCTATCGGTGGCCTTTGGGGTCAGTCAGTACTCCGGCCCGGCCCAAGTCGACGCGAGCAAACACCCTCGACTGGTAACGGTATCCACTGCAGGCCGCGAGTTCTCGGTCACGGTTACCGCTAGCAGCGAATCGGACTCCGAAACAAAGGGCGCAAAAGGTCTGTCCGATAGAATTCTCAAAGAAGGTGATTGACACAAACCTCGTTTGAAGGCACAATTGCTAAACTCGGTTTCTAATTGGGGAAATCAACCCGCCGTGTTGCTCTCTCCGGCTCAGTAAGCCGTGGTTCTCCCTCGTCGGATTTTTCATCGGAATACAAAGAAGCCACAAAAGTCGCTACGGCAGGGATTCGTTCGGATTTTCGGTCTGGAGGAAGCGGCACATGCGAATCACAATCACGCACGCGTATTCTCTACTGCTTTTCTTCGCCTCGTTTCTATCGGCGGCCACCAACGTTCCACAGAACCCAATACCCGTGGATGATCCGGTGACCATCACGAAATGTGGCGGATGCCATAAGCGCTCCGACGATGGCGTCATGCGGCGGATTTCCTACATCCGCACAACGCCTGAGATCTGGGAGCAGGCCATCAAGAGAATGGTGCGCTTGCATGGCGTCACTGTTACATCGCAAGAGGCTAGCCACATCGTGCGGTATTTGAGCGCCAATAACGGCTTGGCGCCCGAAGAGGCCAAACCCATCTTCTGGGAGGCGGAACACCGCTTATTCCGCGACCAAGAGGACCCTGTCCTAGTGCCCGCAGCCATGCAGCACGTCTGCAACTACTGCCACACCATCGGGCGAGTTCTGGGACAGCGGCGGACCAGGGAAGATTATCAAAAACTGGCGACCATGCACGTAGCGCTGTTTCCTTACACCGACGCCATGGTGTTTCGGCCTTACCCTTCTTCAGCGTCCCTCGATGAGATACCGGTTACGGCAACCACGGTAGGGGCTTATGAGACTACGATCAGCTATCCCAAGCCTCCGGAACCTTCTCCCGACGGGAAAGCGCCCATCGAAAGGGCGCTCGATTACCTCGCCGAGAACCAACCGCTGATTACTCCCGAGTGGTCGGCCTGGAAAGCTGTCATGCACACGCCCAAGCTGGCGGGGACTTGGCTGCTGGATGGGTATCAAAAGGGGAGAGGGCGCATATATGGTCACCTGGTGATTGAAGCCGGATCTTCACCTGACGACTTTGGAACCAAGTTGACTCTCCACTACGCCGCCAGCGGGCAGGAATTTAGCCGGAGCGGCAAGAGTCTCGTCTACACGGGTTACAGTTGGAGGGGCCGGACCAAGATCGATGGAAGCGCCTCCGCGGACCCGAGTGTATCGCCGGCGGAAATGAAAGAAGCCCTGTTGGTCGCCCGCGATGGAAGTTCGATCGACGGTCGCTTCTATTGGGGCGGATACGATGAGTTCGGCATCGATGTGCATCTGGTGCGCGCCGGCACGGGCATCGTTCTGCATGGCACGGACAAGTACGCTGTGCGATCGCCGTCCACCGTTCAATTGAAGGTGTACGGCGAGAACATACCGGCTGGAGTTAAACCAGGCGATTTTGATCTCGGCCCTGGAATCAAAGTGACCAGCATTATTGGGAACAAGCCCACTGAGGTGCTGTTGGGAATCGAAGTCGCGGCCGGAGTAGCACCCGGAATGCACGATGTGTTCCTGCGTGGTGCGAGTGCCGTCAAGGCCTTCGCGGTTTATGACCAAATCAGCTACATCAAAGTGATGCCGGACGCTTCGTTCGCCCGATTAGGGGGCACCATCGTACCGAAACAGTTCGCTCAGTTTGAAGCGGTTGCTTTCGCGAACGGTCCCGATGGGCAGCCCGGCACAGACGACGATTTAGAGCTCGGCCCGGTAACGGCAAACTGGTCGCTCGAAGAATTCTTCTCCGGACCAAACGACGACGACGTGAAGTACGTCGGAAAGATCAACGATGCCGGGCTTTTCACGCCTTCCGGAGAGGGCCCGAATCCCGAGCGCAAGAAACAATCCAATAACTTTGGCACCGACAACTACGGCGATGTCTGGGTGGACGCCTCCTACCAGCCGGAGACTGGCCCTGCCTTGAAGGCCAGGTCGTACTTAGTGGTCACGATTCCCGAGTACATCCACTACGACCAACCGGAGGTTTCTCAATGAGACGCATTACCGCAATGATGGCGGTCGCGACCTTTTTTGTGACATTGCCACTCGCCGCTGACAACGGCCTGATGTACTTAGGCACGTTGGACAAAAAGCTGTTGGTGATCGACGAAGACAAAGAAGAGGTAGTCGGCGAGATTCCCATGACAGGAGTGCCGCGCATTACGGCGCTCTCGGCGGACAAAAAGCAGCTCTACGTGGTCAACACCAAGATGGGGCTGGAAACGGTGGACCTGGAGGCCCGCAAATCTTCAAGCTTGCTCAATTTCTCAGACGGCCGAAGCAGACCGGACATCTTCGGCTTCGCGCCCGATCTGATCACGCCAGGCAGTTACGACTTCGACGGTTTCTCCGGATTGGCCGTCGATCCCACCGGACAATACCTCTACTCCAGCATGCGCGTCACGGTGAAGGAACTCGACGAGTACCGAATCGAGCCGACCAAATTTGTCGTCATCGACCTGCGCGCCAAATCCATCGCCAAAACTTTCCCCTTTCCCAAGGAGCTCGATCAAGGCTTCGGGCCGCTCGTGAGCTTTAAGGTGTCGCCGGACGGCAAGCTTCTTTACGCCTTTGGAAAAGATGTGCTCATCTTCGACCTCGCGACGTTCACTCAGGTGGGTAAGATTCCGTTATCGAAACCGTCGTATCCGGGAGCATCGCCTCTGCGGCTCAACGCAAGCGACGATCCTTATGATGACGCCACCAAAGTGACATCGGTGTTTGTCTCCGTGGATCCAATCGTCCATAAGGGAACACTCGGCCTTGGGACCTTGAACCTGACGACTCGCGAGATGAACTACACCCCGATCGGTGCAGCCTTTCCGATGCTCGGCTTCATGGTGAGCCCAGACCGCAAGCTCGGCTATTCGGTGATGTTCAACTATTCCGGGGGTAATCGCCGAACCGAATGGTGGGTTTGGGATCTGCAGACCCACCAGGTGATCAAGACGCAGCCCTTCGAATCCCGGCCGACGTTCAAGTTCGGGATCAGCAGCGACGGAAAGAAGCTGTATCTTTACGGCTCTGGATCGACGCTTGAAATCTTTGACGCAGCGACCTTAACGTCGCGCAAGCTGATGTATCTGAATCGCGATATCACGACGAATTTGGTAACACTCGCGCGCAAGTGATCGGAACTGGAGTCAATTCGTTCCCGGCCATGGAGGCTGAATCCTTGCGCTGCTACTTTGCGGCAGGCGTGGCTGCGCTGGTCCGATGTTCTGGTCCTGTTGGAGCTGGCGGAGGGGCTTGAACCCCCGACCCTCTGATTACAAATCAGATGCTCTACCAACTGAGCTACGCCAGCTTAATCGAGAGTGGAGCGGGGTACGGGAATCGAACCCGTGTAAATCAGCTTGGAAGGCTGACGCCCAACCGCTAGGCCAACCCCGCGCGTCAACAACGGCTACCGGAACCATTGTACGGAACAGCGGCGAACGCGGTCAACGAGGCTTTAGCTCAACACGAGGCTTTAGCTCAACACGAGGCTATAGCTCAACACGACGCTATAGCTCACATGCTTAGCCCACGGGCGGGCGGGCGCCCGCGCGATAGATGTCGTGCAACCGCAGCAGGCCCAGGCATACGCCGGTCGAGGGATCGAGCACCGGCAGCACCGAAATCTGCGATGGACGGTCCTCCATCAATCGCAGGGCGTCCTGTAAACGCGCATCGGGCGCGATGCTGGAGGGATTGGCCGTCATTACCGCCGATGCGTGGAGCTCGCGAATGTCGTCGTAGGCCTGGAACGCGCGGCGGACATCGCCATCGGTAACCAATCCGATGAGGCGCTCGGAGGCGTCCAGCACGCAGGCGGCGCCGTGCGGATAATGCGTCATCGCGATCACCACCTGCTTCAGCGAGTCATCTGAATGGGCTACTGCGATCTCAGCGCGGCCATGCATCACTTCGCGAACGGTGAGGCGCAAACTGCGTCCCAGATGTCCACCCGGATGGAAGCGCCCAAAATCCTCCACGCCGAAATTCCGCGCCCGCATCAATGCCACGGCGAGGGCGTGGCCGAGCGAAAGAGCCACCGTGGCGCTGGCGGTGGGCGCGAGATTATCGGGACCGGCTTCGCGCTCAACCGATGCATCCAGGACAACGTCCATCTCAGACGCGAGCGGGGCGCAGGGATTGCCCAGAATGCCGATGCGCCGCGACGGCAAGTCACGCAGAAAGGGAATGATCTGCAACAGCTCCAAAGTGTTGCCGCTTTTCGAAACCATCAAGGTGGGATCGCCGGGCGAATACAAGCCCAGATCGCCATGCGCGGCTTCGGCAGCGTGCAGAAAAACGGCGGGCGTTCCGGTGCTGCAAAGGGTGGAAACGATCTTGCGAGCGACCAGGCCGGACTTGCCGAGGCCAGTAACCACCAGCTTGCCTGGCGCGGCGAGAATCATTTCCACCGCGCAGGATAGATTGCCATCCAGGCGCTGAGCGGCGCGTGAGACGGCGTCGGCCTCAATCTGCATGGCTTTTTGAGCAGCCTCAATCCAGAGCGAGGCCGGAGCATTGACATCCATAGGTTGATGGAACCATCATCGCATTCAGCCGTCACCTTAGTGCAGTTCGCCGGAAGCCACTTGCCGCTTGACGGCCGCCTTCACTCCCAATGCCAGGACCCCATCCTTGGTGACGATCGGTTCCACAGTCAGGACGACGGGACCTTTGGATTCGATGAGCTTAAACTTTCGCACCTCCATTTTTACCGGCGAGCGAGTTTCAACAGCCTGACGCAAACAGCGCTGCATCGGCTCCCGGTCCCGCGGTTCCAGGTAATCGAAGATGGATTGATGGACGCCAGGTTTCAGGAACAAGGGCTGCCCCTCGGGCGAGACGGCCAGCAACAGATCATGCGGTTCATCCAGCAGAGAGCGCAAGCTGGTCTCCAAGCTCTGGCGAATGTCCTGGCTGCGCAGCAGCGCTTCGACATCGGTGAGCGTAAGAATGGCGCCTTCAATCTTGCCCTCCGTCGTGGTAGAAGGGCGGATCTTCATCACATACGAGCGTCCGCTAAAATCCCGGACAGTTTGCTCGTAATGGTGCATGCCGGAGATGGCATCCTGGATCAACAGCGGAAGATCCGCCACTTGAATCTTGGGCTTGATATCTCCGAGCGGCCGGCCCACGTCGCTCGGGATCAGGCTCAAGACCTTTTGAGCCGCCGAAGTGAAGCGGCGTATCCGCAAGTTGTTGTCGAGCATGACAAATACCACGTCCACGGACTCAATCAGGTTGGTAAGGTCGCTATTCGCTTTGGCCAGCTCGGTGTTGCGGTTTTGCAATTCCTCATTCACGGTGATCAGTTCCTCATTGGTGGCCTGCAGCTCCTCCCGTGCAGTTTCCAGCTCTTCGTTGGTGCTCTGGAATTCTTCGTTGCTGGACAGGATCTCTTCGTTGGCCGACTGCAATTCTTCGTTGGTGGCTTCCTGTTCTTCGATGATGGAGCGCAAATCGTCCTGCGCTCCGGCCAATTCCCCGCGCAGCGTGGCGAATTCGGGGTCCGAACGCGCGCCGGATTTTGCCTTCTGGCCAGCCTTGCCTTTCCGAGCGCGCCCACGGGCATTTTCGCGCGGCGAAGTGTCGAATAACACCAGGTAGTAAGGATCTTTGGCGCTGTGAGGTGCGGATTTATCGATTACGGGAGTTACTTCGAGCGTCACCTCGGTGTCGCCGGAATCGCTTCGTACTCGTACGCCGGCCTTGCGAATCGGGCCGCCCGCTTTCTTGGCCTGATGGATGGCGGAACGCAGCTCAATGGCCAGCCCTTGGCGCGCCAGTTTGATCAGGTTGAGCGTCGCTTGTCCGGGTGGCTGCTCGAGAAAAGGACTGGTGTGGCCGCGGAACTGAAGAACATCGAATGAGGAATTGATCAGAACTCCAGGCGGAGAGTACTTGGATAAAACGATTTGATCGGCTTCCTTGCTCAAATCTATTTCGGGCTGCGAGATGAGCCTTGGCTTGCGGACGCGAACCGGATCTTCCAGTAGGTCGGCTCGGCCAAATTCCAACCGCGGGGGCGCCGCCGTGAGGTGCTTGGAATAAATCCTATGCTTCTTGTCGATCTGGCGGAACGCTTCGGAGCCCGCGTCCACGCTCTCCGAGTTTCCCAGCAGGAGATAGCCGCCGGGGTTGAGGGCGTATTGGATCGCGGCCAGCACCCTTTTCTGCAGAGAGACGCCCAGATAGATAAGCAGATTGCGGCAACTGATGAGATCCATCCGGGAGAACGGCGGATCCTGGGTGACGTCCTGAACGGCGAAGATGCACCGATCGCGCACCTGTTTGTTGATTTGATAACCGTCGCCGGTCTTGGTGAAGAATCTCCGCAGGCGGGGCACGGAAACATCGGCGGCGATATTTTCGGGATACAGGCCGTCGCGAGCGACTTGAATGGACTGCTTACTAATGTCGGACGCGAAGATCTGAATGGACGGCGAGCTTCCCGACGATTGCACCGGCTCAAGCAACAGCATCGCGATCGAATAGGCTTCTTCGCCCGTGGCACAACCGGGAACCCAGACGCGAATGGGCAGATCGCCGCTGCGGTTTTTCAGTATATCCGGGATGACATGGCGCTCAAGGTACTCGAAGGTCTCCGCATCCCGGAAGAAAGACGTCACATTGATGAGCAGGTCGCGATACAGCGCTTCTACTTCGGCGGGATCGGCTTCTAGACGCCTCAGGTAGGCTGCCACGCTATCCATTTTGCTGAGAACCATGCGGCGCACGATTCGGCGGCGGAGCGTGGCGGGCTTGTACCCAGAAAAATCGACGCCCGTGGTGCGCTTCACCCATTGGAAGATACCCGCAAATTGCAATTCGGGAGTGGTCTGTTCTTCTTCATCCTGGTGGGCGCGCCGGACATAAGGATGGCCGGCGATACGCGCCAGTTCCCGGGCTATTTGAGCGGGGGGAAGCACGAAATCCGCGGAACCGAACTGGGCGCTGGCGCTGCGAGGCATGTCCGGATACTTGGCGCTTTGTTGATCCTGCGCGAACGCAATGCCCCCTTCCGCTTTGATGGCTGCCAGACCCAGCGTCCCGTCGCTGCCGGTGCCGGAAAGAACCACACCGATGGCCTGGCTTTTCCGCCACTGGGCCAGTGAGCGAAAAAAAGTGTCGATCACCATGCCGTGATGGCTCTCGTCTTGGTTTGCCGTCTGGATGGGCCGCGCGGCGAGGCCTTGATCCAGCAAGACGAGAGTAGCGTTGGGCGGAATTACGTAGATTTGATTGGGCAGCAGCGGCGTCTGGCCAAGCGCTTCCGTCACCGGCATTTTCGTCACGCGGGAGAGCAGCTCGCTCAACATGCTCTTGTATGTCTTGCTGAGGTGGGACACCAGCACGTAAGCCATGCCGGTGTTGCTGGGAAGGGCTTCCAGGAGTTCGCGGAAGGCTTCCAGCCCTCCGGCCGATGCACCTATGCCAACCACCGGAACGGAGGGCGCGGGATCGGCGGAGGAAATGGGCTTCTTCGCTGGGGAAGTTTTCCTCGCGCTTTGGGCCGGCTTCCCGGACGAGATCTTCTTTGGCATCTTGCTGAAAGATTAAGTTTACTTAGGCTACATTACCAGACTTAACAAGCGGGCGGAAGGGTTTATTAAACCGAATTTGCATTATATGCATGCCGGTGACATCCCAGGTCATTCCGGAAAACAATCTCCAAAAAGACGAATAGAGATCACTGGCGCGAGGTCACCGGGCCAGTCCCGAGGAGTGCCCGATGCTAGGCGTGAGGTGGGCCCGCCATAGTGGAAGATGCCTGGAAGTCGGCTCGGTTGCAACTGTGATCGGCCTCGTGCCGGAATAGCGCCAGACGAGCTTTTTCGGCGGCCTCCCAAGACATCTTGCATGAGCGGCGGAGCAGATCGACTTCCGATTCGATTCCTAAACCAACGAGTTCTGTCATCTTGCGCACAAAATCGGCGTATGTGCGCGTTGTCTCCCGGTAATCAGCGACCAGACGTATACGATCCTGGCACATCATAGGGCCTGATTCTATCACAACCCGGTTGCAGAGAAATTTACCCTAAAGGAATGCCGGTTTCGGTCGATAAACATATCAAGTTCAAAATGTTACCGGGCCTTACTACCGTATCGCTGCCCCAGACCTACTGCCGGGCGTGCCATCTCTCCACGCGCTCGGACGTAGTGCGCTGTCTGCATTGCAATCGGCCGTTAAATCCGCCGTCGGCAACTGGGAAACGTTCGCCCCGCAAGACGAAACCGCGCCGGGTTCACTAATCAGCCCGTTTCGTCGCGCTGTGGTCACGGCTCGGTTGGATGCTTTATTCGTAGCGCAGGGCTACTACGGGATCCAGCCGCGCGGCTTTATTGGCCGGCCAAATCCCAAAGAAAAGCCCAATCGCCACCGATACCACCACGCCCAACACTGCCGCCCACCAGGGGACCGAGGTCGGAAGCGCGGGAAACGCCAGGCGGCAAGCCAGCGAAACGCTCCATCCGAACGTCATCCCGATCAGGCCACCTAAACCGGTGAGCACCACTGCCTCGGTAAGGAATTGCAGCACGATGTCGGCGCGGCGGGCGCCGATGGCTTTGCGAATGCCAATTTCGCGGGTGCGCTCGGTCACCGAAACCAGCATGATGTTCATGACGCCGATTCCGCCCACCAGCAGCCCAATGGAACTCATCACCACCATCACCAGGGCAACGATGGCGGTGACGCTGTGGAACTGTTCCACCAGTTGATCCGAAGTGGAGATGGAGAAATCGTCGGGCTTGTTGGCCGGAACGTGGCGCTGGATGCGCATGACAGCCGTAGCTTCGTCGACGGCGGCAGCCAGGCGGCCAGGCTTAGCGATGACCATCAGCAGATTTTCCTTGGACGCGGGGAACAGCTTGCGCATGCTGAAATAGGGGAGCATGACGCGTGGATCGTCCTGGCCGGGGAAGGATGCGCCCGGCCGCTTCATGACGCCGACCACTTCGAATTTATGGCCGTTGACATCGATCCATTTGTCGATCGGGTCTTCGCCGTTGAACAAGGCGCGCGGGACATCGGCGCCAATGACGGCCACCGGCATGTGGTGCTGGTTTTCGACGTCGGTGAAGAAACGCCCTTCCGCGATCTCAGCCTGCCCGCTCTGCGCATAGGCTTCTTCGGTGCCGGAGATGTCGGCATTATACAGCTCGTTTCCCTTGTAGCGCGCAATATTGATCTGCGGTCCGGTTCCAAACGAGTTCGGGATCAGATACGGGCTCACATACTCCACCGACGGGCAGCGAGCCGCGATGGCCAAACCGTCTTCATAGGTGATGGGCTTACGGCGCAGCATTTCCGGCGTGCGGCTTTGAAAACCGATGGGGAACTTGAAGACGATGGCGGTGTTGGTGCCGAAACTGCGCATGATGCCGGTGACGGCGCCATCCAGTCCGGCGATGATGGACCCCACACCGATGATGGTCCCAGTGCCGATGATCACTCCCAGGACGGTAAGGAACGAGCGCATTTTATGCTCGCGCACGGTGGCCAGCGCGAGGCCGATGGCGGAACCGAGTTCTACGCGCGTCATTGTTCCACCGTCATCGCTCTACCATCATCTTTCTACCCGCAGGGCTTCGATGGGATCTAGTTTGGAGGCGCGCTGCGCCGGATAAATGCCGAAGAACAGGCCGACGGCGGTAGATAGTCCGACGCCGATGAAAACCGCGGACACGGGCACCGCCATAGGAACTGAGGTGAAGTTTCGCACTGCCGCGGCAACCACCCAGGCCAGCACCACGCCAACCAGCCCGCCCATACCCGCCAGCATGGAGGATTCGACCAGAAACTGATTGAGGATATCCTGGCGGCGCGCGCCCACCGACTTGCGGATGCCGATCTCGTGCGTGCGCTCGCTCACCACGGCCAGCATGATGTTCATGATAACCACTCCGCCCACCACCATAAAGATGGACACGACGGCGACGGCGGTTGCGGCGATGGCGTTGGTGAGCTGGTCAAAAGCGCTGACCAGAGCGTCCGAGGAGAGAATGGAGAAAGTGTCGTCCTGGCCGGGCGCTTCGTGCCTGCGGGCGCGAATCAGCATGCGCATTTCGTCCTTGGCCTGCTCCAGCACTTTTTGATCGGCCGCGCGGGCGGCGTAACGAATGCCCGAGCGCGATCCATAAATCTGGAAGTAAGCGCCGATGGGAATGTCGGCGAATGCATCTTGCGACTGGCCGAAGACGCTGCCCTTGGCCTCAGCCACTCCAATGACGGTGAACGGCCGGCCTTCGATCTTGATCTCCTTACCGAGCGGATCGCCATCGCCGAACAGGTTGGTTTTCAGGTCGGCGCCGATAACGGCAACCGGCGAACGATGGCGGTCTTCAATGTCGGTAAAATAGCGGCCGCTGGCGACCTGGGTATCGCCGAGAGCGGCCCAGTTGGCGGTGCCGCCGTTCAAAGAGACATTGGTCAGCGTTTGCGATCCCATAGAGACGGTGACCGTGCGGCCGGCGCTCATTCCAAAATCGCTGACGAGGGTGGTATGGTCTTTCAAGTACTGAAATTCGTCGGGACTCAGCTCCGGATTCCTCTTTTGCATTTGCAGGAATTTCTTGGGGTCGAAATTGCCGAGGAACGCGATTTTGACGATCCGGAATCCGTCCGAGCCCATGTTGGAGACAGTGTTGGCGATATATACGTCCATGCCGTGGATCATGGCCATCACGGCAATCAGGGTGGTGGTGGCCAGGATGATACCGAGCAGCGTGAGAAAGCTGCGCAGCTTGCTGGAACGCAAGGAGTCCAACGCTACCGATGCAGCTTCGCGAAATGACGCGGTCTGTCCTGAGCTATGTCCCACTTTAATTAAGAGACGAAACCGGCTGTCACGTTGTTCCTTACTTCTTCCTCGAAACGCGCAAAACGGAGCACGGCGCGGAACAGTTCACGGACAGCTTGGCGCGCGCCGCACCCTTTGCGCTTCCAATACCCAGTTTACGAGAACCTGATCCAGCCAGAAGCGCGGCCTCGTTTTCGAGATAAATCCGAGGTGGCCTCCGTGCTCCACCGCGATCAGGCGCAGGTTGGGATTCGTCGAAAACGCGGGGTGATCGTAGACGCTGAAAGGGATTAACGGATCGTCCTTGGCCTGCACCAGGAGCGTGGGCACGCGGATGCGGTCCAGGAACTGATTGGACGATTGAGTGGCGTAGTAGTTGTCAGCCGTGCCGAAGCCAAATGCCTTGGCGGTGAACCGATCGTCAAAATCGTAGATATTTCGCACCAGATCCAGGCCGCTCAGGTCGAACAAACCGGGCGTGAGCCGCTGCTTGACGCGAATGCGTTCCTTGAGGCGGCTGACAAATCTGCGCGCGTAAATGACGTTGGAGGGTTTGTCGAGCTGCCGGACGCAAGCGGCGAGATCGATGGGCGTGGAGATGGCCATCACGCCGGCAATTATTTTGGAGCCCAGGCTTGAGGCGGAGGCTCCGAGTTCCCCGGCCAGCTTCAACACCACGTTGCCACCCAGCGAAAATCCAGCCAGGAAGATGGGCGCGTTGGATGGGAGCTGGCGAATCACCGCAAGCAGGTCCGAAGTCTGGCCGGAATGATAAAGAGTGCAGCCACTCAAGTGTTCCGTACCGCCGCAGCTTCGCATGTTGAGGCGATGCGTGGCGCATCCAGCTTCGAGCGCGGCCTGGGCCAAACTGCGTGCGTAGCCTGCGGAGCTGGAGCCTTCCAGCCCATGCACCAGAATCAGCTGTGCGATGGGTTCGGCGGCGGGAGTTTGCGAATGGACCAGAACCTGGACGCCGGGCTCCGTTTCGTAGAACTTCGCCTGAACGGGGAAACGCTGCTCGTTCAATTCGCGACGCCAGTAGTTGCCGGCGATGGTGAGCAGATGCGGATTTCGGAAGAACGGGACGAAGGGGCGCAAACCATCAGTTTAAAGGGACGGCGGGCGCGTAGGAAAAAGAGAGGGGACGGCCAAGGGAACCGTGCCCCTCAAATCATGGACACAAGACGCTAGCGAGCGGCCACTGATATCGTGGACGCGACCACCACATAGCCGCGTCGCATCAGAGGCTGCTCCTCTAGCCAAGAGATATCGGCGGGCGGGATGGAAGGAATAGTGAGAACTTGGTACTAAGTAGGACGGGAAAAACCTTAATTAGACCAGTTCAGTCAGGCGCAGGCGGTGTCCAAAATTTTCTGAATCAAGGCATCGTAGGGCACACCGGCCGTGGCCGCGGATTGTGCGAAGTCGTCTTCACAGGCCAGCGATGGATTGGGATTGGCCTCGATCACAACCACTTCGCCGGCGGCGGTGAGACGCACGTCCACTCGGCCGAAGCCGCGGATTTTCAGCACCCGATAGACCTTGCGCGCCAGACGCGCTAGTTTCGCGTCGACACCCTCGGGAAGCTCGGTAGCGGGCCCGTTCTGGATACCCCACTTCTTGCGATAAGTATCGTCCCATTTGGCCTTGAAGGTGGCGAACTTGGGCGTGTCCTCGGGAACATCGTGAAAAAAGATTTCGCGCGGCGGCAGGACCGTAAGTTTGCGATTGCCCATCACGCTGAGATACAGTTCACGCCCTTCTATGTATTCTTCAATCAGCGCATCGCAATGAAATTTTTCGTGGATGAAGCGGGCGCGCTCGAGCGCCTCCTCCTCGCTCTTGGCGAAGGACGCCTTGGCGATTCCATCCGACGATTCTTCTCCCACTGGCTTCACAAATGCCGGATAGACAAAGCGCCGCAGGCGTTTCAGCGGCCGCTGCTCGGTGGAGATGACGAAATGCGGAACGCGCACGCGATGATAGGCCAGCACCTTTTTGGCGAGCGCCTTGTCCTTGCAGAGCATCAGACCGTCCGGGCGGGCGCCGGTGTATTTCACGCGCATCAGCTCTAGCAGCGCGGGGATGTTAGGCTCATGCGCGCGGCTGGAGTGAAAGGATTCGGTGAGGTTGAAGACCACTTCCGGCGCGAAGTTCTTCAACTTTTCCACGATGCAGACCACGTCGTCGAAGACCGCGAGCGTTTCCACCTCATGCCCCAAGCGCTGCAGGCACGCCAGCACGTCAGCTTCGGTGGGCTTGTCTTCTTCGTCCTTCAACTCTTGCGGAGAGAAGTTCGCAGCCGCGGAACCAGCATGATAAGCCACGTCGAACAGCACCAGAACTTTCACGGCTACACAGACCTCTTGAAACGGCCGGTGTGCAGATGATTGGTTACCATCGCCGACAGATACGCAGCCAGCTCAAAGGAAACGCGCGCGCGTTCCAGCGGCGGCGGAAAGGTGAGCTTGAGTTTTTGACAGCGCTCAATCAATTTGCGCACCAGCATGTCCACGGTGTATTTGTGCTGTCCGGTCCAGCGGACGATGGAAGCCACCAGCACCGGCCGATTGCGGCGCATAACTTTTGCAGCGGACTCTCCGTTCGGCTCACCAACTCCGAATATAACGCGCAGATCGGCGTCATAAAAGTCGGGGAAGTCTTCGGCGTAAAGTTTGCGCCGCTCGGTGTAGTAACGCGCGAGCGTTTTTCGCAGGCGGCTGGCTTCATAGATGCGCCGCACGCGCTTCACTTTGGGCGGCGTGTTCCGGGCCTCTTCCATCAGGCAATGCACGAATTCCAGTTTGTCCAGCGCCTTCCAGCCGCGATACTGTTCGCGCCACTGCTCGGGCGTCAAGGAAAGCCAGACCGCGAAGGTCTCGGCGAAATCTTCGTCGGGATGAGCCTGGGCGTACCAGTTGGGCAGATTGCGCACGAAGCCTTTACTGTAAGGACGCGGCTGATAGGTTTCGGGAGAATATTCAGTTTCGGGGCTGCCGAAGACGGCATGCCAATCGTCGCGCGAGGAGAATCGGTAGGCGTGATCGATGGCGTGGCCGCTTTCGTGCCGCAACAACTGCTGGCACCATTCGGGAGTTCCGCCTTCCACCTGCAGCATCTGATGCATTTCAAGAGTCTTCAAGCGAGGATGCGCCAGGTAAAACGGAATCGCGATGGCGGGCGAGCCCTCCGGCGAAAACCATTCATCCCCCAGGTAGCAGGGCGGACGAAACGCCAGGCCATGCGCGCCGAGTTCGTCGTAAAGCTGCGCGATGCGGCCCTCGAGTTCGCTTCCGGGAATCCGCGCGCCGAGATCGCAGATGCGCTTTTGAAGCAGTTCGTCGTCTTTTAGCGCTGGCCAAGGCGTGGCCACCGGCGCCGGCAGCTCGGCCGCGCTGGGCGGCGGGTCGTGTCGCTCCACGGACTTTATCCTAGCGCGAACCCAACTTGAGAATGCGGCGGCGCAACGCCGGGTCGCGTTCGAGCGCACGAACAAAAGCCGATTCGTTCGGTGCGTTCTTAGCGCGTTGAACGGAGGGCGGGAACGGAGACGATCTGAGCGCCATGGCAGCGCGGCGGGTTTCAAAGTGGTCCCAATCGCCTGCGCGTGAACCAGCCATTTCGTAAATCATCCAACCCGCGGCTAGACGTCGCAACGTCCCAGCCGGGGTGCGAGAAGCGGGGTTCGCGCGGAGCTTCGATTCCTCGGTCAGCAAAAGCTTGGCCACTGCAGGGTTCGCGGGGCGAAAGCCGAGCTTCCGATAAAACCAGAACGCGCCGGATTCGATGGCCTCTTCGTTATGCTGACCCACTTGATAGGGGTCGACCGCGAAGCAAGTGACCGGGAGCAGCTGGCGAAACAGCCGCAGCAAGCGCGCGTAAATCCAGGCCGTCTCGCCTTCGCGAAACGTGTAGTAGAGATTGAAGCCCACCTCCATGTGCTCAAACAACGTCAGGCATTCGATGTAGCCGATGGGAACGCCGTTCTTGAAGAACATCCCAGCGTGATAGGCGCGCAGAGGCAGGCGACGCTCTGGCGGCACTCCGCAAACGAACGCCTCAACTCCGCGGCCGAGATCGGCGCGAACCACGTGCGCGGGATCGCCATAGGTAAAACCGTGCAGTTCGCGATAGCGCATCGCGGATGTCTCGCGCGCGAAATCGAGCAGCTTTTGACCTTCGTTCCGGCTGAGCGTTTCGACCGGGAGCGCAGGTGATTCCAGCTCGGCTTCGAGCGAGACATCGGCACGGCGTAGCAGCGGACTGGCGTGATAGAAAAACTTGCGCCGCCCCGGCAATCGCCCATTCGTACGAGTGGCCCTCCCATCGCCCAGTTCCCAGCGGACGAAGATTTTGGCCTGCGCGAACAGTTCCGCGTTGTCGATTTGTGCCAGCAACCAGCGAAGATCCGATCCCCCGCCCTGCTTGGCAGCGCGAAACCAATCCATATAAGGGATGTTCGCCTCCACCAGCAGGTCTTCGTCCGCGAAAGGATGCAATCGGCTCAGCAATGGCCCCAGCAGCGAAGCATCGTAACCGCCCCAATCGATTTCGACCGCTTCGGGATGACGCTCGGCCAACCAGCACGTGATGTCGTAGGTGAACATCGCCGAGAAGCCGGTCCCCGCGATTCCGGAGACATCGGGCTCTTCAAACGGCGTAAGATCCACTCCCGCCCTACGCAGTTGCGCAATTTTGCCGGGTATCGAAGCCAGCAATATGTCGGCCAACCGAGCCACTTCCCGATTCGGCGGGTACGCGCGAAAGAACAACAGTGCCTCATGGAACCGGATCAGCGATGTGGCGTCGCGAAACTGGGCCCGGCCAAGTTTCAAGAGGAGTGGCGGCAGAGCAACCTGCTCCTTCGAGCCAAATGCGCGCTTCAGCGACTCCAGCCGATTCAGATCCATCGGGAGTAGACTATCAGAAGCCATGAGATTCCTACTCACAGCCCTCACCTCCTTGCTCTTGCTGGCCAGCATTCCCGCCTCGGCGCAGGACCGGCTCTACGTTGTCACATACGTGGATCTTATGCCCAATTTCGCCGACGATGGATCTAAAGTTCTCGAAACGTACGCAGCCGACTGCCGCAAGGAAAAAGGGGTCGTCCGCTTTGAACTGTTCCACGATATCGGGCGCAAGAACCATTTCACAATGGTGGGAGCGTGGGAGAATCGGGCGGCGTTCGACGCGCACCTGGCAGTGGATCACACCCGGCAATTTCGAGAAAAATTGCAGCCCATGTTGGGAAGTCCTCTGGACGAGCGGCTGTACAACATCATGCAATAGGCGAAGCCCTGCGCTGTCACTGTCCCGACGACAGTTCCTTCACTAACTGATACAGGAACGCCTGGCCTTCATAAAATGATGTGACATTCATGCGCTCATCCCGGCCGTGGGCCCGCACATCGTCGCGATCGCCGAAGAAGCCAGACACGCCGTAGGTGGGAATGCCTCCTACGCGCAGGTAGCGTCCATCCGTGGCGCCGGTGCTCATGACGGGAATGGTCAGGACGCCGGGCCACATGGTATCGCTGATGCGAGCCACCGCCTTGAGCACATCCTGACGCATGGGAGAAGCCGGACCGACGCCCACGTCTCCTTGCACATGAATCGCAACCTGGTCGTCCCCGATGGCGAGCCGCAGCGCCCTTTGCACCGACTCAACGGACTCGCCGGGGAAGATGCGGCAGTTCACGTTCGCGGTGGCAAGCTGCGGAAGCGCGTTCAGCGCATGTCCGCCGGCCAGCTCGGTGGCGACGCAGGTGGTGCGCAGCATCGAATTCCAACGCGGCGAAACGGACGCAACACGCTGCATGGCGTCGCGAGCGGCGTCGGACGGGCCGTCGGCAATCCTGACCAGATCGTCCTTTAACGCTCCGTCCTCCACCTTCGCCATTTGACGAAAATAGGCACGCGTCACCTCGTCGGTCTTTAAGGCGAACCCAAACCGGGAAAGCCTTTCGAGCGCAGTGGCCAGCCGATAGATGGCGTTATCCGGCACGGGAACGGAACTGTGCCCTCCCCGGTTATGCACTTCAAACTTGAAATCGGCGTAGGATTTTTCGCTGACCTGGATATTGTTCGCGATCTTCTTGCCGGACACCATTACGCCCCCGCCGCCCTCGTTCAGGCAGAGGTCGGCCTCGATCAACTCTCGCTTGTTCTTGAGCAGCCAGATGACGCCGTTGAACGGGCCGCCGCCTTCTTCATCCGCGGTCAGGGCGACGATGATGTCGCGCTCCGGCTTGAATCCCTCGCGCTTGTAGCGAATCAGGTTCGCGATCCAGACGGCGGCTTGGGCCTTGTCGTCGGAAGTTCCGCGTCCGTAATAGTAGCCATCCTTTTCGATGAACTGGAATGGATCGGTGCTCCAGTCCTCGCGGTTGGCTTCCACAACGTCGGTATGGGCGAGCAACAGGATAGGTTTTAGTGGTCCCGTACCGTGATAGCGCACGACGAGGTTGGCCTTCTTGGGACTGGCGCCACCGACGAAAATGTCGGACTCGGGGAAGCCGGCGGAGCGCAATCGGGCTGCAACAGCCTCAGCCAAAGGAGTAGTGGATCCGGTGCTGTAACCGGACCGGACCTCGATCATTTCCTTATATATTTCGCGCGCGAGCTGCCGATCTGCGTCAGGCGGCAGGGCGGCGGAAGCGGCTCCCAGAGCGAGGGCAGCGAGCGCTACCCACCCGGGCGCCTTACACCAAATCATGCGCGGATTGTAGCATGCCGACGGTTAGGTGAACTCTCGCCGCAAGCTCACTCGCCGTAAGCCCAGGGCCTGGCGGGGATTGTTGGTGACGACGGCTTCCACCAGCGGACGAGCGAAGAGCGCGTGTGTGAGGCACGGGTCATCCACGGTCCACACGAAGAGCGGCTTGCCGATGGTCTCGGCTTTGTCGAGGAGCAGATGGTGCGCGACGAGCAGGTCGACGTCAGCGCTCAGACACGCGGAGCGAACGTCGTCGCTCCAATCCGCGAAGATCAGACCGGTTCGGATGCCCGCGTGGATGGCTCGGGTTTCGCGCAGCACGGGCGCCAGGAACGATGTGATGCAAAAATCATTCAAAGGGAAATAGCGAAGCAGCAGGCCGATCGCGTCGCGCTCGCAGTCGGGTTCTTTGAGTTCGACGTCGAGCTGAATGCGGCCTCGCGTAAGTTGCAGGGTTTCTTCGAGCGTGGGCAACTCAGCCGAGAGATGGCCGATGGGATCGTGGGAAATCACCAGCTTGCCATGGCGCGCGCGCCGGACATCGAATTCGATCATATCGGCGCCAACTTCGATCGCCCGCTCAAAGGCCGCCAACGTGTTCTCAGGAGCTTCGGACGACGCGCCGCGATGGGCCACCACTCGCATCCAAGAGACGCTCGATCAACCACCGGACTTTTTGGCTGCCGGTTTCACTTTTGCGCCGCCTTCGTTCAGCAGCTTTTCGATTTCGTCGCGCATATGCTGCTCCTGTTGGTTATCGAAGAAGGCTTCATCCACACCCGTGTATTGCGCGCGAATGACGCCCTGGCGATCGATGAACACGACAAAAGGCACCAGGGGACGCTTGTCCTTCGGCCACTGCATATAATCCAGAGCCGACATGACTCCGGCCGTACCCACCGGCCACGGCACTTTGAAATTCGAGACGAACGAGGCAACATCCGGGTTTTCATTCAGCGCCGCTGCCACCACCGCGAATCCTTTTGGGGCCAGCGCGGGATAGATGTCCTCCAAGAGCTGCGTGGTCTTCTGGCAGTGCGGGCAAGTGGTGAGGATGAAGGTGAGGCACAAAACCTTACCCCGGTAATCGCTCACCTTGATTTGCTTTCCGTCCGTCAGTTGGATGGAGTAATCGGGCGATTGCCTTGGGATTTGGGCGGCCTGCAAGTTAGGACGCCAGAGAGAGCCGGCTCCGATGATAAGAGCTGCGATTGTAAGTGCGCGCATAGCGAAAGTCTGAGTATACAGGAGCCTGCTTCAGTTTTGGTCTGGACACCTGGTCTATGGAAGCCTGGTCCAGAATTCCCGTCCCTGGGCGGCGAATTCGCGGGAGATGTGCGAGAGTTGCGGCTCGATGGCATAAACCGTATCTTCGACAATTGTTCCGGCAGTGACGTGCACGGCGGGGATCTCGGCGAAAGCGGCCATGGGCTGAAACAAGAGAAAGGCCGGTCCCGGCATGCCCGACGTCACTCGATAGACGACGGAATTTTCGGCGATCGGCGCATCGTCTATTGGCGCATCATCTATTGGCGTATCGCCCGGTTTCATTTGAACCACGACCATCCTCAGGAAGCGCGCTTGCGCCAGGTTCATTGCGGCCACGCCCGGAGAGTCACGGCGCTCGGCAAGAATGGTTCGCTGAGACGCCAGGGTTTCGTCGATGCCGGCCTGTATCTGAGCCAGATCAGGATGCGCCTCGTACAGGGATCCCAGGACCGCCCCCGCTTTCTCCACGCCTTCAAATGAATCGTATGGACCGAAAAACAGGGCCTCGGGCGCTCCCGTGAAGGCTTGCATTTCCATCCAATAAATTGGGACGTCCAGCGAATTACATGCGCGAGACATGGCGCGCTCCAACCGCTCGCGATGGAGACCCGTTCCAGGCTTGAATTGCTGGCGAACCAGCAGAAGAATCTTGGGAGGGGAAGCGGCCGTGGGCTGGGCACCGCAAAGCGAGGCGCAGGCTAGAATGAGCAGGAACCGCGCAGGCCGCACGTCTTAGTCCTTACGAAGTTCATCGTCCAGATCGGTCATTACTTGTTCCCGCTTGCCATCCGCTAGATCTTTTTCCAGGCGGCGCAGCGCCAGGCCAACGATGTCGCGATGGTGCAGGCGCGACCCAACGGCCTCATGGTCGCTCAAGCGCAGCCACAGCTCATGCAAACGATCGACATCCTCGGGCCACAGCCGCGGAGGGTGCGGGCCCAGGTTCACGTACGTGGAGGGCCGGTCTTTCGCAATGATCTCGAGCGAAAACGCATGGCGCGGTTCCGGCTGGCTTTCCCACGCGAGCCCAATGCGCCGCGCGAGTTCTTCCGACGGCATCTTCGCCGACACTCCCGTCACCAGACGCGAGGCCTTGAGCCGGGTGGCGGTTTGCACCACAGCGTCGAAGGGATTCACGGCCGGGACCTCCAGCAGTTCCACCGGCTTACCTTCCTTCTCGGCCATCTCCACCACGTGGCTGAACAGCTCCTTCTCGTAATCGCTGAACATCTGCTCGTCGGAAAGATCGTATTCGCCGGCACCGGTGGAGATGGTGCGAACGGTCATAACAACGATGTCGTGACGGCGCAAGTTGATCTTCTCGAGAACCTTCTTCAGGTGCTCCATGTTGTGGTAATCGCGCACCGCCACCAGAACGCAGCCGGGCCGCGCATGCAAGGTTGCCGCGTTGACCTGCGGTTGATGGTCCAGGTTGAATTCTTCCAGCGTCTTGTGTTCGGCCGTCAGTTTGCGTGTCTTCGCGTTGATGTGCTCGGAGAGCGTGAACACTAAGAACACGACCACCGTGAAGCCAACGCCGAACTTCGTCGCGTTTTCCTTCGAAAACAGATTGGCGATCGCGACGAAACCCAGGATGACCGTGGTGACGCCCAGGCCAACCGGAATCTCGACACCGCCGAGCCGAAAATTGAACGGAAATTTGTATTCCTGGTCGTGACGCTGGTAACGCAGCGCCAGGACGCCCAGGGATTTCAGAAAGAAGCTCCACACCACGCCAAACGCGTACGCCTCACCCAACAGGTACACATCCCCGCGGCTGAGGATGATGGTGGCGAGTTGCAGCACCGCAATCATGTTGACGATGCGGAAGGTGGTGCCGAAACGCTTGTGCGGCTTGCGGAACCAATCCAGCAGGACTCCGTCTTCGGCCACGCGATTCAGGACGCCGTTGGCGCCGATCATGGACGTATTCACCGCACCCGACAGGATCAGCACTCCGACAATTACCACGAAAACGTGGAACGCCAATTTGACCAATTCGGGTCCCACCAGGCGCATGGCCAGGCCCCCGAGTAAATCATCGGAGAAGTGGTCGCGAATATCGGAAGGGCTGATGATCATCCCAGCGAAGACCGTGATGACGCCGGTGCAAATTACCGCGTACCAGCAAACGATGTTCGCGGTGATCTTCAGATTTTTCATCTTCGGATACGCGATCTCGCGATAAACCTGCGCCAGGGTCTCAAAACCACTCATCGAAAGCAGCGAGTGTCCGATGGCGATCATCAACGCGATGATGGGGATGGACGGGAAGATGGTGCCCTTGAACCAACCGAGCGATTCATTGGTGAACTGCAGATTTCGCGGCAAGGGCGCGGGCGGAAGAGTAATATGGCCACGCAGAATAATGGTCAGCGGACACCAGATCAATAGCGCCACCACCATCACGGTGGTGATCTGCATGATGCGCAGCGCCTTGCCGCTGGATTCGTGCATGCCCTTGGTGTTCTGCCACCAGAAGTACACGGTGACGATGACGGCGAAGAACGCGGCAAAATAATTCACGTTGAAGGGGAACGATTGCCCAAGCATCTTCGCGATTTCGTCCAGCAAATGGCCCAAATATTGGCCCGCGCTGACCACGCTGATAGGTCCCGTGAGAATGTAGTCGAAGACCAGCGAAGAGACCGACAGGCGCGCCACGAAGGGGCCCATGCTGTCCTTCACCACGATGTACACGCCGCCGCGCACGAACATGCTGCAGCTTTCCATGTAGACCGAGCGCACGGCAAAGCTGAACAACATAACGCCGAGCACAAACCAGGGGGCCGCGGGGCCGACGGCCGTCTCGGCGATACCTCCCGCGTAAAATGCCGACGATGCAAGATCGGCAAGAACGATGGAAGCGCCTCGCCAAAAGCTAATGAAGGAGAGAGCTACGGTGGTGGCCACCACCACCTTTGCGGTAGTGGATGATGGCTTGCTTACTTCTGTTGACATTATTGGGACATGTTCCAATGACTATTCTACTTGAGCCGAATATTCTATCTTACGATGATCGTATGGGCCTCAGTTTATGAGCCGGGCACTCAGCCTAACCAGGGCAGTCGAGATCGCGGCAGACTTGCGCTCACGCGGCTTCCAGGCCTGGCTGGTCGGCGGGTGCGTGCGCGATCTGATCTTGGGGCGCGAACCGAAGGACTATGATATCTCAACCGACGCGAGGCCGGAAGAGCTGCTGCAGCTGTTTCCAAAGGCTCAGCTGGTGGGTGCTCAGTTCGGCGTGGTGCTGGTGGATGGCGTAGAAATCGCAACGTTTCGCAGCGACCATTCGTACACCGACGGCCGGCATCCCGGGCAGGTGGCGTTTGAAACAGATCCCAGGCAAGATGTGCTGCGGCGGGATTTCACCATCAACGCACTGTTGCTCGACCCCACGGTCCTGACCTTGTATTCCTCGTATTCCTTGTCCTCCCTGTCTTCCTCCGTCGTCGACTACTCCGGCGGCTTGCCGGATCTTCGTTCAGGCATGGTACGGGCCATCGGCGATCCGGAACAGCGTTTTGAAGAAGACCACCTGCGGATGCTTCGAGCGGTGCGTTTCGCTGCGCGCTTCCGGTTTGAAATCGAGCCTGCGACCTTAGCCGCTATCGGGAAGCTGCACGTCAAGATTCTGCGCGTCTCACCCGAGCGGATTCGCGACGAGCTGATCCGGATCCTGACGGAAGGCGGCGCGCGGCGCGGGTTCGAATTGTTGGACCAATCCGGGCTGCTTGCTGACATTCTTCCGGAAGTGGCCGCGATGAAGGGCGTGGAGCAACCGAGGGAATTTCATCCGGAGGGCGACGTTTGGACGCACACGCTGATCATGCTGGAGGGACTGCAATCACCCTCCCCGGCCCTCGCCCTGGGCGTGTTGCTGCACGATGTCGGAAAGCCGGGCACGTTTCGCGTGGCTGGCCGCATCCGATTCGACGGCCACGTGGAGCTGGGCGAACGGATTGCGCGTGAGATCCTGAATCGGCTGCGGTTTTCCAATGCCGAGATCGATCAGGCGATCGCACTGATCGCAAATCACATGCGATTTTCGCACGTGCATCAGATGCGCGAGAGTACCTTGAAACGGATGCTGCGGCTGCCCGCGTTCGAAGAGCACCTGGAACTACATCGGCTGGACTGTTCTTCGAGCCATAGACATCTCGACAACTATGAGTTTGCCAAGACCAAGTTTGAACAATCGGCGCCCGAGGAACTGCGTCCGGCGAGGCTGGTAACAGGCGATGATTTGATCGCAGCCGGCTACGCGCCTGGTCCGGACTTTTCGCGCATGCTGGAGGTGGCTGAGGACGCGCAACTCGAAGCGCTAATCCACAGCAAGGAGGAAGGCCTGGAACTGGTAAGATCCACGTTCGGCCCGCCGGGGGTGAGCAGATGACAACATCCATCGAGCAGTACTTAAACACGAGCTATCATCCTGACCGCGAATTCGTGGACGGGCTGGTTGTTGAGCGGAACTTGGGCGAGAAGACGCACAGCGCAGCGCAGGCCGAAGTGATCGGCTATTTTGCGATTCGCCGCGCCGAGTTACGAATCAAGGTCTACCCGGGAGTACGCATTCAGGTCAGCCCCACTCGAATAAGAGTGCCAGATGTGACAATAATCAATGCCTCTCAATTCCAGGGAGAGATCTTCACCGCCCCGCCTCACCTCTGCATCGAGATTCTTTCCAAAGACGACACCTTGGATTACATGCAGGAGAAGATCGACGATTATCTGCAATTCGGCGTCCCTTACGTCTGGGTCATCAATCCCCGCTCGCGCAATGGCTACGTCGCTACCAAGGCTGGCATGGTCGAAGCCGAATCCGGCATTCTCGAAACGGCCGATCCCGACATCCGAGTGCCCATCGCCGAACTGCTTGACGTTGACTAGCCCCGGGTCTTGCCCTCGGAATCAAGTATCCTGAAACCAGGTATGGGAGCAGCAACTCTCGTCTCGGTTGAAGACTACCTGAGTACCAGCTACTCTCCTGACCGCGAGTATCTCGACGGCAGGATTGTGGAGCGGAACTTGGGTGAACTCACGCACGGGAGAATCCAACGAAGATTGATCGTTTACTTTCATCTTCGGTCGAAAGAACTTGGGATTGAGGTTGTTCCGGAGCAGCGCGTGCAAGTTGGCCCGACTCGGTTTCGTATTCCCGACGTGACGATCGTCAAAACCTCACAGATCCAAGGCGAGATCTTCACTGCCCCGCCGCATCTGTGCATCGAGATTCTTTCCAAAGACGACACCCTGGATTACATGCAGGAGAAGATCGACGATTATCTGCAATTCGGCGTCCCTTACGTCTGGATCATCAATCCACGCCTGCGCAAAGGCTACGTCGCCACCAAGGCTGGCATGGTCGAAGCCGAATCCGGTATTCTCGAAACGGCCGATCCCGACATCCGAGTGCCCATCGCCGAACTGCTTGACGTTGACTAAGGTGACATTGACTAAGGTCCCTTCTCGACCGTCCCTCTGTTAAACTTTCACCGTGCCCGCTCCAGCAACTCAGCAGGCCTACTCGCGCGAAGACGTTCGGCGGCAATTAGGCGTTTCCAAGCGTCAACTCGATAGCTGGGAGAAGCAGAATCTTCTGCCTTCGGGCGGGTCGTTCAGCTTTTCCGACATCCTCGCTTTGCGAACTCTGGTGGGTTTGCGGAAGAGCAACGTCTCCGCGGTGCAAATCCGCAAAGCCGTGCATGCCGTCCGTAGGCATTTCCGGGAATTCGAGAATCCGCTGACCGAGATCAAGATTTACTCGCAAGGTAAGAAGATCGAAGTTCAGTTCGCCGGCAACAAGAAAATGGAGGCCATCTCGGGCCAACTGATCCTGAATTTCGACCAGGCCGAGATCAGCAAGCTACTGTCTTTCCCCGGTCAAGCCGAGGAATCGGAAGCCGCGCGGAAGATGAAGTCGCGGCGCGAGGCGGAGCATTGGTTCGAAAAGGGACTCGATCTGGAACAAAACGGCGCTCCGGCCACCGAAGTGATCGCGGCATATCAAAAAGCAGCAGAGATCGATCCCACATCGGCGGGAGCGCTGGTGAATCTCGGAACGGTGTATTTTAACGCCCGTGACTGGCGCCTGGCCGAGCAATTTTATGGCAAGGCCGTGGAAGTGGATCCGGAATATGCTTTGGCGCACTTCAATCTGGGCAATCTCTACGATGAGCGCGGCGACCGGACCGGCGCCTTGAAGCACTATCTGGCCGCGATTGCCATTCATCCGCGCTACGCGGACGCCCATTACAACATCGCGCTCCTCTACCAATCCATGGGACAGCCCTTGAAGGCCGTGCGCCACTGGAAGGCCTATCTAACCATGGACCCCGGGAGCGCCTGGGCGGCAATTGCACGCCGCGAACTGGCCAAGATCAAGGAAGCTGCTATTTTGCGCGGCCCGCAACGAGGCTAATCCCTTGAGTCATGGTTCCTCCTAAGCCGGACGGGACACGCTTGCGCCCGCTTCCAGCAATTGGCGCACTTCTTCATCGCTAGTTTGTGAAAAATCCGCATACCATGCGCTGACAGAATGAAAATCGAGAGGCGTGCTCACGCAAACCACTTCGTCGACCTCTCTCCACAGCTCGCGAGCCGTTTCGGCCGCTGCCACGGGCGCCGCGACGATAATACGCGCCGGGTTGCTCTGCCGCAACGCTGCCGTAGCCGCTCGCATCGTAGACCCTGTAGCCAGTCCGTCATCCACGATGATGATGGTGCGGCCACACAACTCGGGAAGCGGCCTGTTGCCACGGTAGGTTCGCTGTTGGCGCTCCATTTCCAGCAACTCCCTATCAGCGACCGATTCCACCGCCGCAGGGGAGATCCCCAGAGCTTCGATAAGATCCATGTTGAGGAGGCGCAGGCCTCCGCTTGCAATCGCACCCATCGCCAACTCGCGATGACCAGGCACTCCCAGCTTCCGGACGACGAACACATCAAGCGGCGCGTGTAGCGCGCGGGCTACTTCAAAGGCGACGGGCATCCCTCCCCTGGGCAAGCCCAGCACCAAGACACCTGGATAGCGAGCATAACCCGCGAGTTTTGCAGCGAGTTGCCTGCCCGCGTCCCGCCGATCAACAAATTGCTTCTCCATACCTCAGGCCCAGGCAACCGAACAACCATTATCCACGCGGCAAGTCCAGCCGCGGCTGGTGAGCGTGTATCCTAAGCGTAGAGGATCATTTTGAGCAGGATCGTACTAGCTTTCCGTAGTTTCTTCGCCATTCTATTCACTGGAAAATTGCCGGCCGAAGTCGCGCTGGAGCTTGGTTTTTCTCCCCGGACGAAGCCGCAGCCGGCCGCCAAGCCCGCTCCTGCCGTACGCGCGGCGCAGCCTTCGGATGGCGCGCTGCAGATTCTGGGAATTTTACAGCGCGACTCGCGCCTGATCGACTTTTTGATGGAGGACATCAGTGCTTACTCAGACGATCAGGTGGGCGCCGCAGTCCGGGATTTGCACCAGCAATGCCGCGATTCGTTAAATCGCTACCTGCGCCTGGCACCGGTGATCGATGGCGTGGAGGGAAGCCCTACGAAACTGGATACCAACGATCCAGCGACGGTGAAGCTATTGGGTAACGTACCAGCGAACGGTAAGGCATCGGCGGGCGTGCTGCGGCACAAGGGCTGGAAGGCGGAGAAGATCGACCTGCCGCCGCTCGCGCCGGGATGGAGCGTAACCGTGATCGCGCCGGCCGAAGTGGAAGTCGAGTAGCCGGCTCGCGATGAACATCGGCATCGACCTAGGCACCACCAATTCCGCCCTCGCTTACATTCCCGAGATCCACGGAGAGCTGCCGGATTATCCAGAAATCCAGGTGCTCTCCGTTCCGCAATACGTTGCGCCGGGCCAGGTAGAGGCGCGCCGGACGCTCCCGTCTTTCTTGTTCCTGGGTGACCAAACCTACGTCGGCGCTTACGCTCGTGAACAGGGCGCTCTGGTGCCCACCAAGTCGGTTCACTCGGCGAAATCTTGGCTATCGAATCCGGAAGTAGATCGCACGGCCAAAATTCTTCCTTGGGACGCACAGGAAGGCGGACGCGTACTTTCGCCCGTGGATGTGTCGACAGCCATTTTGTCGAACATTCGCGACGCCTGGAACCAGGCGCATCCCAACGCACCGCTCGCATCGCAAGACGTGGTGCTCACCGTTCCGGCTTCGTTCGATGAAGAAGCGCGCGAGCTGACGGTCGAAGCCGCGCATGCCGCCGGGATCGAGAAGCTGACGCTGGTGGAAGAACCCGCGGCGGCGTTTTATTCCTGGATCGCCAATCACCTGGCGCAATCGCAGAAGAGCCTGTTCGACGGGCAGTTGGTGCTGGTTTGTGACGTGGGCGGAGGCACCAGCGATTTCACGCTGATCAAAGTGCATCGCGACGGCGACCGCATCGAGTTTACTCGAACGGCTGTGGGCAAGCACCTGCTGCTGGGCGGCGACAATTTGGATCTGACGCTGGCGTGGCTGGTGGAATCGAAACTCGGGACGCAATTGTCGATTCGTCAGCGGACGGGCTTGCGCCGGCAATGCGCGGCCGCCAAAGAGCGCATGCTGGCGGATCCAAATCTCAAGTCCGTTGAGATTACCGTGCTGGGCGCGGGATCATCCCTGGTGGGCGGCACGCTGAAGACCGAGATTACGCGCGAGGAAGCGCTGGAACTGACACTCGAAGGCTTCCTGCCATTTTGCGGGATCCACGATAAGCCTACCGAGGAAAAGCGCAGCCTGTTTCGTGAGCTGGGATTGCCGTATGTTTCCGATCCCGCCGTGACGCGCCACCTGGCGGCGTTCTTGAGCGCGAACGAAGACGCGAAACCCGACGCCGTACTCTTCAACGGCGGATTCTTTATTCCCGAGATCTGCCAGCAGCGCGTGGCCGACGTGATGGAGCGCTGGTATGGACGCCGGCCAGCGATTCTTGAGAATCGCGATTTGGACCTCGCGGTTGCGGTGGGCGCGGCTTATTACTCGTACGTGAAAGCCACCGGTGCCGGGCTGTTGGTGCGCGGCGGACTTCCGCGTTCTTACTATGTGGGCATCGGCGATAACGAAGCGGTCTGCCTGGTGCCGCGCGGCGCCGAGGAAGGCCAGACTCTGGAGCTCGACAGCCAGGAGTTACATCTCGTGGCGAACAAGCCAGTGTCGTTTCGTTTGTACAGTTCGCTGACGCGCGTGGACGATTCGGTGGGACAACTGATCGGAAGCGCGGAGGCGGCTGATCTGCATTTGCATGCGCCGCTCAATGCCGTGATCCGCTTCGGCAAGACGGGTGAGCGATTGGTGCCGGTGAAGCTGCGCGCACATCTGACGGCAGTGGGGACGCTCGAAGTGTGGGCCGATTCGAAGATCAGCGAGCACCATTGGCGCCTGCAATTCGAATTGCGGAAGACGGCCGGCACGCGTACCGGCGGCAAGCCCGCGGTGGTGGTCAGCGACGAAGCTGTCGCGCAAGCCGAAGCTTTACTCGATGCTGCGTTTCGATCCGGCGTCGTCACTGGTGAGGAATTGCCCAGCAAGCTGGAGCAGGCGCTGGCATTGGGGCGCAACTCATGGCCTCTCAGCGCCATCAGGAAACTGAGCGACCGGTTGCTGGAACTGACCGAATGCCGCCGCAAATCCGCGGCGCTGGAGATGCGCTGGCTCAATTTGTGCGGCTTCATGCTTCGTCCTGGCTTCGGATTTCCCGGTGACGATTTTCGTATCGAGCAAGCGCGGCGCATCTACTCGGCCGGCCTTCAGTTCCCCAATCAAGTGCAGAATGAGATCGACTGGTGGATTTTCTGGGGTCGCGTGGCGGGCGGGCTAAACAAAAACCAGCAGGTGGATATCTTTCAACGGCTGTCGCCGGTGCTTTTGCCGCGTGGGTCCAAACGGCCGAGAATCAATAATAGTCTGCTGCGCGAAATGTGGCGCACCGCCGCCAGCCTGGAGCTGTTGCCATTGCAAACCAAAACGCAGCTCGGCGACACTCTCCTCACGCTGCTGAAGAAGGGCGAGATGGTGGAGACCGGCCTGTGGTGCCTGTCGCGGCTGGGCGCGCGGAAGCTGTTCTATGGTCCGATCAATCAAGTGCTGCCGGTGCCGGCTGCCACGCGCTGGGTGGAGGCGCTGCTGAAAGTCCCGAAGGCGGAGGATGCGGTGGTGGCCATCGCGCGGCGCACGGGCGATTCCACGCGAGATCTAAGCCCAGCCAGCATCGAGAACATCCGCAAGCGGATTCCCGAGAGCCTGCTGCCAGCTCTGGAAGGCGAAACCGAAGAGGATCTCGGCAAAGTGTTTGGCGAAGAGCTCCCGTCGGGATTAGTTGCCGCGGCTTCGTGAAACTAGCGCCGTGACGGAAGACAGTATCACCCAAAAGCTTCGCCGCCGTTCTCCGCTCATCGGCGACGACTGCGCGGTGGTTCCGTCGCACTCCGGTCAGGATCTGTTGTTGAAGGCCGATCTCAGCATTGAAGGCGTTCATTTCACCCGCGAGAAGAAGGCCGAAGAAATCGGCGCGCGTGCGGTTGCGCGAAGTTTAAGCGATATTGCGGCCATGGGCGGAACGCCGCTGTACTGCCTGGTGTCGATCGCGCTAGCGCCTTGGACGGATGAGCGCTGGATCGATGGATTTTATCGAGGCGTCTACAAGTTGTTGCGAAAAGCCAATGCGTCCCTCGCAGGCGGTGATATTTCGCATGCCGATCAATTGGTGTGTGACGTGATACTTTGCGGCTCCGTCGCCAAGGGCAAGGCGCTGCTGCGTTCTGGAGCTAAACCAGGAGATTCGCTTTATGTTTCGGGGCCGCTGGGAGGATGGCGCAACAAGGGCGCGATCGTGCCCCGGCTGGAGCTGGGCCGCAAGCTGGTGGGAGTGGCGACGGCCTGCATGGACATCAGCGACGGACTGGCGCTCGATTTGCATAGGCTGTCAAAAGCGTCAGGTGTTGCCGCTGACTTGGATAACGTGCCGCTGCTCAAAGGCGCAACCATCCATCAGGCTCTGCACGATGGCGAAGACTACGAACTTCTGTACACTGCGCCGCCGCGAGCGAAGGTGGCGGGCATTCGAATCGGCAGCATTGCGAAGGGCAGGCCCGGCGCGGTGCGCTACAACGGCAAGGTTTTGAAGCCCATTGGATATGACCACACCCGGCAAGATCCCGCCTGACAGAATCATTGATCTGATCGAAGCGTTTCGCAGATCGAAAACAATGTTTGCCGCCGTGAAACTCGGTATCTTCGACGGCGCGCGTCCCCCGGATTCGAAAGCGCTAGCCCGGTTGCTCGATGCCTGCGTCGCGTTGGGGCTGCTCGAAAAGCGCGCTGGCTCTTACGTCAATACGCCAGAGGCCGACAAATATCTGCGATCCGACAGCCCCGATGCGTTGACCGGCTATATTCATTATTCAAATGACGCTCTCTATCCGATGTGGGCGCATCTGGAAGACGCTGTGCGTGAGGGCACGCCGCGCTGGAATCAGACCTTCGGATTGGACGGCGGAATCTTTTCGGGATTCTTCCGCACCGACCAGGCGAAGCGTGAGTTCCTGAAGGGCATGCACGGATTCGGACGCATCAGTTCACCGGCCGTGGCGGCGGCATTCGATTTAAGCGGGTTTCATCGATTGATCGACCTGGGCGGGGCGAGCGGACATTTGGCGGAAGCCGTTCGGGAGCGATATCCGCACATGGAAGCCCAAGTGTTCGATCTTCCCGAGGTAGCCGAGCTCTATCCAGGCACGATTGCGGGCGATTTCTTCAGCGATCCGCTGCCGCCGGCCGATCTCTACAGCGTCGCGAGGATTCTGCACGACTGGTCGGATGAAAAGATTCACCGCTTGCTCGCCCGGATCTACGCCGCGCTCCCTGCAGGCGGCGGGCTGCTGATCGCTGAGAAGCTGCTCGAACCCTGCTATGTCTCGGCGCACATGCAATCGCTGAACATGCTGGTCGGCGCCGAGGGTCGCGAGCGGTCGGCCGTGGAATACGAAACGCTGCTCGGTGCGGCAGGATTTTCCAAAATCGAAAGCCGTGTTACGGGCGCGTACCTGGACGCAGTGCTGGCCATCAAATAGCGCGCGCGGTCACTTGCGCAAGTATGAATCGTCCCCGCGAAGCCAGTCCTCACGGCGCGGCGAAAATAAATCCAGAGCCACGCAGTCCTCGATCGCTACCACGCTATGCCGCACGTGGGGAGGAATGCGCAGCGCTTCACCAGCTTGGATCACGCGCTCCACGCCATCCACAACGAACTTCGCCGAACCTTGCTCCAGCATCGAGATCTGTTCATTATGATGGCTGTGCTCCGGCACAACGCATCCTTTGCTGAGGTACATACGCGCCACGGTCATGGTGTCGGCGTGAATCACTTGGCGCGCGAGGGAAGGATTCAACTGTTCCTTCTCCACTTTGTCCCACTCATAATGATGCATCGAAATAATTAGATCACGTCGGCGAAGCTCTTGCGTAGCCGGTAGAACCAGACGTGCCCCAGGAAGAAGAGCGCCAGCGCGATGACCCACAGTTTCACCAGCGGCAGCAATTCCGGGGCGTGTCCTTCGAGAAACACCGCTCGATAACCGCGCACCAGCGTGTACAGCGGATTCTGGCGCATCACAGCCAGGACGGCCGGCGACAGATTGGTCGACTCCTGATAGCAAATCGGCGTGATGAAAAACCAAATCGTCAGGACCAAAGCCATAATCTGGCCAAGGTCGCGCATGTATACGCCGAGAGCCGCCAGGAACCAGCAGAGGCCCAGCGTGAATAGCAACTGCGGAACCAGCAGCACGGGCAGCCACAAAACCGCGGCGGGCACCGTATGACGAATGATCAGCAGCGCCGCGATGAAGACTCCGGCGCCAAAAAGCTCGGTGACCAACCCAGCCAGCACATGGTTTACAGGCAAAGTATCGAGCGGAAAAACCAGCTTCTTGACGAAATTGCGATGTTCCAAAATCACGGAAGCGGCGCGTCCCACCGGCTCTGAGAATGCGAGCCATGGCAGCATCCCGGCGATAAAATAGAGCGCAAAACCGGTGCGGCTCTGATCCGCTCCGTATCTGTTCTGCAGCACGATGCCGAAGACGAAGAAGTAAGTCGCCATCAGCAGCAGCGGGTTCAGAATGGTCCAGAAGAA